>Ga0207421_10000606_pt1 | contig 46324 bp, 35 predicted proteins | sample SodLakKL_010_SED_4_FD_187542 | JGI IMG/M metagenome (GOLD analysis project Ga0207421, IMG submission 187542) | Alkaline sediment microbial communities from Lake Tanatar, Kulunda Steppe, Russia - 8KL_010_SED (SPAdes) (version 2) | ecosystem: Environmental > Aquatic > Non-marine Saline and...
GTGTCGGACGGAACCGTGCTCGGTTCGAGATCGGCCTCGCTAGTAGTGGTTGAGTAGCAGTTTGGATAAGCGAGCCATAAAATATAGAGCCATGAAGCATAGAACGAGCTCGAGCGCCCGGAAACGGTATCTTAGTATTGTATTACTCTTCGCCGGAGCCATGCTGTCGGTTTCTGCGTGTGGCAATCTGATGGGCTCGGGTGGTTCCGACGGCTCTAAGACTTCGCCCGATTCCGGTAGTATGGATTTGCGCTTGGAACGCCGAGACTATGAACCGCTGGTAGTCAATCTGGAACTGGAATCTCACAACGAGGATACGGAGGTGGTTGTGCGCGCGGAGACATCCGGAGGAACACCGCCGTATAACTACCGTTGGTATCTCGGCGGTGAGATGCTGCCCGGCGCATCGAGCCACGAGATCTCGTTTACTCCGGAACAACTGGCTGCATCAAACGTCGTCACGGTCGTTGTTTCCGACGAAACAGTGCTCGGGACTGCGTCGCTGAGCTTATGAGGTTACCATGACTGGAATGCCTCCACGCCTGTTCGCGTTTTCTCCCGCAAAGCGCACCTGCGCGGTACTGGTGGTTTGCGCCTTCCTCTGGGCGGTGCTTTCCTGCTCCAACCCGTACGGAGCCGGAAGCTCCGACAAGCGAGGCTCGTTGCTCATCTCGGTCGGAACCGGAACCGGAACCGGAACCGGAACCGAAGTCACCGCTCAGACGCTACAGCCGGGAATCCCAACACAGATCACCTCATACGCGATCAGTGGTTCGGGCCCCGGAGCTTCGTCTTTCTCCGTAGTCGTCGACTCCGGGGAGTCCGAGTTTGTACGCGATGAGCTTGTCACCGGGACATGGTCTGTCGAGGTTCAGGCGCGCAACGTGGACGAAACGGTGCTCATGAGTGGGAGCCGTACGGTCACCGTCCTTGGCGGAAGAAGAGTGAGCGCCGGTATAGTGCTCCTTCCGCTAGAAGGCGACGGAACGTTTCGTTTCGAGCTTTTGTGGCCTGACGATGAGGTCGCTGCCCCCAGTGTTCAGGCGCGTTTAGAGGCAGCGCCATCCGGAGATATCGACGAAGATATCGGAGACTTGTTTGACCCGCTTCTCGATGTGCCCTCAGGACAGGATGGACAGGTCTATTCGGGAATCTGGCCCACCGGCTACTACATCCTGACGGTCCAGCTCCGTGATACGCAGAATCAGGGGTGGGGCTGGGGCAACGCTTACGGGGTGTGGATACTGCCCGACGAGACAACCTCGACGCGAGTTGAACTGAGCTCCGACGACTTCGGGCCCATTGCGCGTTGGCAGTTTTCGGTCGGCAGCGGCTTCACCTCGAGCATATGGTCGAGTGCGGCGCTGGACGGCGACGGCCGCATCCTGTTCGGCTCGGATGACGGCTATCTCTACGCGCTCACGGCAAGCGGCACGCCGGACTGGCAGTTCAAGACCGACGGGCGAGTGTTCTCGAGCCCGGCCGTGGACGCATCCGGCAACATCTACTTCGGGTCGCACGACGGTTTTGTGTACGCGCTGAGTTCATCGGGCGAGGAACTGTGGTCTGTTGATACCGGCGACTGGGTCCGCTCGAGCCCGGCTATAGGCGCCGACGGTACGGTCTATATCGGCTCCAACGACGGCAACCTCCACGCGCTCGACCCCGCCGACGGCTCCACGCGCCCAGGGTTGTTCCCGTTTGCCACCGGCGGTAGCGTGGTCTCGAGCCCGGCCGTGGCCGCCGACGGCACGATCTTCGTCGGCTCGGAAAGCGGCACGGTATACGCCGTCAATCCCGACGGTAGCGAGCGCTGGAGCTACGAAACCGGTGACTGGGTCTACTCTAGTCCGGCGATCGGCACGGACGGCACCGTATACATCGGCTCGTACGACGGGACACTGTACGCGCTGAACCCCGAAACCGGAGCGGACGTCTGGAGCTACAACGCCGAAGACTGGGTGGTTTCCGGTCCTGCGGTGGGACCAGAAGGGCGAGTCTACGTGGGCACGCGCGGCGGCCTTCTCCACGCGGTGAACGCCGCGAGCGGCTCCGGTGCATGGACCTTCGATGCCGGCCAGGGCGGGGTCTACTCCACTCCTGCGATAGGAGACGACGGTACGATCTACTTCGGCTCGTTCGATCGTCACCTCTATGCTGTTTCCTCAAGCGGCGATGAGCTGTGGCGCGCTCCTGTCGGGCTCGGCGGCTTGTACGCAAGCCCGGCGATCGGACCCGACGGGAGACTGTATATCGGTTCGCGTGACGGAACGCTGTACGCGTTCGAGACTCAGTCTAACGGGCCGGCCGCCAGTTCCTGGCCAATGTTCGGCCGCGACGCGCGCCGCACCGCGCGGGCGCAGTAAGGAGGGATCCATGACCGTGAACACAACCGTGAAAGCGTCGCCTGAGGTGATCTCGACCGAGATCGACGGCGAGGCGGTGTTGATGCATGTTTCAAACGGGCTCTATTACGGACTCAACTCGGTGGGGTCGGTGATCTGGGCAAACCTGGAGCACCCGATCCCGATATCGCACGTCTGCGCGGCGGTGTCGGAAGAGTTCGAGGTTGATGACGACACCTGCACGCAGGATGTAGTTGAGTTGCTCCGCCAACTCAGCGAGGTAGGACTTGTCGAGATCGTGGACGCGTAAGCTGGTTCGCATCGCGCAGACGCCATGGGTGGAGAAGCGCCTCGCTCTCACGGTGTGCCGTCAGCTCCTCGTGGTGAGCAAGCTGCTGAGCCGTCGGCCTCTTCCAACAGCGCTTGAGGCCGTCTCGCGAACTGCAACCGAACGGCCGACGCGGACCACGGGAGGGATCGACGCCGACTGCATCTGTCTCTGGGTGCGGCGGTGTGCGGATCACCTGCCGGGGAGCTATGCCTGTTTGGCTCAAGCGCTCGCGGGGTACGTGGTGTGCCGTCGTTATGGGTTTGAGCCCGAGCTTCGCGTGGGGGTCACGCGGCCGGCCGCGCCAAGCCGGCCAAGCCTGGCAGGCTCGCCAAGTCCGCCGGACGCGAGCGGCGAAAGCGAGCTCCTTGCTCACGCATGGCTTGAGTTGAATGGGCGCGTCGTTCTCGGCGACTTGCCGAACCTCGAGCGTTACCGCGTCTTTGAGCGCACCGAGGCGCTTCTGAACAAAGGAGGGGGTTCGATGCGTGTGTATGTGCCATGAACAGCGTTCTGCTGTTCTCGCTTGATCCTAGTTCTCGAGAGAATATTCGCGGGTTTCTCGCGCGCCGCGGTTACCGGGTTGACGTAGGGGAGAGTCTTGGCCATGTGCGCGAGCTTGTCGAGCAGTATGGCTACGACGTACTGCTCGCCGATATCGACGATTCCTACGAGTTGTTCCGCGAGGTTTTGAGCTTGCGCGGAGACGCAACGCCGGAGTCGGTATTGCTGGCGATTACCAAGCCAGGGGTGCTGTCCGACGACCTGGGATCGGTTTCGGAGGAGCACGAGTTCGACGTCATCGAGAAGCCGTTCTCGATGGAACGGCTCCGACTGAATCTTGAGCGTAGTTTAGAGGCGCGCCGGTTGCGCTACGAGGCCGACAGCCTTCGCCACGAGCGCCACCTCATCCACGATACGCGGGGGTTCATTGCGGTAAGTCGCGTAACCAAGGATGTGCTCGAGCTCGCCCGCAAGGTTGCGCGAAGTGACTCCACTGCGCTCTTGACCGGCGAAACCGGTACCGGCAAGGAGCTCGTCGCCGGCGCGATACACTACGAGAGCGATCGTGCCGAGGGGCCGTTTGTAAAGGTCAACTGTGCTGCGCTTCCCACGCAGCTACTCGAAAGCGAGCTGTTCGGTCACGAGAGGGGTGCGTTTACCGGTGCGGACCGGCTACGCATCGGGCGCTTCGAGCACGCCAATACCGGTACCATCTTCTTCGACGAAGTCGGCGACATGAGCTTTGAGACTCAGGCCAAGGTGCTCCGGGTGGTGCAGGAGCGCGAGTTTCAGCGTTTGGGCAGCAGCCGCACGATTCACACCGATGTGCGGATCATCGCCGCGACCAACAAGCCGTTGGAGGATCTTGTCGCGGCCGGTGAGTTTCGCGAGGATCTCTATTATCGCCTCAACGTAATCGCGATCGAGGTCCCGCCGTTGCGCGAGCGACGTGAGGACATCCTCCCGCTTGTCGATTTCTTCTCGCAGAAGCTCGCAGGTGACCTCAAGAAACCGCGCAAGGAGTTCAGCTCCGAGGCGGTGGTTTCGCTACTGGGGTACTCCTGGCCCGGCAACATTCGCGAGCTTCAAAACGTGGTGGAGCGCGCGGTCTTGCTCTCAGACGGCCCCACCATCACCGTCCACGACTTAGGGCTGCCGGAACGGCCACGTTCCGATGAGGAAAGCGACGGAGATGTTTCGGTTCGCCTGCCGCTGGGGGGTGCGGATTTGAAACTCGTGGAACGCAGTCTTGTAATTCAAGCCCTCGAACGCAGCGATTGGATTCAGAAGGACGCTGCAGCCTTGCTCGGTGTCTCCACCCGCGTACTCAATCACAAAATTCGCCGCTTCGGGATCAAACACCCACGCTGGCGGCGAAATGTCTAATCAGGCGCTAAAAGCGCCTTTTTTTGCGTTTGGAATTACATATCTGTAATTAAAGCGCGGCATAGTATTGTTTTGTAAACACCGCCGAGCCGCCTGCAGTCGGCGGAAGGCGCAATCAGGCGGCGTAACTTGCCAGTCGGCCGTCACATAAGAAATGGGGTTCAAATCGTATGCACTCGGCACGGAAATTGCTAATTACTTCGTATCCTAACGAACGGAGGCAGTTATGCAATGTTCCACCCCCATGTATAAAAGTAAGCGAACTGCCGAACTTAACGGTTCAATGCGCCGCAGAGTGGCGTCGCGATTCGCGATTGTTTTGGCACTGCTCGCTACGGCAGCAGTCGTAGCATGTGACATGCCGCATGCCGAGGCTCCCGAAGAGAGCGGCTCGGTGCTTGTCACGATTGAGTCCGGAGACTCGCTGGGAGCGCTCACGCTCCTGCCGGACACCAGTATGGAGCCCGAGGAATACCGGATTACCGGTAACGGCCCGTCGGGCGCGAGTTTTGAGACCTGGACCAGCGGAGGTTCTAGTGAGATTCAGGATCTGCGGCTGGGCGAGTGGCAGATAGAAACGTCGGCTTTTAATGTCGACGAGGAGGAGATTGGATACGGTAACGGAACGGTAGCGGTCGAGAATGGGCAGACTGCGGAGCTCAACGTCGTGCTGCGTGCCCTTACCGGCATCGGCAGCCTCTCGCTTTCGGTGGTTTGGCCGGCCGAAGAGGTTGAGAACGGCGAGATCGCGGCCACGCTCGCGTCATCGGACGGTCATAGCGAATCCCTCGCGTTTGAGCCCGTCGTCGACGGCGAGGCTTCATTCTTCAGCGACGAGATCGACGCCGGGTACTACACGCTGATTCTGCAACTTCTGGAAGATGACCACGTCGTGGCCGGAGCGGTCGACACCGTCCGCATTGTCCAAGACGGTCTAACCGAGGGTACCTTCAGTTTCGCAGATCTCAACCACCCCACAGGCGACATAGACATTATCGTGGTCCCGGACATGGATGAGCCGCTTGAAGTGGCGATCACCGGAGGAACCGAAACACTCAGCTACGGCGAGAGTATGACGGTTTCGGCCGAGGTCGAGAATGCCGGTGATTCGACTCTCGAGTACACCTGGTACCTGAACGGTGCTGCGGTTGGAAGCGAGGCAAGCCTCACTGTGGGCGACGGCCTCAGTCCCGGAAGCTATCGATTGGATGTTGTGGTGTTCACCGAGGACGGGCAGCGCTCCGGCTCGGACAGCCACAACTTTGCGGTGGAGTAAGCGGTTATGAAACGCGCGACCACAACGACGTACCGGGGGCTTCCCCCGGTACGTCTCGTTGAGATGCACCGGCTCGCGACCGCTTTGGTAGCCGGCTTGATACTGGTAACCGCCTCGTGCGGCCAAATGGTCGGCTCGGGATCCGGCGACGGGAGTGTAGCTATTACACTCGGGGAGCTCAGCGCGACGAGTGTGTACGGCGATCAAAACCTACAGCCTACGAGCTATGTCTTCAGCGGAACCGGGCCGAATGGCGCAAGCTTTTCGGTCATTAGCGAAGACGAGAGTACCACGGTACAAACTTTGCAGTCCGGTGAGTGGCATATCAGCGTTGAGGGTCTCAATGATCAGGACGAGGTTGTGCTTGCCGGTGAAACCGTGATCGAGGTTCTACCGTTTGATGAAACGAAGATCGAGCTCGCGTTGAAGCCGGTTAACGGCGTGGGAGCACTACTTGTCACTGCTGAATGGAACGGTGACCACACCATCGAGCCGTCGTCGCGCGTTACGATCACCGATGCCGCAGGCGAATCCAATAACTGGATGATGTCGGCTAATAGCGGACGAGCAGAACGCACGATCGAGGACTTGTCGACCGGGTACTACCGGGTCGCGATTCAGTTGTTCGACGGTGATGAGGAAGTTAGTGGAAGCGCGCACACGGTGCGTGTTGCTAACGGCAGCACGGTCGAAGTTCTCGTCGAGTTTGAGGCGCTGAACAAAGTTGGTAAGCCGATACAGATCGCCGATGAGAGCTTCACGCTTGGATGGGATGAGCCCGAGACCGGCACGCCGGATCAGTACCGAGTGTACGCGCGTGAGCGTGGCGAGTACCACTGGGACTTAGTCGACGAGATCGCGGCAAACAACGGTGCTCAGTACACCGTATCCCCTGAGATCTTAGGCTACGGCACCTATGAGTTGGCGGTGAGTTCAATCACCGGAGGACAGGAAACGTCGCTGCACAGCTCAATGGCCGATAACGCGCTACCCGGAACCGGGTGGTATATAGAGTGGGAGGGGCCGTAACTCGAGCCCCACCAAGGAGAAAAGAGATATGAAAAGCAATAGTTTTCGAATAACAAAGTCAGTGATGTGGTCGGCGGCGGTGCTGCTTGCGACGCTTCTGACAATCTCTGCATGCGACAACGCGTTGCAGGTGGGCGGTTCGCGCAACGCAGACTCGAACACCGGATCGCTACGACTCGCGATCGGTTCGGTGGAGGGTATGAGCCTGCTGCCGGAGATCAGTATGGACCCGGCGTATTACGAGATACACGGCGTTGGGCCGGATGAGCAAAGCTTCACCGTTGAAACCGGTGACAGTTCCGTGGTTGTCAACGACTTGAGAGTCGGCACTTGGTCGGTAACGGTCGACGCGTACAACGATACCGAAGATCACATCGGATCCGGCACCGGCATTGTGACGGTAGAGGCGGGAGCGCTACAAGGTCTCTCGATCTCGGTACGGCCGCTGTCGGGGCCTGGCACGCTTGAGCTCGAGGTGAGCTGGCTTGAAGAGCTGGTATCCGAGCCCGAAATCTCAGCGCGCTTAATCGCTCCCGATCGCTCGGAGCGGAATCTTCCGTTCACAGCTAACTCGGAAAGCTCTGCCGAGTTCACTGGCAATGAGATCGACGCCGGCTATTACACCTTGGCGTTGCAACTGCTCGACGACGACAGCGCGGTTGCGGGAGCGGTGCAGTCGGTTCGCATAGCCGAAGGAGCCCGTACACACGGAAGCTACAACTTCACCGAGATAAACGAGACCGGCGGTGGCGTGGATATCGTAATCACGCCGGAACTCGATGACCCGCTTCTGGTCGCTATCGAGGGAGCCTCGGATAGCCTACCCGCGGGCGAAGCGATGAGCGTGCAGGCCGCAACCGAGAACGCCGACGGGCAAGAGGTGTTCTACACCTGGTATCTCAACGGCACCACAGCCGCGAGCGGCGACGAGGCCGAGGTCGGAGCAGAGCTCAATGTAGGCACCCATCGCCTTGATCTCATCGCGTTTACCTCCGACGGTCGCAGGTCGGGATCGACTACACACAGTTTCTCGGTGGTGAACGGCGAGGATGAAAGCGAGCCGGACCCTGAACCCGAGTACGAGTTCATCGACACCTTCGAGGCAGGCTCTATCGATACCGATGTTTGGCAGATCGGCACCTGGGCTGAGCACGGTGGCCAACTGAGCGCCGAGCGTACCTACATAGAGAACGACATGCTCGTGCTCGCGTTCGAGTACGACACCGAGTTCTACGACGAGACCGGGCTCTTTAAGAGCTCCGCGATTCAAAGCCGGCGCGACGATTTCCGTTTCGGACGTTGGGAGGCGCGGCTGCGGCCGACCGACGTAGACGGCGTGCTCCCTACGATGTACACCATCGACTGGCGCGACGGCGGCTCCCAAACTCGTCAGGAGATAGATATCGAGTTCGTGACCGTCAACATCAGTGACGAGTACAGCGAGGTTCACCTCGCGGTGCACGGTGCCGACTTCAGTAGTTGGGACCGCCAAGTGCAACTACCGTTTAACCCGGCAGACGACTTCCACGTCTGGGGGTTCGACATTACCGAAGACCGCATCCAGTGGTTTGTCGACGATATTGTGCTGTTGGAGTACTGGTACGACGAGCAGCCGGGGGTCATAGACGCACCGTACGCCCTGAAGTTCAACTTCTGGTCGGCACGGCTTGAGGACGGCGGGGCCGGGAACTGGATTCAAGGCCCGCCGGTGCCCGATACCGAGCTGTACTACTACATAGACTGGGTGCGGTTTACCTCGTACGAGTAACACTCGAACACAGACCTTCCTTTGTGTGCAGGTGTGTGCAGGCGGTCGCGGTTGGCGGCTGCCTGCATACTTCCCTTTAGGCATGTAGCACGCAGATCTATTCGTGCCGCAGAAATCACACGAAAGCGGGATATTCCGACCGCACGGTGTAAAATAGGAGACATGAAGATTACGGGAAGCCGGTCTGTTCGAGCTACCGGCCGCGATCGCGTTTTCACCGTGATTGCCGTGGCCTTTGTGCTCTGGAACTGTAACCTTGCTTCAAACGCGGACGCCCAAGGTTCGCGGGGGCCGGATCCCGGCCCGGAGATGTACGGGTCGGCGGCGTTCTTAGACGATTTCGGAGATCAAGAGATAGACACCGATCTGTGGCAGATCGGCACCTGGTGTGAGCACGGCGGCCAACTGAGCGCTGAGCGCATCTATGTCGAGAACGAGATGCTCGTGCTGGCGTTCGAGTACGACACCGAGTACTACAACGACACCGGGCTGTTCAAGAGCTCGGCTATTCAAACGCGGCGCGACGACTTCGGATACGGCCGCTGGGAAGCGCGGCTTAAGCCCACCGACGTAGACGGTGTTCTGCCTACTATGTACACCATCGACTGGCGTGACCAAGGTGGCCGAACGCGACAAGAGATCGATATCGAGTTCGTGACCGTAAATATAGGCGACGAGTACAGCGAGGTACATCTCGCTGTGCACAGCGCCGAGTTTCGAAGCTACGACACACAGGTAGAGTTGCCGTTCAACCCCGCCCACGAGTTCCGTGTCTGGGGCTTCGACATAACCGAGGAGCGCATCCGTTGGTTCGTGCTGGAAGACGATGACGACGATGATAGTGAGATCGTTCTTCATGAGTATTGGTACCGTGATCGGCCCGGATGGATCGACGCCCCCTATAGTCTCAAGTTCAACTTCTGGTCGGCGCGGCGCGAGGACGGCGGCGCCGGAAACTGGATTCAGGGCCCACCACCGCCCGACACCGAGCTGTACTACCACATAGACTGGGTGGAGTTTACGCCCTACGAATAACCGGGCGGCGCGCCTGGCCGGCAGCCCGCCGGCGCTACTCGAGGAGGCGCATCAGGTACTCGCCGTAGCCGGACTTGAGCAGCGGCTCGGCCGCGGCGCGCAGTCCGTCGTCGTCGATATAGCCCATGAAATGCGCAATCTCCTCGGGGCACGAGACCTTGAGCCCCTGGCGATCCTCTATCGTCTTTACAAACAGTGTGGCGTCCACGAGCGATTCGTGCGTGCCGGTGTCGAGCCAGGCAAAACCGCGTCCCATGAGCTCAACGCTCAACGAGCCCTGCTCGAGGTAGTGCTTGTTGACGTCGGTGATCTCGATCTCGCCTCGCGCCGACGGGGCAAGGGCTTTCGCAACCTCTATTACCGAGTTGTCATAGAAATAGATTCCGACCACGGCGTAGTTCGATTTCGGCCGTTTCGGTTTTTCCTCGATAGAGAGCACGGTGCCGTCGTCGTTGAACTCCACCACGCCGTAGCGCTCGGGGTCTCGCACGTAGTAGCCGAACACGCGCGCGCCGTGCGTAATTGCGGCGGCGTTGCGCAGCATCTCGGGCAGCGCGTGGCCGTAAAAGATGTTGTCTCCGAGCACGAGGCAGACACCGTCCGTGCCGATGAACGACTCACCGATGATAAAGGCCTCGGCGAGCCCGCGCGGTTCGGCCTGTTCGGCGTAGCTGATCGAGAGCCCGAGGCGCGAGCCGTCGCCTAAGAGCTCGCGGAAGCGCGGCAGGTCGAGCGGCGTTGAGATCACCAGGATCTCGCGAATGCCCGCGAGCATGAGGTTCGCGAGCGGATAGTAGATCATCGGTTTGTCGTAGATCGGAAGCAACTGCTTGCAGATTACCTGCGTCGCCGGATAGAGCCGCGTACCGTGCCCTCCTGCCAGGATGATGCCTTTCACTTTTTCCTCCTCAGTCGGCGCGTCGCCGAAGATAGCGATAGTATACACCCACGTCGCAATAATAACGAGAATAGCGATTATTGCAATGATAAGTTCTCCCTGGGCGTGCGCCGGCGCGGGAGCCGGTCAGAGCGGGAACGAGGCGTGAAAAAGGCTTCCGGCGGCGCCGGGCTCGCCGTGATGCTGGGTGGCGCGCAGCCGTTGCACGAGGTGACGCAGCATGAAAAACGCCGGCCCGTCGAGTGCTTGATCGAAGGGTACCGGTCGGGCGTCTGAGTCGGTGGCGCAGATCTCTATCTCGCCGTGGCCGCCGTGCTCGGACAGGCGAACTCTCAGTGGCCCCACCGCGCCTTCGATATCGATGCAACCTTCCGCGAGCACCGCGAGCACCTCGGTCACCATCATCGTAAGGTCTATCGCGGCCTCCACACTGAGCACTAAAGGTGCGATCTGCAGCTCGGTCCTCCGCTCGTCCCCGGCGTCAGGATCCTTGCAGCCGCGGATCGCGTTGAACTGCGGCTGGAGCGCGCCGAACAGCTCCCGCAGGTTCAGCTTCTCGCCGTCGGTGTCGGCGTCGTGGCTCGAAAGCACGCGATGCACGGCAACCGCGGCGCCGAGCCGTGCGCGGGTGCGCTCCGAGAGGCTCTCGGGGGTGCTCTCGGTTAGGGTGGCCTCGTGCATAGAGAGCATGCTCGCGACGAGGCTCAAGCACGCGGTTGTGGCGTTGTCGGCGATCGAGCTTCGGTCACTCGCAAAGACTTGCCCAAGGGTGATGGTGAGGGCAAACAGCAGGTCGAGCTCGGCTTCGGTCCAGTCTCGCCTGCGGATGCAGTCGTCGAACCCTACGAAGCCCCAGAGCTCACCCGATGCAAAGATCGGGAGAATCAGGAGCGACTGAATGCCTTGCGCCGCGAGCGTGGGCTGTTCCGAGGCCGGGAACTCTTCGATATTGCCGTAGATCGGCCGATACGCGCGAAACTCGTCGAGCCAGCGCGAGTATCCTGACTCGCGAAGCGCTATGTTCTGGAGCGCCGGGTTGTCTAGCTCAGGCTCCACGCCCTCGGCCACCCACTCAAAGCGCTGACTCGCGCGCACGGTGCCGTCGAGGTCGGCGTGCGTCTCGAAGATGTAAGACCGGTCTACGCGGGCGGAACCGCCTGCCTTCGCAAGCACCTCGAGGACCGCCTCGCCGAGGTCGTCGCTCGCGAGCAGTTTGCGGTGTGCATCGAGCACCTCACCCATGACCTCGTCGAACAGCGCGGGGCTCACTACACATCCTCCCAGCGACCGGACTCTTCGGACGCGAACAGGGCGTCGAGCACCTGCTGGTTCGCGAGCGCATCCTGCGGGTCAATCGGCGCCTCGCCGCCGGTGCGCACCGCGTTGGAGAACGCCTCGAACTGTAGCCCGTACTGATCAACAGGCTCGAAGCTGAGCTCGCGTGTGCCGAGCGAGGTGGTGACGCTCATACGTGCCGGGACGTCCGGCGGGGTGTTGAACGGAATCGGGATCGTGATATGCCCGCCGGTTGCAAACAGCGTTACGTGCTGATGCGCGGCGTTCTGTGTGCCGACGGTGAACACCGCTTGGGCTTCGCCGAAATCCAGCACGCCGGAGGTAAGCCGGTCTATACCGGAGTCGGGATCGCGCTGCATCGTCGCGATCGCGCGCCGCGGCTCGCGCCCGAGCAGAAACCGCGCGCTCGAGACCGCGTAGCAGCCGATATCGTACAGCCCGCCGCCACCGACCTCGCGGATGTTACGGATATTGGTGGGGTCGGGATTGTTGTACGCGAAGCTTGCCTGCACCCCAACCGGGCGCCCCACGGCGCCGGTTTCCACCAGTTCGCGCGCGCGAACCCACTGCGGGTGGAAGCGGTACATAAACGCCTCCATCAGGAGCACGCCTTTGGCGCTGGTGTACTCAAGCGCCTCGCGAACCTCCTCGGCGGTGAGACACAGCGGCTTTTCGCAGAGAATATGCTTGCCGGCGTCGGCCGCGCGCTTGATCCATTCGAGGTGCAGATGGTTCGGTAGCGGGTTGTAGATCGCTTCAATCGCCTCGTCGGCGAGCAGCTCCTCATAGCTTCCGTAGCTGTGCGGGATACCGTACCGTTCGGCCGCCTCGCGCGCCCGGTCGGCGCCGCGCGACGCGATTGCGCGGATGCATAGCTTCGGCGAGGTGCGCGTTGGAAGCAGCACGTTCTTTACGAAGTGGCCGGAAACACCGAGCACGCCCCATACCACCGGTTTCATATGCCCTCCAATGGCTTGCTTTGCGATTTTTCCCCATCATAGCACGGGTTTCGGCTTGTCTCCAGTACGTCTGCACAGTAAAGTGGATGCGTGAAAGAGCGACTGCGTATTCTACACTATCCCGAGGGCGACACGCGCGAGATCTCGCACCCCATTCAGCATGGTGCGCTGGTGGACATAAATGGTAATCCGTTGGCGCTCCCGCTCCCGACGATTCGAATGATCGCGTACCGCACCTGGAAGATCTCGAGCGAAAGCACCCGTAACGAGGAGATCACGCATTACTGGCTCGAACAGGTGTACCCAGGAGAGTTGCGAGACTATGTCGGGCAGTGAATCGTTTCAAGCGCGCCGCCACAACTCCGAGTTACTGAGTGTCCTCAAAGCGGCGCCGGTCGGCATCGGTACCGTTATGGAGCGCGTAATCCAGCGCGTGAACCCGCGCCTCTGCAGCATGATCGGCTACGAAGAGAGCGAGCTTCTCGGCAAGAGCGTGAAGATGCTCTACGAGTCCGAGGCTGAGTTCGAGCGCGTCGGGCGCGATAAGTATCATGCCATTCATTCCGACGGGTGGGGTGCAGCCGAGACCCGTTGGATGCGCAAAGACGGTAGCGTCATGGATGTGATCGTGAGCTCGGCGGTCATCGAGCCGGGGCGTCCCGAGCGGGGTATTACGTTCATTGTGCTCGACATCAGCGAATGGAAGCGTGCCGAGGCCGAGCTGCGCGTGCAGAACGCGCGCTGGCGCGAGCTGTTTTACGGCGCGCCCGAGGGCATTGTGCTGCTCGACAACGACCTGCGCGTGGTGTTTATGAACGCCGAGTTCACGCGGATCTTCGGCTACAGCGAGGACGAGCTTCTCGGCGTGCCTACGCCGAGTGTGCTGATCCCGGAAGACAAACGCGCCGAGGGCGAGCAAGCGGTTGAGAGTTTGCGACGCGGCGAGGTGGTGCGCATTGAACAGACGGTGCGCGTAGCAAAAGACGGGCGGCGGGTGCCGGTCTCGGTACTGAGCAAGCCGATTAAGCTCGATGAGGACAGGATCGGTGTGTACGGCATATATCGCGACATCACCGAGCTCGACAACGCGCAGCGTGTGCTGCGGCAGTCGTTACACGAGAAAGAGGTGCTGCTGCAGGAGATTCATCATCGCGTCAAGAACAATCTCAACATCGTCTCGAGTTTGCTTGCGCTGCAGGCGGCCGAGCATCCCGACCCACAGTTAGGCGCACAGATGCAGCAGGCGCAGACGCGCGTGCAGTCGATGGCGATGATACACGAGCGCATCTACCGCGCCGGTAGTTTCGAGCGTATTGCGTTTCATTCCTACCTCGAGGACCTGGTCCGCGAGGCCTCGCGAGCCTACCTCGAGACCGACCGCATTGGGTTCAACCTTCGCCTCGACGAGGTGCACCTGCGTCTTTCTACCGCGGTTCCGTGCGGCTTGCTTGTGAACGAGATCATCGTGAATAGTTTACAGCACGCCTTTCCCGAGGGCCGCGCCGGAACGGTCACGCTCGAGCTCACCACCGGCGCTTCCGCTGCTGCCGGCGGCGGCGGGGAGGCGCGGCTTCGAATTGCCGACGACGGAGTCGGTATGAAAACCGAGGCGCCGGACGAATCGAGCGAGGGCGCAGGCATCGGGATGGAGCTCATCCGCGAGCTTGCCGATCAGGTTGGCGGTATGCTGAGGCGCGAGCTTGGCCCCGGCGGCACCGCCTACGAGATCACGATCCCGATCCCGGACGAGTAGCTACGCGGTGCACCGCGAGTATAAGGGCCCCTACCGTGAGCGCTCCGGCAAATACGATGAGCGAACCGCGCAGACTCATCATCGCATCCGGGAAGAACACAAGCACCGCCGCGAGCGCGATCATAATGACCCCGCCGAAGAGTTTCAGAACGCGCGCGTAGTCTTCGGTCATGCGTGCGCTGCGCAGTCCGAACAGCGCGGCGAAAAACACCGCGAGCTCAATCAGTAGATACACCAGAATATAGAGCGAGAGCAGGCCGAAAAACGCCGTGCCCGCAACGCCGCGCTCGGCGATGATACCGCTCCAGATGATCGGGAAACCGGCTGTGCAGGGAAGTTCCACGAGCGCGATCCCGGCCGCCATCGCCGCGGTTACCGCGATCATGCCGGCCGCCGAACGCTCACCGCGAACCATCGCGCGAATACGCGCGGTGATATTGCGCTTGCCGCCGGCCGAGATCGTGAAACTCACGCCCCGTCCAAAGCGAAAGAAATCCTTGAGATTGACCACACCGAATACAAACGCGATTCCCGCCGTCACCGCGCGCACCCATCCCAAGTGATGTACAAACGCAAACACGCTAAACACACCGGCGATGAACCCGCCGTAGACCGCCGCGGTAACGATCAAAAAAGTGAAACCCACGATCAGGGTTTTCAGGCGGCTGCGGGTGTAGACCACCAGCGCGAGCAGCATCGTCAGCACCCAGAGCGAACACGGGTTGAATCCGTCGATGAACGCGATCAGAGTCGTGACGAGGATGATCGGCTGCGCGGTGAGATCGAGCTCGCCGAGTAGCGGGAGCCGCAGCGTGTCCTCCGGAGTGCCGGTGCCGGGGGCGCGTCGATCGGCCGGCAGCAGTTCGGCGGCCGGGTCGGGGCATCGGTGCTCCAGGCAGCGCGCCACCTCGGCCTCGATTTGCTCGGCGAACTGAGCGTTGAAGCCCACCCAGTGACGGTCGCCCACCACCGTTACCGGCACGCCGCGCACCTCAAAGCCGAGCCGCTCTGCAAACCCGCGTAGCACCTCGAGGTTGTCTTCGTCGTACCATACCTCAAAGCGTTCAACCTGCAGCTCCGGGTGCCGTTCCTCGAGGCGGTCGAGAAACCCGGCCTGTCGCTCGCAGACCGGGCACCCGTCGCCCCAGAAGTAGTACAGGCGGGTGGCCGCATCGTCGCGGCCGATCCCGGCGCCGTCATCGGCCGAGAGCGCCGGCGCGGACACGAGTGTCATAACGATGATGAGAAGCGCGACCGCCGTGGGTAGCGCGGCGGTAGGTAGCGCCGCCGCAGGCAAGGTACGCGCGCTTCGCCGGCCGCGTTTCACCCCGCCGAGGCGCGACGGCCGCTTCGGCCGAGCGTCTTGTTGTGGGTGGTGCTTGAGGTGTCGTTGCTTGCTCAAGGGGTGTTCGCGCTCCGTCAAAGGTATCGCAGCTCCTATCGGTAGATCTCGCCGGACTCAGATATCATAGCGGTGCGCGAAGCGTGTGTCGATTCCTTGCATTGCAGATGAAGTGGACAAACCGCTATACTACCGCCCGAAATCAACTGATAAGCAAGACAGCTACGTGTGGGAGGCTCCATGGATTCAGTAAAGTACGTACTAGAGGAACAAGACCTGCCGAAGCACTGGTACAATCTGCAGGCCGACCTTCCGGCACCGCCCGCCGCGGTGCTGCACCCCGGAACGAAGCAGCCGATTGGTCCCGATGATCTCGCGCCGTTGTTCCCGATGAGTTTGATCGAGCAAGAGGTTTCGACCGAGCGAGAGATCGAGATACCGGAACCGGTTCGCGATATGTACCGCCAGTGGCGGCCCACACCGCTGTACCGTGCGCGGCGGCTCGAGCAGATGCTCGATACCCCGGCGCGCATCTACTACAAGTACGAGGGTGTGAGCCCGGTGGGTTCGCACAAGCCGAACACCGCCGTGGCGCAGGCGTTCTATAACAAAGAGGCGGGCGTCAAGAAGCTCACCACCGAGACCGGCGCCGGCCAGTGGGGATCGGCGCTCGCGATGGCCTGCGCGTTTCTCGGGCTCGATCTCTCGGTTTATATGGTGCGCGTCAGTTACAATCAGAAACCGTACCGCCGCGGCTTGATCGAAACCTACGGCGCGCGCGTCACGCCGAGCCCGAGCACCGATACCGCCGCCGGCCGCGCGGTGCTCGCCGAGCACCCGGACTCCACCGGTTCACTCGGGATCGCGATCTCGGAGGCGGTAGAGATGGCCGCGCAGGACGATCAGACCAAGTACGCGCTCGGGAGCGTGCTGAACCACGTGCTGCTGCACCAGACCGTTATCGGGCTCGAGTGCAAGCGTCAGATGGAGATGGCCGACGACGAGCCCGACGTCCTGGTGGGCTGCACCGGCGGAGGCTCGAACTTCGCCGGGATAGTGTTCCCGTATCTCGGCGACGGGTTGCGCGGGGGAGCGCAGCCGCGCGTTGTTGCGGTGGAGCCCGCTGCCTGTCCATCGCTCACGAAGGGCCGCTTCGCGTACGACTTCGGCGATACCGCGCATCTCACGCCGCTTGTGAAGATGCACACGCTCGGAAGCACCTTCGTACCGCCGGGCTTCCACGCGGGAGGGCTCCGCTACCACGGCATGGCGCCGCTTGTGAGTCACGTTGCCGACCTTGGTCTCATCGAGCCGACCGCGGTAGACCAGATCGAGACCTTCTCCGCGGGTGTGCAGTTCGCGCAGGCCGAAGGCATTCTGCCGGCGCCGGAAGCCAACCACGCGGTCGCCGGGGCGATCATCGAGGCGCTACGCTGCAAGGAATCGGGCGAGAGTAAGGCGATCCTGTTCAACCTCTGCGGGCACGGTCATTTCGATCTACAGGCTTATATGGATTACCACGCCGGCAAACTTAGCGCGTACGAGTACTCGGAAGACGAAATCGCGATGGCGCTCTCCGGGCTGCCTTCGGTTCCGTGAACACGCCCGGAACGCCCGGAACGGGTAGCACGGAGGCGCTCAGCGCCGAGGCACGCTCGGCTTGGCGGCGTGCTCAGCGTGGCAGCGGAACGCGATAATCAGGTGGTGTCTGTGGGTGCTGGTTGCGATAGGTGAACAGCGCCCGCAGACTCACCATCCGTCCACCGTACTTAATGTAGAGATTATCCCAGTCGAGCGGTTCGCCGTTGAGTAGCAGATCGTAGCGACGACGCTCGAACGGCACACGCGCATTCTCGTCCTCGCCGACAAACACGCCGCGCACCTCGCGGACCGGCACGATCTCCGGGCGATTACGCCGGCCGGTTTCGCGCTGTAAGAGGCGCGCGCGGCGGATCATCCGGATCGCCTGAACCGCGTCGTAGGCGTTGAGCGTAAAGGGCTCCGGAATAGGGACGATAACGCTTCCGTCTCTACGAAACTCGTGGGGGCCCGTAGGCGGCGGGCCGCTCCAAGGGTTCTCCTCGCCCCAGATGCCGGTCTCAAAGGCCGCCGCGGGCGGCGCGGCCACGATCGCGGAAGTCGCGAGCAGCGCCGCCGCGATTAACACCGCCGGTAGCGGCGTCGGCGCTGGGCGCGCCCCGGGATCCGGGCGATGGTTGCGGCTTGTCGCAGTTACGGCCTTCATCTTTTACAGTATCGACGCAATTACGCCGTCTTTCCAGCCCGGCGGATGCTGCGCTATGATGTCGAGATGCGGTTCCCGAATGGTGAAGTTTCGGCTGCGCCGGCGGAGCGGTGGCTCTCGTAAGAGCCCCGCGCCGCTTCGGTCTCTATTGCGTTACACGATCGAGGATTTCACGCGGGAGCGAGTTCGGCTGCGGCGGAAGTACGATCTGAACGCCGCCGTGGGTTCCGGGTGCCACCGGCACCGGAATTGTCAGCACCGGGAACCCGGAAAGACTCGCGGTTACCGATAGCTGCAGCGTGAGGCTTCGATATGTTGCGTCGATCTCTTCCTGCAGCGGCGTCGGCATCGCTACCGCCGGAAGCGCCACAAACCCGTAGCGCTCGAGCAACTCAGAAACCAACGCGCGCATCTTGGCTTTGACCTGCTCCGCCTCCTCGCGCCGCCCGGGGCTCCAGTGGCGCCCGCGGTCGATCAAGGCCCAAACCACGGGGTCGTACTGCTCGCGGTAAGGTTCGAGCCAATCTTTGTGTACCTCGTATGCTTCGCTCGAGCCGATCACGTTATACGCGGTGGTTGCGTCCGGCAATAGCGCGTCGAGCGCTTCGGCCGCCGCGCGGTCGCGGGCGGTGCCGACGAGCTCGGCGATCCGTTCCATTGGTTCTCGAAGCTCGGCAGGAGTCGGAACGCTCTCGGGGAGATACCATAACCCGGGTTTCGACTCTTCATACGTTTGGGCCGCGGCACCGGCCTCCCACAGCTCAGCGATCGTCGCCTGCATGTCTGTAGCCGAGGGAGTAAACCAGCCGACGGTGTCGAACGAGCGCGCGAGTGGAAACACGCCGTCGGTCGCCCAGTTGTCGACGCCGCGGCGAAAGCCGTAGACGCCGCAGTAGCTCGCCGGCACGCGCACCGAGCCCCCGGTGTCGGTGCCGAAAGCCAGTGGTACAATGCCTTTTCCGACCGCCCAGGCCGAGCCGCTGCTCGAGCCGCCGCTCACGCGTGCGGCATCGTGTGGGTTAGGGCAGTTGCCGAAGTGGGCGTTCTTGCCGTCGAGCCCGTAGGCAAACTCGTTCATATGCGTACGACCGCAGTACACGCCGCCGACGTCGAGCATAATTGTTTGCAGATGCCCGTCGCGCTCGGCCGGTCTCCCGGCTGCCCCGGTGACGGGCGAGCTACATCCGGTGAGCTCTCCGCGCACATCAAAGAGGTCTTTGAGCAGATACGGCACGCCGCGGAGCGCGGTGGTAGCTCCGGCCGAGGCTCCGGCCGAGGCCGCCGCGAAGCGTTCGGCGAGTTGCGCTCGCTCCGGCATTGCAACAATCGCCTTGCGGCGCTCCTCGGCCGGCACGGCTTCGAGACGGTGTAGCAACTCATCGGCTGCCTGCTCAGGGCTGTGCGAAGCGAGTTGATTCCAGTATGCGAGGCTATTGTCATGGTTTTGAGAGGCGCTGTGTGTGGTCATACGTCTACTGTAGCCCGTTTTTACCTTACAGGCAAACACGAGCGTTTGAGGCGGCGGTTTTGCCGAGCGGTGTTGCCAAGCGCTTGGCTTCCGTAGATAGCGGGGGGTATACTTACCGGCACGAGTTTTGTGGGTGAGCGTTCGGCCGGGCTGCGGCCGGGACGGGATCATGGTTTTCGGTGCAGCCGTGCTCCCCCACAAAACTCGTGCCGGTATCTATCGAACACCAAGGTGGAATACGTATGGAAACAGTGCGCTGGGGAATCATCGGGTGCGGCGACGTAACCGAGAACAAGAGCGGGCCGGGGTTTCAGAAGGCTGAGGGGTCGGAGTTGGTCGCGGTGATGCGGCGCGACCGGGAGCGCGCCGCCGATTACGCCGCGCGACACGGCGTTCCCAAGTGGTACGACGACGCCGAGGAGTTGATCCACGATCCGGAGGTCGACGCGGTCTATATCGCGACGCCTCCCGCGAGTCATGTCGCTTACATCAAGAAGGTCGCCGAGGCCGGTAAGCCGATCTACTGCGAAAAGCCGATGGCGATGAGCTACGCCGAGGGAAGCGAGGCGGTGGCGTTCTGCGCCGCGCGCGAAGTGCCGCTTTTTGTCGCGTACTACCGCCGCGGCATCGAGAAGTACCGCCGCGTCGCGGAGCTTCTGAACTCCGGACGTATTGGAACGGTTCGGAGCGTTGAGGTCGCGATGTTTGCGCGTGCTCTGTCGGTGCCTGCATCAGGGGAGCTGCCGTGGCGGGTGCGGCCGGAGGTTTCCGGCGGAGGGCTTATTCTCGATGTGGGGTCGCACGCGCTCGATTTGCTCGATTACTACCTCGGCCCGATCGCCGAGGTGTACGGAATCGCTTCGAACCAGGCCGGGCTTTATCCTGCAGAGGACACGGTTTCGGGTGCATGGCTCTTTGAGTCGGGCCTGCACGGCAGCGGCGTCTGGTGCTTTGACGCCGACCGCAACGAGGACGGGATCCGGTTTGTGGGTACCGCCGGGAGGATATCGCTTTCGGTGCTGGACGTTGCCGCGCCGGTGGTGATTGAGGACGAGGCCGGTGAGGAGCGGCTCAGCTTCGATGCGCCTGAGCACGTGCAGCAACCGCTTATTCAACTCGTGACCGATGAGTTGCGCGGCCGTGGGCCGAGCCCCAGCACCGGCGAGAGCGCGTTGCGGACCGACCGGGTGCTCGAACAGCTGCGCGCCGGCGCGACGCGATAACCACCGGTCTCGGGCCGCTACCGGCCCGGGGCGCTACGGGTCTCAGGCCGCTACCGGTCTCAGGCCGCTACCGGAGGTTCCGTTCCGGGGGTTCGTAGCGACTGAACCCGTCCGGGGGTGCGAAGCGCGCGTCGTCGGGAACTCGCTCGTCGTGTTCAGTCAGCTCGTAGCCGTGTTCCGAGGCTCGGTCCTCGAACAACACCGGGATCGCTTCCGGCATCTGCAACGTGATCTCGAGGTCAAAGGAATAACTGAACCCACCGGGAATCTCGGCTGTTCCGTCGACCGTGAAGCGCAGACTGTCGTCGGTGATCGCGTCGTCGGACTCGGCTACCTCGCAGCTCCAGTCGAGCTGTGTGCAGGGGTGGGCAGGGTGCGTTGGGGGCAAGATCAACAGCAGATGCTCGATCGCGAAAGGGTAAATCTCTTCATCGAGTAACGACACCTCGGTGTACTGTTCCACGCTTTCGGCGAAGCTGGTGATCCGCGGGTGTGCGAGAGCGAAGTCAAACACCAGTTCGTAGCTCGGAGTTCCTTCCGGTGCGCCCGGCTCTATCCAAACGCGTTCGTCCTGTACCGCGTAGCGATACCGCCGCGCACCACGGTTCTCTCCGGCGAGGGGCGCCAACGTCGCGGATCGCGGACCGAGCAAAGCATCTCTTACCGGTGAGGTCGGCTGCTGTGTCTCGTCGTCGAGCGCATGGGCCGGAGGTGCTTGGGCGGTGAGATCTTGAGTCGCGAGTGTAAGACCGAGGGCGACGCTGAGCAACACGGCCGCCGCATGCCGCTGTGCGAGCTTGCGCGAATGATGGGCCAATCCGGACATCGGTGCCGTGAGTATAGCGGACGCAGCGTCCGAACGTCCATGCGTGCCGCTCGACCATGCGCGCGGCTCGAGCATGCGCGCATTCCATGTCCTTCATGGGCCCATGTGCCCGATCCGTTTGCCCGGAGAAACGAGGCCGTGCTACTATGCCGGACAGGTGCGAGCAAATAGAAGCGAACAAATAGGAGCGAACGGAAGTGATCAATGCGCGCGAACTAGCTACTCTTCACAGCGCGATGAGCCGCTCGCATGCGGCCGGCGAAACCCCTGCGGTAGTGACTTTATTGCGGGTGGATGGTTCGGCGTATCGGCGGCCCGGCGCAAAGATGCTTGTGCAGCCTGACGGCGTCACAACCTGCATGATCTCCGGCGGCTGTCTCGAACCGGAGCTCGCCGAGATCGCGAAGGATGCGATCGCGCAGGGAACGGGGCGTCGCGTGCGCTACGATCTCAGCGAGGACGAGGTCTGGGGCCTTGGGCTCGGGTGCGGCGGCGCGATAGATCTCTACATCGAGCCGCTGAAGCACGACTCGGAGGCCGCTAAGCTGATCGAGCTGCAGGCTGCCGGTGAGCGTGCGGTGCTCGCAACGGTGTTTCCGGAGGATGAGCGGCACGCGCCGCTTCACAGACTATACCGCGAGACGGCGGCGTACGCCGGTCGAGACCGCGATCGCGCGCCCAACTCAGCCGCTTACGACACGGCGTTCTCGTCGATCGAGGGGCGTGCGCGCGAGTTGCTCGCGGGAGATTTCGAGACCTCGCGACTCGAGACGATTGCGGGTGCTGAGGTCTTTTTCGATCTCAGTCGGCCGGTGCCGGATCTTGTGCTGTTCGGCGGTGGCGCGGGGGCGGTTCCGCTCGCTTCGTACGCCGAGCGGCTGGGATTTGCGGTTACGGTTGTGGACCCACGGCCCGCAGTTGCAAATCGTGAGAGCTTTCCGAGCGCGACGATCGTGGCGGCGCACCCCGAGCAGTATCGTGACTCGGTGGAGATTGCTCCGCACAGTACCGTAGTAATCATGAACCATCACCTCGAGCGCGACCGCGAGGCGCTCGTGTTCGCATTGGAGAGAAAGCCCGCGTATCTGGGAATGCTTGGGCCGCGTCGGCGGTTCGAGAAGGTGCTCGCTGCGCTGGAGGTTGAGGGGCGTCGACCGCCCGCTGAGGAGACGGGCCGGGTGCAGAACCCGGTTGGGCTCGATATCGGCGCCGAAGGTCCCGAAGAGATCGCGATCAGTATTCTTGCCGAGATTCTCGCGGAACGGCGCGGGCACGGTGGAGCTCGCTTGAGTGACAAGCGCGCCGGCATACATGAGCGCAGTTCGGTTGCGGAGACTGCGGCGATTGCGACGGCCGGGGAGGAGTAGCGCGGCGATGAGCGACAACGAGCATCTCGAGCAGTTCATGCGACGGGCGATCCGGCTTGCAACCGAGAACGTGGAAGCCGGTTGTGGAGGACCGTTCGCGGCGGTGGTGGTCCAAAACGGCAGGATCGTCGCCGAAGGCACAAACACCGTCACCTCAAGCTGCGATCCAACCGCGCACGCCGAGATAAACGCCATTCGAGCCGCCTGCCGCGAGCTCGGGGTGTTTCAACTCAGCGACTGCGATCTCTACACCACCTGCGAGCCCTGCCCGATGTGCCTCGGCGCGCTGTACTGGGCGCGACCCCGTAGAGTGTACTACGCCGCTACTCGCGACGACGCAGCGGCGGTGGGCTTCGACGACGCCTATATCTACAACGAGCTTGGAAACGATCCGCACAAGCGCGCCCTACCGATGCAGCAACTGCTGCGCGCGGAAGCTCAGGAAAGCTTCCGCGCTTGGGACGCGAAGCAGGATCGTGTCGAGTATTGATCCGGACAGCTGCAGCGCGCAGTGCCGCGGGGCTCAGTGCTGCCTCGCCTACCTCACGAGATCGGTTAGCGGACGAGATCCACGAACGCGAACGACTCACCGTCGAACAGTCCGCGGTCGCTTAGTTTGAGTTTGGGTATTACAAGCAGCGCCAGAAACGAGAGCGTCATCAGCGGCGAGCGCAGCGGCGACCCGAGCTCCTGCGCAGCGGTGTCGAGCCGCTCGTAGAGCGCCGCGACCTCATCTCCGGGCTCGGTCGCCATTAAGCCCGCTATCGGAAGCCTGAGCAGCTCAACCTCAGACGCGCCGGTAGCGACCGCAACTCCGCCCCCGGCCTCGATTACCGCGTTGACCGCCGCCGCGAGCGCGTCGTCCTCGGCTCCTATCGCCACCACGTTGTGCGAGTCGTGCGCAACCGACGACGCGACCGCGCCGCGCTTGAGCCCGAAGCCGTGTACCACCGCGAGCGCCGGCGGTGTTTCAAGGTAACGGTTCACGACCGCGATCTTGAGCAGATCCAGCGTCGTGTTGCAGCGGAACCGTCCCTCGCCGGCGCAGTCTGCGCTCGAGACCACGTGCTCTCCGGTTATGAGCTTCCCATCGTAGAGTTCGATCGCGCGCACGCTGCCCGCACTGGGCATCGCAATCTGTAGCGCGTCTTCGGTGACCGGGCCGGCCCGGAAGATGTTCGGCGTCTCCGGGGCGGCGTAGCTCCAGCGCGGCGCGCCCTCGGCCGCTACGCAGACACCGCCGAGGTAGGTCGCGAGCGGCGTAAGCTCGGAGAGATTATCGACAACGACAAAATCGGCGCGGTCGCCGGGGCGAAGCAGGCCGGTTTCGAGGCGGTAATGGAGCACCGGGTGCAGGCACGCGATCCGGAGCGCTTGTATCGGGTCGAGGCCGAGCGCGATCGCGCGCGCGGCGAGCCGATCGATATGGCCGCGCATTAGGTCGTTGGGGTGCTTGTCGTCGCTGCAGAACATCAGCCGCTCGGGCGCCTCGAACAACAACGGCGCGAGCGCCTCGAAGTCCTTCGCGGCCGAGCCTTCGCGGATCATGACCCACATCCCGGCCTCGAGCCGGTCGCGCGCCTCCTCGATCGTGACGCATTCGTGATCGGTTGCGACGCCGGCGGCGGCGTAGCGGTGCACCGCCGCGCCGCGCAGCCCCGGGGCGTGACCGTCGATCGGCTTGCCGGCGCGGCGGGCGGCGCGCAGCTTCGCAAGCAGCTCCTCGTCCCCGTTTAGCACGCCCGGCACATTCATCACCTCGCTCAGGTACCCGATCTCCGGGCGTGCGAGCAACCGCTCCACCGCCGCCGCATCGAGCGCGGCGCCGGCGGTCTCAAAAGTGGTCGCCGGTACGCACGACGGGGCGCCGAACAGAATCGTGAACTCCGGGCGGCGCGCGGCCTCGTCGAGCATGTACTCCACACCGGCGGTTCCGAGCACGTTCGCTATCTCGTGCGGATCTGAGATCGTGGCAACCGTGCCCTGCGTCACGGCCCAGCGCGCAAACTCCGCCGGCGGCAGCATCGTGCTCTCAACGTGGATATGCGCGTCGACGAACCCGGGGATAAGGAAGCGGTCCGGCACATCGGCACGCGGCTCGATCTGTGCGATGCGTCCTTTGTGGATATGCAGCACGCCGGGAGTAATGGTGCGCTCGGTGACGCTCACGATCTGCCCCGCAAACTCGCTTGGGCGATCCTCGTAACCGGTGCCGTCACTGTGTGCTGAATGCTTGCCGCTCACGATTCCGTTCCTCCTCGAGCGCTCAGTGCGACCCGTGCAGATAACCCGGCAGGCAGCGATCGAAAAACTCGGCGAGTAGGTTTTTGGTGACGCGCCGCCGATACGACGAGCTGGAGCGCTGGTCGTCTATCGGGGAGATCAGCTCGAGGTAGCCGTCTACGAGCTCGTTGCGGAGTGTGCGTACCTGCTGCCAGTCGGCACCCTGTAGCCGCTCCTCGAGCGCGCGCGAGCGAATCACGGTGGGACCTACCGCGCCGATCGCGAGTGAAAGCCTGCCGATTGCGCGCCCCTCGAGCGTTCCGCAGGCGGCAAACGCGAGCTTCGAAAGCGCGTTCGCGCGCCGTGTACCCACTTTGCGATAAAACGAGAAATCATCGCAGCCGAGCGGTATGAACACGGCGGTGATCAGCTCGTACGGTCCGATCGCGGTCTGCCCCGGACCGGTTATGACGTCCTCTATCGGCACGCGTCGCCGTACTATCTCACCGCGCCCGCCGTGCCCGCCGTGCCCGCCGCGCCCGCCGCGCCCGTCACGCGAGGCGAGCTCCACCTCGGCGTTGAGCGCGTACAGCGTGCAGACCGCGTCACCGGCCGGGGAGGCGTTGCCGATGTTGCCCCCGATAGTGCCTACGTTGCGCAACTGCGGCGCCGCGAGCTCGGCGATTGTTCGCTTCAGGATCGCGGGGGTCGCGGGGTGCGCCGCCACCTCGGTGTAGACCGCGGCTGCGCCGACGCGGAGCTCGTGCTCATGGACGGTGATCTCGCAGAGTTCCTTGATGCGTCCGATAAAGAGAATGGGGCGCGTAAACGCCGGAAGCGTACCGGCGCTCCCGCGATAGCGAACGCAGAGATCGGTGGCTCCCGCAAGCGGAACAGCGCCGTGCTCGGCGCGAAGCGAGAGCGCCTCGGCGAGATCGCGCGGGTGCAGCCAGGCTGCATTCGTGTCTGCGCCGCCGGTGGCCGGGCCACCAGCCGCGCCGCCGGTGGCCGCCCCGCCCGCCCCGTCACCCGTGGCCGGGCCAGTTGCCCCGCTCGTCGTCCCGCCTGTGGTCGCGCCCGCCCCGTCACCCGTGGCCGGGCCACCAGCCGCGCCGCCGGTGGCCGCCCCGCTCGCCGTCCCGCCGGTGGCGGCGTTCGTTGATGCGTTCTCCGCGGTGCTCATTCGCCAAGCTCCTGCAGCGCGTCGGCGGTGCGCTGCACGCCCTCTATAATCTGTTGGTACCCGGTGCAGCGGCAGAGGTTGCCGGAGATGCCGTCGCGGATCTCGTGCTCGCTGGGAGCGCGATTGTGCCGCAGGAGCGCATCTATCGCGACCGTCATCCCGGGCGTGCAGAAACCGCACTGCACGCCGCCGCCCTGCGAGAGCCCGTCTACCACCAGCCGACCGCGCGGAGTCTCGCGAATGTGCTCCAGGGTCTCAACCGCGCAGCCTTCAACCGCGCCCGCCGGAAGGATGCAGGAGTCTACAACCCGGTCGTCGATTATGATCGAGCACGCACCGCACTCGCCCTCGCCGCAGCCTTCCTTGACCGCGGTGAGGCCGCAGTCTTCGCGCAGAACGTCAAGAAGACGTCGCAACGGGTTGAGGCTCAGCTCTACTGCTGTGCCGTTCAGTGTGAAGCGGACCGTTTTTTCCATGCACGATCTCCGAGATGTACTCCGGAATAACCGGAAGCTGTGCGACCTCTGTATCGATCGCCTGTTGAACCGCCGACGCGAACGCCGGGGCGATGCCGTCGAACACTACCTCGCCGGCGCCCTTGGCGCCGAAGGGGCCGTAAGGGTACGGATTATCGAACAACGCATACTCTACGTTGGGGTAGTCTAACGAGGTCGGGATGCAGTAGTCGGCCATGGTATGTTGGCGAAACCTGCCGTCGAAGTTTTCGAGCTTCTCGAGCCCGGCGTAGCCGAGGCCTTGAACTGCACCGCCGACGATCTGGCCGCGGATCACGCCTTCATCGATCGCGCGACCCACGTCGTACGCGGTCCAGATGCCGAGCACCGTTACCTCGTAGGTGAGCGGATCTACCTCCACCTCGATGCAGTTCACTCCCCAGGAGTACGACGGGTAGGCGTCACCGTTGAGCGTTTCGGCATCCCAACTGAGCCCCGGCGGGTGCTCGTACGCCTGCTCTACCTCGAACTCACCGGGCTCCGCGAGTCGGCCTTTGAGCTTCCTGGCGGCTTCCTGCAGCAGGTAGCCCACAATCGCGACCGAGCGCGAGGCGCAGGTGGGGCCCGAGTCGGGGACCTGCGAGGTGTTGTGGTTGTCGTACACCACATCGGTGTAGGGGATCTCGAGCACCTCGGCGACGATCTTGCGGAAGGTGGTGAGCACTCCTTGTCCGATCTCGACATTCGCGACCAGCAGCTCCGGTCGCCCGTCGGCGCGCTTGCGGATGCGTACGCGCGCTTTGATGATCTCCTGCTCGCCGTTTCCGGTAAACGCGTTCCCGTGTTTGAACAGCGAGATGCCGATTCCGCGGCCGCCCGCGCCGGTGTAGGCGGCTCGCTTGTGGCGGTAGTCCGAGACGCGCAGCACGTGATCGAGCATCTCCGGCAGGCGTACCCGTTCGCGAATGCGCCCGTTGGTGAGCGTGGGCGAGCCTTCGGTGAGGAGGTAGCGACGCTTGAGCTCGAGCTCTTCCACCCCGAGCTCGCGCGCGAGATGGTTCATCATCATCTCGGCCCCAAACAATCCTTGCGGCGCGCCGAAGCCCCGGAACGCGTCGGACGGAACGTTGTTTGTGGCAACCGCGCGCCCGCGCACGTGCACGTTCGGGAAGGCATAAACGCTGTTTGAGGAGAACATGCCGCGCTGGAGCACCACGCGCGAGCTGCTTTCGTACGCGCCGGACTCAAGCACCATGTCCACGTCAACCGCGGTGATCTTCTCGTTCTTGTCGAGCCCTACGCGATAACGGATTCTGCTTGGGTGGCGTTTGCTCGTGTACTTGAGATCCTCCATGCGGTCGAGGATGAGCTCAACCGGCCGACCGAGCTTCGAGACCGCGATCGCAACCGCGACACCGAGCACGTCGGGAAAGTTCTCTTTGCCGCCGAACCCGCCGCCGGTTGCGGTCTGTATCACCGTCACGTCGTTAGGCGCGAGACCGAGCGCGCCGGCTACCGCTTTGCGTACGTAAAACGGGCACTGCGTGGAGGCGTAGATCGTGATGCGCCCGTCCTCCAAGCGTCCAAACAGGGCCTGCGGCTCGATATAGACGTGCTCCTGATACCCGGTGCGAAACTCGCGTTCTATCACGCGATGAGCCTCGGCTAAGGCGCGCTCGGGGTCTCCCTTGCGGGTGTGGAGATCGGCAAACAGGTTGTCTAACCCGTGCAGCGGCCCACCCTTGCAGGCTAGGCCGTCCTCGATCGTGATAGCGGGTGTTTCTGCGCGGTATTCAACCGCCGCCTCTATCTGCTCTACCAGCTCGGCGAGCACATTACGATCGGGGCCTACCACGAGCCCGAGCGGCTCGCCGTAGTAGCGTACCTGCTGCTCCGCGAACGCGGGCCAGTCGTCTTTGATCATCTGAACGCAGTTGCGCCCGCCGGGTGGGATGTCTTCGGCGGTGATGTAGTGGTAACCGGGAGGAAGGGGAGGCGTGTTACGGGCGACGATCTCGCCGCGCGTAACGCGCGAGCGAAGCACCCGGGCGTACAGCCGTTCGCCGAACGTGTAGTCGGCGAGATACGGTAACTCGCCGCGCGACTTCTCACGAGCGTCTACCCGCTCAACCTCGCGCGTGATCTTGTGTCTCATGCCGCACTCCTTAGCGCCGGCAAGCGCACGCCCTTCGGCTCGCTCCGAGCCGTGGACTACTTGAAAAGATAGCTCGGTGAGTTGCGAATTGTAAAGCAGTTGTTCGCCGATTATGGAGATTTTGCGGTTGAGTCCTGCTCGAGCGACCGCAGCGCGCCGTCGATATCTTTGAGACCGGTGCCGGTGAGCAACACTACGACGCGCGCGGCCGGGTCTATGGCGGCGCGCGAGGCGAGATAACCGGCAAACGCGGCGGCCGCGGCGGGCTCTACGAAGCACCCGGCGGCCGAGGCGAGCCGTCGCTGCGCGGCTTGAATCTGGCGGTCCGAGACCACAACGCAGCGGCCGCGGTGACGCTGCAAGCGAGCGAGGGTGAAGTAGCCGGCGGCCGGAACCGCTACGCTGATCGAGTCGGCGACGGTGTCCGCCGCAACCGGGTCGGTGAACTCACCGTGCTCGAGCGCACGCGCGATCGCGGAGCTGCCCTCGGCCTGTACGCAAACTATCTGCGGCACGCGGTCGGCGAGTCCGAGCGCCACGAGATCCTCGAACCCCTTGTACACGCCGGCGGCGATTACACCGTCGCCGGTAGAAACAAAGACGTGGTCCGGTGTGCGGTCCCCGAGCTGCCGGAAGATCTCGAGCGAAACCGTTTTCTTGCCTTCGATCGTGAGCGGGTTCTCGCCGGTGTTTCGTGAGAGTCCGTCGTGTTCGCTGAGGAAAGCGCGGCAGGCCGCGGAGGCTCGGTCGTAGCTGCCGTCGATCTTCTGCAGGTCGGCGCCGTACTGTAGCGACTGCACGAGTTTGCCGCGTGGGGCGGAGGCCGGTAGGTAGAGGCGAACCTCGAGTCCGGCGGCGGCGCCTATCCCCGCCATCGAGCTTCCGGCGTTGCCGGTGGAGGCCACCACGATCCGTCGAATGCCGTGCCGGCGCGCGAACGCCGCAACGAGGTAGCTCGCGCGGTCCTTGAGCGAACCGGTGGGGTTCAGTCCGTCGTCTTTGAGAACGAGCCCCGGGGAACCGAGTTCGTCGCAGAGCCGCTCGGGTCGCCACAGCGGCGTGTCGCCGACCGGTATCGCGGGAAACCAGCGTCGCTCCACCGGCAAGAGGTCGAGCGTGTGCCAGGCCTTTGTCGGCAGCGTCCCACCCTCGAGCACAACCTCGAGGATACCGCGTAACGGCCGGTCGGGTTGTTGCAGCGCGGCGCAGCGGTCGCAGCGCAGTCTGCCGGGGAGAATCTCGTACTCGAGCCCGCATTCGCTGCAGCGGTAGCGAAACGTCACAGGACCTCCAACGTCACGGTGTCTCCGGCCGGCGCGCCTCGCCCAAAGGGGTTTCGCGGCCGTTATCGGGAATGAGCGTAAACAGGCTTGGGCGCTCGCGGTGTAGGCGCGCGAACAAGCGCATGAAGCGCTCCTCGTCCGAGGGCTCACAATCCGCGGTTCCGGCACCCCTGAAAATCTCGGCCACCGCGATGGTCCGGACTACACTGTTGAAGCGCATCGTTACCGTTTCATCCTCGAGCAGCCAGCCTTCGTTCGAGCTGTCCTCAAACGCGCTGCGCGAGCTGAACACCGTCGGTTTGTCGCGGTACGGCACGCGTTCGCTCCACGGGCAGAACCAGCCGCAGTTGCCGCACTCGTTGCAGAGCGCGTCGAGATGCACGATCTGGTACGGGTCTCGAAAGCCGTCTTGAAAACGGTCGTCGTTGCCGACCTCAACCGCGATGTTGGCACGGTTGGGGCACACCTCTTCGCATTTGTTGCAGATGTAGTTGCACTCGAGGCAGCGATGATACTCGGTAAGCGCGAAGGCACGATCATTGTGGTAGTCTGCCGCGTCGGGCTTGGTGCGAATCGTCGCCTTGCGTTCGCGTAGCCGGCGGAGTCTCTCGGCCGCGTCGCGCTGCTCGAGATGCGGCACGGCGTGCTGCGTGTCGTGCTGCGCCGCATACTGCGCTCCATCTATCGCGCCGCGTTCTCGGATGCGCTGCGGCCCGGAAGCCTCGTGCGGCCTGCGCCCGCCGTGGCGGTCGGCGATCGCGTCGGCCACGCGTCGGCCGGCGGCGATGCAGCGCACCACGGTCGACGGCCCGGTGAGCGCGTCGCCCGCGATGTAGAGCTCGGGTAGCTCGGTCTCGAGCGTTTCCGGGTCCACCGAGCCGGCCGGGGCGCTTCCGGAAGCGCCGCCGGCGGTATTGGTAAGCCCGAACTTCGCGAGCACCTCAGTGTCGACGCGCTCGCCGATAGCGGTTATGAGTGTGTCGGCCTGCACGGTCTCGGTTTGTTCGCCGGCAACCGGACGGCGACGGCCGGTCTCGTCGGGCTCACCGAGCTCCATAACGCGCACCGCGACGGTACCGTCGGGCGCGATCTGCTCGGGGTTGCGCAGGAACCGGAAGGTTACGCCGTCGGCGATCGCGTTATGGTACTCTTCGCGGTCGGCCGGCATCTCGGCCTCGCTGCGGCGATATAGAACCGACACTTCCTCGACCTCCGGCAACGTGCAGGCCGCGCGCGCGGCGTCCATCGCGGTGTTGCCCCCGCCGACCACCACAACGCGCGGACCGAGCTCCAGTCGGCGCGTGTTCCCCCGGTACGCCCAGAGAAAATCAAGCGAGCGCATAACTCGTGACCGGTCGCCCTCAACGCCGAGCTCGTTGTCGACCTCCGCTCCGATCGCGAGCACGATCGGCCCGTAGCCCTCGGTCCGCAAACGATCGGGTGACAATTGCTGCGCATCGACTCCGAACTCGAAGCGCACGCCGCGGTCCTCGATGAATGCGATATCCTGCTCGATCGCTTCCTGCGGCAAGCGAAACGCCGGGATTACGTTGCGCACCACGCCGCCGGCGTTCTGCTCGCGCTCGAACACCGTGACCTCGAACCCTTCGCGCGCGAGAAAGTACGCGGTCGAGAGACCCGTCGGGCCTGCTCCCACCACCGCGCAGCGCGCCTCACGGCCTGCAGGCCGGGCGCCGCGGTTCAGGGCCTCGGCTCGCACCGTCTCGAAACCCTGTCGCGCCGCGATCTTCTTCAGCTCGCGGATGTTCAGGCACCCGTCGTACTCCAGCCTGGTGCAAGCGTGCTGGCACTGATGGTCACAGATGTGACCGGTGATCGCGGGAAGCGCGTTTCGCTCGTAGATGAGCTCAAGCGCCTCGGTGTAGCGCTCCTCACCGAGGAGCCGAATATACTCGGGAACGTCCTGACCGATTGGACAGGCCGCGATGCAGGGGGCGCGGTAGCAGTCGAAACGCGGCAGCGTGCCGTGAATGCGCACCTCGTCGGTGCCGCGAAACTGTTTCTGCAGGTTGCGCTCGTACAGCGAGCGTTCGGCTAAAGCCGCGAGCGCGTCCACCTCGATCGAGCCCCGCTCCCACCCGTCGGACTGTGCTACAAGCTCGGCCAGTTGTTTCTGGCGGGTGTAGCCGCCCGGTTTCAAGAAGGTGGTGCAGAGTGTGATCGGTCTGATCCCGGTTGCGAAGACCTCGGCAGCGTTGTGCGCGCTGATACCGCCGGAGTAACTGATCGGCAGCGTGCCGTTGAACTCCCGCGAGAGGCGGGCCGCGAGCGAGATAGAGAGCGGGTATAACGCCCGTCCCGACATGTACATCTGCTTGCCGGGGAGGCGATCGGTGCGGTTTAGCGTCGGAAGGGTGTTGGTCAGTTTCACGCCGAACTGCTTACCGGAGCTTGCGGCAATCTCACGCAGACGAGTGAGCACCTCTATCGCGGTCCCGTACTGCAGGTCGTGATCAAATGAATCGCGGTCGAGCGCGACGTAGTCGTAGCCGAGGCCCGCGAGGATCGCGCGAACACGATCGAAGCCCAACAAGGTGGGGTTGAGCTTCACGAATGTGTGCAGGCCCTTGTCTTCGATCAAGTGACGGCAGATCGACTCGATCTCGTTCGGCGGGCAGCCGTGCATCGTCGAGAGCGTTACGCTTCCGCATATTCGCCCGAATGCTCTCGCGTCGACCTCGAGCCTCGAGCCCTCCGGCGCATTTGGCTCATTAGACGCATACTCGGCAGCGGCACGAAGCCAGGCTTGGAACTCCGGCTCGTTCGAGCTGTTGCGCATGCGGTCGATGAAGCGCTGCACCGCCGGGCTCTGTATGCCGGTGAGGTCGTAGCCCACGCTCATGTTGAACATAAACGACCGCGGCGCATCGGCGGGGCGAAACCGCCACAGGTCCTCAACGAGATGCAGAAGAATCCAGGCTTTGGCGTACTCTTCCCATGCCTGCGTTAAGCTCAGCTCGGTCGACCACTCGGTGTTGTAGCCCTCATCGACGGCGTCGATGCAGGGCTTCTCGAGCTCGAGCGCGTCGAGAATCTGTACCGTCTTGAGCTCAATGAAGCGGCTGCCGGTGAGGTAGGCCGAGACAATGTTCTGTGCGAGCTGTGTGTGCGGCCCGGCGGCCGGCCCGATCGGCGTCGCGCAGCGTTCGCCTGCGATCTCGATACTGCGTTGAGCGCTCGGGCGGTACCATAGGGCTTCGTGAATACCGAACACGCTCCGCGCCGTGCGGTATTCCTCGGTCATCCTCTCAAGCAACTGCTCGAACGGCAGCGGCTGCATGCGGTCTCCCATCGCGCGCTCCTCGTCGCACATTGTAAAGCACCCCCGGCCTGCTCGGCAAACAAAACCGTCGCGCGAACCGCCTCGCGCCCGTCCACGGCGCCGCCGCGCGCCCGCATCCACGGCGTCGCGCGGCCCGCCGCCACCCGCCGCGGCGCCCGCCGGTTGTTACGCCGAAAAGATCGTGGTGATGCCGGCGATCGCGGCCGCCTCACCGAGCGTTCCGCTTACAACCGGGACGCTGAGCTGCGGCCGGAGTGCAGGCTCGAAGAGCTCGAACGCCCCCGCGATCCCGCCGAGCAGCACCACGCGACGAGGACACGGCCCGCGTTCACCGAGGTGCGCGATAACCTCGGACAGGAACGCGCCGAGGCGAGCGCCGAACCGGTTGTATACCTCGAGCGCATCTGAGCTACCGGCGAGAGCATGCTCTGAGAGCTCGCGCGGCGAGGCTATCTGCAGCCCCCTCGAGCGAGCGAGGCGAAGAATGCCGCGCGTCGAGAACACCTCGTCGGCCGGGCGTTCCGTTTCTAACTCTGCGGGGTCTCGCACCGGCCATGGAAACAGCTCGTCACGGTCGTTATACGGTGTAGAAAACCGCACAACCTCGCGGCGATGAATGAGAGAAGATCCCATGCCGGTTCCCAGCGTAAGCCCGAGTACCGTTGAGGCGTCGCGGCCGGCGCCGTAGAGTGCCTCGCCGAGTATCGCGGCCTCGGCGTCGTTTCGCATGCGCACCGCGGAACTTCCGCTCAGCCCCAGAAGGTCGCCGAGACGCTCGCCGAGAAGGTCGCGTACCGAGAGCCCGTAGAGCGACTCAAACTTGGTCAGTCCGCGGAGATAACAGATTCCGGCTTCGTAGTCGCAGGGGCCCGGAAAGCCTAAGCCCACCATCAACGCCGGTGAGGACTCCCTCACCGGCGCCGTTACAAGGCTGCTGCGTTCAGCCTCACGATACACGATCTCGGCGAGCCGCGCGATGATGGTGTCGGCCGAGGCTCGGCTGTCGAGCTCGTAACGCTCGGTGGAACTGGGCACGGGGTGTTCGGCGGTCGTAACTGCCGCCTTTACGCTACTCCCCCCCACGTCGAGACACACGATTGGGATCATGCCGGAAGACTACGCCATCGTGGTGTCGATGTCGAGTAATCGTATGTGCTCCGCCACAACGAGCGCCGGCAAGGCCGCCGCGGTCGGCGGAGCTACACCTTCGTCGCGGACACGGTAGCAATCTGCTCGACCGGCCGAGCCGTGTTCCGTGATACAATCAGTTGTGTATGAGCGCAACAACAACCGCAATCATCCCGACAGCCGGCCGGTCCTCGCGCATGGGCATGTTCAAACCTCTGCTCCCCTTCGATTCCACAACGCTCATCGAGCGCGCGATCGCGAACGCGGAGTACGGCTGTGATGTAGTTGTGGTGGTGGCCGGTCACCGCGGCGATGAGCTCGCCGAGCACTTAGCGCTCAACAAGCGCCACGAGCCCCGACCGCAACTGCGGGTGGTGTTCAACCACGACTGGGAGCGCGGCATGCTCAGCTCCATTCAGCGCGGTGCGCGCGAGGTCGAGACCGAGTACTTCTTCGTTGCGCCGGCCGATATGCCGTATCTAACGCCCGAGATATACACCGAGATGGCTTCACGCCCACCACGCTTCGCGGCGTTTCCGCAGCACAAGGGGCGTTGCGGCCACCCGGTGTTGGTCTCCTCGGCACTGATCCCGGCGCTGCTCGAGGCCGATTCCGACGCGCTCGGCAGCATGCGGCGTTTCCTCGCGCAGTACCCCACCGAGACTCGTTCACTCACGACCGATGCGATCTTCATCGATCTCGACACCCTCGAGCAGTACCACGGCGCCCAACCCTGAGGTGCCGGCGTGCCGCAGCGCCCCACCGCACCCGCTACCGGCGCAGTGCCGGCGGCGAGGTGCCCGCACCGTACGCGCGCTCAGCGCACGCGCGGCCGGCCGGCCGTAGCGAGCTGCTCGAGCGTAGCGCGTGGGTCTCGAACGCGCGAGAGCAGAATCATCGCCGCGATGACATACGGCTTCCAGCCCGCTTCGCGGTAGGTAGCGAGTCGGTGCTGCTCGAAGACCTCGGCGCTCACCTCCCCGTGTGCGCAGCTCACCCCGCTGATATCGGCCGGCAAACAGTGCATGTACAACGCGTTGCGGGTATGGCTCATGAGATCGGCGTTGCATTCCCAGTCGAGATGAGCGCGGTTGTTCTCGAGGCAGTCGTCCTCGAGCGCTTTGAGGCCGGCGGTGTCTTGCTGAGTAAGCAGCTCGGTGCGCCGCTGCATCACCGCGTACGGCGCCCAGCTCTTGGGGTAGACGATATCGGCGTTCTCGAACGCTTCGGCCATGCTGTCGTGCCGTGTAAACGCGCCGCCGCTCTCGACGGCATTGTTCGCCGCGAGCTCCTCGATCTCGGGGATGAGGTTGTAGCCCGGCGGGTACGCGAGGCTCACCTGCATGCCGAAGCGAGACAGGAGGCCGATGACGCCTTGCGGAACCGACAGCGGCTTGCCGTACGACGGCGAGTACGCCCAGGTCATCGCGATCTTCTTGCCGCGCAGCTGCTCGACGCCGCCGAACTGCTCGATGAGATGCGCGAGGTCGGCGAGGCTCTGCGTGGGGTGGTCGCGATCGCATTGCAGGTTTACGACCGTGGTACGCTGCGGAAGCACGCCCTCGCGATAGCCTTCCTCGAGCGCGGCACCCACCTCGCTCATATACTCGTGTCCGGCGCCGAGAAAGATGTCGTCGCGAATGCCGACGACTTCGGCCAAGAACGATATCATGGTCGCGGTCTCGCGTACGGTCTCACCGTGCGCGATCTGCGAGCGGGTCTCGTCGAGATCCTGTACCGCGAGCCCGAGAAGGTTGGCGGCGCCGGCGAAACTGAAGCGCGTGCGGGTGCTGTTGTCGCGGAACAACGACACCGCGAGACCGTTGTCAAAAACGCGTGATGCGGTGCCCTCGCCACGAAGCGTCCTCAGCGCCTCGGCGGTTTGAAGAACCGCGCGCAGCGCCGCCTCGCTGTGCCTCCAGCTCAAGAGGAAGTCCTGTTGATAGAGCTCCCCGAGCGCTTCCGTTTCGATCTTCTCGATCTTCTCCATCAGCCGCTTCTGCATGCTGCCCCCTTCTCGTGTGCGCGTTGCCTACGATCATAGGCCCGCCCACCGAGATCTGTCTACCGATTGTCTACCCTTTGACTACCGATTGCTGCTCGGCAAATCCGGGGAGCAATGCTACACTTGAGTACGTATCCGCAATCAGGAGGTAGGCATGATCGAGGTGGGAGTTCGAAACGAGGCGCGGCGGCGCAATATCGAGGTATGTCGCGAGCGGGGTATTGTACTGCCGACCTTCGAGCAGCAGAAGCACCCCGAGCGCCTCGAGGCCGAGCTACAGCGCAAGATCGCTGGGGTAGGACTCTGGGACCTCGATCCGCTCAACCTCTTTCGGATCACCTGGAAAAACCGTCCCCCGGAGGCGGGCGGCGGATTCGGTGGGGTGAACTATCTCGAGTTTCCACCGGAGATCACCGGTGTGCCGGCGCGCGTCATCGCGCTCGTGGGTCGTTGGTTCCCAACCGGGGCGCATAAGGTGGGCGCAACCTACGGCTGCCTGGTGCCGGCCCTGGTAAGCGGCAACTTCGACTCTACCACGCAGAAAGCGGTCTGGCCGTCCACCGGAAACTACTGCCGCGGCGGGGCCTACAACTCGGCATTGCTCGGCTGCCGCTCGGTCGCGATTCTGCCGGAGGGGATGAGCCGCGAGCGCTTCGAATGGCTCCGCCAGGTTGCGGGTGAGGTCATCGCGACCGCCGGGACCGAGAGCAACGTCAAGGAGATCTTCGACGCCTGCAATGCGCTCAGCGCCGAGCGCGGCGACGAGGTGGTGATCTTTAACCAGTTTTCGGAGTTCGGTAACTACCTCTGGCATTATGAGGTAACCGGTGAGGCGCTGCTCGAGCTGCTCGAAGCTGAGCTTCGCGAAGGGCAGGAGCTGTTCGGCTACGTGGCGGCAACCGGCTCCTCCGGCACGCTCGCCGGCGGCGACCGCTTGCGTGATCGCTACCCGGGGGTCAAGATCGCGGCGGCCGAGGCGCTGCAATGCCCCACGCTGCTTGAGAACGGCTTCGGAGAACACCGCATCGAAGGCATCGGCGATAAGCACATCCCCTGGGTGCATAACGTGCGCAACACCGACCTCGCGATCGGGGTAGACGATCACGACGCGATGCAGCTGCTGCGACTGTACAACGAGCCGGCGGGCCGGCGCTTGCTCGCCGAGCGCGGCGCCGAGCCCTCGGTCATCGAACAGCTCGAGGCCGCCGGTATCTCGGGTGTCGGAAATGTGGTGGCTGCAGCTAAGATGGCGCGCTACTACGAGCTGGACCAGGACGACGTGATTCTCACGGTGCTGACCGACTCGATGGACCTATACCACTCCAGACTCGATGACCTTCGCACCGCCGAAGGTGCGCTACGCGATGCCGACGCCGAACGGATCGCGTATCGGCATATCGACGGGCTGTGCGCCGACAATGTGCTCGAGCTTACCCACCGTGAGCGCAGGCGCGTTCATAATCTCAAGTACTACACCTGGGTAGAGCAGCAGGGAATGGAGAGCAGCGAGCTAACGCGGCAATGGTACGACAAACGTTACTGGCGCGCGATCCGGGAGCAAGCTGCCGGCATCGACGAGATGATCGAGGCCTTTAACGCCGAGGTTGCCGCCGGGCGATAACGAGCCGTGGATCACCGGCGGTCGGTCCGCTGGTCGAGCCGCTCGAGCATGTCCTCCACGGCGCGCTCGAGTTGGCGGTCCTGCCCGGCAACCTCATCTTGAGGGGTCTGGCGAAGTACGATATCCGGCTCGGCGCCGTGGTGCTCCATATCGGTTCCGTCCGGCAGGTACCAGCCGCGGAACGGTCGGCGGACGGTCGCCCCGTCGATCAGCGTGTGCACGCCGGTTGAGATCACGCCACCGTAAGTTTGCTCTCCGACGAGCGTTCCGCGCTCGAGCGTGCTGAACGCGTGTGCGAGAATCTCGGCGTTGGAGTAGCTCTTTTCGTTAGCGAGCATATTGATCGGCAGTGTGTAACGCGGTGCGTCCAATCGATCCTGCGGGTAATGTCCGGTTTCTTCGGGATCGGCCCCCGCGGGTATGGTGTAGGCGTGTTCCTCGGCCATGATCGAGGTGAGTATGCGGTCTGTGGTGTGCCCGCCTCCGTTGTTTCGCACATCGATGATGAGCCCGTCCTTGCCGTACGCCGCGGCGTAGAGGTCGCCCTGGAACTCCTCGAGCGAGCTCTGGTTCATTGCCTCGATATGAATGTAGCCGATGCGTCCGTCGGAGAGCTCGCGCACGCGAGCACGGCTTTCTTCGCGGAACGCATCGTACGTCAATCGTGCGAGCTCGGCGTAGCTCACCGGGGTGAGCAGCGCGCGATACTCGAGCCGCTCCTCGCCGACCGGGCGCTCGAAGGTTACGATGATCTCTCGCCCCACGCGGCCGCGCAGGCTCCTCAGCAAAGTGTCGCGCGGGCCGAACGACTGAAGCTCAATCTCGGTGACGATATCTCCCGGGCGAAGCTGCATCGCGCCGCTCGCGGCCGGCCCCTCCGGCACAACTTCAATCACGCGATAACCCTCGCGTCCGTCTTCGAGCTCAACGCGCTCATGCTCGATGCCGAGTCGGCCCGAGGGCTCCCGAAGCTCCGAGGCCGGCCCGGGGTTAGAGACTCCCATGTGCGATGCGGCGAGCTCCCCCATGAGAGCGTTCACCACGTCGCTGAACTCGCTTGCGGTGCGTGCGCGTGCCACGAGCGTTTCGTAGCGCTCCACAACCTGCGGCCAGTCGAGGCCTTTCATATCGGGACGATAGAAGCTCTCGCCGATCACGCGCGCGGCTTCGTGAAACTTCTGAAGCGACTCTTCGCGCAGGTCTACGCGCACGCGGTCGGAGATCTCGGGGTGCTGGTGCTCACCGCCGCTGAGCTTCGCGACCCCGACGCGGCCGCCGTGGATGTATACGACACGGTCGCCGGTGATGCTGAGATGCTGAACATGAGCTGTGGGTCCCAACCTCCGCCTACGGCTGCCGTCCCAGTTCATCACCATTAAGCCCTGCCCGCTGACGTTAAATACGTAGCGCGTTCCGTCGGGCGTCATTTCGTTGGCGAACTCGTGGTACGGCGCTGCGGTTACGCGCTCAACGCGGCGCCACGCGTCCTGGAGTTCCTCGGCCGCGACCGCGGGCTCGCTCACGGCGGATTCCGGCTCCGCAGCGTTGGGCTCGGGAACGCGTACCGCAGGAGGCGTGATGCGCGCGGCAGCACTCGACGCGTCGCGATAGTAGGCGCTCATCTCTCGTGCGTCGTAGGTCTCGAGGTCACGGTCGAGGTGTACGCGGTATAGGTCGTAGGTGTCGCCGGAGCGGTTTGAGATGAAGGTCAGGATGCGGCCGTCGGCCGACCAGCGCGGATTGCGGTCGTTGCGAGGATGACGCGTGATGTTGACCGGCTCATGACTGCCGTCGGCCGGGACGATGAAGATATTGTTGCTGAAGTTGAGATCGTTCTGCGCGTAGGCAATGCGCGTTGAGTCGGGCGACCAGCGCCACTCGATCGTGCTGTCCCAACCCTCAACGAGCGTTCGTGAGCGGCCGGTCTCGAGATCCAATATCATAAGATCGCCGCGCCCGCGACGAAACGCCAGCGCCCGACCGTCAGGCGAAGGCGAGGGCTCGCGGTCGTTCTCGGTGGCTTGTACTACCGGGGTGATCGAGAACCGCACCGCGTCGTGCCACCGCGTTGGGTCCAACTCGGACGGAATCGGCTCCGGGGCCTCGTGATCGAGATCCTCGTCGGGTATTGTCTCGGGTTCGGCCGGAGGCGTCTGCGCAGGCTCCGGCTCCGGCTCGCCCGGAGCAGCCGGTACGCCCGGATCCGCCGGCACGCCCGGGTCCACCGGACCGAAAGGGTCGTCGGGAGCCTCGGAGTCAAGCGTACTTGGATCCGGCTCCTCGTCATTGATCCGGCTCGCTGTCTGGGTCTCATTCGGGGGTGGTGGTGCGTCTTCGGCTCGGGCGTCGTGCGGCGCCTCATCGAACGCGCGCCGGATCTCCTCGCGCGTGAGCGTCACGCGGGCGGCGTAGATCGATGAACTCCCGTCCGAGTCGCTGGTGAAGTACAGCTGCAGCCCATCCGGCGACCATGTCAGGTCGCCGTGCCGGGCGTGCGTTTCGGGCGGCGTTACGGCCCGCGTTGGACTGTGGTCGTCCATGTGGCGAATGTAGACTCTACCGTAGGCGACGTAGGCCATTACCCGGCCGTCGGGGCTGAGAGCGGCCTCGGTTATCTTACGATCCACGCGCCGAAGCGCGGTGTCGTCGTGCCCGTCCTCCCCGGCACGGAGCGAAACCGGCTTGGGCTCGGCGGTCTCGTCTTTTAGGTCGAGCGTGTACAGCGTATCCCAGACCTGCATCACCGCGGTGCTTCCGTCGCGTGAGACGTCGAGATGCCGGACGTCGTGCTCGTCGAACCAGGTTAACCGGGTAAGATCGGGTTCGGTCTCTAGCTCGGTGGCGCGGTAGAGATTGACGGTGCCGTCCTCACGGTCCGACATGAAGACAATCGTGTTATCATCTACCCAGTGAGCGCGTCCGTCGTCGCCCTCATAGGTCGTCACCTGGGTGAACTCGCTGTTGTCGCGATCGTAGAGCCAGACGTTCATCGCCTCGGGGCCACGATAGTGACGCCTGTTCCAGCTGTGGTAGTGGCCGCCGCGTGTGAACACCATGCGCGTACCACCCGGTGAGACTCGCGGCTCGGACCCAAAGGCGTCGTGTAGCCGCCGGTGTTCGCCCCCGTCGGGCGAGACGGCGTACGGACGCTGCTCGCGATATACGTCGGCCTCGAGCAAGCCTGAAAACGTAATAATCGGTTCGCCGTCGGCATTCTTTGCGTAAGCCGGCGTGCGCATGAATCGGTCGCTGAAGGTTAGCTGCCGCGGTGATGTGCCGTCGCGGCCGATGCGCCAGATGTTCATGTAACCGTCCCGCATCGAGGCGAACGCGATGCGACGCCCGTCGGGACTCCAGCTCGAGTGCAGGTCGTCGAGATTATGCCTGGTTAGCCGAACGGCCTGCCCGCCCTCGGCGTCTACGCGCCAGATGTCTCCGCCCCAGCTGAACGCCAGCTCGGAGCCGTCGGGGCTGACCGACGGGAAGCGTGGTAGGCCTACGCTTTGAGCAAACGACAATGCCGGAATGAAGCTCACAAGCAGAGCGGTGATCAGTGTCGAACGAAAGAAGGAATTCCTCGCGTGCGACCGACAGGCACGGTCGGTCCTCTGTTCACGTATCATGAGCCGATTTTCGCGTGCTGAGTGTTATCGTTTCAAGTAGCTGAGCGCGGGCGGAAGCGGGATGTTCTCTCCCAAACGGTCCTCTCCGTACCCTGAGCGGGCGAGTAGAGCGATATCGTCGAGCGCGCGCTTGTCGCCTTGAAACGTCACGTGGATCTCGGCCTGGATATCGATCCGGCCTTCGGCCAGCAGCTGCGCGAGCGCGCGTCGCGCATACTCGCCGAGCGGTTCGCTGTCGCTCGGCTCGATGCGAGCGAGACCCAACTCTTGTGCATAGATCACGATCTTATGGCGACGATAAAGCTCAGTGATGGTTTCCTGCAGCGCGGATTGGAAATCCCGGCCGTTGCTCTGTTCCTTGAGGACCTGCATGAGCTCGTGGCCGATCGAGCGTCGCTTTAGTGCGTTTATACGCTCGTTTACCCGGATCATCTCAAGCGGCGAGGACGCGTCGCAGCGCTCCTCTTCGAGCTGCAGTGTGACCTCGCTGCCGTAATGTCTGACGATGCGTGCGATCAGAGTTGATGGGCGAACGTGAAAGCCCCGGTACGGGGGCGCAGGGACGCTGATCGCTGTGTCTTCGGTGTATCTGCGTATCAACTTCCGGCAGAGGTCCTGCACGCCGGTGGCGTAGCGAACCGCAAAGGTGGTTGCGTAAGACACCACGATCCAGGAGATGTCGTCTATCCGTGCGGATCTGTCGGGCTCGGCGCCGGAAGCGCGTTGTTCTTCTTGGGTGGTTGCGTCTTCCGGCGCGAGCAGATGGCGCTCGTAGTGGTGGGTGAGTGCGGTCACGATCTCGAATAGATGGTAGGCGATCGTCGCATGGCCGCGCAGGTACCCAAGATTCTCATCGGTGCGTTCGAGGTCGGTTCCTCCGACGTACGAATCGTACAGCGCCTGGAGATTGTGAAACACGTCCTCGTAGCGCCGAAAATCCTCTTCGCACGCCATTGCCGGCACACAGGAGGCGAACCCCCGCTCGAGAATTGTAGAGTGTAGCTCGCGGAGGTCGCTGCCTTCAACGGTGTTCAAGAAGGTTGTCGCGAGGCTTACTACGGTCTCCCCGGGGCTGTACGTGACGGCCGTCCGTGTTAGATCGTTGGGCAACCGCCAGGTTACCTCTTCGTCTTCTATGCACCGCGGTTGGTACGGTTCAACCTCGGGATACAGCCCGTTACGCTCAGCCGAGTCGAGAAAGTTCCGCAGCGTGGTGCTCAATAAGCGCCGACTGCGTTCGAGCGCCGTAGCGGTGGCCACGTCGATATCCTCCTCGAACGGGAGCAACGCGTATAACGGAATGCTGTATTTCAGATGCAGAAGCTTATAATGCACATCGCAAAACAGCTTCACCGCCGCAACTACGCGCCGGAACGGGAGCCAGGCCCGGTTTGTGCGAGCACCATAAGCATCCAGAAGCTCCTCGAGGCGCCTGCTTTCTTGGAGCAGTAGACCGAGAGCGGTTCGGCCGAGTTGCTCGTTCTGCTTCTCGATGAGATACTCGGCGATCGGGAGCGAGTGCCGAAGCATGCACCGGGTTGTCTCAACAAGCTCGTCCTCGTTCCGAACTGTGCAGTGCTGAACCATACTGGCTTTACTGTATCATACTTTGTCGCCATAACCCCAGAACGCCCGCGTTGCCCGCGTTCGCCCGGACGCAGGGCTATCTGCGCTCTCGTCCGTTAGCAATATCGAATCTACAGGCGCTGTGCCGCGATTCAGGGGTTGCTAAGAGATCAGAACCGATACCTCAGGCCGATGCCGCCCCATAGCTCGAACTCGGTGTTTGGGATGATCCGTATGCCCGGAACAACCTCGCCGAAGGCTTCGAGCGGGAGCTCCGAGGAGAGAAAGCTCACCCCGAGCGGGATGCGGATTCCCGACCGCAGCGAGTCGGAATCTCCGGGTGCGTCGCCGCGTAGCCGCAGATTGCCGCCGATCCCGAGGTAGAGCGGAAGACGGTCGGGTGATACATCGAAGGCGTCAAAGAAGTGATGAAGGTAATCGGCGTGTAGGTGGAAGCGCTCGCTCTGGAAGTTCCAAGCGAGTGCGGCATCCACTGCGCTGTATTGGGCGAGCCAGTACTTGGCGCTGATGCCGGTGGGATGACCGACGATAAGCCCAAGGCTGAAGCGCTCACCGCCGTGTCCGGGACCGCCACCCTCCTGAGCTGCGGGTTGAACCAGTGCAACCCCTACCAACAGCGCGAGCGCGCAAACCATAACTCGACAAGAACGCATAACCACACCTCGCTTTCCCAAGTTCCTTTTGTCTTGCTGACCCGCCCGATGCGGGACTCCATTACCGACGCCCGCCGAACGGCGAGTGACATACCTAATATACATCCAAAACGGTGCAGTCGAATAGCAGTATACGCGTTGTGCGCAACGATGCCGAATCGGAGGTGTTACGTCGGCCCGGCGGGGACTGCTCCGTGGCGGTTCCGCTCGGCTCATTTTTAGAAGCCCTCACAGCGTATATGGTAGATAGTGACACGAGTTTTGTGGGTGAGCGTTCCCGCAGCCGGAATCATGTCGTTTGCCTCGCCGAGACTTCACCCACAAAACTCGTGTCAGTAGTTAAAAACTACAGCGGCGCCGAGGAGTTTCGCGAGTAGAACTCGATCAGCCTCGCGAGGTAGCGCGACTTCATCTGTTCGCCGGCGAGTGCACGCTTGACCGGGGGCAGGCGCAGGATCGCGCCGAGTATCGCAGCTAACGCGCGGTGGCTCGCGAGTAGCTGGTTATCGAAGATCAAGTTTTGCAGCTTTCCGCGCTCGATCGCCATCACGACCGCCCGGTGAACGTTGTCCACCGGTGTGAAGACGCGCTCTTCGCGGGGCTCCAGGTGCATAGCGTTGTCGCGACACGCTCGTACGCAGACCCCACAGCCGAGACAGGCGTCCTCGAGCACCTGCGCCAGCTTGCGCTTCGGCCGCTTCGGATCGTTCGCGCCGACGAGCGCGACGGCTTGCACCGGGCAGACTTCGACGCACCGGCCGCATCCGGTACAGTTCGTGTCGTGAACCTTGGGGATGAAGTTTGTGGTATGAACCGGCTGCAGGATGCCGTACTTGCGCGCCGCGATCATCGCCTCGCAACAGCACCCGCAACAGTTGCAGATGAAGTTCACCCTGCGTTGAACGTTCTCGCCGAACTGGACAAGGTTGTTCTCATACGCTTGATCGAGCAACTCGAGACATTCCGAGGCCTCGATGGACCGTGCGTACCCGTGTTTCGTTAGTGACTCGGCGCTGCTGTTGAACGTCATGCAGATATCCATCGGAGCATTGCAGGCGCGTCCCATATGCTCCATCTTGTGCCGGCAGTAGCACATGCCGACGCCGATATGCGTCGCGGTCTTCACTACCTCGGTAGCGCGTTCGTAATCGAGCACCGTCAGCGCGTGATCGTCTGAGAGAGCGTTTTCATTGACAAATACCCGCCCGAGCTGAGTCTCGCCGTCCACGAAGAGGCTGCGTATGAACTCCTCCTCCTGGTTTATGTACTGATAGTACAACTCCGCGAGCGCCTTCTGATCGACGTCGCCTCGCAGCCGCATCATCGAGAACTCGAAAAACCCCGCCATCGGCGGCGGGAGCGTGTAGATGTTTTCTCCGCCTCTCTCAACGTCTACAAGCAACGCGCGCGACGCCAAGCGCTCGAGCGTCTTTCGCACCTCGGCTTCCGGTTGATTCAAGCTCCGGGCCGCCTCGGCCGCTGTAAACGGCTTGATCGGCAGCTGAGCGATAAACGCCGCCTCGTTTTCGTTCACCAGGACCTGCAGTATCCGATAGAGCGTTTCTGAAGGCGGTGCCCCTTGGGGAAAGCGGTTCAGACGCTCCGCCAGGCTTTGGTACGACGAGTTCTTAAGAGTTCTATGAGCCATACCGCATCTGCTCGGTTGTCTATAGCGTGCCGATCGTCGCAACCATCACCGCTTTAATGGTGTGCATACGATTCTCCGCCTCGTCGAAGACCTTCGAGTGTTTGCTGCGGAATACCTCGTCGGTGACTTCCATCTCACGTAGTCCGAACTTCTCGGCGATCTCGGCGCCGATCTGCGTCTCGGTGTCGTGGAACGCCGGCAAGCAATGCAGGAACAGGACCTCGGGGTTGTCGGTCATGCGAACCGCATTCATATCGACCTGATACGGACTGAGGAGTTTAATTCGGTGCTCAAATTGGTCCTCTTCACCCATAGAGACCCAGACGTCGGTGTAGATCACGTCTGCCCCGGGGAGCCCCTTTTCGATAGAATCGGTAAACTCGATCGTCGCACCGTTTTCACTCGCGA
>Ga0207421_10000608_pt1 | contig 46239 bp, 38 predicted proteins | sample SodLakKL_010_SED_4_FD_187542 | JGI IMG/M metagenome (GOLD analysis project Ga0207421, IMG submission 187542) | Alkaline sediment microbial communities from Lake Tanatar, Kulunda Steppe, Russia - 8KL_010_SED (SPAdes) (version 2) | ecosystem: Environmental > Aquatic > Non-marine Saline and...
AGGGGACAGGGGTGAGTCCAAAATGGGTGAGTCCTATCCCGTACTCTGCATCGCGGCCGCAACCCCGTTTATACTCAGAAACAGCGCGTGCTTCAGCTCTTTCTCCTCTTCAGTGGATTTGGCATTTTCCCAGCGATTAAGCAATTCAACCTGGATCAGGTTGAGCGGATAGGTGAATACATTCCGGAAGGCGATCGAATTTTGGATCACTTTTCGGCTGTCGAGAATCTCCTTCTGTTCGGTAATTTTCAGAATCATTTCCCGAGACTTGTTGTAATCTTCCATGATCAGATCATGAAGGCGATTCTCACCCCTTGAGACATACATTTCACTTGTCAGACTATGTGTCCGTGCCATTTCGCGCTGGGCATTATCCACGATTGTGCCGAAGAAACTCCACTCTTTGTACCACTTTTTAAGCAGCTGAAGCGTTTCAGGTTTCTCTTTGAGTATGGGTTCGAGTGATGTGCCAAGCCCAAACCAGCCGGGCACGTTGTAGCGTACCTGTGTCCAGCCAAATACCCACGGTATGGCTCTCAGGTTTTCAAATTGAAGGCCTTTATCCCCGCCGCGCGATACAGGACGTGAGGCAATAGGCAGATTTCCGATATGCTCAACCGGGGTAATTTTCTTGAACCACTCCCAAAACTCACTATCATCAATCAGATTCCGGTATGCAGCCATGGAACCTTTTGCTATCCGGTTCATAATCTGCTCGGTTTCATCGCCTTCACCGATCGGTTTTTGCCCTTCACCGGCTGTGACACGGGCAACGGCATTCACAATCTGTTCGAGATGCCGGCGCGTAATTTCTGGCAGCGAATACCGGAAGGAGATAATCTCACCCTGCTCGGTAAATCGTATGCGCCCGTTATTGCTGATGGATGGCAAGCCCAAAATGGCCCGGTTTGAACGTCCTCCGCCACGGCCAACAGAACCGCCGCGTCCGTGAAACAGCCTGAAATCGACTTTTTTATCACGAAGAACCTTGCCAAGCTCGAGCTGTGCTTTTTGAAGTGCCCAGTTGGCCATCCAGTAGCCGCCGTCTTTGTTACTGTCAGAATATCCCAGCATAATCTCCTGGAAATTGTTACGGGCAGCAACCTGCTCTTTAAAGATCGGATTGGTGAGGATGTCTTCCATCTGTTCGGCACTCATATCGAGATCCTCGATGGTTTCAAATAGTGGCACCACGTCAATTTTACTGATTACCTTATTTCCATCCATTCGCCACAGGCCGGTCTCTTTAGCCAATAGTACCACTTCGAGCATATCGCTTACGCCATGTGTCATACTGATGATATAACTCCCGAATGCATTCTCATCCAGGTCAATAATGGTGTTTATCAATCTGAATACTTCAATAATCTCTTCAGTGGACTTCTCAAGCTGTGCATTTACGGGCGCGAGCGGGCGTGGATTCCTTAACTCCTGCATCAAGAGATCTGTTTTACCCTGCTCATCCAGAGATGAGTAGTTGTCGTGAACGTTGGCGGCCTTTAGCAGCTCAGTAACGGCGCTTTCATGGCGCGCGCTGTGCTGACGTATGTCAAGAGATGCCAAATGGAATCCAAAGGTGTGAACGCGAATTTTGAGGTCATTAAATTCACCGAAACGAGCTACATCTTCAAGGCCACTCTCTTTAAGTGAGGTTGTGATGAGATTTAAATCAGATTCAAAATCAGATGCACGATAGGTTGCAGAATTTAGAATCTCTTGTTCAGTTCCGCTTAACGCATTGTGCATGAATTCAAGCCGTCGCATAATGTGCGTGATTTTACGACGATAAGGTTCATTTTTATAGTGACGCTTATACTGCGAACTGAGAGGAACTTCCTTCTCATCTTTTTTCAGTGATTTTAAGAGAGGATCGGGCACAGGTACAAAATTCTGTGAAACAGAGAGGTATCGGCGTATCATTTTCAGCTCGTTCAGGTAGAGGCGCAGCACGGTTTTCCTCTGCTCAATGAGGGTGTTCCAGGTTACATCTCGCGTCACATTGGGGTTACCGTCTCGGTCGCTGCCAATCCATGAGCGATATCTGAGAACAATAGGTAAATCAGGTGTTTGTTGATATTGTTGAGAGAAAGCAGAACGGATGTCATCATAGAGCCGTGGAACCGTACTCCAGATGGAACTGCTAAAAAAGTAAAGTCCGTTCTCAACTTCATCTTCTACTGTTAGCCGTTCTGAGCGTACTTCATCTGTAGATATGAGTAGCGCAATTTCGTTCAATACCTGGCGCAGGTTGGCCACACGCTCGTTAGGGGTGAGGTCTTCATTATCAATGCTGCCGATTTTAGACGTGATGTTTTCCTGCTTGTAAAGAACACTTCGACGCCGTGCCTCGGTAGGATGGGCTGTGATGGTAGGCTGAATATCCAGTTTCTGGAAAAGATCCAGTGCATCTTCATAACTCAATCCTTTCTTTTTGAAAAAACGGAGGGCATCGGCAATACTTTCGGGACGCGGGTTTTCGATATCTTTATTTTTGGAGCGCTGCCTGTTAATCCGGATAATTTCGTGCTGCTCCAGTGAATTCACCAGGTGGAAAAAGATGGTTGTGAGGCGAAGCAGGTTGCGAATCTCCTCAATGCTCATCGAGCCGATGCGGTCTTGAAGCTGCTTATTGGCCGTGCCGCCATTCTGTTCAAAAGCGCTGGCAGATGCCTCGGGCAACTCCGCAGAAAGCCGCCTCAGGTTCTCCTCCCCATGTTTTTCAAGATGATCTTCAAGCAGACTCGTCAGCGCTATCAGTTTTTCGGTGAGGGGTTTGCTTATTTCAGATATCTCAGCATAGTGCTGAATGGTTTCTTTCCAGTTCATAACATGTTTTAATTAAAAAGAACAGTTGCCCGCAGCTTCTTCATGGAAGCATTTCAAGGTAATGGATTTGCAGGTTTTATGGTATCGGCAAAACGAAAGAACAGGAATCATTTGAATTGCAATATACAGAGATCTGAAAAAAATGAGGCTCTTTGTTGATTAGTGAAACAAGGGATGCCGTGGAATGGGTACTCACAACATCCATCTCCTGGCTGATATCGATACCTTAATTCATCAAACGTTCCTGACGGAACGTAGAACGGGATATTTCGTATCTTTGCTGTTACCGATCACATGTCCCTACAGGACATATCATCTCTGATCTGTTCCTGACCAATGTAATAGTTTGCGTTTAGCTCCAATTCCGTCCCTTAGGGACCATTGGTCGGTAACCCAAAATAGGCGGCCGTGCTTTTTACGTTCCGTCAGGAACGTTTGGTGGCCTTGTGCATAGAGACTCCTAAACTGGCAAGGAATTCAAGTGCTTAATCTTTGTATAAGATGTTTGAAGTATTAAATCAATTTTCAAATGTCGATTGAAACCCGTTAGGTTTTATTGAGATTACACTATCAAAGAAGGCGAAAATGAGCAAATTAAATCAGAAATCAAAAACGGTTACTGACCCGCTCCGCGTCGCTGTACATTCCCAGAAATAGATAGATCTGGTAGAGTGTTTCCCAATACTCCCGGTTTGAAGAATTGAGGTCAGCAGCTTTTTCATACTGCTCTTTAGCCTGCATTAGCTCCCGGTTAATTTTCTCTTCAATGGCCTGGGCTTCTTCAAAGTCAGCGGTGAGGAGGCGAATCTCTTCCAGGATGGCAGCGCGATTATAGTGGATCATTCCAAGATAACCATGTGCAGTATCATCATTAGTGCGCAGCTCAATTACCCTTTTTAAATCCCGGATGGCTTGCCCGATGTAGAGATCTGCCTCTCTTTCCAGGCGCTCTATTTCACGGGTTACGCTCTGGATTTGAGCCTCAAGATCACGCATTTCATTTTCGGGGAGAGGCCGCTGCTGACGTTCCGTGAGCCTCCATACAACTTCATATCTTTCCAGTGCCCTGCTGAGATATTCATGCCCGAGCAGAAAGGTCTGTGAGCCCCGCACAAACCGATAGTCCGGATCATCCGGATCGAGATCAATCAATCTGTCGAGGTATTCAAGAGATTTATCGGTTTCACCGGCTTCGATATTTAAATCGGTCAGATACTGCAGGAAAATAGGACTATTCGGATAGCGGTCTGACGCCTTTTCTGCAATCCGAAGAGCATCGGAACGTCGGCCTTTTCGTTCATAAAGGGTGAAGAGATAGTCGTAGTGCTTGACCTCCGGTGGCTCAAGACGCTCAATACCTGTTTCCATGGCTCGAATAGCCCCGGTCAGATCGTCCAGTTGATCATGTGCTGTTGCAAGAGAGAGATAGCTCACGGTGCTGTCGGGCTGGATAACCGTTGCATTGCCAAAATGGTCTCTGGCTTTTTGCATAAGATGAAGTGAATCCGGAAGAACCTCGGCTGTCCGGTTAAAGATTTCAGCTCCTGTATTGTGCTCTAATGCCCAGTAATGGGTGATAAGTAAATTTACTCTTTCAGAGATGTAACCGGGAATTTCACGACCCCTGTAGTACTGCTCGACATTATCTACTGCGCCGCGCAGACGAACATAATGCGGTTTTCTGGATGCGATATTGTCCCTCTTCTCAGCGCCTTCGGCATATCGAAGTGCCCGGTTCAGCAGATCAACAGCTTCATCCTCATCAGCAATTTCTACCATCGGATAAATTTCGGAAGTAACTTCCAGGTCGTCGAACTCAGGGGGCTCATATTTCAGAATAGTTCCTGCTTCACCTGCCGCCCAGGAGGTTCCATCGGCAGAGAAATGTGCATCATTAATGGCGTTGGAAGTACCCGGTATTTTTGTCTCCCAGCTTATGCCCCCATCCCTTGTGATAAGCCGTGAACCGTTGGCTGTGATGATCTGCCCCAGGTTTTCACTGTAAAAATGAATCGCTAAAGGTATTTGGCCCGGGAGGTTGTCTTGGACTCTCCACTCTTTTCCTCCATCAACGGTCTGCAGTACCATACCATCAGAACCGACTGCACCTATAGCCCATCCTTTAGTAGAATTTAAAAAGTGGAGGTTTCCAACCCTGTAATCTTCTTTTTTATCTGTAAAATGAATTGCTTCAGACCAGTTTCGTCCCCTGTCATCGGTCAGGTGTATTGTATTGTTATAGGCTGCCCATCCCTGCTGATCTTTTTGAAATGTAATGGTTTGAACGGATACAGTGTTCCCGAATGAAGCCCTTCTCGACCAGGTGGTGCCGGTATTCTCTGTGAAGAAAACCCCTCCGCCCGGCCCGCCGGCAGCCAGGCCCCGTTTCCAGTCGAAAAAATGGAGAGTGGTCAGATCCTGCCCGCTAACAGGACTGGGTCTTTGTTCCGACCAGGTATTGCCACCGTTATTGGTGTACAGAATCAGGTTGTCTTGCCCGGCAATCCAGCCGGTAAATTCATCAAAGAAATGAATTGAGTAGAGATGGTCTCTGGTACGGGGTTGTTGAAGCGTCCAGGTTTCGCCGCCATTTTGTGTTTGAAGTATCGTACCCCGGTCACCCACGGCCCAGCCGATATTATTATCCACAAACCAGACGGCATTGAGAGTTGCGTCCGTCTCGGTCTGCTGTACAGTCTGGCTTTGAGCAGCATGTGAGCCGAAGCAAATAAACAGAGATAGTATGAAGCATAGTAACTTCATGTGCCTATTAAAAAGGGTTTAGATTATATCTATATATCTATGCTAAGGGATAATGGGATTATTTCAAAGTGTGTATAGAGGTTTTAACGGCCTTGAATAGATAATCTTCTCCGAACCTGCCTGTTATACTCAAACGTTGGAAGGCATGGGTTGGGTGCGGAAAAAGAATTCGCCCGGATTTAGCTGCAAATCTTCCTTCGATTCATGAATCAAATTATTGAAAGTTCCACATTCCGCATAGTGATCCTGATGGAAGAAGGGATAAGGGGCTGATATGTAGTGTTTTGAGCTATGTAAAATAAACCACTGCAAAGACCAAAAATCCGAAAAGGATAAAGCTCATCACCACTTCCATAGACGGGCTGTAGGTGGAGGCCTCGTTTTTTTCGTCAGAAAACGGATTGAGCCATCGCATTGGGTTTTGGAATTTCCTTGCGAAGTATCGCGCAGAATATTGAATGCCATCTTCTACTCTGGCAAAGAATGAATTTACATTTTGTACAAATATCAGGCGTGTGGCGGGAGCCGCCTTGCGATAGAACCAGTCGAAATCGAGCACGGCGGTAAGTTCCGGAGCCAGTTTCTTTTTCATCCACCAGAAAACCACAAACGTGAGCAGGGCGATCTGGGTGATCTCAACCACATGGTATACGGTGTAGGGCTCATAATCCATGGCGTGCGGCAGCCAGGCGTAGAGCGCATTCGGGAAGATGCCGTAAAAAATACAGGCAAAGGCAAGGATACCCATTGCTATGTACATGTTAACCGGAACCGGCTTCAGTTCGCCTTCATAATCGGACTTGTTGAACCAGGTGAAATATGGGAGCTTGAGCCCAACGCTGAGCCAGGTACCCACAGAAGCCACCAGCAGCACCAGCATGATGGTTTCGTGACCACCATATCCGGCGGCATCAATTACCATTCCCTTGCTTACAAAACCGGCAAACAGCGGTATACCGGAGATAGAGAGGCCACCAATTACATAGAGTGTGAGCACCCAGGGCATTTTTTTATAGAGGCCACCCAGGTGAAACATCTTGCTTGTGCCGGCCGAGTACATCACTGCCGTTACCGCCATGAACATCAGCGACTTGTAGAGAATATTATTATAGGCATGTGCCGCAGCTCCGTTCAGTGCCAAATCGGTGCCAACACCTATGGCACACACCATGTAACCCACCTGGCTTATAATGTGATAGGAGAGTATCTCCCGCATATCCTTACAGATAATCGCGTAATAAATTCCGTATAGTGCCATAGCCGCGCCGAAAAAGATGAGCAGCTCCCAGCCGGCAAACATGCGGATCAGAACATAGACCGCGGTCTTTGTCGTAAAGATGCTCATGAATATGGTGCCGGTCATGGTGGCTTTTGGATAAGCATCGGAAAGCCATGTGTGCAGCGGTATGATGGCTGCATTCACGGCCACGCCCAGCAGCATAAGCACATTTGCAGGAGTGTACTCGGCAGGTATCGACTCTACTGCGATAGACCCCGTGGTTACCGAGTGCCAGAGGATACCTGCAAACAGAAGTCCGCCGCCAAGCACGTGGTAGATCAGGTAACGCATTCCGGCGCCGTTGGTCTCGGGCGTTCGTTTTGCCCAGATCAGCCACGTTGAGGCAACGGCCATGATCTCCCAATAGATGATGAGCGTGAGCAGATCACCGGCATAAATTACGCCCAATGCACCACCGGCATAGGCAAGCGCGCAGACCTGTTGCCCAAGCTCCCGCAAGTGATAGGCGTAGATTCCTGCCACCAGCGCCCCGCCCGCAAATATAAACCCGAACAGGTTGCTCAGGGTATCGGTCTGCATCAAAACCAGGTCGTACTGAAGCAATGCCCCGGCTACGCTGTAGCCGTCGGGCCTTGAAAAGATTATGGCAATTGCAATTACAGGAAATACCAGAAACAGGGCAGGCCGCACTCTTTCCGGAAACAGCGTAAGAAGTGCTGCCCCTGCGATTAAAAGTACACCCGGAATGGCGAGAAACTCAATCATAGTAATTGATGTCGCGGTTAAGAATTTTTTTGGCGATGAACTTGGCCGAAAAGATCAGGGCAAGACACATCACAAAACCGAAAATGGCATAGAATGCGGGGATGGCATTCCACCAGTGGCTGTCGTAACCGGCCAGCACGGTGAATTCAAGCACCAGCGTGATCACGAAAATAATTCCAAGTATGATCCAGTGAATGGTTTTCATGGTAGTGCAGTGTTAAAAAGTGACAAACTGACATCCACGGCCAGATCGTATAATCCAAAAAAGAGATTCGGAAAAAGGCCGAACAGTACAGATAGTACGGCAGTAACCATAATCGGCACCACCATCAGCGGTGATGCTTCTCCGTAACCTTCGAGGCCCTCACCCGGTTTGAAATAAGCCCGGTAGATGATTGGAAAGAAGTAACCCACATTCAGCAGGCCGCTCACCACAAGGATAATAACGGGAATCACCATCTCGCCTTCAAGCGAGCCGAGAGCAAGCGTCCACTTACTGAAAAACCCATTAATGGGAGGGATGCCTGCGAGGCCCATGGAACCAATGGTGAAGGCTCCCATCGTCCACGGCATCACTTTGGCAATGCCGTTCAGGTTGCTGATGTTTTTACGCTTCAGATTCACGTAAATAGCTCCCGCACAGAAGAATAGAGTGATCTTCAGTGTGGCGTGAGCCGCAATATGCATGATGCCTCCCTGCATGCCAAACGGAGTGAGCAGTGCCACTCCAAGTACAATGTAGGAGAGATGAGCCACGGTTGAGTAGGCCAGCCGCTGCTTGAGATTATCCTGGGCAAAGGCAATGAGCGATGCCAGGATGATGGTGGCACCGGAAAGTACAATGAGGATATCGTTCAGGCCATAGTCGCCCATTACGTCTACACCAAATACGAACCCTACCACCCGGGTAACGGCAAATACGCCCGATTTCACTACCGCTACAGCGTGGAGCAGGGCACTTACAGGTGTGGGCGCGGCCATGGCAGCGGGCAGCCAGCCGTGAAGCGGCATGATGCCGGCTTTAACACCTACAGCGGCAAGGAAAAGGATAAAAACGACGAGCATGGTGGTGTGAGGAAGCTCAACGTCGGTGAACACCCCGCCGGGGGTAAAGTCGATGGTGCCCGTGTAGTGGTACACCAGCGCCGATGCCGCCACAAGCAGCAGGCCCGCGGTGAGTGTGAATGCCAGGTACTTGCGACCGGCTTGAATTCCATCTTTCTTCTCATTATGAATCACCAGCGGGTAGGTAGCCACGGTGAGCATTTCGTAGAAGAGAATGAACGTAAGAAGGTTAGCCGAAAAGGCAATTCCGATGGTTGCTGATAAACAGACCGCAAAACTTGCAAAATAACGGGTTTGCTTGTGTTCGCCTGCTCCGCGTACATACCCGATGGAATAGAACGACGTGAAGATCCAGAGCCCGGAAGCGATCACGGCAAAGAACACGCCAAAGGGATCGGCTTTCAGGGCCAGCGGAAGGCCGGGGGCCAGGTCTACCAGGTGCAGTTCAACAGATTCCCCCTCAAGGGCGCCCGGAAGCAGCGTCAGCACCAGGCCGAATTTAATCAGGGCCGCAAGTATTGTCCAGAACTCACGCAGGTTCGGCTTTTCCGAACTCAGCATGATCGGTACAACCGCTATCAGCGACACCAAAATGGCCATTAAAGGTACGAGGGAAAGATCCATCGGGTTTTTTTAAGGTTTAAAGTCTTATATTTCAGAATTCTTTTTTCAAACTATCCACACTGAAAGTTGACAGTTGGCGGTTTACAGTTGACAAATCCTGATTAAAAATTGTCAACTGTAAACTGCAGACTGCCAACTGTTTTACATCGGAAAAATATCAAGCAGTATGCCTACGATCACCGCATTGGCAAAGCCGATTACGATCAGGCTCACTGCAAAAATGGTTGTGGGCCAGAGCATACTGGCTTTCACTTCATTGTATGTACCATCTTTAGGCTCCTTCTGTCCTTTTTCGGGGTCCATCATGTACACCTTCTCCAGAATTCGGAAGAAGTAGACCGCGTTGAGCAGCGAGCTGATCAGGATTACAGCGAGAAACAGCCAGTTGCTGTTGTCGATGGTTCCAAGCGCCAGGTACCACTTGCTGAAAAATCCGGCAAGAGGGGGCAGGCCGATCATTGAAATGGCCGCCACACTGAACGAGGCCATTGTCCAGGGATATTTTTTTCGATAGCTGTCATCAAACCGGCTGACGTCGGAGTGGCCCTCTTTGAGGCGAAGGTTTCCGCTGATCATGAAAAGGCACGCTTTCATTATCGCATGATTCAATACATGAAGCATGGCACCGGCAAATCCCCAGGGATTGGCAAGGCTGAGCCCCATGATGATATATCCGATCTGTGAAATACTGCTGTATGCCAGCATGCGCTTCATTTCAGACTGTGCAATTGCCATTATAGATCCGTACAAAATCCCAATACAGGCCAATACACCAACAACATAGGAGAGTGGTGCAACGGCATCGGTCAGTTCGATACCAAACAACCAGAGAATGATTCTGAAAAGGATATAGGCTGCTACTTTTGTGCCAATTGGCGCAATAAGTGCGGTAGAGCTGGTGCATGCATAGGTGTATGAATCGGGTAGCCAGCCATGCATGGGGAAAAGAGCCGCTTTCACGCCAATACCCACAATCATCAGTATCAGTGCCGCTACCGCAGCAGTGCTCTCGGCGAACATGGGCATCATGGCCGTCATATCTATGATATTGAGCGTACCCGTTATGGTATAGAGAAACCCGACACCCAGAAGGTAGAGTGTTCCACCGGCAGTACCGATTATCAGGTATCGGAATGCGGCATAGGGAGCAGGCTTTTCGCCGATAGCGATTAATGCGTAACCCGAGAGAGATGCAATTTCCAGAAAAACGTAGAGGTTAAAGAGGTCGCCCGTAAGAATCATCCCGTTAAAGCCTAGCATCATCAGCATGGCCAGGGCGTAGTAGGGCATCTCTTTTCCTGGGAATTCTTTTTTGGAGGGTTCACCGGAGTAGATCAGTACAAAAAAGGCAACAGCGTTAATCACCAGTACGAAAAACCCGGAGAGCCCGTCGTAAACAAATTCAATACCGATAGGCGGTTCCCAGCCTCCAAAGTAGTAGCGAATAGCACCGTTGTTCAGATAGTTGATAAATCCATAGAGAGAGAAGGCGGCCGCAATACCGGAGCCAATTACGGCTAACGGCTGAGAAAGCTCCTTTTTCCATAGCCCGAACACCGGAATAAGTACCGAAAACAGCACGAACGTTAATGCAATGTAAGCTGGCAGATGCGACTCAATCATTGAATTTTTTCTATCAGTTCCTGTTCGTCAAGGGTATTGAATCTGTTATAGATCGCTATCAACAGTGTAAAAGCCACACCCAGAGTCGCAACGCCAACAACAATGGCGGTGAGCATTAGTGTATGAGGGAGCGGATTAAGATAGCTGGCAACCTGATCGACCGGAATATTTGGATCTAATACGGGAACCGTTGCATCCCATTTGGAGGCTATGGAAACAAAATAAAGCACAACAGATATTTGCAGTATTGCCAGCCCGATTGTTTTTTTGATCAGGTTTTTTTTGAACAAAATTCCATACAATCCAACACAGAGAAGAATAATTGTAAACCAGTAGGCGTAGTGACCTGTAAAAAAATCAAGCATAATCTTCCCCTCTAACCATATTGTCATATATCATAATCAGAATAGCCATCACAGCCAGCCCAATCCCGATTTCTATAATCAAAATTCCATAGTAGCGCAGCCAGGCCGGATCGAGCCCGGGTATAGGGAGCATTTCATAGTCCAGAAAATATCCGCCCATAGCAATTGATACCAGGCCGGTCGCGAAATAGATTACCACACCAATAACGGCAAGGGGTGTAGTAGCAAATTCCTGAATTTGCAGGCGTGAAATTCTGCGTCCGCCGGCAACCCTGATCAGCAGAATGGAAGCGGCCAGCAGTGCACCTCCCTGGAAGCCGCCGCCAGGACTGTAGTGTCCATGAAAAATCACATACCACCCAAATACCATGATGTAAGGGCTGAGCAGGCGCGAACCGAGTATAACTATTGGACTATCAAACTGCCTCCTCATTTCAGTGCCCTCTTTATCTTTCGGGTTCTTCGAAGAACAAGCAGCGTAATGAGTCCGGCTGTGTAGATAACAACCTGCTCACCAAAGGTATCAATGCTTCTATAATCACCTAAAACAACGGTAACCATATTTGGAGTACGTGCGTCACGATATGCATTTTGCACAAAATAGTTACCCTTTACCTGTGTGTTGGTGACGCTCTCTTCAACATGCATGAGATTATCCGGATCGCCCCGGTAGGGAAGATCGCTGGCTGCATAGATCAAGACGCCCGCAAAAAGAATCAATATGAGTATTTTAAGTGCTTTCAATCGTTTGATTTTCTTGAAGTTTGAAATACAACAACAACAAATAGAATTCCGGTTACGCCTGCACCAATTACCGCCTCTGTAAAGCCCACGTCGATAGCGCCCATTGCCACAAATAGAAGCGCCATCAGGAAACTGAATACGGTCATCATCACTACAGCCACCAGCAGGTCTTTGACTTCAAGAGCGACGATGGATGAAATCAGGAGAAAGATGTAGATCACAAGTTCCAGTTCCCAAATCATAATTTATCCTCCTCATTTTCATCGCTGCTGAAGAAAGGAGTGAGCCCCTTTTTAAGCGCTGCACGCCCCAGTGCATGTGAACCGACGGGATTTGAGAGTACAATAAACAGGATTATTAAGAATAGCTTGAGACTGCTTTGAGTAAATCCTTCATAAATGATGAGGCCAAAAATAACACAGATAATTCCAAGGGTATCGCTCTTGCTTACCGCGTGCGTACGAGAAAAAAAATCAGGTAGCCTCAATATTCCAATACTGCCAACCAGCATCAGCAAAATACCGCTCATGACCAAGAACACACTTAAAATGATTTGTAACTCACTCATTTTTTGTACTCGTTTTTGGAGATTCCAGAAACTTCGCAATTGTTAACGATCCTATAAATCCAAGAATGGCGTATGCGAGCGTGATGTCGATAAACATATCGATCCGGTCGAACAGAAACCCGATAAGGCAGATCAGCACAAGGGTCTTGGTAGCGATTGCATTGGTTGCCAGCAGACGGTCGAAAATAGTTGGCCCCTTTACTACACGGATAAGGGGTACAGCTATAATAATCGTAAGAACAATAGAGCTATATAGAAAAAACTGTTCCATCCGTTATTTTATACTATTATTTTTTTAAATGTAACCTTCACATCACTCACTACCTGTCTTTCTTCAGAAGAGAACAAACGTAAAACCTGTTTGGGCATATCGTCTGATATTATCCCTTTGTAAGAGAATTCGTCCAGTGCGTGTACTGTAAATTGATCGCCCTGAATGTCTAATGTTAAGGTGCCCGGGGTAAGGGTAATGGAATTGCCGAGAATCATTTTTGCATGAGCGCTTGGGAGATCTGCTTTAAACGTGATTATAGCCGTTTTTAGGGGCATTTTTACCCTTATGATGATATTGAGCACATGAAATCCGGCAAGGATTATTTGCCCTGTCATCCAAAAAAAGTAGTAGACAGCCCACCCAAACCTCAATTCGCTCAGGTCATCCATATCATCCTTAAAAAACCGGTGCGTTTTCAGCTTATAGTTCACATACATCACGCTAGCCACGGATATTACTCCAAAACTAATATGGATTACATCCAGAAATCCGCTCAAGACAATCCAGAAAATCATCAGGGAGATGAAGGACATTGAGAGACTAAAGAGTGATAGCTTATTCATCAGTTAGCTGTAGTAGGCGTTTACCCCATAAATTAATAGCCCCAAACTTATCAAAAAAGTACAATCATCTGCAATAAAACTTGAGTGATTTCTCAGGCTCTTTTAAAATAGTTCGTAACTTGGAGTGATTTTAAATTGTGTTTTGCAATCTGTGTTTTTACAAAAGCTTCCATAAATTGATCGGACAAGATGAGGGATATTAAAAATATTCTTTGGGATATTTCCTCTCTTTTGAGTTTAACTTGGAATAGATTTTTGTATCTTTGCCACCTGTAAAATTGTGGCTTAAGTTACAGCCTTCAGTATAGCGCCAAACTACTAATTAACCTGTTGAATGGAATCACCCACAGCGCTCGTAAGTCTAATTGTTGGTTTACCGCTTCTTGGATTTCTTATAAATGGACTTTTAGGACTCTCTTCGAACTCTTACAGGGATAAGAAAGGTCTGATTGGAACCTTAGCTAACTTTGCGGTTTTTATTCCATTTCTAATCTCACTCTACCTCTTTATAAATTTTAATGGAGGAGGCGGTGCAATTACTGCAAAACTCTATACCTGGCTTGAAGTTGGGAACTTCACTGCAGAGATAGCCTATCGCATAGATGAACTCTCACTTATCATGATGCTGGTGGTTACCGGTGTGGGTTCATTAATTCATCTCTACTCTATCGGGTACATGGCGCATGACCCCGGTTATTGGAAATTCTTTGCATTTCTGAATCTCTTTATATTTGCAATGCTGAACCTGGTAATGGCAGATAATCTGCTTCTGCTTTTTCTTGGGTGGGAAGGAGTAGGATTATGTTCTTACCTGCTTATCGGGTTCTGGTACACCGATATGCTGAAATCGGACGCGGCGAAGAAAGCCTTTTTGTATAACAGGGTTGGCGACTTTGCCTTCCTGATTGCCATCTTTATGGTATTTGATGCCGTTGGAAGCCTGAATTTTGAAGTTATACTCTCCAACCTGGACGCGTTTTCAGGCAATGCACTCTTCTGGGTGGCTTTTCTGATGTTTATTGGAGCAACCGGTAAAAGTGCTCAGATACCTCTTTTTGTGTGGCTTCCTGATGCGATGGCCGGCCCCACTCCAGTATCTGCCCTAATCCATGCGGCTACCATGGTTACCTCGGGCATCTATCTCATTACAAGGCTCTCTCCCATGTATGTAATGAGTCCTGAAATCATGATGATTATTGCCGTGATTGGTGCACTCACTGCGATTGTTGCAGCAACCATAGCCATTACACAAAACGATATTAAGGGAGTATTGGCCTACTCGACGGTCTCCCAGCTTGGGTTTATGTTTCTGGCCCTGGGGGCCGGTGCCTACACAGCGGCGCTATTCCATGTGATTACGCATGCATTTTTCAAAGCGTGCCTCTTCCTCGGCTCAGGATCAGTGATTCACACTATGGAGCATGTAGAGCATAAACTGCATGATAAAGGAAAACATGTACAGTTTGATCCGCAGGATATCCGGTTCATGGGAGGGCTGCGAAAGTATATGCCATCTACCTATAAGACATTTTTAATTGCAACCGTAGCCATTGCGGGAATTCCGCCCCTGGCCGGCTTCTTTTCTAAGGATGAAATTTTGATGCATACCTTTAATATGGGCTTTGGCGAGTTTGCCGGGGCGATGTACTTCATTCTTTGGGGTGTTGCAACCATTACAGCATTTTTGACCGCATTTTATATGTTCAGGCTCACATTGACCACCTTTCATGGCAAATTCCGGTTACCTGAGATGGTTGAGGGGGCTGAGGAAGCAGAATCATATCTTCATGAAAGTCCTTCATCCATGACCATTCCTCTTTGGTCGCTTGCCGGCCTTTCGGTTGTGGGTGGCTTTATTGGGATTCCAAACTTCATCTCTAAAACCTTTGGTGGTGAGGGAGCTGTGAACTGGATAGGGAGCTACATGAGCCCTGTAGCCGCCGACATTCCCCTTACTCTCTCAATACCGGCAGAGTGGGTGCTGATGATTTTTGCTACGGCTGTAGCTGTTGCTGGTGTCTATGTTTCCTATAGAATGTATGGCGATGGACAGCAGGAAGCGTCCGACGCAGCGATTTCCAAACGATTTGGTGAAGTCTACCAGGTCTGGAAAGAGAAGTATAATTTGGACGAAGTTTATGAAGGCATTATAGTAGATCCCACCGTCAGATTTTCTGACAGGGTTCTGGCTGTATTTGATATCAAAATAATAGATGGCTTTGTAAACAGTGTTGGCGGTGTAGTGCGGCTTGCAGGCAGTCTTCTCAGATATATTCAAACTGGAATTACCACTAGTTACGCTTTCTATCTCATATTAGGTGTAATCCTGGTTCTCACGATGTTACTATTTTAAAGGTATTTACAGATCAATATGGAGCTTCTTTTAAATATCGTTATTTATCTCCCGGTGCTTGGCATAGCGGCGGTACTTCTATCGAAGAGTGATGAAGCCGTCAAGTGGGTAAGTCTGGTGGTAACAAGCGCTGCATTTCTGCTTTCGCTGCCACTCATGCTCAATTTCAACGTTGCCGACTCTGCCATTCCGCAGTACCTCACGGAGGGTTCTCCCATTTTTGAGGGTATGGATATCAAGTACCTGGTTGGGCTCGACGGGCTGAGTATGCTGCTCTTTATGTTAACCACATTGATGGGGCCCATCGTTATTCTCTCTTCATGGACTTCGATTACCAAGAGCCTGAAGGGCTATTTTTCCATGCTGCTTCTGCTTCAAACAGCTTCACTTGGAGTTTTTGCGTCACTCGATCTGGTTGTATTCTACGTCTTTTTTGAGCTGTCTCTGATCCCGATGTATTTTCTGATTGGTATATGGGGCGGCAGCGACCGAATACGCGCAACCATTAAATTCTTTATCTACACTCTGGTTGGATCTCTATTGATGCTGATTGCCCTGCTTTATCTGGGTTATCATGCAGGTGCAGCCTCGGGGATTTTTGAATTCACCAGCGATTGGAGATTTATTTCCGGTCCCGAATACACAATTGGGCTGGTAGAGCAAACCTGGCTCTTTCTCGCTTTTGCCCTGGCATTTTGTATTAAGGTACCGCTCTTTCCTTTTCACACATGGTTGCCATACGCCCACACCGAGGCGCCAACAGCAGGTTCTGTTGTACTGGCAGCCATCATGCTGAAGCTGGGAACCTACGGCCTGATTCGTGTATCCATGCCGGTATTCCCAAATGCATTTATGGAGTTTGCCCCCTGGATGGCGGTATTGGCGGTGATAGGTATTATTTACGGCGCACTTGTTGCCATGGTTCAAAAAGATGTGAAAAAATTGGTAGCCTACTCTTCGGTGAGCCACATGGGCTTTATAGTGCTGGGTATTTTTGCATTCAATACGGTGGGCATGCAGGGTGCAATTATCCAGATGATCAATCACGGACTCGCCACCGGAGCACTCTTCCTTATTGTGGGGATGATCTACGACCGGCGCCACACTCGAATGATCTCTGATTTTGGCGGCATTGCCAAAAAAATGCCGATATTTGCTGTGATCTTTATGATTGCAACACTGGCTTCAATTGGCTTGCCGGGTTTAAACGGTTTTATTGGTGAATTCCTGATTTTAAACGGCTCATTTTTCTCTGAACTCTATGCAAATAAAGTGTATACCATTCTTGCCACAACCGGTGTGATTCTGGCGGCCGTTTACATGCTTTGGATGTACCAGAGAGTGATGTTCGGGCCCATTACAAATGAAGAGAATAACAAACTGATCGACCTGAATGCACGTGAAATAGGCCTGCTTGTGCCCCTGGTGATATTTATGATATGGATAGGGGTGAGGCCGATGGACTTTATGAAATATTCGGAGGGCTGGGTTGATAGCTTTATTACCTCTTCCGAGTCGAAAAGCATTACTGTTATGGAAGAGGCCGATGCGAATGAATTGCCAAACTGGACAACCAAAATTTACAAGGTTGAAGATTTTAAGTCTACTCAAGAGCAAATAGTAAAAAATTAAACTACCGATTATGAACCCACTTACTTCAGATCAAATAAAAAAAGAACTCGGCAATCTCGATGGCTGGTCGCACAGCGATGATAAACTTCACCGCGATCTCAAATTTGACAATTTTAAAGAGGCTCTCTCTTTTATGGTAAGGGTTGGATTTGAGGCAGAGGCACAGGCACACCACCCGGAGTGGCAAAATGTATACAACTCGGTCTCTGTAAGTTTAAGCACGCACGACGCCGGCGGAAAGGTTACCTCAAAGGATATTGAACTCGCAAAAGCGATAGACAAGATTTATAAAACGTACTGAGAATGGATTATTTGCACGATTTGACCTCTTTTTTGCCCGGTATTGTGGTTACGGTTGCCAGCCTTATCGTGATTATGCTTGCGGCATTTAAAAAAGGAATGAATTCCATCTATTTGGTTTCAATTGGCGGGCTTGTAATCGCTCTTGGTTTGGCAATTCAATCGCTGTTTGGTGATGTTGGAACTGCTTTTTCCGGGATGATTGTATATGGAGGGGTTGGTGCATTTGGAACGGTAATCGTTTTGCTGGGCGCTCTTCTCTGCGTGATTATTTCAAAAGAGTATTTGGAAGAGTTTGGCCTCCATTACGGTGAAGTGTACGCTATGATGTTGTTTGCCACCGTCGGAATGTTGGGTTTGGCTGTCTCCAATGACCTGATCACCCTTTTTGTGAGCCTGGAAACCATGTCAATTGCGCTCTATGTTCTTGCAGGCTTAATGCACTACGAAAAGAGGGGCGCTGAAGGAGCTCTGAAATATTTTCTTCTTGGCGCTTTTTCCACCGGCTTTCTGCTCTACGGCATCGCGCTTATATATGGTGCCACAGGGCATACCAACCTTCTTGAAATTGCGGCTGCGGCCGACGGTTCACTTCTGTTTTTTGCAGGTTCTGCTCTGCTTTTGGTAGGTATCTTCTTTAAGATTGCAGCTGTTCCTTTTCATATGTGGACACCCGATGTGTACCAGGCAACACCGACTACGCTTACAGCCTTTATGGCAACTGCCGCAAAATCGGCTACCTTTGTAGCGTTTATTCTGGTGCTCACCCGCATGCTGCCCGGTGCGGATTCAGGCGACTGGACAAATGTAATCCAGGTTGTAGCCATTTTAACCATGATTGTGGGTAACCTCATTGCACTGGCTCAGGATAATGTAAAAAGAATGCTTGCCTACTCAAGTATTGCACACGCAGGGTATCTGATGGTAGGCCTTGCGGCGGGTACGGCTGCCGGTTATAGCGGTGTGCTCTACTACCTGTTTGCATATACACTTATGAATATTGGGGCATTTGGTGTGATTGCCTACTACGAAAGAAATCACGGCCTCGATTTCACGGAAATCGACAGCTATGCAGGCCTTGGATTTAAGATGCCGATTATGGGAGTGATGCTCTCCATATTTCTTTTCTCGCTTGCAGGTATTCCGCCTTTTGTCGGATTTATCGGAAAATACTACGTATTTGCAGCAGCTGTAAATGCTGATCTGATAGCTCTCGCTATTATCGGCGTACTGGCAAGTGCGGCCAGTGTCTATTACTACCTTCGCGTGATGGTATTTCTTTTCTTCAAGGAAGCTCACAAAGAGTACACGATGAAGAGTCCGGGGCTTCTGTTCAAGGCTACGCTTGTGCTGCTTGCCGTTGCAACCATCTATTATGGAATTGAGCCTGTACTGCCAACCACAGGGCTGATTGAGCTGCTTACCTCATATTACGCAGTCTAATCCGGGCGGTAAGCCACAGGTTTAAGGGTGCAGTTAGTAGGCCGCTAATAATTTGAGGACTAGGGGCTGTTTGCAGATCGAAAGTTATTCTCATTTCATTGCGACTCATCCTGCCTTTCATTATCTTTGAAGGCTCTGTTATCGACGCACGGTACGATGACTGTTTCCAATTATGGAAATCAACCAAAGGAATAAGAATACAATGAAGAAAGATTTTTATGAGATGACTTACATTCTGAATCCCGTTCTCGAAGAGGAGCGGTTCTCAGAGCTTGTAAGTTTCGTCAACAAGCTAATCGAAGACAACGGCGGCGAGATCGTCGAAGTAGATGAGTGGGGCGTTAAAAAACTGGCCTACGACATCGACAAAAAGAGTACAGGTTTCTACGTAAATATGTACTTCAATGCACCTGCACCCGCTATTGCAGTTGTAGAGCGTAATATGAGAATCAATGATGATATCATGAGATATCTCACTCTTAAATATGACGCTAAAATGCAGCGTTATTATGAGCTTAGAAAGAAAGGAGATCTGCCTGTGATTTTTGACGATGCAGATGCCGAAACAGAAAATGAAGACGATAATTAAGCGAGGAAACTGAACAATGATTAATAATCCATCACATCCGAAAAAAGGAAATCTTAAAAGTAAAGATTGTAAGTTCTCCAAAGCCGGCGTAGAATATATCGATTACAAACAAACGGATATATTAGAGCGTTTTGTAAATGACCAGGGTAAAATTCTTCCCCGGCGCGTAACCGGAACAAGTGCCCGACATCAGCGTCAGCTCTCTACAGCAGTTAAAAGAGCCCGCTTTATGGCTATGATTCCATATGTAATTGAAAACCTGAGATAAGACACCAATCAAATTATGAAGCTCATTTTAAAAGAAGACGTAGAAAAATTAGGTACTGCCGGCGAATTGGTTGATGTTAAACCGGGTTTTGGCCGTAACTACCTCATCCCAAAAGGGAAAGCAGAACTCGCTACACCGGGTGCCATTCGTCAGTTCGAACATTTGAAAAGAGAAGCCGCTCTGCGTGCCGAACTTTCAGTTGAGGCTGCAAAAGAGTTGGCAGAAACGCTCGAGGCAACATCCGTTACCATACCGGCAACTGTTGGCGAAGACGACAAAATTCACGGAACAGTTACTAATATTCAAATAGCTGAAGCCCTTGAAGAGCGTGGTATCATCATCGACAGAAGGAAAATTTCTCTCGACCAGGAAATTAAATCGCTCGGTGAGTACACGGCTACCATTGATTTGTTAGGCGATCTCAAGCCTAAAGTGAAGGTTTGGGTAGTTAAAGAAGACTAGCTCGCTCACGTGAGATATCAACCGTTCAAAATCTTTTCAATTCATTTACAATGAATAAAATTGGAATCATTATGGGGATCGCCTTCTGGGCGTTATCCCCATTTTTTGTATATGGTCAACTTCTTGATCCGGTCGATTACAAAATCATTCACTCTCCTGAGCGTGTTGAAGCGGGGGCGGTCTTTAATGTTTCTGTCGAAGCCACAATAGAGGGTGAGTGGCATCTCTACTCAGTTTTAAATGACCCTGACGCAGGGCCTTATCCCACCACATTCTCTTCAGGCAGCAGTTCAATGACCGTGGCCGGTCAAGTGAAAGAGAGCAAAGCCATTCTTGCCTTCGATCCCAATTTTAATACTGAACTGGGATGGCATTCTAACCGGGCCGATTTTACCATTCCTGTGGCTTTTCGTCCGGATCTGGAAGGAGAACAGCGAATAGTTCTGGACGTGCTCTATCAGGTTTGTGATGATGTTTCGTGCCTGCCGCCCAAAACCAAACAGATTGAAACGGAGATTTTTCTGGCTGGAATTGCTGATGATCCATACACAGATTTTTCAGAAGCCGCCATTGATCAGCAGGACGAGGTTTTTGAACTCACAAGTGACGCAGGAGTTCCCTCAGATAATGTATGGGCCTATTTATGGCTGGCAATCACAGCCGGTCTTGCTGCGCTGCTAACCCCCTGTGTATTTCCGCTGATACCGCTTACGGTCTCTTACTTCTCAAACCAGAGCGGCCAAAATAAGAGAACCGGTTGGGGGCAGGCTGCAATTTTCGGACTATCCATCGTTTTTATCTTTACGGCATTAGGGGCGCTGCTCGCTCTCATTTTAGGGGTGAGCGGGGTGAGCCAATTCGCTTCCAATCCGTGGGTGAACCTGGTGATAGGCCTGATGTTTGTTCTATTTGGAGTAAGTCTGCTTGGAATGTTTGAGCTGAGGCTGCCCTATCAGCTTACAAACTGGTTAAATAAGAAGAGTAACGAGAGCAGTGGTTTTATCGGCACGCTTTTTATGGGCTTTACGATTAGTGCGGTCTCTTTCTCCTGTACGGCACCGTTCGTTGGGGCTATACTGGCTGCTACCACGGGAGGGGAGTGGTTCTATCCCATCATTGGTATGCTGGGTTTTTCAACGGCATTTGCCAGCCCGTTTGTACTGTTTGCAATGTTCCCCGGGTATTTGGAAGCATTACCCAAGAGTGGCGCATGGATGAACGTGGTGAAGGTAATTCTTGGGTTTGTGATACTTGCCGCAGCTGTTAAATTCCTTTCCAATTCCGATATTATCTGGCAGTGGGGTATTATTACAAGACCATTGGGTATTGCAGCGTGGATGACCTTCTTTTTCCTTGCAGGATTATATATACTCGGAGTTTATGCCCTGCATGGAGAAGAGAAACCGAAATCTATCACAACCGGCAGGCTCATGGTTGCAATGCCATTTATACTGTTCAGTTTTTATTTACTCCCCGGACTACTCGGTGCTTCGCTCGGTATATGGGACGCCTGGCTTCCCGCACGGCAGGCTACCGATGTAAGTGTGGTCAGATCAATCAACTCCATGGGTGGCGTCGCTGAGGAGAGCGTATGGTCTGATGATTACGATATTTCCATTGATCGTGCCATTGCGGAAGACCGACCGGTATTTGTCGACTTTACCGGATACACCTGCACCAACTGCCGGGCTATGGAGTCGACCGTGTTTCCGCTTCAAAATATCGAACAGCGCTTCAGCCAAATGGAGAGGGTGAAGCTCTACACCGACGGGGGTGCTAAGGGCCCTGAGAACCAGCGATTTCAATTTGAGCTGACCGGAACCGTAGCTCTGCCCACTTACGTAATTGTAGACCCGCACACAGGGAATGTGCTCGATCAACTGATCGGTTTTTCTCGCGCTGCAGACTTTGAAAAGTTTCTGGATCGAGGATTGGAACGATATCTACGCGTTCGGCCGGGTTAAAAAATTAAGGAAATCAGTTTTTATTCGGTGTAATTTCAATTATATGCCCCTATTTTCAGCATCTATTTGTTAAAATAATTTCAAGGAGAGGCAATAAAGGGGGTGATTTGCTTGTTTTAAATACTTTAACTGAATAATTCAAAAAATCAGAGATTCAATTTGGCAGTTAGTTGTTCGTTCTAATATATTCCCTCATAACAATTTGAAAATTTAGCTTAATCAGATCATTACATATTAAGTGTCGATAAAATGAATTTTAGTTTTTTGACATTTAACTACAAATGATCTATCATTTTGCTTCAATTTTAAGCTCATAACCAAAACATAACGCGGAGTAATCGTATGACTTCATCTTTAGCTCTCTTTTTTCTTCAAGCTGGGGCTGATGCTGGCTTTTTTAATGTAATCGTAGAAAAATTTAACGAAGGTGGTGAGTTCATGTGGCCTGTACTGATAGCCTTGATTTTAGGTTTGGCTATCTTTCTGGAGCGCATCATCACACTCAACCTGGCCGACATCAACACTCGTAAGTTTATCCTTGAAGTTCAACAAGCACTGCAAGACGGAGGGATTCCGGCTGCTCAGGAATTATGTGCTCAAACTAGGGGTCCTGTAGCATCTGTATTTCAAGCTGGTTTAATGCGTGCCGATGAAGGTATCGACGCTGCTGAGAAAGCCATTACAACTTATGGCTCAATTGAAATGAGCTTCCTTGAAAGAGGCCTTGTTTGGCTCTCTCTCTTTATCTCCATTGCTCCGCTGCTCGGATTCCTTGGTACCGTAGTTGGTATGATCGAGGCTTTCGATGCGATTGAAGCAGCTGCAGATATCTCTCCGAGCCTTGTAGCTCGCGGTATTAAGATAGCGCTTCTTACAACAGCAGCCGGACTTCTGGCGGGTATTATTCTCCAGATTGGATATAACTACTGTGTATCTAAAATTGACCGTTTAATCTCTGATATGGAAGAGGGATCAATTACCCTGATCGACTCAATTGTTCTTCTTAAGGAAGGAAAGCAAATTGTACCTGAACAGGATACACCGGAAGACGACGCCTAAATTGAACCTCAACAGCAACAACCTAAATAGATTTAATTATGATTAATAGCTTAGCAATAGGTTTAGCTTTAGGTCTGATTGGAATTGGCGTTATCGGAATATTATTTTCCGGAGTACGGAACGTGATCAATGGAAAGTCAGAAATAAAGAAAGTGTCGATCTTTCTTGTACCCATCCTCGTGTTTGTAGGATCGTACCTTGCAATGGGGACATTAAACGAGGCTGGTGTTGCAACCATGATGTTTATGATGGTTGTCATGATATTAGGTATCATGATAACAGGAACTCGCGGAACATTTAAATTTTAAATGCATGCTTAATAAAAAGCGAAATAGAGAAAGTGGTGAAATTGACGGCTCGTCTCTCGCAGATATAGCTTTCCTGTTACTGATCTTCTTTCTCGTTGTTACTACAATTGATGTCGACACAGGTATTGGTCTGGTTCTGCCTCCAATACCCGACGACATCGAACCGCCACCGGTTCGTGAAAGAAACCTGATGAACATTCTTGTGAATGCCCAGGGAATGGTTCTGATTGATGAAGAACCCGCAGCGATTGCTCAGGTTAGAGACCGCGTTAAGCAGTTTGTAGATAACAGAGGAGCTGATCCAAACCTTTCAGACTCCCCCGATGATGCGATTGTATCCATTAAAACGGACAGGCGTACACCCTATAACGTATACATAGATATGCTTGATGAGGTGATGGGTGCCTATGAGGAACTCAGACATCAGGCATCTATGGATCGCTTTGGTGTTCCATTCGCTTCTCTTGAAAGAGGAAGTGAACGAAGAGGTGAGATACAGGAAATGTATCCTAAGAAAATATCAATCGCAGAACCTGACGAGGGGTAGGAACTATGTCAAAATTTAAAAAGAAACAGGCAAGCACTAAACAGAACGTACCAACATCAGCTATGCCTGATGTAGTTTTTATGTTGCTGATTTTCTTCATGGTAACTACTGTTCTTCGTGAAGTTGAACTGCAGGTGCAGATCGATTTTGTTGAAGCAGAAAATATCGAAAAAATTGAAGAAAAAAGGCTTGTAAGCTATATCTATGTAGGCCCTGAGCGCCTGGGTGGAGGACGCCTTGGTGAAACAAGGGTACAGATTGACGATGCGCTTGTGCAGGATATGGGCGAGATCAGAAATGTTATGTACGACAAGCTGATGGAGGAGCCCCGGCTAATTGTCTCACTGAGAGTTGATCGTGATTCTGAATTTGGCATTGTAACGGATATCCAGCAGGAACTCAGGCACGCAGGAACTCTTCGAATTAATTACTCGACCAGAAGACAGATTTAGACAATCTCACTTTTAAACACTATTAAAGGCATTGCTCCAATTCTGTGTTGGGGTATATGCCTTTTTTTATTTCAATATGTCAAAAAATAAATTTCAGGAAATACAAGAGCTTGGTTTTTCAGCACTCATTGAAAAATTTAAGTCCTACACGGGTATTGATCATTCCTCAATAATTAAAGGCATTGGTGATGATTGTTCAGTATCGGCTCAAAGAGAAGGGTTTTTAACCTGTACAACCACAGAAATATTTCTGGAAGGCGTCCATTTTGATCTCACCTATACACCGTTTCACCATCTGGGTTATAAAATTGTTACCGCAGCTGTGAGTGATATTTATGCCATGAATGCTATTCCGGAACAGGTTTTAGTTAGTATAGCAATTCCCAATCGTTACTCTGTTCAGATGATGGAGCAGATCTATATGGGAATTGATGCAGCCTGTAAGGATTATGAAATTAAACTTGCAGGGGGTGATACAACCGCATCCCATCAAATACTGTCGATCTCCGTAACAGCTGTTGGTTCGGTTCATGAAAAGGATATTATTTACAGAAAAGGTGCTCAAAAAGGAGACATCATCTGCGTGACCGGAGATTTAGGCGGTGCACTTGCCGGTTTGAGAATTTTACTTCGGGAAAAGCAGTCCTGGCAGGAGAGCGATCAGGAACTATTCAGCCCTGATCTTGAACAGTATGAAGTAGTTGTTCAGCGCCAGCTGGTGCCTAAAGCCAGAAAAGATTTTGTGGATGCCATTCATCAATCAGATATTCGTCCCAATGCCATGATTGATCTTACCCAGGGGCTCATAGCAGAATTGAGAGAGATTGGTAAATCTTCAAATTGTGGCATAGAACTCTACTCTCCGGCAATACCCATTTCACTTGAAACAAGAGCTGTGGCCGATGAAATGAGTGAAGACGTGGATAAATATGCTTTCTATGGAGGTGAAGATTTTGAGATGCTTTTCACCATACCGGAGCCCATCGTGGAAAAAATGATGGCAGAGTTTGACGATTTTGTTGTAATCGGGAGAATTACTGATAAAGAAAAAATGTTGACAATCAACACCGGAGAAGATAAAAGTTATCAGATTGAAATATAGTTACTTCGAATAAATCGTGTATTGATGCGTTAACGTACATGCAACTCTATATCTCTGACAATTCACAGTTCAAAAGCGCAGAGTTTTATAAAAAGAGTTATATTGCGAATCTATTCTGTTATCAAAAATATTTAAATGACTAAAAAAATCAGTCCAAAGAAAAAATCAGACTCTCAGTCTAAAGGAGAGAAAAAACCGCCCCGTTTTCCAATATGGATCTATGTGGTTCTGTTTCTCGTTTTGATTGGGTTTAACTTCTATTTTGTGCCCGGCGAGAGTTCGGAACGTATCAAGTACAGCGAATTTTTGAACTACGTGCAGGGAGGCTATGTAGAGGAGATACTGATTATAAATAACACAAAGGTAGAGGGTACATTTTCTGAAAAAGCCATCGAAGATGGAATCATAGAGCCCCCTCAACCGTCTGAAAGCCGTTGGGACAGATCGGATACAACAACCGATAAGTTTACCACTACAATGCTTGAGGGTGATGAAGTTCGCGCCATGTTTGATGAGTATGGCGTAGTGTACGATGTGCGGATTGAAGAGGATTGGTTCAGCGGTATCTTTATATGGCTGATACCCATAGCATTGATAATTGCATTCTGGATCTTCATTTTCAAAAGAATGAATCCCGGGCAGCAGGTACTCAATATTGGCAAGAATAAAGCATCACTATACGACAAACAGACCCAGAGCAAAGTCTCATTTAAAGACGTAGCAGGCCTGCAGGAAGCTAAAGCAGAGGTTGAAGAGGTTGTCGAGTTTCTGAGCAATCCAAAGAAATTTACCAAACTTGGCGGTACTCTTCCGAAAGGTGTGCTGCTGGTTGGCCCTCCCGGAACGGGTAAAACACTGCTTGCAAAAGCTACTGCCGGCGAAGCAGATGTGCCCTTCTTCTCACTGAGTGGTTCCGACTTTGTGGAGATGTTTGTTGGTGTGGGTGCCGCAAGGGTTCGTGATCTTTTCAAACAGGCCAAAGAGAAAGCACCGTGTATTGTATTTATTGATGAAATTGACTCTATTGGCCGAACGCGCGGACGCGGGATGCAGATGAGCTCGAATGATGAACGGGAAAATACCCTGAATCAGCTTCTGAGCGAAATGGATGGGTTTAACTCCGATAAAGGCGTGATTATCATGGCGGCAACGAATCGTCCGGATATTCTGGATTCTGCCCTGCTGCGGCCGGGTCGTTTCGACAGACAAATACTGATCGACAAACCCGATCTGAACGGCAGAATGCAGGTACTTGAAGTGCATTCAAAGAAATTGAAGCTTTCGAAAGATATCGATCTTAAGGTGCTGGCTTCCCAAACTCCCGGTTTTGCAGGAGCTGAGCTTGCCAATCTTTGTAATGAAGCGGCGCTTCTTGCAGCCAGAAGAGACAAAGAAGCTGTAGAGATGATCGATTTTCAGGATGCCATTGAGCGGGTAGTGGCCGGCCTGGAGAAGAAGAATAAGCTTATCAATGTGAATGAGCGAAAAATTGTAGCCTATCACGAATCCGGGCATGCCGTTGTGGGATGGTATCTTGAATACACAGATCCTGTGTTGAAAGTAAGCATTGTACCAAGAGGTTTTGCCGCACTGGGTTATACATTACAAACACCCCTTGAAGATCGATTTCTGATGACAACCGAAGAGCTTGATGACAAGATCTGTGCTCTGCTTGGCGGGCGTGTTGCAGAAGAGATTATATTTGGCCGCGTCTCAACAGGAGCTCAGAATGATCTTGAACGAATAACCACCCTGGCATTTGCCATGGTAGCTGAGTACGGAATGAGTGAAGAGCTTGGATACCTGTCACTTAAAGATTCCAACAGTCCGGAAAACAGTTTTGGTTTCAATAAAAAATACTCTGAGGATACTGCTCAAAAAATAGATGGCGCTGTACGTAATATCATTCAGAAGAATTACATACGTACACGAGAGCTGCTTGAAAAGCACAAAGATAAGCTGAAAGAGATGGCTGAGACGCTTCTTGATAAAGAAGTTCTAAATCATATTGACCTACGCGAAATGTTGGGAGACAGGCCGAGTGGAGAATACCCGGAAGGGATTTTTGAATCAGAGTCTAAGAAGTCTGTGACAAATGGGGCACCTCTTGAAAAAAAAGAGGAGAAGAAAACTTCAAAAAAATCAAAAGAGAGTGCTCAAGAATCGTTATTTGAAGAAGAAAAAACGCAGGAATCTGATTAAACAATCATCTGCGCCACGACTTTCAAAAAAGCCTGTCATAATCATTTGTGACAGGCTTTTTTTTTGCGAACCAGTCGTTTAAAAAATTAATTGATTTTCTGAAAGGATTTCAGATTTAACCGAACATTCACGGTGCCCTCCAAAGGGTGCTGATCATACATAAGGGAGCTCTATTGAAATGGAGCACCCTTTTTTTAATTCAAACAGCAGAAACACGTTATCTTTTCGTAATTTTGAAGGCTGGCGGAACAGTATGGAGATTCCCGGTGTTAGCTTGGTTCAACTAATTACAATACAACAATGATTTACGTAACAAGAAAAGAGCACTTCAACGCATCTCACAGGCTGCACAATCCGGAAAAATCGGATCAGTGGAACACGAAGACGTACGGCAAGTGTAACAATCCAAACTGGCATGGTCACAATTACGTGATCGAGGTAACCGTTGCAGGTGACCCCGATCCTGAAACCGGTTATGTGATTGATTTGGGTATACTCAAATCAATAATTAGAGAAAAAATTCTGGATCCCTGTGACCACAAAAACCTGAATTTGGAAGTCCCGTTTCTGGAAGGGATTAACCCAACTTCAGAGAATCTTGTTAGGGAATTCTACTATCAGCTGAAAGAAGATGTAGATGATGCTGCCTCAGAAAATGCAACGCTCTTTTCAGTTAAGCTGTTCGAGACCGAACGAAATATTGCAGAATTTTGTCCTGATCGGGCAATTAAGATTACTTAGAAATAAACACCCCATGATTACAACAAACCTGAGAAGATTTTACGATCCTACATTTACGGTTACAGATTCTTACAAAGAGAGTCTGCCCGATTTGCAGAACGGCCCTGCTTCTTTGATTGAAGGAGCTAATGTTCCCATTCAGCAAGTAGGTATTTCAAATTTTAAATTACCATTAAAATATCCTACTCCGGAAGGGGAGCTGTTAACTCTCGAAACGTCAGTAGACGGTTATGTTGGTCTTGATGCCGGCAAGAAGGGTATTAACATGGGTAGAATTATGCGAACCTTTTATAAGTTTCAGCATGATGTATTTCACCCGGATAAACTTGAACAGATCCTGAAGGCATATAAGGATGACTTGGGAAGTGAGACTGCTTTTTTGAAGCTATCTTTCAATTATCCGATGCTCATGGAGAGCCTTCGCTCGGGCTTGTCAGGGTATCAATATTATAGTGTATCAATCGAGGGAAAGATTGATGAGTTCAATAACTTCATCAGCTACATGCATCTCGATTTTGAGTATAGCAGTGCATGTCCGTGTTCGTACGAGTTGTCGGAACATGCCCGCGAGACACGAGATGTTGCCGCAATTCCTCACAGTCAGCGAAGCGTAGCTAATGTAACTGTACAGCTGATGGATGAGATGTTTGTTGATGAGATGGTGCAGATTTGCCGTGAGGCTCTTAAAACTGAAACTCAGGTTATTGTGAAAAGAGAAGATGAGCAGGCATTTGCCGAAATGAACGGTGCATATCAGAAGTTCGTGGAAGATGCGGCACGACTCCTCTATGAAGAACTCAACAAAGAGTTGCGCATTAAAGACTTTGTTGTTCGATGTGCCCACCTGGAAAGCCTTCACAGCCACGATGCGGTTAGCCGGATCTGTAAAGGTGTGCGAAACGGTTTGCGATAGCATACTGGCTTCGGAAGTTACTTAACCTGAGTTCGAGATAATATTTTGTTAGAAAGTGTCCCCCTTCTAAGGGGGACTTTTTTTTATCCAAGAGCGTCTTCGATTAATTTATTCTGTTCAGCCTCATGAATTTTCTTCTGCCCGGCTGCAGGTGAAGCCGATGCGAGGCGCCCGGCATAGGTGAGCGACTGGGTTTTGCTTAGAATGTTGTTGAGCCGTGGAGCGACAAACGACCAGGCACCCATGTTTCTGGGTTCTTCCTGGCACCAAACAACATTCTTAACATGACTGAATTTCTTGAGATATCCGGATATATCCTTGTCTGGAAACGGATAGATTTGCTCAAGCCTGGTCAGTGCCACATTGCTCTTGCCGCTCTCTTCGCGAGCCTTGTAGAGGTCATAATAAACCTTACCCGAACAGATTACAATACGGTCAACAGACTTTGGATCTTCAACTTCAAGATCTTCAATGTAAGGATGGAATTTTCCAGTACCCAGCTCTTCAACACTGCATACGGCAAGCGGGTGCCGAAGCAGGCTTTTGGGTGACATAATGATGAGAGGCTTTTTGCTCTCCTGCAGCACCTGTTTTCTCAGAGCGTGAAAGTACTGTGTTGGGGTGGTAAAGTTAGCTACCTGCATATTATCTTCGGCACAAAGCTGAAGAAATCGTTCAAGACGGGCCGAAGAGTGTTCAGGTCCCTGTCCCTCATAGCCATGAGGAAGCGTCATAACCAATGCAGAGCGTTGATTCCACTTCGCCTTAGAAGAGGAGATGAACTGATCAATGATGATCTGGGCACCGTTTGCAAAATCGCCAAACTGGGCCTCCCAAATTACCAGTGCATCCAGTTCTGTTGCTGAGTAGCCGAATTCAAATCCGAGAGCGGCAAATTCGCTTAGCAGACTGTTATAAGGGTAAAACACACCCTGATCATCAGATAAATTGTTTAGCGGTGTAAAACGCTGTGCCGTTACTGTACCATGGAGCACAGCATGACGGTGTGAAAACGTTCCGCGTTCAACATCCTGGCCGGTCAGCCTTATTGTTCTGCCACTTTTCAAGAGCGACCCGAAAGCGAGTGCTTCAGCAAAACCCCAGTCAATACTCTTTTCATTTTTCTCTGCAGCTTCAGCCCGTTTGGCAAGCTGTCTAAGCAGTTTTGGATTTGCATCGAAATCTTTGGGAACCGTATTCAGCTTAACGGCTATCTCTTTGAGTTCATCAACCGGATAGGTGGTATCGGGGAAGGTGTCTCTCTCTTTTTGTGCCTCTTCGTGGCGATCAAGCATTTTGTCGGTTACCTCAAATGCAGGTGAGCTTTTAGCATCTTCAAATGCCTGCTGCAGCAGTTCGTCAAACTCATTAAAAATGGCTTCGGTCTCTTCCTTATCAAATTCTCCTTTTCGAACAAGCTCTTTAACATAGATGTCGCGAACCGGAGAGTGGTTTTCAATCTCTTTGTATAAACCCGGTTGCGTGAAAGCGGGTTCATCACCTTCGTTGTGTCCATGCTTTCTGTAGCAAACCAGGTCAATAACCACATCTTTGCCAAATTTCTGCCTGTAATCCAAGGCGATCTTAACAGCATGAACTGCAGACTCGGGGTCGTCGCCGTTTACATGAAAAATAGGGGCTAAAATCATTTTAGCCAGATCTGAGGCATACTCTGTAGACCGGGCATCCTCAGGCAGTGTTGTGAATCCTATCTGATTGTTAATGATTATATGAATGGAGCCTCCGGTCTCGTATCCCCGCAGCTGCGACATGTTCAATGTCTCGGCAACAACACCCTGTCCGGCAAATGCGGCATCGCCATGCATCAGCAGGGAAACAATCTTCTTCTTGGCATCTTCCGATTCGTGATGATCTTGAGTTGCACGTGCTGCGCCCTCAACAACGGGGTTAACCGCTTCAAGGTGGCTGGGATTAGGAAGTAATTCCAATTCAATATCCTTACCCGAACTGGTATGGTAAGTGCCTTTCGAACCCAGATGATATTTCACATCACCTGACCCCTGAATAGTGCTGGGATCAATATTGCCTTCGAAATCGGCAAATACTTTCCTGTAAGGCTTATTCATGATGTTCACCAAAATATTGAGCCTTCCGCGGTGCGCCATTCCAAGAAAGAATTTTTCAATATTATTTTCACCCGCTTTCTCCATTAGAAAATGCATCATGGGAATCAGCGTATCAGCTCCCTCAAGGGAGAAGCGTTTGTGGCCCACATATTTTTTGTGTAGAAACTGTTCAAATGCCATCGCCTGATTCAGTTTATGCAGGATGCCCTCTTTTTCATCCTTGCTGAGATCCGGTGTATTTGTTGTCGATTCCATCGATTCACGCAACCATTTGCGTTCATCCAGGTCGAGCAGATGCATGTACTCTGCACCTATTTTACCACAATAGGTATTTCTGAGCAGCTGAATAATATCACGTAAACTGGCAATATCTTTGCCGCCCAATCCTTCACAATAAAACTCCCTGTCGAGATCCCAAAGCGTGAGCCCGTAATATTCAAGATCAAGCTCCGGGCTGTGCCCCGGTCCGGCACCCAGCGGATCCAGATCAGCAAGTACGTGCCCGCGCATCCTGTACATATTGATAAGCCTCCAAACGGCAATGGCTCTGCGGTCCTGCTCAAGGGTATTTGCTTTGCCGCTGAGCTGTCCCTCATATTTGTCCTCTCCATAGGGAAGAGGCTGATATGGAATTTCCAGATCTTTAAAGATCACATCGTAAAAGTCCTCTTCACCATTCAGAAGCTGGTGAATCTTTTGAAGGAACATTCCTGATTCTGCACCCTGAATAATTCGGTGGTCGTAGGTGCAGGTAATTGTCATAACCTTGCTTACACCAAGCTGGTTCAGCACATCCTGAGACATGGATTGATATTCTGCCGGATAGTTGATGGCCCCGGTTGCGATGATGGCTCCCTGGCCTTTCATCAGCCGTGGAACGGACGAAACGGTTCCAATTGTGCCCGGATTGGTAATGCTGATGGTGGTTTCCTGGAAGTCGGAAATTTCAAGCTTGCCATTTCTTGCTTTGTCAATTAATTCGGCAAAAGCATAGAGAAACTCCTTAAAGTTCATCTTGTCTACACCCTTGATATTGGGTACTACAAGGTTTCTTGAGCCGTCTTTACTTTTAAGGTCAACCGCAATGCCGAGGTTTACCTGTTCCGGTTTAACCTTGTAGTGCGAGTTGTCTTTTTTCGCGTAGTAAGAGTTGATATTTGGAAAATCTTTAAGCCCCTGGATAACGGCCCAGGCGATGAAATGGGTAAATGACGCTTTGGGCTCTCCCCGCTTTAACAGATGGGTATTTACAATAGCCCGGTCTTCTGTAAGCATCTTAACCGGTAATACCCGCAATGAAGTAGCCGTTGGCACTTCAATGCTCTGATCCATGTTCTCTACAATTTTGGAGGCAACACCTTTAATCTTCTCAAGTTCAGCTTTGTCAGGAATGGAGACTTCCGGTTTCTCTTTTTTCACCTCTTTCGGTGGCTCCTTCTCCCTGGTTACGACTTTAGGTTCGGCTATAACAGGCGCACCATTGGTGTCCGGTTCCGGTGCATCGGTCTCCCTGCCCTCTATCTCGTCAAAATATTTTTTCCAGTGTTTGGGTACGGAGTTGGGGTTTTCCTGATATTGGTCATAGAGCTCTTCAACAAGAGCGGAGTTGGGTCCAAAGACGGCTTCAAGTGATTTCAAAACGACAGGGTATTCGTTAAAATGAGTTATGAATATTATGGCAGATAATTGGAATCAGTAACAGTGTAAACCTTATGATATTCTATATTTCGCGACAGTTACTACAGCAATCTGCAAAGCCGGTGTTTAAAGCTAATTGGTTTACAATGTGTTGATTCGTTTACATAAATGTTAAATTAACCATTATTGTATTAAAAAACGATGATAATTCGTGTAATTACAAAGTGAAAGAAGTTGAAATTCTAAGTTCATAGATGCTGTTTCATTCTTTATATTCACACAAACTTTGATACAATTAACTTCTGATAAATTGGATGTATGAGCAGTAAAAAAGATATGGATAAAAGCGGTGCTGAAGCGGTAAAATGGGATCTTTCAGATCTGTATAAATCACCGGATGATCCGGCACTGAAAAAAGATAAAGAGTTGCTTTTAAAAAAGGCCGATCAATTTGCCGCAAGTTACAGGGGTCGTGTAGCTGAATTGTCTGAAGCAGAGTTTGCCGAAGCAATGGGGTATTATGAAGAGTTGGTTCAGAAATCCGGTAAAATCGGGTCCTATGCTCATCTTATTTGGTCTACCAATACAGAAGATCCGGCTTTGGGTAAACTGCTGCAGGAAGCCAGCGAAATGGGTTCTGAGCTGAGCCAGAAGCTGGTGTTCTTTAATGTGGAGTGGCTTCATATTGAGGATGAAAAAGCCGAACAGCTCATCCATTCTAAAGAGCTGATTAAATGGCAGCACTACCTGGAAGTTTCGCGAATGTATAAAGACCATATCCTTTCAGAAGATGCCGAAAAAGTGATGAGCGCGAAGTCGGTTACCGGAAGGGCGGCATGGAACCGGTATTTTGATGAAACCCTCGGGGCAGCCCGTTTTGAGCTCGATGGGGAAGAGCTCACCGAACAGGAGGTGCTCAGTAAACTGCACAATCCGGACCGGGAGCTTCGGAAAAAAGCACATCAATCACTTACCGATACATTCACTGACCACTCCCGATCGCTAACATTTATTTTTAATACACTTCTTGCCGATAAATATACCAACGACAAGCTTCGAAACTATGAGAGCTGGATCTCATCACGAAATTTGTCCAATCAAACCGACACTGACACGGTAAATGCATTGATTGATTCGGTTACCGGTCACTATCATCTTGTGCAGAGATACTACAAACTAAAGCGAAAATTGCTGAAGGTGGATGAACTTTTCGATTATGATCGATACGCACCGATATTGCAGACCACCAAAAAAGTAAAGTGGGAAGAGGCTAAAGGGATGGTTTTGGACGCATATAGCGATTTTCACCCTGAGATGGGATCAATTGCGTCAGAGTTTTTTGAAAAGGAGTGGATTGATGCGGCAATCCAACCCGGAAAGCGGGGAGGGGCTTATTCTGCAAGCACGGTAACTTCGGTTCATCCATATGTATTTATGAACTACGACGGTCAGCTCAGGGATGTGCAGACTCTCGCCCACGAATTGGGCCACGGTGTTCATCAATACCTCTCCAGAAAGCAGGGAGAACTGCAGTCGTCTACTCCATTAACTACTGCGGAAACCGCTTCTGTTTTTGGTGAGATGCTGGTTTTTAACAAATTGCTTCAGAAAATAGAGGATCCGAAGGAGAAACTGGCGCTTTTAATCAGTAAAATTGACGACACCATTGCAACGGTATTCCGGCAGATATCAATGAACCGTTTTGAAGACCGGATACATACTGCCAGGAGAGAGGAGGGGGAACTGACAACCGAACAGTTCTCGCAGCACTGGATTGAAACACAGCGCGAACTCTATGGCGACTCCATTACTTTAACTGAAGAGTATAAGCTCTGGTGGTGCTATATACCTCATTTCTTGCACACACCCGGTTATGTTTATGCATACGCTTTTGGCGAGCTGCTTGTATTGGCTCTTTACGAAGCTTATAAATCTCAAACAAATGGATTTTCAGATCGTTATATTCAGCTTTTGGAAGCCGGCGGTTCCGACTGGCCTCACAATCTGATTGCCAAAATGGATATCGATATCCGGGATCCTCAGTTTTGGTCGAGGGGACTAAACCTGTTTGAATCAATGATTGAAGAGGCTGAAGAACTCGCTTCCCATTTGTAATATATCTACGACCTGCTTATGACCAAACGACGCGAAGAGAAAGCGCTTCTCGAATTTAAACACGTGCTTGATGACGTAGTTCAGCTGCTGAGAAAATCCACAGAGGCCGATACGGTCTATATGTATTGGGTGAACCGCTCCCGTGAGCAATTTGTGCTTGAGAGCAGCTCAACTATCCTGCCAAATGTGATGTTTTCTGACAGGGTCGATTTTGGAGAGCTGTATCTCAACAGCTATAAAGAGATTGAACAGGTTGTGCAGCTGAAGGTAGGTGATGATGTTGACGGGCAACAGTTAAAACATTATTACGATTTTGTGCCTGTGCGTTTCTTGACCCTTATCCCATTTATTAACAATGGGGAGACCGTGGCTATTACGGTTGTTGAGACAGAGTACCAGCTGAATGTGTTGGATTACGAAGATGTGCTCTCGGCTTACAGGAATGCACTTTTAAACGTACTGAACACATACCTTGAACTCACGGACCTGTACGAGCAACAACAGGAGTGGGTAGACTATGAACATTCGATCAACTCTCTTTCTGCAAAAATGCATAAAGTAGATATACTTGATCAGCTGGTTCAGGAAATGGACAAGCTTCTTCCAACCGGTGGGGTTACGGTTGTTGCACGGGGAATGAACAGGTGGGTTTCAGTACTATGTTCCGTTAAAGCCCCAGATTCTCCCTCACTTGGATTGATGGTGGAAGAGAAGTCGATGGCGTATGATGCGCTGCAAAAGGGAGAAGCTCAGTTTTCCATTCATTTCAACCAGAACCCGAAACGCATTTCATCTTCTGAAAACCTTACCGAAGGGGCCACGCTGGCAATTCCGCTTAAAATCAACGACCGGCGCCATGCTGTAATTCTGGCTTACGATAAAAATCCACTGGTTTTTAAAGAGTCATCAAAGCATAAACTCAAGAATCTTGTTCGGATCGCCGCACTGGCCATTCAGGTAAACCTTGGTAAAGTGCCCGTAGACGAAGATATCTTTACAAGTGAGTATGGCAGCTTTATTCCCGATTTATGGGAGAGAAGCCTGAAAACTCAAATAATAAGGTCAGAAACCGCTAATAATATTACATGGTTTGGCTTTATAACCATCGACAACATTGCGGAACTTCGTTCATCTGTAAGGCTTGAATCATTGAAACGCCTTCAAAAAACCATGGTCAATTTACTGAGTCCATCCGGCATGGGCTTTAACGGGTTAATTGGGTTCAATTCAGATTATATCTACTCATATTTGCTGGTGGGTGAAAGGAACAAGGAGTTTGAAGAGTGGAAAAACATGGTTTTGAAAACCTTTGAAAAACCAATAGAGTTGGTTAACGGGCAGAATATTTCTGTAGATATAAGAATTGGTTCAGTTCATGTCGACTCCGGGCGGGTTGAGGTACATGAACTTATTTCTCAGGCAAAACAGGCACTCTCTTTGGCAGTAAAAGAGAGTGCAAAAACAGTCGGGAACTATTAAATGGCCCGTTTTTTTGCAATCATCATAGATGGGCTGGGAATAGGCGCGCAGGAAGACGCCGATCAATACGGCGATGAAAATGCCAATACCCTGGCTGGAGTTTGTCGTGTTACCCGTTGCAAATTGCCAAACTTTGAAGCGCTTGGTCTTGGTAATATTGAGCCTCTCCAATCGGTGAATAGGGTTAATAACCCCCTGGCATCGTACGGTAAAATGAGGGAGGTTTCGGCGGGAAAAGACTCAACAACCGGGCATTGGGAACTGGCAGGGCTGCAGCTCGAAACACCTTTCCCGACCTACCCCAAAGGGTTTCCGGATTCTTTATTAAAAAAATATTGTAAGGGTACCGGTGTTCAGGGAGTTCTCTGTAACAAGCCCTACTCAGGAACGGATGTGATTCGCGATTATGGAAGAGAGCATATCTCAACCGGGCGCCCAATCGTATACACCTCTGCCGACAGTGTATTCCAGGTAGCTTGCCATGTGGATGTAACTCCTTTGGAAAAACTATACGAGTGGTGTGCTTACGCACGAGAACAAATTCTTGTGGGTGATCACACTGTGGGACGGGTTATCGCGCGTCCATTTCACGGCAAGCCGGGATCATTTGAGAGATTGTCCGACCATCGAAAAGACTTCTCTTTGGTGGCGCCTTCTCCAAATCTGCTCACGTTGTTACAGGATGAGGGTGTAAAAACCTACTCCGTGGGAAAAATTGCAGATCTTTTTGCCGGTGCAGGATTTACTCAATACAGGAAAACAAACAGCAACGCTGAAGGGATTTCACAGCTGCTAAGCCTTATGAGTGCAAATATTGATAACAGCTTCGTTTTTGTAAACCTGATTGATACCGACCAGTTATATGGCCACAGACAAGATCCCAAGGGATTTGCTGAAGCACTGCAGGAGATAGACAGGGCCTTGCCGGCAATAGTGGGTAAACTAAATGAAAATGATTACCTGGTGATAACGGCAGATCATGGTAACGACCCAACCGATAACAGTACCGATCATACACGGGAGTTTGTTCCCCTGCTGGCGCTACAGGCCGGAAAGAGTTCAGCAAACTTCCTGGGAATACGCGAAACGTTTTCGGATCTGTCAGCAACGGTTTTGGATGCATTTGAAATTGATAATCCACTGGCCGGAACTTCATTTCTATCGGAGATTTGAAAAGAAGCAATCCGGACTACAAATTTTACGCAACATTTCTTATATTATACAGTTCGATTATAAATAGGTCAGGCAACATAAGCGGGTAACATACGTTTTTCAAGCTGTCCATTACGGCTATTAGCAATAACATCAAAGAAATAGATTAAAAGTGGCAAAAAGCTCAGGAATTTCTACACGCGAGTCTGAATCACTAGACCGCTACCTTCACGAAATTGGAAAAGAGAAACTGATAACCCCCGACGACGAAGTTCGTCTTGCAAAAGAGATTCAAAAAGGATCTCAACGGGCACTTGAAGAGTTAACCAAGGCAAATCTCCGTTTTGTGGTATCTGTTGCAAAACAGTATCAAAACCAGGGGCTTTCCCTTGGCGATCTGATTAATGAGGGTAACCTCGGCCTCATCAAAGCTGCCAAAAGATTTGATGAAACGCGTGGATTTAAGTTTATCTCCTATGCCGTATGGTGGATTCGTCAGTCCATTCTCCAGGCACTTGCCGAGCAGAGCCGGATCGTACGTCTACCGCTAAACCGTGTTGGTGCGCTTAACAAGATCGGCAAGGAGCTCTCCAAGCTTGAGCAGGAGTATGAGCGCGTGCCTTCGGCCGCAGAACTGGCCGAAAGCCTTGATATGACCGTGTCTGAAGTAGCCGATACGCTGAAGATCTCGGGCCGGCATCTCTCCATGGATGCGCCATTTGCGCAGGGAGAAGATAATCGTTTGTTGGATGTACTCGAAAACGAAGAGATTCCAAACCCTGATAATGAATTGATGGGTGAATCGCTCAAGGTTGAAATTGAGCGTGCACTTTCCAAGCTTACCAAACGTGAAGCTGAAGTAATCAGGCTCTATTTTGGAATTGGGCGTGAGCACTCACTTACGCTTGAGGAGATTGGCGAACGGTTTGATCTTACGCGCGAACGTGTAAGGCAGATCAAAGAGAAGGCGTTACGAAAATTACGTCATCACAATCGAAGTGCTGCTCTCAGAGCTTACCTCGGTTAATCAGATCTGCATTAATTATTTTGATATTTTGAAGCCACGCCCAAAAGCGTGGCTTTTTTTATTCCCGTTTCACATGAACATGTGATATGCTCTAAAACCTGAACCAATTAGATTACAGAGATGTCGAAACCACTAAACCATATAGCATTTCTGTTTATCCTGTTTTTTTGTGCAGAAACTGCGCTCTCTCAACTCCTTCCGTTTCGAAACTATTCGATTGAAATTGGGTTGAGTGAATCGGTTGCTCACGACATGATTCAGGATGAAAGAGGGTATATATGGGTAGGTACCGGCTATGGGCTGAACCGGTTTGATGGAAAATACTTTCGGCAGTTTTATGAAGAGGATGGGCTTGCAAACAACAGGGTTAATTCTCTTTACCAGGATTCTGAATTAAAGATATGGGTAGGTACAGAAACGGGTGTTTCGATTCTGCGTAGCGATTCACTGTATACCCCGAGAAACCTCATCGGGCTGAATCACTTCTCCATCCTTGCCATTTTTGAAGACCGTGACGGAAATTTTTGGTTCGGAACAGATGGTGACGGGATATGGAAAATTGATACAAACGGTGATCTCTATTCAGTTACCGAACTGTTTGATATCGAGGTACGGTCGGTCAGGGCAATCGATCAATCGCAGGATGGAACCATCTGGATCGCCTCAAGAGAGGGTGTGGTTCGCATTCTTGGAGATGAAGTTCGCCATTATTTTGATGAAGATGGACTGCCCGAACTGAGAACCAGGGATATCAAAGTAGACGACTGGGATCGGGTCTGGATCGGATCCAGATCAGGCCTTGTACTTTATGATAATGGGGGGTTTAAGGTTTATAATCAGCAGCAGGGACTGAATGATAACCGTATTCAAACCATAACGGTTCAGGGCCAAAACCGGATTTGGCTGGGAACCGAGAATGGTGTAGCGCTATTTAATGGAGCTGAGTTTACCAACTACTCTCGTGAGCATGGCCTTCCGGCAACCATTATCTATACCTCTATTATCGACCGTGAGGGAGGATTGTGGTTTGGTACACTCGGTGGGGGCATCAGCATTTTTGCAGGGGATATTTTTCGCAGCTACAATATTGATAACGGCCTTACCAATAACGTTGTAACCGGATTTATGGAAGATTCGGAGAATAATATCTGGATTGCCACATATGGCGGTGGTGTTTTGCGATATGATGATGGCAAGATGACCGTGTACAGTGAAGCAGATGGATTGGTAGACAACAAGGTGTATACCCTCTATCAGGCCTCCGATGGCCGTATATGGATTGGAACCCGGGAAGGGGTAAGCATTTACGAGGATGGAAGATTTATCACGCTTGATCTGGATGAATATCCATTCACCGTTGTTAGGAAATTTTACGAAGATGAAGAGACCGGCGACTTCTGGATAGCCACCTATAACGATGGTGTTTTCAGGCTTAATAATGGAGAGTACGAACAATATACTACGGCAAACGTACTGCTCAATAATACGGTGATGGACATCAAAAAAGACCATACCGGAAATATTTGGTTTGCAACCTATGGTGGTGCAGTGAAGTATGATGGTGTAGACTTTACCACTATAACGATTGCCGACAACCTTCCAAGCAATGGTGTGATTCACATTCATGTAGATCACAACAATGATATATGGTTCTCAACATTCAACGGGCCGGCTATTTATAGTGATGGGAGTGTAGAGCGATTTATCAGGTCGGAAAGGGTAGAGACAATTTTCTATTTTACAAAGCAGGATGCTCAAAACCGCTATTGGTTTGGTACAAATCGTGGAATTTATCTGTTTCGTAAAGATCTCTTTGATGCACATACCACAGAGCTTGAGAGAATGCTATCCTACAGGCTTTATACGGTTAAACAGGGGTTAATAGCCAATGAACTGAATGCGGGCGGTTCACTTTTAGCAAGTGATGGCAGCATGTGGCTGGGTACTGTTGAAGGATTGAGCCATTTTTTCCCGGATCGGGTTACTGAAAATAAAACTGCTCCCGGCCTGGAATTCGAAGAAATTCTGATGAGCGGGAAACCTATTCGCCCCGACAGGCAATACCGATTTGAACACGATCAAAACTTTCTTCAGGTTACCTATTTGGGGCTCACTTATGAAGCACCTGATCAAATTATATATCAATACAGGCTATCCGGCGTTGATGATGATTGGCAGCTGACCAGGGAAAACACGTTAAATTATCCTGCCCTTTCATCCGGAGAGTATAAACTCGAAATACGTGCTTATAATGCTGATGGGGCCGTAAGCTCAAAGACAGCCAGCCTCTCATTTATTATCCTGCCTCCTTTCTACTTTCAGACATGGTTTATTGTACTGGTTATTTTGGGGGTAATTGGGATGATTTTGTTCGCGCTGCGTTATTTCCGCGTTACCAAACAGGTGGATATTGAAAAGATGCGTGTTCAAATAGCAAGTGATCTCCACGATGATGTAGGGTCTTCACTTACTGAACTAGCCCTGCAAACCGACTTTCTTCAGGCCGGAGAACTTGATCCTGAGGTGAGAGAAACGTTAAGGCAGATTGGAGCACATAGCCGGAAAATTGTAACAAGCCTGGATGACATCGTCTGGTCGATCGATTCAAGAAATGATACAGCCGGAGATCTTACCGATAGAATGCAGGATTATGTGAACCAGATCTTCGTAAACGGGAAAACGGAAGTTTTCTATCATTTTGATGACCTGAAGATGGATCAGAAGCTTCCTGTTGATGTAAAAGAGAATATCTACCTGATTTTCAAAGAATCCGTGAATAATGTCGTTAAACACTCAAACGCTACAAAAGTTGATATCCGGTTCTCCTTTAACGGTAAAGCGTATGAACTGATGATTCGGGATAACGGCAGCGGCAGTGATATAAACAGAAAAACAGGTCAAGGCCTTAGAAATATCAAAATGAGGGCCGAACGAATTGGAGCCAGGGTTGAAATAGGTTCAGAAAATGGATTTTCAGTTGAGGCTAAAGGTTTAATTTAAATAGCGGTGGAAATTATGATTACAATTGGGATAGTTGAAGACAATGTAAAAATCAGAAACCTGATTCAGCGATATCTGGATATGCAGGAGAATATGAGCTGTAAGGCTGCCATGGATTCGGTAGAAGAGATGCTCGATTATCTGAAAGAGTATGACCCGCCCGATGTGATGCTGATGGATATTCAGCTTCCCGGTATGTCGGGCATTGAGGGAATCGGAATTATTAAAAAGGAGTATCCCGACATAGAGATACTTATGCTCACGGTGTATCACGATTCACATAAAATATTTGATTCACTGGTTGCCGGCGCTTCAGGCTATCTTTTGAAACACACATCACTGCCTGAAATTAAGGATGCGGTTGAGAACCTGGTCGAAGGCGGGGCGCCCATGTCGCCTCAAATAGCGCGTAAGGTAATTCAGCATTTCAATAAACCTGTGGCTGAAAAACCGGAAAGCGACCTTACAGCCCGCGAACAGGATATTGTAAACGGACTGGTTGACGGTTTAAGCTACAAGATGATTGCTGACCGATACGATATCTCAATAGATACCGTTAGGGCACATATAAGGAACATTTATAAGAAACTCCACGTTAACTCTAAAGCAGAGGTGATCGCAAAGTCACTTCGGGGCGAAATTTAGTATCACATGGATATGTGATATTGTATTATTAAAGAAAGAGTTATTTTTCTATTGTAAACTTGTTAACGACCGAAGCCGGAGGCTGCTATGAAAACTTCACTACTAACCAACATACTACTATTTGTAACTGCAGGATTGCTTACAACCGGATGCTATACCCAGTTGAAAACTACTGAAAGAGCGCCTGCGGGGTATACAACCGCCTCTGCTGAGAGAGTGGCTCCGGAGAGAAGAGCGCCTGTAGAGGAGCGGGAAGGAGAAATTGTAAGTGAGGAAGACTACGTACTCGGTTACGAAGATGGATGGGAGGATGCAGAAGCCTACTATTTTAAAGATTATGAGGCAAAAGAGTGGTACTTAAACTATGGTGCAACGCTTGCTCATAGCCATACCCGTGCAGCAAGAACTTCGCACATTCATCACTATCACCACTACTACAGCCCATGGCATTACTCGCCCTTTGCCGTACGACACTACTATGGATATCCGCGATGGAGCACCCATTTAGCCTTTTCATTCCACTATGGATGGCATCGGCCTTACTATAGCAGTTTTTACGGATTTTATCGATATCCGCACTACAGTCCATACTACGGAGGTTACTGGGGTTGGGCAGGCAGCGGTTACTACGGACGTCCGATTGTAATCTATACAGATCGTTCAGTAACCAGGCGGTCATATCAGCCCAGAAGCACAGGCCTTGCCACAAGAGGAAATGTACGTGGAAACAGAAGCAGCGCTGTTACTACACAGAATAGCCGAAGTGCAGTCCGGTCCAATGCCCGTACAACGAGAGTCAACAACAGAAGCGCCGTAAACCGAACCAACAGTGGCACGGTTAACAGAACCAGGGGTACATCTTCAGTAGGTAACAGATCTACCGGACGAACCACAAATCGTGGAACCGTAAACCGGGGAAGCAGCAATAACCGTTCCAGCGGATCGGTAAACAGGAATCGCTCAAATAATAACCGCAGCAGCGGTACGGTTAACCGCAGCAACAACTCAAACCGGTCGAGCAGCGGTACTGTAAATCGCAACAACAACTCTAACCGGTCGAGCAGCGGTACTGTAAATCGAAGCAACAACAATAACAACCGTTCCAGCGGATCAGTTAACAGAAGCAATTCAAATCGCTCCAGCGGATCTTCAGCAAATAGAAACAGATCTAATAATGAGCAAGCATCAGCTGCTTCAGTTCAGGCCGATAATAACAGAAGCCAAACTGCTGTATCCTCATCAGGAACCTTTATACAGACACCAAGAACCAGCGCTATCATCAGTAGAAGCTCGCTGACAGACAGAAGCGCAGAAAACCGGGATAATGCAGTTCGCGTAAACCGAACCGCTACTGTAGATAATCGGATTACACCTCCGGCAGCTAACAGTGTGTCGGTTAATGCCCGAAATACTGTAGAAGCTTTAAGAAATCAGTCTCAGAGCTCATCAACCGGAGACAGAATTCGTGACGCACTGCGCAATTCTAATGTCAACTCGAGTCCGGGCTCAAACCGAAGCTCTACTACATCTGCTACAGTTAACAGAAACAGGTCTGCCTCGAATACAGGATCAACAGTAAACAGAAGCACTTCTTCCAGAAGTAGTTCTTCGGGAACTGTTAACCGGTCATCAAGCAGTAACAACGACAGATCATCATCTTCATCAAGAAACAGGTCGTCTTCCAACAGAGGCAGTAACTGATAGTTACTGCCGGCATGGCCGGGCTGCTTGTGAACAATTAATCAATTTATAAACCTCATTTCTCAGGAGAACTATGTGCAGATTATTCAAAAGTTTATTTACCGTTGTACTTTTGACGTTTGTAGCGGGCTTGCAATATTCCATCGCACAGAACCCAAACAACGTGCTTCTCTACAGTAACCAGGCCAATATGTTCGGTGACCAGGGCAGTGCGTTTGATCCGGTTTCGATAATCATGCCGGGTACAGCTTATGCAGCAGGTTTCGGTTCATTCCTGGATAACCCTGCAAGTGCGGCACTGTTTAATCAAAGTTTTGGGGAGATCGGTCTCTCATATCGACTTGTTGAAGAGGAGGGCAATTTCCTTGGCAACAGCAGAATGCTGGATGACAATCAAACCAACCTGTCTAATTTTGGAATTGTTTATGCATTTCCAACAGTAACGGGTAGTTTGGTAGCCGGTGCCGGTTACTCTCAACACTCCTCATTTAATCGTGCATTCTCTTTCCGGGGCAGAAATAATAGCACGACCATTACTGATAATTTCAAAGCCCCCGGCTCAAGCTATGCTGATATCGCATTCAATACATTTGCTACCGATTTTGGCGATGAATTTGAAGATTGGGATGAATCTATTTTCAGAATAGGTTTTGATCAGTTTGGCGACTTCCTGGGCATACGGCAGCAGGGTGAGATCTTTCAAAGAGGGTATAGCGGCGAATACTCTTTTTTCCTGGCAACGGAGTTTCAGGAAAACCTGATGTTTGGTGTGAGTGCAGGTATTTTAAGCGGCCGGTTTTCGTATGACAGGCTCTTTCAGGAGGTAGATGAATTTAACGATTATGATGGCGAATTCATCGACAGCAATGACGATGGGTTTGGAGATACAGATATCGACAACATTCTGCTTGAAGACCGAATTAGCAGCCGGTATAACGGCTTCAGGGCCAGGGCAGGTTTGATCTACCGGTTAAGTGAAAACTTCAATATTGGAGCAAGCTACACCCTTGGAACACGCATTAATGTTGATGAAGAGTTTGATGCCAACCTACTTACAACCTTTAATAATGGGGTTCAGTTTGAGGATGATGTCAATACTGAATTTTCATACAGGGTAGAATTTCCATCCAGAACATCGCTGGGTGCGTCTGTTGTGGATATGAACGGGTTTTCAGCTTCATTTTCTGCTGAATATGTGAACTATTCGAACACAAGGATTGACTTTAGAGACGCCAGTCTTTTTGAGGATGAGTTGGTTGAGAATGAATTTATTTTAGAGACATTCCGGCCCGTGTGGAACCTCCGCGGAGGTATAGCATTTGATTTTTCTCCTGACTTCACGATGCGTGCAGGATACAGCTTTTTACCAAGCAGGTTTGAAAACGGCACAGATGATCGCACTATTTATGCACTGGGTGCCGGCTTTTCAATAACCAGGGATCTGCGACTAGAGCTGGCAGCACAGTATGCCTTCTGGGAAGAGGTGTCATCTGTTTATGACTATGCAGATTATAACTACGCACCACTACCGGAGAGCCCTCCCACATTTACATTCAGGTCTGAGGAAGCTACCCGGAAAGTTGATCGGTTCAATGTTTTGGCTACACTTAGGTTTAATATTTACTGATCCCGTTAAGTGC
>Ga0207421_10000609_pt1 | contig 46223 bp, 63 predicted proteins | sample SodLakKL_010_SED_4_FD_187542 | JGI IMG/M metagenome (GOLD analysis project Ga0207421, IMG submission 187542) | Alkaline sediment microbial communities from Lake Tanatar, Kulunda Steppe, Russia - 8KL_010_SED (SPAdes) (version 2) | ecosystem: Environmental > Aquatic > Non-marine Saline and...
TCTCCAAAGTCCAGCCTTTGTAGAAGCCTCCTTTCTTTATAACCTCTACATCACCAGACATAAACCTCATCCCACTGGTTTTCTTCTTGAAAAGTTTGGAGGGTATCTTGAAAGGCAATAAAGGCAAGAGGTAGGAACCAAATCCCTCAGCACAGGTTATACCTTTGAAATTATCCTTTTTATCAATTAACAGTACATCTTTACCAGAAAGACTTGCAGCTCTTGCAGCACTGCATCCTGCAGGCCCGCCTCCTACTACAAGAACATCACAGTCTATTGTTTTCATTTTTCATACCCCATTTAAGATGAAAAGCTGGAGTTCTGGTCAAACCAAGGTAGAGAGAGGTCAGATGAACCAGTTTTTTTCCTTCTGCTTATTTTTGAAACGATGTGATAAGCCAAATCAAAAATAAGAAAGGCACCGAGAATGTATATAGGAACTACACCCAAAACAGCCAATGTAACTACTGCAATCTTCATAGCACACCTGTACCGGAAGAAATAAATCATAAAATTCTTGATGGTTCCGTTGAAGGTGAAGCTTTTCGCCTTCTTGTCCATTACATCATTTCCCTTTTCATCGATGAAGCCCACCAAGACGAGGACAATGAGGGATAACCACATAACATCGAAACCGGCAAGTACCAATAAAGCTATTATGGTAACCAGTCCTATCTGATGTGCACGGTTATCTATCTTTCCTGTAAGAAAAACTGAAATAAGTATGGCCAGAAGTATAGTACCGGCTGCTCCGTTCACAAGTGATGTGTAGGCCCAAAGCACACCGAGAACAGGCGCAACAAGGACCGCGTAGTCTTTGTTGAACGTCATCTCATCGAAGGCATCATCTATATACTTGATCCCACCTCCCAGGATACTAAAGGAAACAAGAAAAAAGTATATATTTTCCTGGAAAAAAAACAAGCCTTCGATTTCCATAGGGGTGCACCAGTAATTAAATGGTAAAACCTGTTTTTAAGCTTGTTGTATAAATACTACTGTATGGAAATTCCGTCTTCGGTTATCTCCATCTCGTGGCTCTTTGTTTTGTGTTTTGTTCTTCTCATCTTCCTGATGGAAAGGCTCCGTGCGCTTCCGCCCATTGAGAGTATATCCAGCTTTATGACGCCGTCGACAAGGTACTCCTCTACACCAAATCTTGTAAGTTTATCTTCACCTTCTGGTGATTCCGTTGTAAGAACAGCAGTCACATCCGACTCCTCTATGGTTCTTACAATCTTAAAGAGGTTTTCCCTTACCTTATACTGGTCGTCGTAGTAAAGCGATAGAATAGATGTCGAGTCCATGACAAGTCTGTCCACATCGTTTTTTTCCAGCTCACTGCGGAACCAGAACAGTTCGTCGCCCTCTGAAGTATCAAAGGGATCCTTCTGACGAATAATTAGCTGTCCCTTGTCCTCATACTTCTGGAGATCCCAACCAAAGTCCATGGCCTCCTGTTTTATCTTTTCCGGCCGTTCTTCGAAGGTTATGAACATACAGTTATCGCCGTTCTGTAGTCCTTCCCATATAAACTGCGAACAGAATATAGTCTTTCCTGTGCCTGCAGAACCTGTTATGAGAACTGCATTGTCCTTTACAAATCCACCCTGTATAAGCTCATCGAGACCAGGAATACCTGTCTTTACCCTTTCAACTTTTCCAGACATTACTGTCTATTTTGAATTCATTTTTTATAAGCTTTCACTCTAAATTATTGGTGCCGGGAATGATAAAATCGATCTAAAAGAAAGATCCAAGAAGATAATGAAGAAGGGGTATGTTTGCGACCACTGTCTTGGCAGGCAGTTCGCACAACTACTCACAGGTATGTCCAACAAGAAGAGAGGCGGAATTATCAGAAAGTTCGTGGCTATGGAAATAGAGAAAGAGGGCGAAACGGAAATAGAAGAAACGAACCTGGATGGAATAAACTTCAGAAGGTACGAGCCAAATGTAAAGAAAAAAAAGTGCTTTGTCTGTGAGGGACTTTTCGGTGAACTGGACGAATGGTGCGGAAAGATCATGGTAGAACTTCAGGGCAATGAATTTGATAACTTTCTGATAGGCACAAGACTACCGGACGAACTGGTAAAAAGAGAGGAAGACCTTTGGGAGGATATAGGAATAGAATACTGCGAAGAGATGAAGGCGGAGTTCAACCGGGAGCTGGGAAAGAAGCTAGAAGAAAGAACCAGAAAGGATGTTGAATTTGAACTTCCAGAGATACAGATACTGGTGGACGTCGATGAGGACAATGTGGAACTCATTGTAAATTCACTTTGCGTATATGGAGAGTACCAGAAGCTCGAGAGAGGTATACCTCAGACAGAGTGGCCCTCTGGAAAATATGAGATCTCACTGGAGGAGATAATTGCACCGGCCTTTCTGCGTGCTGCAGACTCATCCGACGAGAAGTTCCACGGAGCAGGAAGAGAAGATATAGATGCGCTATGTAAGGGGTGGAGACCCTTTATACTTGAGCTTCTGCAGCCGAAGAAGAGGAATATCGACCTGGAAAAAATCGAAGAAGAGGTAAACGAAAACGATGAAGTGAATGTAAGAAACCTCCAGATCGTACAAAGAAACAAGATCGAGGAACTAAAGAAATGGCAACCCGATAAAAGTTACAGGGCCCTTATAGAACTCGGTAAAGATGTCTTAAAAAAGGACCTTGAAAAACTCAAGGAACTTGAAACAACACTTACACAGAGAACTCCACAGAGGGTAGAGCACAGGAGGGCGGACAGATACAGAAAGAGAAAGGTAAAGAAAATAGAGTGGAAGAAACTAAGTGAAGGGGAACTTGAGATAAGGGTGAAGGCAGAGGCAGGAACATACATAAAAGAAATGATATCAGGTGATGGAGGAAGGACTGAGCCTTCCGTTGCCTCGATCCTGGGCACAGACGCAGTCTGTACAGAACTTGACGTCATAGAGATACACGACAAAGACGGCCTACAGTTTAAAAATTAAAGGTCGCTCAGATAAATTTTTATAAGTGAAGGTCTAAAATTAAGTAGTTATATAAACCTGAAGGTATAAGGACATCGGGTGTGGACTATGAAAGGATCTAAAGGAAAAATGCAGGGTACGCGAAGAAAGTTGAGAAGAAAGGGGGATTTTTCACCCAATGACTTTCTCAAGGAGTTCGATGTAGGCGAAAAGGTACAGATAGACATAGAACCTTCTTCACATAAGAACATGCCTGGTTCCAGATTCCAGGGAAAAATAGTAGAAATAGTTGGTAAGGAAGGAACTACATGTATAACTAAACTCAAGGAAGGAAATAAAACAAAAAAGATTAAGGTAAAACCAGTACACCTAAAAAAGATACAATCAAAGAACTAGGAGGTTAATTGATATGGAAGTCAAAGACGAAAGACCGGTTCCTGCTGCAGAAGCAAGAAACACAATGTCTAAAAAGAAGGATGGGGATCTTGCATACGAGCAAAAGATATGTATGGATTTCCTCGACAAAAATGTACACATGAACGTAACCGACGCAAGAAAGGCAATGAAGGAACTCCAAGAAGTAGGAAGGATAAAAGCAAGGCAGGCTGCCATATTAGTTAACGTGCTTCCAGAAGAAAAAAGTGATATAAGGCTTATCTTTTCCAAGGAGAGAATGAGTCTCTCCGAGGAAAACATGGAAGAAATAATTAAGATTCTGGACAAGTACAGAAAATAAAACTAGTTCTCCGGGGGTGCTTAAACTATGCATAAAGAAAAAAAGGACGAAAACGGTATAGTACTTGATTTTATGCCGCAGGGCAGGATATCCGACAGTAGAAATGAGCCCACTGCACAGGTACTTGGAGACAAATATTTTTCACTTCTTGAAGTAGTTTTACGCGACGATGTCAAAGTGGAACCAGGAGACAAGATATACATAGGCAGTGGAAAGAGAGACAAAGTGAAGTATATAAAGAAAAGTATAACAGTTCCTGATCTTTCAACCGTCGGGAAGGAAGAACTAGATGAAAGACTCGATGAGCTCATGGAAGAAAACGAAGATATGTTTGTAGACTTTTTCAACAACGCAGGACCCGTAACACCAAGAATGCATCAGCTCGAAGCACTACCAAGCGTCGGTAAAAAGCATATGTGGAGTGTACTGGACGAAAGAAAAATAGAAAAGTTTGAAAGTCTCGACGATCTCAAAGAAAGAGTACCGCTACTTCCAGAACCAAAAAAGATAATAAAGAAGAGGATAATGAAAGAGCTGGACGGAGATGTAAAACACTACCTCTTTACAGTACCTAAGAACGAGGATTAGTTACTTTCCAAATCTTCTTTCTCTTTTCCTGTAGTCATCGACAGCTTCTCTGAAATCCTCAGAGGTAAATTCAGGCCATAGTTTTTCCGAAAAGTAGTACTGCGAGTTTGCAGTATCCCACATCATGAAACCCGTGCTATTGTGTGGCTCGCCTCCTGTTCTTATCATAAGGTCTACTTCGGGTAGATCGCTTGTAAAAAGATTATCTTTGATTATATCAGGGGTAACTGTATCTTCCTCTTTATTTACAATATTTTTTATAGCGTGCAGCATTTCATCCTTTCCTGAATAGGCAATCAAAAGATTGAGATGGTGTTTTGAGTAACCATTGGTCGATCTAATGGCCTTTGTGATCGATTCGACTACCCTGCTGGGAAGGGTTTCCTTCCATTTTCCCAGGACATTGATCCTCACTTCATTGTCATGGATTCTATCGTCCTTTCTTATTCTTTCGAAGTTTCTTTCAAAGAGATCCATGAGGCTTTTTATCTCCTGCTCTGATCTCTTTTCCATGTTGTCCAGAGAAAGTGCCCAGAAAGTTATGTATTTTATTCCAAAATCAAGTGCTTCCTCGAGGACTTCCTCAACTGTGTCCTCTCCTTTCTCATGTCCCTTAAGCGGACTGAGCGATCGGTCGTCGGCCCATCTTCTATTGCCATCCATTATTATTGCTACATGATCTGGTATCTCTAACAAAATAGCACCTAAAGTTTGTATTGGAAAAAGATTTTTATAAGCTTTGCATATACACCAAAAATATATTTAACACCGGATACAATCTTAAGGTTATGTTTCCCTACATTGCAGTGGGCATAGCCCTCGGAGGATCTGCTCTTGCAGGAATATACGATCTAAAGACCACAGAAATACCAGATGAAATATCCCTTGGTATGGTAGCTGCAGGTCTTGTTTTAAACCTCATATGGTCACTTTTTGAATGGAATCCCATATACATATTCCAGTCGGCAGCCGTTGGTTCGATCTTCTTTACATTTGGACTTATAATGTATCTAGGTGGCCAATGGGGTGGAGGTGATGCAAAGGTACTGACTGGTATAGGAGCCCTTGTCCCTTCTTTACCTATATTTGCAACCGCTGATCTTTTCTTTCCCTTCAGCATAACCCTTGTCGTCAATACCTTCCTCGTCGGTGCTCTGTATATGATAATATATGCTGTAGCCTTTTCAATTCCCAAAAAGAACGTCACCCGGGACTTCAAACAAAGTGTTAGGAAACATAAATACAGGATACTTGCACTCTCGGCGATCCCACTGATACCTGCCTTTCTTCACTACATATACATAGGAGCGGATATCCACATGGTATATATGCTGTCCTTTGTTCCCCTGTTTGCGCTGATCTATATGCTTATGAAATTTCTGAAGGCAGTCGAAGAAGTAGGCTTCACGAAGGAAATAGATACAGATAGTCTCCAACCGGGTGATATGCTCGCAGATGAGCTGGAGGAGGTTGATTTCAACCACAATCCTGTAGAAGAGCTAAAGGGTCTTTCAAGTTTTCTTCTGGCCTTCACTGTGCTTCCGGTTGTTATGTACCTATTCGGTGCAACAGGAAGTATATACTTCTATATGAGCCTCCCGGGACCTACACTGGGAGCTATTCTCGGTGTCATATACATACTGTACAGCTCAGACTTCCGTGTTCTGTCCTCTGTCTTCGATGGGTCTAGTACCAGAATAAGGGGCCTTGAAGAAGACGAAGTAAAGGAGATACAGAAAACCAGAGAAAGGGTAAGTATAAGAGAGGGAGTTAGATTTGTACCGGTCTTTTTCATTGCACTTTTGATCACCATATACTACGGAAATCTCCTTATTTTTCTGTTCTAGAGAACGAAGCTTTTTAAAAAATTAAAGTCATTAGAGTATATAAGATAAAATGGGAAGATACGACTTTCTGGACGAAGAACTTAAGAACAAACTTGAAGAAAAACAGAAGAAACTCATAAGCAACAGGAAAAAGGAAGAGGTAAAGAAGGGTAAGAAGGAACAAAAGAAAAAAGAAGGTCCCAGCGTCTATACAAAGGAAGACGGCAGCATAGGCGGAGTAATATACCCAGAAAATAAGGACAAGCCCCGGATGAAAACCAAAAGCGCAGCAGATGAGATACTCGGAACAGAAGAAGAGGATGACGAAGATGATGAACTTCCTGTGAAATTACACCACACAAAGAATACCAAGGTAGGGTGTAAAAACAGACCTAAACCAAAAAAGAAGGAAAATCCTACGGGAAATCCCAAAACGAAGAACAAGGAAAAGGTCGACGAAGCAAGGGATAGTATCTGGCAGTAGATTATTTTTAAACTCTAACTGTACTCTCTCCAGCGATTGTCACATTTCTTGCACTTGTAAAATCTTGTTGGAGCTTCATCTCCGGAACGTGTCTGTTGTGTCCACCAACCAGCTTTATTGTGGCCACATTCAGGGCACTTCTTTTCTACAACCGGTAGTGTGTCGGCGCTCTCCTTACTTTTTTCATCCATAACAACTACACTGTCCCCTTCATCATCGTGCTTCTTGCTTACCTTGAAATCATCGCCGGATACATCCTTCTTTTTTCCACAACCCCTGCAGACAAGATACTTTTTACCACCATCCTTCTTCGGGGACATTATAGTATCGCATTCATCACAGTATTCCATTGTAATCATCTCAAAGATATAAGTGGCTTATACCTTTCTTTAAATCATATTTAAATGTTTTGGTTGCCGGAGTATCAGGCCGTCAAAAGTTCTGCAAATCTCAAACTACCGAGTTTTATCCATCCAAGGTAGGGAATCCTCAGTATCTTTTTTCCATGTATATGTTGATCAAGAACTATTTCGCCTGTGCCTTGACATTGATCACAAACAGGGTTGTTGTCTCCCTTGGTGATATACATGTTTTCAACATCTACATCTTCATGGTAACCTCTCATATCACTCTCTCTTATATCATCAAAATCTTCCCACGTCTGTATATCAAAGGTTTCCTCGGTTCTCCTTGATTTTAAAACTATTCTGTGTATTATAGGTGTTGGTTTCCATCCATCAAAAACTATTATATCACCGGGACTGTAGTCCTGGGATCCACTGACAAAGACTATATCACCAGGGTAAAGAACAGGCTTCATCGAATCAGATTCAACAGTTACAACTGGATAGTCTGTTGAAAGGGCAGACGAAAGACCTGCATTGAGCACTATAGCAAGCAGTACACCCAGGGCAAGGTATATTATCCATCCCAGTGGTCCCTCGGTAACATCATTCCACCATTCTTTTACGTCTTCAAGCTCCGCCAATTGATTCACCTTCCTTTATAGCAGATGCTATAAGATGTGAAATTCTTATAGGCTCCGGTGTAATGCTGTTTGAAACACACATTTTAAGGACCTCCCTTGTTTTTTTCTCTGTTATGCCTACGTGCTGGAAGTATAAATTCCCTCGGTCCATAGACAGTTCCTTGAGATCACCAGCCTTCTCTATACATTCCCATCTTCTATCGAAATCCTGTAGACCCTTCATGGCCTTCCTGAAACTTTCAAAGTTTGTATTTTTACGTGTAACAACAACCACAGGAAGCCCTGTTCTCCTGTGAACCTCCTTTATATCGATGGTATTAAAACCAGCAAAAGTTATTCCATCGAGCATTATAACACGCAGTTGATCTCTGTGTTTGGTTTCCTGTGATGCCCTTGATATTACCCCAGTGGCATCAAATCCATCTACTGTTATCTCCTCGACCAGTACCCCATCAAGGTACGGTTTTCCACCTCTAACTACACTACCCACAACGGGTATCTTCTTATCACAGTCATCAAAGGAAGAATCGTCCCAACCTAAAATCCTTATTTCCCCTTTAACCTCTCTTATAGTCATCGAAAATCAAACCAACAGAAAAGAAGGATTAAAATTCTCCTATCTGCTTCTTGATCTCTTCGGCCTCTGTTTTTATTTTTTCAGCAGCCTTCACGACCTCTTCTACAGGATTTCCTTCCTTTGTTTCAACAAGTAGGCTTATGTTGTCAAGGTATGTATGTCCCTTTCTGTATTCTGCCTTTCCAATCTCTGTGCCTGAATCCCAGATGTTTTGTCGGAGAAGGTTCACGAGAGAAAATCCTTCCTCTTCAAACTCAAGGTTAAGCTTGTTCTTTCCCTTTCCTCTAATCTTTATGCTCATGTTATCACAGACTTATTTTAAGAACAATACTTTTAAAGGTTATTCAAAACCAAAGATATCTCCAACTTCGTCTTTATTGAGTACAGGCTGCCTGAATCCTGTTCTATGTTCGACTGCTATCCTTGGACAGGCTGTATTTACAAGACAGTCCACGTCTATACCTTCCAGTTTATCCTTTGTTATCTCGTCCATAACAAAGATGTATACATCCTTACCACAGTCCAAAAGTTTTTTCCTTAGTTCAAAGGCCACGTCTGGCATCGACTGTCCTTTTTTTGTAGTAATAACAATTCCAAAGCTTTCTGCTTGTCTTGCATTCTCCTTTGCAACTATCTGTTGCCTTTTGAACCGGTCGAAGTCCAACTTCAACAAATTTTTCTCTTCGAAGTCCAGTCTAAAAATAGGTTTATCCGTCTTGAGAGCAAGCCCCAGGGGATGGAACTTCCCAGAACCAATATATACATAGCAGTCCACTTTGTCCTCGACCGAAAGAGCTGAAGAAACATCACATCCCAGTATCTGTCCCTTTTCTGTTCTTTTTCCTTCTCCCAGAAAAATCTCAAACCCCTTGGACTCGAGGAAACCTCTGGCCTTTTCCAGGGAATGTAAAAAGTTGGCCGTGGTTAAAAGACCTATTTTTCTGTAGTCCCCAAGAACACCAAGAGACGACTTTAAAACAGGTACTGGATCCATATCGTAGTACCATGGAAAGTACATGGTCTTGACTTCCTCGTCTCTGCAGAACCTTGTATGTCCTATGTGGACAAGGAGATCACATCCCAAGTTCCTTGCTTCTATGTCCTTTATATCACAGGCACCGTAGCATGGTTCAAGAGAAGCAACCACTTCGACTTCATCATCAAGCCTGTCTTCCAAAACCTTTATCTTCTTTTTGAGTCCATCAGGAACCTGGAGAAAAACCCTATCTGGATTTTCATCGAGAATTTTGGATATTATATTCCCGATCCGTTCTTGTTCATCCAAATAGATCACCTATCAACGGAAGGTAAGACATTTCACTTAAAACAGGCCACATGTACGGCATAAGAAGAAGTACCATAAGTAAAATTACAACTACTATCAGTCCCTGTTTGCTTCCCCCCTCACGAAAACCGAAGGCTATACCTGCAACCATGCCTCCTATATGGGCTACATGTGCAACGTTTCCATGGCCTCCTGTCATGAAGTTTATCACTTCGGATATGGCGATAAATATACCTATAAGGGCAAGTGGAAGAGGCAATGGAATAGGATAAGGTATAAAGTCAAAGGGTGCAAGTATTATTGCTGTTCCCATTATCGCAAAGACTGCTCCTGATGCTCCTATAACTATCTGTGACATTGGATATGTGAATAGAACAAATAGATTTCCTACTATTCCACCGATAAAAAATATAATAAGAAAGGTTCTCGGTGATAGCTGGTCTTCGAGGGCACGACCAAAGAAAAAAAGTGCGATGGAGTTCAATGCAAGGTGAACAGAATTCCCATGGAGAAAAATCGATGTTACAAGTGTCCATACTCTACCCTGGGTTAAATTTTCACCTGAAAATCCAAATTCATCAAAGACTGCATCTGTATCGAAGTAAAACCACACGGCAGTAGATATAACTAAAATAACTATTATCATGAGATACGTAATTTTCGGTCTCATGAGACTACCTCATTCTTTCCAGCAGAAGCTTTTTCTCTATCCTTGCCACTGTATTCTTTACCTGACCTATTTTCTCGGGTCTTACTAAAACTGCATCGACGCCGTTTTCTATAAGTTTCCTGAGAAATCTTTTGTCGGATATATCCGAAACTGCTACCTTCCTACCTGAATCTCTGCACGTATCGCAGAACTCTTCGATCGAACTCCAGAAAATATCGGAACCGAAAACAGTTGCTCTGTTTTCATGACCAAAGAAAAGGTTAACCAGATCTTCGAAATCAAGAAGGAAAAAGTCTGCACTGGAATACTGGATCCCATCGACGGAAAGAAGGGACTCAGGTGTATCAACAACAAGACCTATCCCAACACCATCGGAAAGATTGAGCGAATCTATCTTCTTTTTGAGATCTTTGGAGTCCTGGGCAGAAATCAAAACATTTATGTTTCCAGGATTCCTGCCAATAGATCCGAGAACCTCCGATAGTTTCTCCATCCCACCACTGGAACCATCGGGCTTAAGCCAAAGGTCCTTGTTCTGTGGATATCTTGAAAGTTTATCCGAAAAATCCCTTTCACGGGACATACCAAATCCCATACTGGATCTTCCTGTATCACGTAAAACAACTACACAGCCTTCTGCTTCTTCGGGTTCAGGCTTGAAGTCTTCGGAGTCCGTTAAAACCATCAACTCTGTGGCAGTTATCGAATCTATGTTCTGTGTCATAAGATTGTCTTCCTGTCTGTTTTCTTCCCAGTTCGAACCATCCGATTCAAAGCCTCCTGTGACCTCGGAAAAAACAAGCCCCTGGAAAGCATCAATATATACATTTTCATCCTCTGAAAGCGATCCACCGTTTGAATCGTCAATAACAACGAAGGGTATATCCAGTTCCCTGGCGATCTTTGCCTGATGTGAAGAGTAACCACCCGAATTCGACAGAATAGCCTCAGGACTCCTTGTCAAAATCTCAAAAACCGAGGCCATATTCTTCAAGAGTACCTTACTATCTGAACTTCTCTCGGACCTTGTTATCTCACCTGAAACCTTACCCGGACTTACCCCAAGTCCCTCGCATATGATATCATCATGTGATCTACCATCGTCCCGGGGAGATCTATTCTTAAGGGTCGTAATATCAAGTACAAAAATATCTCCGTTTCTCGAACAGGCCTCTATCATTACAGACGAACCAAACCTTGAAGCTACCTTTCTTATCCTGGACATAAACTCATCGGCCTCCCTTCTATCAAGGACAGGTCTGTTCTTTTTACTGGAGGGAGAAGGCTGTCTTTCTATCTTTCCTGTAGATGGATTTTTCTCCTGCATCCATTCCCTGGTATTTGTCCTCTTATCCACAAGGGATCCGTTTCTATCAAAGAAATACATGTCAGGACTGACTTCCCCTTCAAACATAAGATTACCAAAACCATAGACACCTTCAAGAACGGACCTCTCGGGGTTACAAGGGTCCATTTCAAGGTACGAAAACGTCTTGTCTGGGACTATCATCTTCTGGACAAGAACACCTAGGGGTACATCATGTGGATAACCTCTCTTCTCTCTGTAGTATATTGCCTCTGGACTGTAAAAGCTCTTCCAGACCTCCTTAACCTCCTTTACCAGGTTGTCGATGCCCTTGATATTGAGTGTGGTTCTGTATATGGAAGGCGATGAATTTCCATTTCTCTTGGGAGAAGATCTCACGACGACAGGTGGATTGTCCCTACCTGCCTTTATCAGTTCCATGGCTTTGCGTCCTGCCTTTTTGGCTTCAGAAGATATAACAAAATTCTTGTACGCCTCCTCAAGTTCTTTCTTCAAATTAACAGAAATGTTTACGTTTTCGAAGAGATCCATTATCTCTCTGCTAGAGTCCTTTAGATCGTTTTTATCCTCTATTCTTGTCCTAGCAAGAATAGAAAGTATCTTTTGGTGAAGACCGTTTCTTTCGAGAAAGTTTCTGAAAGCCTCGTTTGTTACAACAAAACCCTGTGGGACCCTGGAAGTATCAGAAACTGCGGCCAGAGAAGCTGCTTTACTCCCTGCTATGTCCTCATCCTGTGCATCATCAAGAGAAAGTATATTCTTCATACTATCAATACTTTGGGTTATCAATTAAATAACTTAGGAGGGTCCCAAATCAAGAGTATTTATCAAGACCCTTGATCGTACATGAACATGGAAGTTTGTGCATTGCTCTTCTGAGCGTCTCTCTTGCAACGTCGAGATTGTTTTCAGGTACCCGTATAAGCATAAACTCCTGTCCTTTGTTCAACCTTGCTGCCCTTCCTATTGGGTTTCCAAAGGCCTTGGTCATACCTTCCTGAAATCTGTCTGCTCCTGCACCTGTAGCAAGAGGATTTTCACGAAGTACGTGGTGTGGATAAACAAGGAGCTTTAAAAAGTAGTTCTTCTCCCCGAGATTGTCCTTAAGGTACTTATTGGCATTCATTCTGGCAGCTTCTATAGCATTATGCCTTATCTGTATATCCCTATCAACAGCAAGCCTTAGTTCTATCCTGTAGTCGTCCTTGTTCTTCAGATCGCCGTTCTCGAAGTCCCTGGTCTTTATGGCAGGAACTCCCTTGATGTAACTCTTACGAGGTCTTCTCTGACTTACCCTTGTGTAGGGTTTGTTGTCCTTGTCACGGTAACATCTTCCTGGTCTTAGTCCCATAATTTCACCTTCAACTATTTTTAGGAGGTATATTTAAATATTTTGTCTCACTGGTTGTCATACTCTTCTACTTCATTGTCTATGATCTCAAGGGCTATACCTGCCTTCTGGAATATCCTTTTCGTATCATCGGATGTATGGTAGTCCTTCCTACAGACAACTCTTTTTATACCGGCATTGATTATCATCTTTGCACACGTATAACAGGGTGTCATCTTACAGTAGATTGTTGCTCCCTCGAGAGAAACACCTATTCTGGCCGCCTGAACTATGGCATTCTGTTCGGCATGTGTAGTTCTCACACAGTGCTTGCTACTTGTACCGTCCTTGTGTGTAACCTCCTTCATCTCGTGGCCTATTTCATCACAGTGTGGTAGTCCAGAAGGAGCACCTACGTAGCCTGTTGTCAGTATTCTCTTGTTGTTTGCTATAACACAGCCACTTCTTCCACGGTCACAAGTAGCCCTTTCAGCAACTACATCGGATACCTTCAGAAAGTATTCGTCCCAGGACGGTCTTTTGTGTGTCATTTATATCAAAACGGTGTCAACCAGTCAGATATTTTCTCTCCGATGGTTTTACTTTCTCTCTCTTCCTTCTCCTTCTTTTTCATCTTCTTTACATTTTTCATTATTATCTTTTCTGCTTCGTCGACTGCATCGGCATCGTTTCCAACTCCAACGGATATTCCAACACCGACTACAATTATACTACTTCCCTCGGGTGATCTCATTACAGACTTCTTTACCGCCTTCTTTACATCAGGGATTGCTTCGTATATCTCCTTCTTCATAGGTCTTACAACATCCTCCATGGGATCTTGATTTATCCCTATTGACTCGATTGTTATATCGTTCTCAACTGCTATATCCTCTATCCAATGTCTTTCTGCATTTCCCCTTGGTCCCATCGCAAAACCTATTCCCTCGACAACACTGCCCCTCTCTTCTCCCTTGAGCATTCCCTTTGCATCTATAGGTATTATCTTATCTATGTCGTTTTCTTCAGTTATACTTTCGACTGCTTCATGAACTTCACCGAGGACTGCAGCGGGACCGTTTGGCTTTATTATAAACACCTTTCTTCTCTCTATATCCTTTTCTGCACAGACCTGATCCTCTGCGATCTCCTCTACATCGGCATCTCCTATAAGAGATGCAGCACAAAGTGGTCCTATCGAATCACCGACGGGTTCTTCGTTTGCAAAGCACATAACACTTTCCTTTAGCATCTTTATCTGTTTCTCTATAAACGGCATCTGCATCTTCAGGATCATTCCTATCTGAAGGTTCTTCGTTTCCTTCACCAGTTCGAGCATATGTCTTACTATCTTGGATATCTGCTGGACCGCTGTAGCGTGTACAGTTGCTGCAGCAAGGCTCTTCTTTTTGTTTCCCTCTAGTTCAGATATATCACCTATAAACTGCCTGTATCTTTCGTCATGTATATCATACATCTGCTTTATCTTTTTCATAACTCCAGAGGGATCTGTCTGTTCCGGTGGAACTGTAAACATATCTACAATTCTATCGAAGTTTTCTCTGAGCTTCTTTGAAGAAAGTTCGCTCTTCTTTTCTAGATGATCGACAAGATCCTTTCTTGCTTCATCGGACATGGATTCAAACTTTACAACCTTCTCCTGGAGTTTCTGGACCAGCTGATAGATCATAAGCTTTGGGTAGAACATGAAGAATGTTATGATTAAAGCAAACCAGAGAATCCTCGTCCACCAGTCTCCGTTTCCAAAGAACTGGGCCAACATCTCTAACATAATACCCCGAGGTTAACTTTATCGCTTTTGTTTTTAAAGGTTTACATGCCTATCCGAGATTTTCCTTGATCTTCCGAAGAAAACCTATAACTGTATTGGCCTCTCTACTTGATATCATAGCCCTTCCAAATATGTTTTTAAGAGAAAGGCCAAGGGGACCTCTTCTGTAATCCTCTATATCCACCCCTTCAACTATAGAGTCAAGGTTTTCCATAAGAACCCTTTTCTGATCCTTTCCTGCAAGCTTGTATGTTTCGCTGCCATGGGAACCACTGAGTTCGTAGAGAAGTATTGCAACTGCATGGGAAAGATTGAAAACAGGGTATTCGCCGTTGGCCGGTATATGGCAAAGAAAATCAGCCTCGGCGATCTCATCGTTTCTCAGACCCTTCGACTCAGGACCAAAAACAAGCGCAACCTTCCCTTCGACGCCCTGGAGTTTATCTCTAAGAGCAACAGGGGTTATTGCATTCCGGAGTACATTGTACCCACCGCCTGTCTCCGATGAGGTCGAAACAACCAGATCGTATCTGTCCCAGTCTATCCTATCCACTGTTTTGGCTCCACCAAGAACATCCTTTGCATGTTTGGCCCTGTGTTCTGCCTCGTCTTCTATCTCACAGGGATCAACAAGAACAAGATTTTTAAATCCGAAGTTCTTCATGGCCCTGGCCACGGCTCCTATATTTCCAGGCGTCTCCGGCCTTACCAACACCACCGTTAGATCGTATTTTACATCCATACAAAAACCAGGACATCAGAAAATTGTTTCTTTTACTTTTTAACTTTACAGTTCCGGTTGCGCAAAGGGGTAAAATATATCGTACAGAAATGGACGATGTACCCCATGGACAGAGTATTTAAACCACCGGTACCAAAAAACCAGTATATGGAAAGAGGCACTAATACCTCCATACTTCTGGCAGTTATAGCTGCATCCCTGCTTTTGTTTGGAGGGATACTCAGAGACATAGGCGAAGATATCCCACTAGAAGAAGGAATGGGAATCCTGAGGAGAGTGAAGAATCTTCTGTCCGACTCCATAAGAAATGGAGTAACAGTTAGAAGGGATCTGAAGTTCAATGGGTCGGTAGAACACAACGAAGCCTTTGTTTTTGAAGAGGTGGGCCCTGAAGAGATAGGTTTGGAGTACTACCCAGAGGAAACCGATGTATCCGTAGACGGAAAGAGGATAGCCGTTGAAGGCCAGAGGACAAACATCAGGATCAAAAAATTCCGAGGCTCACTTGAAATAAGCAACGAAACCGTTACTCTGGTGGGTGACACAGAATTATTTTCATCAGATACCACGGCCATGGAGAACGGTTTCATGGAAGTTTCCGTAAATGGAACGTACGAAACAGTGGATATTGTAAACATAAGGATAAACGAACTCGACTATGGTTCACCTGTTGGTGTGTTTGACATCGGTAGATCAATCACCACAACTCTCAATGGAAACCCGACAACTGTACATGCCTTTTATGGAAATATGAGTATACAGCCTGGTAAATCTACTCTGTCGGGTGATGCAAGCAGAATAAGACTGGGTAACCATACCATCAGTGCAAGTTAATCATCTGTCTTCTTCCTTGATTCTTTCTTCAATCTCTGAATCAAGTTCATCCCTTGTAACAACATCCTTGCTCTTTGAAAACATCTTTCTGAGAGGCCATGTTATTACTTTGAGTACCTTTGTTATGGTACCCATGAAGATATATCCTATGTATAGTACGAGTGCAAAGAGACCGTAGGATATAAGTGATTCAATACCTATTGCCATGCTTGTACCAAAGAAGTTGTTTGCAAAGATCGGAAATACTGCTCCTGCAACAAAAACGAGCATCCCATGGAAGGCTATCTTTAGCGATTTGTATATAAGGTAGACAAATATAACAAAAACAACAACAGGCATGAAGCTATATAGATCTACACCAAAACCCATGAACTGCTCCGGAAGAACCGAAGATATAAGAGATACAACAAAATCAATTAGGCCCGATAGTGGCATAAAGAAGACTACTCTTCTACAAATAAAAATGTTCAGTTGGTGGTTCTACGATATAAGTAACACGTAAAGTGTTTCCCATGGTATCTTTTTCTCTGCCTTAACTTCTACTTGGAACCCTCTATCGGAAAAAAGAGATCTTGTCTTTTCAATGTCTGTAAGAGAAGAAACAAGAAGGAGAATTCTTCCGTCTTTGGAAAGATAGTTTCCGACATCTTCAGAAAACCTCCTTATGACATCTAAACCATCCTCTCCCCCAAACCACTGCTCGCTTCCTTCAATCTGTTCTTCGTCCTCGTTGCCTGGAAGATACGGTGGGTTAAAAACCACGAGGTCGAACTCACCGTCCACATTCTCAAAGAGATCGCTACACACAAACTCCACGTTTCGGAGACCATTTTTCGAAGCATTTTCAGCGGCAAGGTTAATTGCTTCTTTGTTTATATCAACCCCAACAACTTCTTTACATCTCTTTGCAGCAACCATGGACAGAATTCCAGTTCCTGTACCCATGTCCAATACTCTGTCTTCCTTCCTGAGTTCATCCCCGAGGACTTTTACAAGGAGAAATGTATCCTCTCTTGGAACATAGACCTCAATGGAAAGATCGAGATCAAGGCCAAAGAAATCCATAAAACATTACACTCCCGTTGACTCTATAACTGCAGCAATCACAAGGACAACAAACCCTATAAAAAGAAACAGGAAGGAATCCGTCATTAATTTTGTAGCCGCGGACTTGTCTTCCCATTTTACGATGGACCTGACTTCATGTGAAAGAAAGAATCCCGAAAGCCCTGCAATTATGTATGCTGCAATCTCAAGTATTCCATGTGGAAGATAGGAAAGGGCTACAATAGGAACGTCGGCTATGCCCTTCGAAACTTCAGACATGAATATTCCGAGTATAGATGCATTCCACACAAGTATAAACACCATACCTGCGGTGAGGAAAAAGGAGAGTAGGAAGGTTGCAAAAAAGACAGATATATTGTTTGTTATTATCTCAGTGAAAAAACCAGGTGAAAAAACCCTCCCTGTAACCACATCAGGCCTTATTGAGCCTATTACTTCATACTGAACACCAAAGGCCTCGGGTATAAACACACTTGTAAAACCAAACGCAAGTGTTGCACCAAGGAAAAACATCAGATAAACCTTGAGTTCTGTATTGTGTCTTTCGAGCAGATCAAAATAGCTTTTGAGATCCCCCTTCTCTTCGAAGAAGTCTTCCTCGTCTTCGAGATACTTTATGAGCGGGTACGATGCAACTAAAGAAGTCAGGACCACTGCTATAAGACCTGTAAGACCCACCCCTGCAATCTTGAAGGGTACAAAGTAGTATGCTATAACTATAGAGATAAGACAAAAGACAAAGGAAATTAAAAAACACGAACATAGATGGTTTTCTCTTTCCTGTTCAATCCAAAGTTTTTCAAGCATTTTTTACTCCTCCAGATCTATTTTTTCCTCGACGCCGAGTCTTTTTATTCTTCCGTTTTTTGAAAGAACCACGCTCAAGGTTGCCCTATCAACTGCGTTTTTCTTCATATTGAAAACTTTGCCACATTCATAACATTCGACATCCGATTCCATATCAATTCCATACCATCCCGATTCGGCAACAGGTGTACCGCAACCTGGACAAACTGCCACGGCCATGTCAAAAAAGGTCACAGACTCGGATTCAGACGTAGACATCTTTATTCCTCCAATACCATGCGTATTTTTCTAACAACTTCTTTTCTCGTGCTCCCGAGAGAACCACTGTTGTCAACGAAGACGTTGTAATATTTTTCATCTGTAATATCTATACCGTATTTCTCTCTGTAGGTTTTAATATCTTCGGCGTTTCTTTCAAGCAGTCTCTTCTTTGCGTATTCTGGTTCCGTGTTCTCCCTCTTTGCAAGTCTGTCGACTGCAACATCTTCAGAGCAACTGACCAAAATTCTGACATCTGATATGTCACATAGAAGGGCTCCTGTAAGTCTTCCCTCCAGAACAGTTTTTTCCTTTGTGTAGGCAAGGCCTAGAACCTTTCTATCCCACATCAGATCAGGATCTGGACCTACATCTGGATTTCTATGTTTTTCAAAAAACTCAGTAAGATCGAGATCCATTTCACTGGCCTTTCTTCGGAAAAAGGTACCCGATGAAACCATATCCATCTCAAACTCCTCGGAAACAATTTCGGCCACTGTGGTGCTTCCAACACCGACGAGACCCGAAACAGTGAATACACTACTAGCCGGCGAACCATGTTCTTCTCTTAATTTGTCTTCGTATTCTTTAAGCCTTCTAACACAGGTCATATTCTATCTATTTACATTGTCCTTGTCAAGTATAAAAATCAGGCCTTCGGAAAAGTTTTAAATAACTACTCGATGAATATTTTGATACTTTAGGAGGTAGATTTCATTGATAATTAAGCTCAGAGATCTTGCAAAGTGTAAAAGATGTGGCTCATCAAATACGATTGCTGAAATGGTCGTTCCTTCCAGAAGGTTTGATGACCTCAGAGGCAGTGACATGGAAGAAACTGTGGAAGTTATGTGCAAGGAATGTGGAAAGATAGATAGAAGAGATCAAAAAATAGAGATAGAGTAATCACTGTTTACGTTTGCTCTTGGGTGTGCAGATGAAAGAGATAGATATCAAAAATCCAAATACAGATATCAGCGAGATTCCTCGGCATCCTAAACACAGCAACTGGGGTCCCAAGGAATCGGTAATATACAACACCAGAATATCAGGGGATCCAAAGGGACGTTCAGCTTTGGATATATGGAAGGATAAGAAAGGCAGTGACGGTCTTGAAAAGGAGGAAAATGACTTCCTTATGTTTCTGGCGGAGAGAGGCCATATATCTGCATTTTACAGGGCGAACGTAGGAATTACATACGAGTTACCAAGACATTCGACCCTTTTCCTGTGCTCCTTTGACCACCCAAAGTACATGCAACAGTCACAAAGATACACAAAGGCAAAGAGTTTCATAAGCTATACCGATTCTTCTGAAGTCAAGGATATTTTTTCAAAACAAAGCCAACTTTACAGGGAAATGATACAAAACAAGTCTGTTCCAAAGGAAGACGCAAGATACATTTTACCATTGGGCACGGCAGCAACACATATACACCAGAATACAAATTTAGCAGGCCTTATGAACATATACCGTGTCATTGGGTCTGAAAACGCACAAATACCACAAATAACAGTGGATGCATTCAGAAGTGCGGTGAAAAAACTCGGCGATACAAGCCCTGCCCTCTTCAATGAAGAAATAATGGATGCACTTGTAAAGGCCGACAAGGGTTATCCTGTTGCCAATATGTTCTCCAAGAAAAATATTTGGGTAGACGAAGTTCTGGAGAATCACGACAAAGAAGATGCCGTATCATCATTTGAATACAGTGTAAGCGACGAACTAAAGGAGAAGGCAGATGAGTTCAACGACGAAGCACTCAGCTTTCTGAACCTCACTAACAACACAGAAAGGGTAGAAGGGTATATAACCTCCATGTCTATATCGGCATGGCATCAGTTTATGAGAAACGACACCGTAAAAAATTCCGTTGAATCAGTATACAGTGCCGCCGAAAGAGGAGAGATGATCTTGCCACCATCTATACGGGGATCCAGATTCGAAGAAGAGTACATCGACCTTTTCAATGAGTCACTTGATCTCTACAGAAAGATTAAAGGACAAAACAAAAGAAAGGCTTTAGAAGTATTGCCACATGCACTGGGAATCGGTGTTGCCTTCAGTCTCGATGGTTTCAATACAACAAAGGGTTTCCTGCCCGATAGAACACAGGATGCTGCACAGTGGGAAATAAGAAATATCGCCAGGAAAATAGCAGGTAGGAAGACCTAGTCCAGTAGGAAACTTTCATCCTTGAACTGATTGAACTCCTCATCAGGCTCCCTTTCGTTTATTGCACTGGACATATCATCACGAAGGCTACTCAAACTTCTGTAATATTTTCTTATGGCATGATCTTCTCTGTCTTCATCCTCTTCTATATCCAAAAACCCATCGGGAAGCTCCTCCATCGCTCTTCTGTAGTCAAGTAGATCCTGATCAATTTCTATCTTACCATGTCCTGTATCCCTTCTTCCCTTGAATGGTATACAACACCTCGAAACTTCAATTCTGTTGCCTCTATCCTTCCTGTACTCGATATTCCAGCCCTCACTTTTTCTCTGTATTATCAAACCATGCTTTTTTTCAGGATCGGTGACATAGACGCTCTCAAGAAAATTATTGTCGTCACAGGAACTATACTGCTTCTTTATACCTTCTGTGATGGCATCATCGACGTCCTTCCTCATTGATTGGAGATTATATTTAATTTAACCACCTTGTAGTAACAGTTACAAATAAATTATTTATATCTTTACTTTGTGATCTCTGAACTTTTAATAACTGAAATAAAACTATTAATGGGGTAGTATGGTTGACGGTAGAAAAAGACTGCAGTGGGATTTCGACATAAATCTTGGTTTCGACCACGCTGCATCCGCCGAGTTTTCTCGAATAAGAAACACATACCATCCCGTAGAAAAAACTTTTCGGCATGCAACAAAAGATGAGAGCTACAGAGATATAATAAGACGCGCTACCGAGGTCGATCGGAACATAGAAAAAGAACTGGGAAAATCCTACGACCCTGGTAAAAGCTTTTTTGATAAACTGAGTTATAGAACACATAGATTTTTCAGTGGACTTTTCGATTCATACAGCGACGAAGTATTCTCAATGCTCATGGAAAAGGCACCATACAGAAAGGGTGCTGCGATGAATACAGTCTGTGAAAATGCCGTAGAATGCTTCGAAGACAGCCCCGAAGTCTACATAGATATCATAGAAGAAGAATACACAGACTGCAGAAATGTATCCCATATAGCCCTTGGAATTAAAAACGAAGCAGACACAAGGTCTTTGGAGGTTCTACAAGAACCAGAAACCAAAAAGCTCATTGACCGGTACAGAGACCAGACAACTCCCTCAGTTCTTGATGTAAGGCTTATTTCATTGGAACCGGAGAGATCGTTTGAAAACATCGGGAAAATCATAGACCTAAACAACGAGATAATAGATAGGAACTACCGCCCAGACCCAATGCTTGAATCTGTACCTAGGATGACAAACAAGGTATTTGAACTGGAGTTCGACAGTATCCACAAGTTCATTGAAAACACAAGTTCCATGCAAAAATTTACAGGAAGCCTGGATAGATTCCTTTCGGAAGAAGACGGAAAAAGGGCCGAGGATGCTGTTGAAAATGCAGCAAGACTCACAAAAGAGGACCTGGATCCCTACGAGAAGAGATCCATTGAGATGGCATCTGTTGCCCTGCCATATCACATGGACAAGGTAACGGAAATGATGCACAACAAATACAAGGATTCCACAAGGTATTCAAAAAAGAACAAACTGTCGGAGATGGACTGGAGAGAAACTGTTGAAAAAATAGTCAATGAAAGCGACCACCCAAGGGCCTTTTAAATTGAAGGGTCCAAATGGATTCGAAGTATAAATTTTTTTCGTCCTAAAATCTCAGTATGATAAGAATATCCGACGAAAATAAACTTTTCTACAGCCGCATAGAAAAGAAATGCAAAGACATGGAAGAAGATCTCGAAAAAATGAAAAAAAGATTGTATTCCGTGGGACACAAACTCGATAGTCTCGAAATCTACTTCGAGGAGTTCGACGGAATTTCCAGAGAGATAAATGAAAAAATGGATTATATTTAGCAAAACTTTACATGCTGGATTCGTCGAGCTCTCTATTACATAGAAGATCTGCTCTGCTTATTATTTCATGGTCACGGTTTCTGTGAACAAAAACAACACCATCGAACTTTTTTGTCAATTCCTTTGTTCTTCTGTAAAGTGGTTTTATATTTTTGCTTTTAACCCTCCAGTTTCCCTGTAGCTGGTTAACCAAAAGATTGCTGTCTGAATTTACCTGGAGTCTGCCTGCAGTATAGTTTTCAGCCATTTCCAAAGCGTTTATAACTGCAATATACTCGGCCTGATTGTTGGTCTTATTTCCCAGAAACTCCGATTTTTCCTGGAGTGTGTTTCCTTCGTCGTTGGTTATAACATAGGCCGCAGAAGCAGGACCTGGATTACCACGTGAGGCTCCGTCTGTATATATCTTCAGATCAAACGACATGTTCCAAAACACCCCTTGCAAAATCCCTTGCATCCTTTAAATCATTTTTGTCTGGTCTTCCTCTGTGAACTCCTCCTATAAGTCTGAGGGGTCCATAGATATCATACCCCCGGCAGTTAAATGATCCCAAAAACTCGAAACCCGCTTCTTTAAGCCTTCTTTCCATATCTCGATTGAAACTATGTACCACAGGAAATGAAGGCATCCCGCTTGTAGAAACTATAAAGGCCTTTTTACCATCTCCATTGATACAATCAACCATATCCTGGATTTCTCTATGAAAACCACCGTAGTATATTCCCGATGCAAAACCTATCAGGTCATACCTGTCTGTATCCTCTACTTCATGGAGTTCCATAGCCTGGCAGCCTATCACACTGCAGATTTCATCAACTATTTTTTTAGTATTGCCTCTGTGAACAGACTTGTATATAACAACAGAATCCATATTATCACAAATTTGAAAGAGATCTTAAAATGGTTTTAGCAGCCAGATGCGCAGTTCTGTTGTTCAACTTCTTTGAAGTAATCTCACAGACATCCATACCAACGACTTCCCCTTTAAAAACTTCGTCTATAATTTCAAAGACCTCCACAGGAGAAAGGCCGTTTTCCTCGGGAAAGCCAACATGGGGAGCAAAGCTCGGATCAAAAACGTCCATATCCACCGAAAGATAAAACGGTCCGTCTGCCTTCTTTATCTGTTTTTTTATTCTGTCTAGGTCATTATAATCCTTTCCGACGTCCTGATCCTCTGTATAGCTTCTGCACCCGACCTGTATGAGTTCTATATCCATATCAAATAAACCAGAAGCCCATGTGTTATGGGCAAATCTATTTCCCTGATAGTCTTCGGCCATATCCAGATGGGCATCCATCTGCACTACCGTTCGGGGCTTGAGTTCCTGGACCACGGGAAGTGTCACAGAATGCTCGCCTCCTATAAAAACAAAAAATAGATCTGAGTTTCTGTCCTGGACATCCTCCAAGGTATCCTTTACTCTTTCTGATGTTCTGTCGAAGGATCCTGGAACCCAGTCTATATCACCGATATCCGAGATCTTCAGATCCCCGAAGGGATTGCTTTTCTTCTCAGGAATATAGCTTATTCTTGTCTTGAGGGCTTCTCTAACTGTAACAGGTCCGAAACGCTGGTTGCCCTCTGCAAGGGCCGTGGAATCAAAGGGAATACCCAGAAAGCATACATCGGCCTCATCAAGAGAATATCCAGTGGTAAACGAACTACGCGTATAAAGCATATCATCCATTTTATCGTCCAGAAAACTGTTTTAAAGGAAAGTTAATAACCTTTACTCTTCTGCCTTGGATTGAAGATCCATGAGGAATTTTACATACTCCTTGGATTCCTCGATTAGATGTTTTCTATCTTCCTCCATCTCCTTCTGGGAAGAAAAACCATCTCCCTGTAAGTTAACAGCAATATCATCGGTCTCTATACTTAATTCGTAGGACTTCTCCTCTTCGTCATGGAACTCTGAAAACTTATCTCCATAAACTACACCTCTGACACAGTTACGTATATACTCGCTTCTATTCATATCCAGAGACTCTGCGCTCTGGTCTATATCCTTCTCAAACTTCTCATCGAGACGGAGGCTTATCTTGTTACCCATACCATATTAACTAAACACTAAAGCTTAAATGTATTTATGAAATGGTTAAAAATAAAAAGAAGAAGAAAAATTCCTACTTTTTCTCTTTGAGAAGCTTGTCGCCCATGACTTCCCAGTATTCTACTTCATCTCCCTCTTCGAGATCATCACTGTAGTCATCTGGAATAGCCATCTCAAAGGTTTCGTAGGATCCTAGATCCATAAGTTGCACAGAATTACTGGTAACCGAGATAACCTGGCCGACCTTTTTGTCTATTATCGGTACCTTGATCTTTGCATCCGAGGGCTTTACTATCTGTCTCTTCTTTCCGTCAACAATTCCCTTTGTTCTTAGCCTTACCTTTGTAGATCCGTGCTTCCCGGCGGAGGATGTTTTTCTCTTCGTTGCTACACACGGTTCTCCATCGATTACTATGTAGTCGCCTTCCTTTACGTTCTTTATCTGGTCTTGTTTTGTTGGCATAGTAGCTACCTCGTTACAAGCTCAACATCCTCTTTCTTTACTGTTACCCTTCCTGTATGCTTTGTAGCAGTTACTGCATCCTTTGCAAGATCCTCGGCTATATTCTCAACAACATCCCTGAGCTCTCTAACAGCCTCGTCGGAAACTCTTTCGGCTCCAGAACTCTTTGCAATCCTTTTTAGCGGTGCTAATGGTAATTCGCTCATATTTTCACCTCTTTGTATTGTTTTAACAGAAACCCTTAAAAAACTTAGCCTTTGGAGACCACAAAGCTCATATAAGCTTCCTTGCTGACTTTATCATCTTGGGTCTCTTCAACAAAAGCTTTCCCAGCTTAGAGAGATTTCTACCCTGTGAAAAGTCCATTAGATCTTCTCCTTTTAGTTTTTCTGCAAGATAATTGAGATCTCCGTCGTCCAAATCCTCCAAGACCTCTCTTAACTTCTCGACTCTTCTGAGGCTCCTACCCCTCTCTTCCCACCATATCTGGTTGTATTTCTGTAGATTTTTATGGCTTGTATCTTCCTCGTCTAGTGCCATGGATATAACCTTTGATGCAATTATCCCTCCTCTTATTCCTTCGCGTATACCACCACCGTGTATTGGATTAACCTGATTGGCTGCATCCCCGACTGCAAGGAAGTTATCGGCGACCATGTCATCAAGTAGACCGCCGACGGGGATCATACCCGAGTTGACCTCGGTGATAGAAGCCTTGTTGAACCTTCCATTGTTTTCTATAAACCTATCGAGATAGTATTTTGCAGTTTTGTCTATATCACCTGCTATCCCTATACCAACGTTTGCCTTGCTTTCACCCTTTGGAAATATCCAAACATATCCACGTGGAGCAACTTCGTCTCCAAAGTAAAGTTCGAGCTTTCTGTCGTCCTTTAGATCAAGATTAACCATTTCATACTGATACCCTGAATCGACTATATGTAATTTCGAAGGCTTCTTGACTCCTGCCTTTTTCGCTATAGGGGATTCAACCCCCCCGGCGGCGACAACCATCCTGGACTCCACCTCTTTTCTCTCACCTTCGATATCAACTACGACTCCCTTGTTTTCCGGTAGTAGATCAACTACTTCTGCCTTTGCACGGATCTCGGCACCGGCCTTCGCAGCCCTCTCTGCCATCCACTTGTCGAACATTTTTCTTTCAAGTGTCCAGCCTACTGTCTCGCCTGAATCTATCGTAACACCATCTCCATTTGGAGAGAAGACCAATGCACCATCTATAGGTTGCATCTTACAGTTGTCGGGTACATCAAGATTCAGATTATCCATGGCGTAGGAAGAAATTCCTTCTCCGCATCTCTTCGGAGCACCTATCTCTTGTCTCTTCTCGTATACAGCTACACTGTAACCCTTTTCTGCAAGCTCATTGGCAACGGAACATCCAGCGGGACCGGCTCCTACAACGACAACGTCCTTCATTCTTTATCACCCACAGTTATAGCACCAACGGGACATATCTTTTCACATTTTCCACAGTTTATACACTTCTCCTCGTCAATTTTTACACCGTTCTCTGTAAGTTTCAGAGCATCGACAGGACAAACTCCAACACATCCACCACACCTCAAACACTTCCTTCTTTCTATATCCCATGTCATAACAAACAGTACCTCATATGTGTTTTTATCTATTACGGTTCCAATCTATCAGGAGTTCTCGGGAACAAAACAACCTCCTTTATGTTTTCTATACCGAGTATACTGGCAACAAACCTATCGAGACCCATACCGAAACCCCCGTGCGGAGGCATACCGTATCTGAAAGCATCGAGGTAGAACTGCATATTGCTTGTATCCATACCTTGGTCCTTTATCCTTTTCTCGAGAAGATCCAGGTCGTGTATCCTCTGTCCTCCTGAAGACAGCTCCCAAGATCTGTAGTTCAGATCAAATGTCTGTGAATACTTTTTATCACCGGGATCAGGTCTGTAGTAAAACGACTTTGTGTTTGAGGGCCAGCGTTTTATAAAGTAAAAGTCGTGTCCTTGGTTTTCCATTCTCTCGGAAACCTTTCTCATGGCCTTTATTCCTATATCCTCTCCCCACTCCACTTTTTCTCCTTCCTCTTCAGCTATCTCCAGAGCTTCGTCATAGGTTATCCTCTTAAGTGGAAGTTCAGGAACTTCTATATCTATACCTAGTTTATCCAACTTGTCTCCTGCTGTCTTAACTACAAACTCAACCATATCACGTACAACCTCCTCATGTACCTTCATCACATCCTCCTGGTCATCAATAAAAGACATCTCCATGTCCACAGACCAAGACTCTGTGAGGTGTCTAGGAGTTCTACTCTTCTCTGCACGCCACTGGGGTGTTATCTCGTAAACCCTTTCTGCACCACCGGCCTGCATAAGTTGTTTGTAGAGCTGTGCAGACTGAACCAGGAACGCCTCCCTTTCGTAATATATTATAGGGAAAACCTCTGCACCACCCTCGGTACCAGAAACTGTTATTTTTGGTGTGTGGATCTCCATAAATCCTCTTTTTTCCAAACAGTTTCTTGCTCCACGGCATGCAGCATCTCTTATATCAAATATGGCCATCCTGTCCTTCTTCCTGAGATCCATGAACCTGTTATCGAACCTTGTATCGATATTTGCATCCTGTTTACCCCTCGGATCAAGGGGAAGTGGCTTCTTCGATTTGGATATAACTTCAAATGCATCGGGATGGATCTCTACTCCACCTGGAGCCTGACTGTTTTCCACAACCAAACCCTCAACTGAAACAACGGATTCTCTAGGCGTGCTATCAACTACATCGAGAATGCTTTTATCTGTCTCATCATCCTTGACTGTTATCTGAATTTCACCCTTTCTATCGGAAACCACAAGAAACTTTATGCTACCGAGATCCCTCTTTTCACGTAGCCAGCCCTGAACCTTTACCTTGTCTGATCCCCCTCCGACGTCCGAAGTATAAGTTCTATCCATTTTGAAAACCTCATAGGTTGTAAAAAAATACAGAAAAAACTGCCCATATCAGTATGAAAGGAACTATGCCGTTGGACATCCACCACTTGAGACCTCCGTGGTCTTCAACCGTATACTTTGAAATATTACCTGTGACAAGTAAAACCGCCAGGGCAACGCCCAGTGCATGCAGAGGTTGTCCGGTGAAGTTTGAAAGATATCCTGCAATTGCTCCTGCAATCGAATGAGCAGCGGTAATTATCTTTTCGTCGTCCATGTTATCCCCACAAATTAGGCTACACTGATTTTTATAGTTTGTACTTAAATAATTTATTTAAACCTCGATGGACAACTCGAAGATATGAAAAACGCTCTCCTGTTTTTCCTTTTTCTGTTCCTAGTCCTTCCGTATTTAGGAAGCGTTGCCTCTGCGGAATTCTTCAGCAACGATCTCACCATAACCGTAGAATCGACTTCACGTCCGCAGATAGTTACAACGGCCTGCACAGGCCACGGAGAAAAAAGAATAGAAAAAACTGTCGATGAATGGGGCCACTGCAGAATAGATGTATCCAACGCCGGGAACACCTATCTTGATATAAACATCACCTCAAACTTCGGAGGTGGAGAAGAGGACTGGTTTACTTGGAAGTTCGAATGTCCAAATCCCATAGGAGACTGCAAAGATGAACAGGGAAAAAATCCCATGATAACGGACATAGAACTTGAACCTGGAGAAGACACCCACTTCTTTCTAAATACATCCCTAGGGCTTACCGGAAAATCTTCTGTAGTAGATCTTGGAATGGTCCATGAAGACGAAGAAGAGCATATAGACAGTGTCACCGTTATAACAGAAGACGATCCGGAAGGAAGGTACGGTCCCTTTTTAGCACCAGTCTATACAGATATATCCGTTGTATTTCTCATAGTTACATCCTCTCTTATCGCAGCATTAACAAAAATCAGATAGATCCCCCTGGTTTCTCTCCTCGATTATCCTCTGTGAGGTTACCCAGCTCCTTCTCACAGTTTCCGGAAAGGTTCCTTCTTGATCTATAACTCTACGGAGAAACTTCTTGGTTCTCTCGTCACTGGGATATCCGTTTCCTATGACCCACCCGGTTCTCTTTTCTATGCTGGAAACAGATCTATCCCTTGTAACCTTTGCAAGAACAGATGCTGCAGAAACGACTACATGGTTTTCGTCGGCGCGGTTCTCGGAAACTATTTCTACATCCTTGAGATCATCACAAAGAAGCCCACGTATAACCCTCTCCACCTTTTCTGTTCTGGCCTCCATTGCATCGATTATAACCTTATCCGGTCTCAGAGCATCTATAAGGCCTGCCATTCTCTCTGATTCTATCATGTTCAAACTTCTGTTTACCATCTCCTCGTCTATCTTCTTTGCACTTATCTTAACCACGGCAAAGTCCTCGGCAATTCCCTTTATCTTTTCTTCAAGGCTTTCCCTCTTCTTCCGTGTCAGTTTTTTGGAGTCCTTTACACCCATCCTCTTGAGTTCGTCTTCTCTTCCTTCTTCGATGACCACTGCACCTATACACAGAGGACCAACTACGGCCCCTCTACCGGCCTCGTCTACGCCAAGAACTAGCTTCACCATGAAGAGAAGTTCCAGTTCCAAGCTTATAAAATTGGAAGTTCCTGGATAGTTGTCCGACGCAACCGCAAGATTTAAATTAGCTTTCGTTAAAGATAGGTACAGCGGGGTAGAGCAGCCTGGAGTGCTCGTCGGGCTCATAACCCGGAGGTCGGTGGTTCAAATCCACCCCCCGCTACCATTTTTATTCTAAAAACAACAAATTTATACATGCTCACTGATGAACAAGGCGAAAAGCTGGTAGGGTACGCTCGTGAGGTCCTCGAAAGCTATATCAGAGATGAGGGGCTACCCGAAGCCCGGGAAGAAGACTTTATGGATGAGAAAAAAGGCGTGTTCGTAACCCTGAAGAAGAACGATGAGTTAAGAGGGTGTGTCGGTCTACCACTTCCCAGATTCCCATTGCGTGAAGCCGTTAAGAAAGCTGCACGGCTTTCTGCGGACGACAGGAGATTCCCACCTATAGATGAAAAAGAGCTCCGTAACATAACCATAGAGGTTACAGTACTCACCGAACCAGAAACAGTAGATGCCGACAGCCCAGATGACTATATCAAAAAAGTAGAAGTTGGAAAGCACGGACTCATTATAAGCAAGGGTGGTAGAGAAGGGCTACTTCTGCCACAGGTTCCTATCGAACAGAACTGGTCCTGTACAGAATACCTTGAAGGGCTCTGCAGAAAGGCAAGGCTGGATTCAGATGCATGGAAGAGAAAATCGACGGAGATAAAGAGATTTGAAGGCCAGATTTTCAGAGAATAGATTCCATAACCACACTATATGTGTTATTTATCGACAAGCATTGAGATAACCTTTATATATAACACATATCAATTGATATCATACGTGGTAAAATGATCGAAATAGCATTCATTCTTGTCTGCCTCCTAACTCCTGTACTTGCAAAGTACGCAGGAATAATGGAGAAGGCAAAAAGAGGATTTTCGTTGATCGCTGGAGCAGGTGTACTTTACCTGCTCGCAAACTCATTTGCCAGAACACACCTAGTAGTCGACGAAGCAGCAGAGCTGGCAACCTGGGGCTCCTACCTATTTGGTCTGATAGGATGGATCTTTGTACTTGTAGGAGTTTTGATGGTAGTTTACAAGATAGCGATCAAAGAATAGAGATGTAAAAAGTCTCTAAACCCTTTTCTTATTTTTTATCCTTAACTAGACAGTCTAGGCATATCTTCCACTTTCTTGGCGCAAAGGGAAGTACCTTTCTCTTATCCAAAAACTCCACCTCCTTTCCATATGCTTCAGCGGACTCCAGTATATTCTCTTCTGCCTCTGTGTAGAGATCCTCCTCGTTGCTCCATGTATAATAGTTTATTATACCCTCTTCCTTCAGACACCTAACTGCAAGATCAAGAAACTCATTCGAATCCCTCGGGAGAGGCATCAGGACCCTGTCACAGGTTCCAAAGTAGTCAGGACATATATCTTTCACATCTCCCTCCAAGGGAACTACTTTACCATCAAGTTTGTTCAGATCCACATTTTCTTCGAGATACTGGTAGGCATCAGGATTGAGTTCAACTGCATAGATTTTTTCTACATCCTTCTGCTTGGCTATAACCACAGGAAAGGGGCCTACTCCTGCAAACATAGCCATGATGACCTCACCGTTTTCTACCTGTTCTACTATCCTCTGCCTCTCCTTTGCTTCTCTCTCAGAAAAATACATCTCCGTGGGATCCAACCTGAACCTACAGCCATGCTCCTTGTGTAAAGTTTCTGTATCGCCATCGCCGGCTATAAGCTCGTAGTCCCTTGTACGGAACTCCCCCTTTCTTCCCGACAGTTCCCTGAGAACAGTTTTTATATGTTTGTTTATCTCCATAAGTTTTTCTCCTATGAGTCCCTTTCTGTGTTCCAGTTCGTCGGGAACCTCTATTATAGCAATATCTCCTATTACCTCAAACGACTTGACCAGGTGATCAAGCTCCTTCTCTTTCAGTTCATCTTCTAAAGCTTCCTTGAGATCCAAAACGAAACACCTTCGAAAATATCCACTACTTTACGCACGAGGTCCTCGAAAAACATAACCAAACTACCGGAATCGCCTATGATTATATCTTCCCCTATCTCTATCTCAACCCTGTGGTCCCTTACAGTGTGGTTGAGATCAATCCCACTGAGATTGAATCTCTGGCTGTTTATATCCTTTAGGCAGTTTTCAAACTCTGTTCTGTTTTCGCTGTAGCATGGCCTTAAATCCACCAGGTTCTCCATTATCTTCGCCTTCTCGTCGGCACTTTCTATATTTCTATCGATCTCCCAAAGTTTTTCGTAGATGTCTCTCAGTGACCCGACGCCTTCCTTTTCAACCTGGTTTCTAACTATAAGTTCTGAAAAAGCGTATCCGAACTCCCTCATACCACGGAACTCGTCTCTCCGTGGAGACCAGTATTTTATCCAGGCGTCGTCCTCTGTATAGTAGTCCCACAGTTCATCAGAAGACGACCTCGGATTGATTCTGTACCTTTTACCGTTTTCCTCGTAGTAAACCACATCTCCAAAAACCTCGGATCTGGGTGAACCAATGGCCTCGGAGGTAAGAACCTCTACAAACTGCGCCTTTCCCTCGTCGTAGTATGCAGTCTCTGTATTATCCCACTTGAGTGCCCTGGAGTTGAAGGCATGGACAGTTTCGTGTAGGAGTGTCTTTAACTTATCTGTTTTTCCGAGGCTTTTGCGTATTGTAACAAGACCACACGTCTCATACGTACCGTCGCTCCATGGACTGAACTCCTGGTCGTATGTAGTATCATCAAGAAGAACAACAGGAATTCTCTCATGGGGATTCGAAACCCCTGTGATATACTCCACAAGAGCCACAAGATCATCGGCCCCATCGAAGCTGTAGTTCCCGAAGTACCGATAGTTTTCCGTGTCTTCTCCCAGGTCAGAAAAATGGCCACATAGCCACAGATGCCCGTGGCCTCTGAACTTAAGCGACCCATCCGAATACTGTGACTGGAACCCAAGGGGCTCGTTCCAGGAGAGTATATTGGAATCTTGGACAACTGCAGTTGTCTCCTTTCCCTCGAAACCAAAAAGATCCACGTCGAACTTCATCGGACCGCCGAAACTTTCAGAAACTCCGTCCCGAGACCTCCACATCATCTGTACATCATGCTCCTTCCTCGGAAGTACAGAATCCACGCTAATAACAGCTCTACCGTCCTCGTAGTAGTAAGAAGCATCTCCAACTGTACTGTCGACACCAACAATATCTATATCTTCTTCCTGACCAATGGTAATCCTCGTTCCACCGACAGGATCTTCTGACCCGACAACAAAGGAAGAATTAACTAAAACAGACTCTTCATCCAGATCGATCCTGTGTAGAACCGAAGCTTCCGATGAAGATGAAAATAAAAGGAAGACTGATAAAAACACAAGAAAAACGCAGACATACCCTATAGATTCCATACAATCAATAGTTACAAACGGAGATAAAAAACTTCATGATATTTAAAGTTCCAGAGACCTACTTCCCCTATGATAACTCTTGTAGGCCTTGGTCTCATAGACCAGAAAGACATAAGTCTCAGGGGAATCGAAGCCATAGAAGGAGCCGACAGAATCTTTATGGAAAACTATACCTCCAGGTGGAAAGGAGAGAAAGGGATCAAAGATCTTGTCAAGAAAGAGATAGAAACTGTGGAAAGAAACGAACTGGAAGAAGGTTCCGACAAGATACTTAGTATGGCCAAAGAAGGAAATGTAGTTGTACTTATACCCGGAGATCCTCTTGTGGCGACAACCCACGTTGAGCTCCTCATACATGCAAAGAAGATGGGTATACAAACGGAGGTCGTACATTCATCTTCCATATACTCGGCCGTGGCCGAAACAGGTCTACAGATATACAAGTTCGGAAAGACTACCACCATACCCATACCACAAAAAAACTACAGACCTGTGTCACCATATGAAGTGATAGATGAAAACAAAGAGAAGGGTCTCCACACACTTGCTCTCCTGGATATCAAGGAAAGGGCCATGGAAGTAGAAGAAGCACTGAGGTATCTCCTGGAGATAGAAGATGAAAAGGAAGAGGATGTAGTCACAAGAGAAGAAAAGGTCGTTGCGTTCAACATAGGTCCAGAGGGATCGACGACGGCCTACAAAAAAATAAGAAACCTTCTGGAGGAGGACTTTCCCACTCCTGCAGTGTTGATCTTCACAGGGAGTCTTCACGAAAAGGAGAAAGAGGCCCTGGAGATGTTTTCTATCTGAAGGTGTGTGCATGGAAACAGAAAAAATACTCAAGGAGGAAACAGACAAGTGGCTGTCCAGATTGAAGAGTAAAGAAGTGAACTCTTTGGGTAAAAAGGGCGACATGATCAAAGAAAATATAGAAGCATACACGGAGGATACAGAACACTTTCTAGAGAAGGAGGACCTTGTACGGGCGTTTGAAGCCGTTGTCTGGGCATGGAGCTGGCTGGAGATAGGCGAAGAACTGGGAAAAGTAGAGAGATCCGAATGATTTTCTCGAAGCATAAATATCTTTACCTAGAATTATTTCTTATCGAGTAAAACCTTGGACTGTGAGGTGAATATCATCGAAAAAAAGAATTATATAAAAAATCACCCAGGAGAAGATGCTACCGAAGATGAATGGATAGAGATGTACAAGCAACATATCAATAGAGAAAAAAACGAGGGTATGGAAGGCTTTGTTACAGCCTACGAACTACTCGGAGAAGACAGACACAGATGGTTAAAAAGGATCTTAGGGACAAACAAGAAAATGGAGAAACCTCCCGAAGAACACAGAGAAGAGGAGGATATTTACAGGATACAAAATGAAACTGGAAAGTACGGAGAAATACTGTCTGAGAATGAAAGAAAGCATCCTGGAGAAGGGGTTTCTGACGATATCTGGTTAGAAAGATACGATGGATCTAGGTAGTTTTACTACTTTAGAGTTACAAATAACCACAACCTTTAAATAGTAGGAAAGTTAATTACTACTTGGTGACAAAATGTACAAAAATTCAAACGGTGTGGTGGAACATCCCGGTGAAGGAGCCTCAGATGAAGAGTGGAGGGAGAAGTACAGGGAGTTCAAGGAAATCGAGAAAGAGGAACTAGAAAGGTCCTATGTAGGACTAAAAACAGAAAGGTGAAAAAAATGTCAAAGAAAAAGGTACTAGAGGCTTTGTCAAACGCCAACAAAGGAAATGCATACCTTGGACAAAGGCTTTCGGAAAACGTAGAAAGAATGGCAGTGGCCGAGATAAGCAAGGACGAGGCAGAGAAATTCAAAGAAAAAAGTCAGAAAGACGCAGCAGGGCTTGTAGATCAGATAGGCAGAGAACAGACCATTAGAGGAGACAAACTAGATGGAGAAGGTTTTGCATCAGAAGGCGAAGAATATTTCAACAGGTTCAATCAATCAGACCTCGAAGGTCCAGCAGAGACTATTCTAGAAGAACTGGACAGGCTTATGGACAAGGCTGAAGAAGAAGACATAGAAATATTCGAAGAGTTGAAGGAGGATCTCAAAGAAAGATATACTACAAGCAGACTGATCTCAAACAAGTACGAAGATACACTGGAGAAGTACGACCAAGGACAGATAACCACAGGGGAGTTCTTTGATCAAATGGAAGAATACAAAGGAAGCACAGACAAAGAACTCGGAAAGGAAATTGGAAAGGCACTCATGAGATCGCTGGATGCAGGAGAGTACAAACGTCTTCTCGACAAGGCATTCATAGACGAAGAAAATGGCTACACAGAAGAACAGATGGAGGTCCTAGGAGGAATAAGAAACCTGTACAAGATAGGGGAAGAACTGGGAGTATACAATCTGGATAGTGACATAGAATCCTTTGAAGGCCAAAAGAACTGGATTTCATACGGCATTGGAAGTAGAAGTGGAAAAAGATGGACAGAAGGAGAGGAAGAATTTCTCAAAAAGAACTACGAAGACAAGTCGGTGGAAGACCTTGCGACTTTGATGGGAAGAACAGTAGGTGCCGTTGAAGCAAGATACGGATCCATGGAGTAAAGCAACCCTTCTTTTTCTTTTATTACTTTAGAGTTACGAACAACCCAAACCTTTAAATAGTAGGAATGTTAATTACTACTTGGTGACAAAATGACTAAAACAGAAGATGGCCTCATAAAAACATTGTACAATAATACTAATTCTAAATATGGGGATTTCGATGACAACTACAACGTTTCTGACTTTCTCATGAATGTCGGAGCAGGACCAATAGGGTTTCTCCATGGTCTTTCCGGAGAAACCGAGAAGGTAGGGCTTGAGAAAATGTACGATGAAGGAAATGCTTCTCTTTACATGGACGAGAAAGCGGAGAAGGAATGGGGAGAAATTGTAGATTCCATGACAGAAGAAATACTGGAGGAAGGTATGGATGAACTTACAAAACTATACAGAAACACAGAGGACAGTGGAATAAAGGAAAGGATATATGATATAGTAGAAGAAGAGACAGGAGAGGCCAAGGATATTCTAGAGGAAGAGAAATCATATGATATTGACAACTACGAAGATACCAACGGACCCATCTGCGATATAGACTACTGATCAGGTGATAACATGTCTAAAAAGAGTAAAACCTTTGGAGAAGATTTCAACTCTGTAGGGGAGGCTTTGGAGAGAGAAGGAAGGTTCTTGATGGCTCTTGATATGGCAAACTACGAAATGGAAGGCCTTGACTTTGACCTCCCCGGTGGATTCCTCAGGGAAGTTTACAGAGAAACCGAAGATACACTCGATGAAATCAAAGACATCCAGTTCGAACGCGGAGACAGAGAATATCTGAAGTCTACAACAGCGGACAACGAAAGAGCATTTGACCTATACAACAAAGAAGTAATGGATAGAACAAGAAAGGTAGTTGAAGGAGAGGACCATCTCCTTCCCAAGAATGAAGTTTCAGATCTCTACAGTATTTTGGATAGGTCCATGAACATTCAGAGAAAAAATCTGAGAAGCCACAGAAGGGCCAGGGATCTATATAGAAGAGGTCTTATGACGAGAAAGGAGTTTTTCAGGGAGATGGCAGGCAAGTCCACCCATAACGGAAAGGAAACCTTTGAAGAAGCAAAGAAGGGAATAGGTAAAAACATACTCCTCAAAACACATGCTCTATCAAAAAAACTCGACGAGACCGACGAAAGAATCGAAGATGTTGAATCATATGTAGATGACCTAAAGAAGATAAGAGACAGACTTGGTATAGATAAAGACTACTCGGAAGTCATGTCGGGGATGTGGATGAACAAAGAAATAGAACGTAATGAAGATGGCCAAGTGGTTGGCTGGAAGTTGGATCTTCCAGAAGATGATGGAGAAAAAGAATACCATATAGAAAAATTTCTTTCCGAGGAGATGGAGCAGAAGTACGAGGAAGACCTCTCTGGAAAATTAAACTACAAAGACTTCGATAGTTTTTTATCAGAAGAACTGAATACCGTTCCTGGAAAATACAGTTTCTCAACGATTCCAATGCACGGAGAAGCACTGGATATAATTTCGTATATGATAGACATAGATGAAGACGAGTGGACAGAAAGCAGATCGGAAGAATATAAAAAGGGAATGCTGTACACAGAAAAGAATCTGGAAGATATAAAGAAGGGTCTCGAAGACAAAGAGGACGGGGAATACAGAAACGAAAGGGTGGTCGGTGGACTGAAATGCTTGGAGGATGGTTCATACAAAAACTTCAAGGTAGAAGAACTGGAGGGTAGATACGGTCTATGGATGAACTCCGAGGCATACGGAGAAGGCGAGGATTAGTACTTTTAATACTTTTATATTATCAGACCTTAAAGAGTATTTGAGATTGGCATGCCAATAGAGATAAGCGAGGAACTTCTTTACGACCTGGTCTTCAGAGCAATACTAAAGGTTCCGGAATGTGGTCCAGATGGCGGATGGGGTTGCCTAACAGGAGAACCAACACACGACCTCATATTTGCATTCTTTCTGCCCCATATAGTTCTATTTATATTTCTATTTGTCATAATGGGTGCCGCTACCCCCGGTTCGAATGGTAAGAAGGGTATACAGGTACTGTTTTCCATAGGAGTATACATATTTCTAATATACACAGGGTACTATGGACTTCTGGCATCTTGGCTTGTGATATGGATGGCACTGACCGTTTTCATAGGACTGGCCTACTTTTTCATGGCCAAGATACTTCCAAGTCCTGATAAAACCGCCAAGATAGGAAAACACGTAGGTGGATATGTTAAAAAATCATGGGACAGAGATAAGAAACTCAGGAAGATAGACAGAGACATCCAAGAAATAAATAACCTCATAAGAGAAAATCCGGGGAACACAAGACTTCCAAAGCTCCTGGCAGAGCTGAAGATGGAAAGAAACAAAATTCAATCCAGATGAGGTATAAAAAATGACAACAGTTGCACATATAATGGACGGCTCATTCCTGTTGCCCTTCCTTTTCACACTTGCGGTTGTCTACGGACTTCTCTCTATGATGGGAGACGAAAAGGAAGGTCTCTTTGGTAAAAACTCTGTAAACATGATAATAGCACTGGTTTTTGCCGTTTTTGCAGCCGGTTACGAACCCTTTGTAGTGTTCTTCTTCTCTTACTTCGGAATCATACTGTGGGCCTTCGTAGGACTTTTCTTTCTTGCCTTTTTCAAAAAGGTGCTGTCTACAGGTAAGAAGGACAAGAAGGAGAAGGCTATATACGCCGGTGTCATCCTGCTGGTTTTTGCAAGTATAGCAGGTCTAGGAACGATATATGCCCCTGAGTTCGAAATACCTGTCCTGGGAACACAGAACTTTGTAGTGGTATTAGGTCTTTTCTTAGTACTGTACGTGATCTACAACACACTCACCATCGACGAGTAGTTGAAACTTTAAATAAGTAACACATAAACAATAAAGTGGTAACATGTCAGAAAGTCTCATAGGACAGATGATACAGAATCTCGAAGGTCTTGGTTTTTTTGCATATCTTCTACCATGGCTTCTTACTCTTGCAATAGTTTTCGGTATACTGGAGCATTATGACATGCCTGAATCAACCTCGGCCAGAGGCGTAATAGCAATAGTTGCTGCCTTTACTGTGCTTCCTGTAGGTGGTCTAATAGCCCCGTTTCTAAAGGACATGGTAACAGGACTCGTGGCCATAGGTGTTGGAATACTTGTTGCAGTAATATTTATTGAGCTCCTTGGGTACAAGGTAAGCGACACACAGAACATATTCCTTAAGCATCCTATGAGCTTCGGAGTTATAATGATAATACTCGCTGTTATGGTTTTCGTCGGTGCAGGTGGAATGGAACTCATAGGAGTTTCCATAAACGTTACAAGTGAGCTCGTAACCCTACTGGCATTCCTTGCTGTAATATCACTTGGAGTATGGTTTATAGCTGCAAAGGAAGGGTAGGATATAAAAAGACTTAAAAAGATTAGGATAGAACAATAGGTTGTGAAAAGATGGAAGGAGTTGCAGTCGACTTTTTTGGCACAGGTGTAGCAGACGAGTTCTTCGTATATGCCCTTCCATGGCTTCTTGTCTTTGCTCTTGTCTACGGAATACTTTCACAGTTGGGCAAGGACGGTATGCCTAATAGCAACTCTACAAGGGCTGTTATATCCGTTGTACTTGCATTCTTCTCGCTTCTATTTGCACAGCCACTTATGATGTTCCTACAGGCTATAGGAGGAAGTGCAATAGTCATACTCACAGGATTTCTCTTCTTCTTCATACTTCTGGAGCTCACAGGAACAGAAGGTGGTGCAATGGATTTTATAGGGGAACATCCAGGTAAGTTCGGATTGGTTCTTCTTGTAATAATAGTAACACTGTTTATTGGTTCGGGGGGTATAGAGATGATGGGACTTGATGGTATAACCCCGCCGCTGAACCCTGCCACGACATTTTTCCTTGTGGTAGTTGCAGTATCGATCTGGTGGATGGTCCATGGAGGAAATGGAGAGGATAATAAAAACGAAACACCCGGAGAAGGACCACGATGATGACTGAAACCATTACAGGAATAGCCTTGATGGCACAAACAGGCCCCGTCGAAGAAATATCACAGTTTATAGGAATAGATTTCTTCTCGCTTGTACTTCCATGGCTCCTTACATTTGCAATAGTATACGGTGTATTGAGCCAGTTGGGTGGCAAAGGAAAGAGTGGAATGCCTGAAAACGACGCCGCAAGGGCTATAATAGGAATTGTAATGGCATTTATAATAGCCCCTGTTCTTTCACCGTATGTTATACAACTTGCTGCACTATCTGCTGGTTTCATAGCACTGATAGCAGGCGTGCTTATACTTGTAATATTTGTCGAAGTAGCAGGATTCGACAAAGAGAAAGGAACGCACGGAGGAAAGTTCTTCGGAAAGTACTCGAGCATGACAGGACTTATAATTGCAATACTTGCTGTACTGGTATTCATTGGATCCGGGGCACCCGAAGCACTCGGACTGAACCTTCCACCCTACATATCACAGAACTACCCGCTTCTGTTTTTCCTTGGATTCATGGTTATCATAGTATGGTGGATGGTCGACGAATAGCCTAAGAAATTATTCTACAGATTCACGATGGCCGTCGCTGTATTCTTCATCATCGGATGATTCATTGTCCCTGCGTTTGTTCTTTGTTATCTTCGGGAGAAACTCCTTGAAGGCCTTTTCCAGTGAACTCACCCTCGATCCAATACCTTCAAGACGGGAAGAAACATCGTCTATATCATATTCTATTTCTTCTAAATTATCATCCTGCCTTTCCTTTATACTATCTATCTCATCTCTGAGATCCTCTATCTCAGCAACTATCTCTTCTCTCCCCTCCATAAACTTCTCAAGATCCTTCTCCACATTAGACCACTTTTCATCTATTATCTCCTCTACAAGTATCTCGAGCTCTATCTCCTCCTCTTCGGTCATGAAAGCCTCGGTTTGTGGAGACGGGGGAGTCCTGCTACCACGCTGTCCACCTCCCTGGTTTGAAAAAGACGAAGACGGCTGGGGAGCAACAAATGTATTTTCAGAAAAATCGTTGGCTGGCTCAGACCTATCAGCAGGAGCCTCTTCGTCAAGTTTCGGTGATCTGCGGGCAACCTGTGATTCACCAGTAGAACTTGAAACCTTGTTTTTGAGTACCTTGTTCATGCTCCTCTCTATCCTGTCGTTCGGATACCCCATACTCTTGAGTTCATTTATTATCTCCATCTCCGAATAGCCCTGGGAAGCAAGCCTCCTGACCTCTCCACTAGGCGATCCTAAACCAGAAGAATCAAAACTATCGTCCTTGTCACTTTCTCCGTCCTTACTCTTACCAAAACCAAGAACCATGTTACCTACTTCCTCTTTTGAAGCTCTTCTTTAATAAGTCTTTTCACTTCGTCCTCGGTAACAAACTCCGTTTCCATAGGTGAAAGAAGGTTTATGAAATTCTTTACCTCTTCGAACTCGGCCCTCCTGGGAACATCCTCAAGTCTATCCTTTATCTTTGGTATCTTGTTCTCTATCTTGAGTATTCTCATGAGAAGTTCATCCAGACCGTCCTTTACCTTTTCTATATCGTCTCTTTCCCTGTCCTCGAGATCCATTATTCTGTCCTCGAGGGATCTCAATGCAGTTTCCACAGACTTGTTTTCCCTTTCAACGTCTCTCAGCCGCCTTGAATTGCCCTTGACCCTTTCGAGAAGCTCCCGTACAATTTCCCTGAGACCTTGATCATCCGCCTCACCAAAAGCCATAGTATCAGTTTACTTTATTAGAACTTTACTTAATAAAGTTAGAGGGAAACGAAACTTTTAGAAACTACCCCTACAAAAGATAAACATAGGACCATGCTGTGGTTAAAATGCCATGTGATTATGAATACAACGAAAAGGAAAACAAGATAGAAGTAAACTGTTCGGGCTGTATATACGGCAGTAGCGTTGCCGACTACGAAGAATGCATGGCAAATACAATCGACAAGATTCTCAAAGTCAAGGGAGTAGAGTCGGTGGTATTCAAGAACAGCCGTGAGTACGAGTACCCCTACGAACAGACAAGAATTCTAGTGGAAATAGCAGAGGTTCTGGAAGACATAATGAAAGACAAGGGACTGAGGAAGCTTGAACGTATGGATGCACCGGGCTGTAGCCAGTACTTCAGGGAAAAATACTCTGAGCTCCAGAACATTGTACTTGAGGAGTTCACTAAGGATCCCATAGGAACTTACATAAGGCTGAAGAGGAAGTTGAGGCACATCCGTATTCAGATGAAAGAAAACAAGGGTGGTCCCCAGAACAACTGCAGAAAGAAATACCTCGAAGAGATACTCATACCGATAAAAGAAGAGATAGAAAACACAAGGATGATACAGGGTGTAAAGGACCAGCTCTCCGGATACCGGCCCGGGAGAAGGGATGCATACAGAGAACTTTTCTATCCTTCCGTAAGGCCAAACTTCATGCGAACAAAGTATATGAGACAGGCCCCTGAAAGTGGAAAGAAGTTGGAGCACTACAACATAGGAAGTTCCGATGTGGACATATACGATCTCCCGGATGAAACAAGACCCATGTACCACTTTTCTCCACCGGAGTTCAAACTCGAAGAGGAGGAGTACAAGATACTAGACGAGGCTCAGAGATACCTCAGTGAACACAGACCACAGACAACAGAATTTGCCGACTCAAAGAGAACAAGAGAAGTATTTTCTTCTATAGGAAGAGATCTTGTAAAGGATATAGCAAGAAGGAAGAGTGTCGATCTTGAAAACGAACAGGTAGAAAGACTAACATCTATACTCGGTAGATACACAGGAGGACTGGGCATACTCGAGGCCATACTCGAAGACGAAAGAATACAGGACATATACGTGAACTCTCCCATAGGCAGCAAGCCTATATTTGTAAACCATGGAGATTACGGCGAGTGCAAGACAAACATAATTCCAACACAGGACGATGCAGAAAGCTGGGCAACAAAGTTAAGGCTTTCAAGTGGAAGGCCACTGGACGAGGCCAATCCTGTCCTTGATTCATCTGTAGAAGTACCCGGTGGAAGTGCAAGAATTACAATAATAGCTCCGACGCTCTCTCCACAAGGAATGGGCTTTGCAATAAGAAGACACAGAGAGGACCCGTGGACATATCCCCTCTACCTGAAGCCCGATGTAGGCTACTTCAGTCCACTCTTCACCGGTCTGATGAGTTTTGTAATAGACGGTGGAAGAAGTTTTCTTATAGGAGGTGGCAGAGGATCGGGTAAGACTTCACTCCTTGGAGCTTCCCTCATGGAAATGAAAAAGGACTGGAGAATAATAACAAGCGAAGACACTCTAGAACTTCCTGTAAACAGACTCAGGGAGCTGGACTACGACGTACAGAACCTAAAATCAAGGTCTGTTATAACACAGGTCGAAACCGAACTTCCTGCATCCGAGGCAATAAGAACAGCCCTCCGTCTTGGTGACTCTGCTCTCATAATGGGTGAAGTCAGGTCAAAGGAAGCAAAGGCACTCTACGAAGCCATGCGTATAGGAGCCATGGCAAAGACTGTAGCAGGAACCATACATGGTGAATCGGCATACGGTCTCTTCGACCGTGTTGTAAACGATCTCAACGTACCGAAGACATCGTTCAAGGCCACCGATCTAATTGTAATATGTAATAGGATAAAGAGCGCCTCAGGACTCCATGAAATGAGGAGGGTAACAAATGTGACAGAGGTCAGAAAACACTGGTCCGATGATCCAAGGGCAGAAGGAGGATTTGTTCCCCTAATGGAATATTCGGCAGAAGACGACGAACTAAAGCCTACAAATACACTCCTAAACGGCGAGTCTGAAATTCTCAATAGAATATCTTCCCAGGTAAAGGACTGGGCAGGAAGGTGGGACAGAGTCTGGGACAATATAGAACTCAGGGCTAAGGTCAAGGAGGCCGTAACGGACTATGCCCTAAAGACAGGGAACGAAGAGATTATGGAAGCTCCCTTTGTTGTAAAGAGTAACAGTAAGTTCCGACTTACCATGGACGAAGTAAAGAATGAGATCGGGTATATAGATCCTGACGAAACATTCGATAGATGGGAAAAATGGCTCAAGGAGCAGATAAAGACAGGTGAGTTCAAGAATGCCTAAGGACCCGAAAAAGGGGGATGGTTATCCCAAGGAAGAAGGTCTGAGGATGCCTGAAAACAAGGAGAGGAGTTTCAAATCGAGGGAATATGAGACATTTCTAGAAGAGGAAAGAGAGCAGAAAAAACTTTCGATATATGAAAAAATGTGCAATATTTCTGAGAATATAATCGTTGTGGAACCAGACGAGGAAAAGAAGAAGGAGATAGAACGATCAATAAACATGACGTATATGAACATCACTCCGGCGGGCGCCTATTCCTTTGCTATCTTATTCGGAACCGCCATCTTTGTTATTTCGATAATGCTGATGATACTCGGTATTGCTTCGATGGTATTCGGCATTCTCATGTTCGTACTGGGTGCCGTTTCTATATATCTTCTTTCAGAATATCCCAACTCACAGGCCAGGTTATTCCGTGTAAAGGCAGCCGATCAGATAATGCTTGCTATAATCTATATGGTTATCTACATGAGAACTTCCCCTAATCTCGAAGGAGCCATAAAGTTTACTGCTAAGCATCTTGGTGAACCACTATCCATGGACTTCAAAAAACTACTATGGGATGTAGAAACAGGTAACTATATATCGATGAGAGAAGCCCTTGGAGACTATCTCGAAAAGTGGGAAGACAACAAGGCATTTGTAGAATCAGTCCAGATAATTCAGGACTCCATGCAACAGACAGGAGAAAAAAGGAAGAGAATGCTCGACGAAGCAATAAACACTATGATGACAGGATCCAGGGAGATGATGAAAAACTACTCGAATAAACTCGAGCTTCCTGTGCTCGTAATACATGCCCTTGGTATAATGCTTCCTATCATGGTCCTAATAATGTTTCCTATAATAATGCTGATGTTAGAAGAAACCATAAGACCTGCGTTCCTTATAATAGGATACAACATTGTCCTGCCTCTCATAATATACCTAACAGGAAAAAGAACTCTGGAGTACAGGCCCATGGGATTTTCGGAGCCGGATATATCAAAACATCCTGATCACATTCCCTCTGGAATGATAAACATCGGAGGTAAGGAGATAAAGATATGGCCTATATCTGTTCTTCTGTCGGTTCCTGTAATACTTATAGGAATATACCTGGTCAATTTCTATGGAGGTGGGGACATATCAACCCAACTCTACACATCTCTATTCATAACCCTTGGAATAGCCCTGGGCCCTTCGACCTACTTCTATCTGGACTCAAGTGCCAAGCTGAAGCTAAGAAAGGAGGTGAAGGACATAGAAGATGAGTTTTCAGAATCTCTTTTCTCTCTGGGCAACATACTCAATCTCGGCAAGCCCATGGAAAGAGCTTTGGAAGAAACTGCAGTAAAAAATAAAGACATGGACATATCAAATATGTTCGAAATAGTTGTAAACAATATCAAAAAAGGTGGCATGAACATAAGAAGAGCCTTTTTTGACAATAAGTATGGGGCTGTGTGGCATTATCCATCGAATCTCATAATATCCGTCATGAAAATAGTTATGGATGCAGCAGAGAAGGGCTCGGATGTAGTTTCCAGATCAACTATATCCATATCAAAGTATCTACAGCAGCTCGATGAGATAGAAGAAGATCTTAAGAACATGCTCTCGTCTGAAACCACTTCCATGCAGTTTCTGGGAACATTTTTGGGGCCCTTCGTAGCAGGAGTTTCTGTGGCCATGGCTGCTATAATGATATCAATATTCCACGGCGTGGGTGGTTCATTGGATGCACTGGCAGGACCAAGGACTTCACCAGGAGTAGGTGGAATCGGCGGGATGGGGCTCAATGAAGGTCTGGTAGGTGGATGGGGCTCGGCGGAAAATATGATACCTATACCATGGATACAGGTAGTCGTAGGTCTCTACGCTATTCAGACATCCTACCTTCTATCGATGCTGACATCCGGTATAGAAAACGGACCGGGTGATGAGATCAAAAAAAGACGTAATGCAGCCATAATGATTTTGATAGGTGTAGTAGTTTACGGTCTTTCGATAGCCGTTGTTTGGGAGATCTTCGGAGGACAGATTTCAGGACTTCTGTCTGCTACTATAAACTAAAGGAGCAAAACAATAAAAACAAGGTAAAATAAGGTTTATCTGGACCCTATGAAACCTCTAAACGACCAGAAAGGATCTTCTGTCCTTATTATAATAGTAGTCGGGGTAATAATTATACTCATAGCAGGCAGCCTTGCGACTGTGATGATGAGTCGTATTGCCCAGGACGTGCTTGGACAAAGTGTCATGTGTGATACTTTTTGTGAGATGCAGTCCACTGTAGAAGAAGTGACAACACTGGATTTTATGCCAAGTCATGGTCCAACCGGTACATTCATTTTTACACTGGGGTTGGGACCGGCGGGATTAGCTGGATCCAAAGTATGGAACTGGATAGTAGGAGAAGTAGGAAGAGATAGAGAAGATGTTGCAAGGGATCTGGCAATAGATTACCTAATCCGACCCGAAGGCATGGGTTGTTACTGTGGCGTGTCCGATGCCAGAGGAAAGTATATACACTTTCTGACACCCGGTCCTAGCTCAACCAGGCCACATGTGGCCGAGTTCCACCTAACAGAACAGACTCCGGAAAAACATCTCCAAGAAGAGATAATAGATACAGATGGAAACACTATATTCAAACACGGTGGTTATGGCCAAAAAAGTAACTGTGAAGATGAA
>Ga0207421_10000610_pt1 | contig 46191 bp, 43 predicted proteins | sample SodLakKL_010_SED_4_FD_187542 | JGI IMG/M metagenome (GOLD analysis project Ga0207421, IMG submission 187542) | Alkaline sediment microbial communities from Lake Tanatar, Kulunda Steppe, Russia - 8KL_010_SED (SPAdes) (version 2) | ecosystem: Environmental > Aquatic > Non-marine Saline and...
GAAATTCCGCTCTGGATGGTGTTTCCAATCGCCGATAGCATAAGAACCCTCCTTTTTCCTTTGGGCCAACCCAAAAACTACCTGGAGCGATTAACAAAATGACCTTTTTTGAAATCCCAGTTATTCTGGGAATAACTCTGCCCCTCGGGGTGTTTTAGAAAAATTTTTTCTTCAAAGACCAGTTCCCCGTTTAAAAGCTCCACTTTAACCCAGAAGAACTTTTCCCCGGAAAAATTATAATGAGAAAGATTAATTTGATGACAGGCTGTTTTTGTTCCTGCAGAATTCTGAGAAGATGGTATAATTTCCAGGCGGCTATAAATTAAATCACCCCGACTATTGAGCAGGGAAATATTCAAGGGGTAGTTATTTTTTAACTCCAGGAAACCTAAATGAAGACAGAAGACACTATTGGCGGGGAAAACATTTGTTTTTTGGATAGGGTAAAGAGAACCCGTTTCATTTTCGGAAGCGTTACGGCAGGTGGTAACTTTGGGCTGAGGGGTTTTGTCGTAGGTTTTTTGCAGGGAGGAGGGGTGGACGTAAAGAATTTCTTTGTCCTGGTAATAAAGGGTAATTATATCGTCTTCTTTTAATTCCAGGCTGGAAAAAGGGACCCAGCCAGAGCTTGTTTTTACCGGCGTTTTTTCTTCTCCATACCCCAACTCCAGGGTGTCTTCTTTCAGCATGGGAATATACAGACCGATCATATAAGACCCTCCCCTAATGGTTTAATTTAGTATAATTTCCAAAAAATGGAATGTCAAGGACTAAAAAAAGAGTTGCAGAGAAGTTGAAGAAAAGATAAATTAGAATTGAGCAGCTAATTTAATTATTCCAAAAGATTCCAAAAAATGGGAATTGAAAAAGAAGGGAAACTAATTAAAAACCCGGAGAAGGGCGGGCTTGAGGTGGAAATTTCTTTTTTAGAAACTGAAAACGATATTTCTTTTATTACCAGTGAAATTCCGGAAAACCTGATTTCCGTTTTTAAACGACAGTTTTACGAAGTAGAAGGGGATCTGGCCGTTAAGAAGTTTCCCAAACCGATTGAAAATTTAGAAACAATTAAACAGAACTACTTGAAATACAAACCGGAGCTGATTTCCCAGGCCGGCAATTTAAAGCCCGTAAAATGGGAAGAGGGATTGGCTGCTTTTATCGATATAGTTAGTGGTGAAGATATTGATTGGTGGTTGGCCGGGAGCTGTTCGCTGGCATTAAGGGGAATAGATGTTGTCCCCCATGATATTGATATTATGCTTTCATCGAGAGACCTGGAAAAAATTAAAAATCATTTTCTGGATTATACCCTCTGGCCAATCCTTCCTACTGGAGGTTGGATCGTAGAATATTTCGGCATGGTTTTTTTGGGCTGCCAGGTTGATTTTGCTTTTGATCCCCTCCCGGAATTGGACCAGCCTGAGCCAGTAGATTGCGGTCCTTACGCTGGCTCACACCTGGAAGAAATTGTGTGGAAGGGGCAACAGATAAAAGTTCCCCCAGTAGAACTTTTTATTAATGTTAACCGGAAAAGAGGGCGTTTCGACAGGGTGCAGGCTATTGAGAATTTCTTGAAGATAAATTAAGCAAAAAAATACTCCCCTAAAACGGGAGTATTTAAGCCTCAGATTATGTAATTATTGATTTACGATCCGGGTACTTCAATAGGACAGGACCTGCTGGACGAGGTGGAGAATTCCTCTGAGCAATGGTTTGAATTAACGGAGATATAAATAGTTTGTCCATTATCCAGGGTTACCAGTTGCTTTTCAGATTGGGCTAATCCAAATGTGCTTAAGGAAAAAACCAAAATTAAAATGGTTATAAGGACCAGGCAAAAAGTTTTTTTCATGGTCTATCCCCCCAAGTGCAAGTTTTTAAATGAATTGTATTATTATTATTCCATTAAAGGCAAATTATTCCTTCTTTTTAATACTATTTAATTGGGATACTTATGCTTGTTTTTAGCAGGTATTTTCCCGATAACCAAGAAATTAGAAAAATGGGTTTATTATCCGGGGTTACCCGCTAATGAGGTGGTAAATGGTGGGGCTAAAAGAAGATCGAAAAGTTTTTTTAGTGATAACTTTATTAATAGGGGTTATTATCCTGGGCACAATTGGGTACATGTTTCTTTTGAGAGTATCTTTAATCGATGCCCTCTACATGACCGTTATTACAATTAGCACTGTTGGCTATACTGAAGTGGGAGAGATGACCCCGATGGCCCAGCTTTTTTCCATAATAATTATTTTTTTGGGCCTGGGAACAGTTGGTTACGGGGTTACCAGTGTTTTTGGTATATTTTTTGAAGGGTCATTCCGGGAAAAATGGAGGAAAAATAAAATGAAAAACAGGATTGATGAACTTAAAGATCACTATATTCTCTGTGGGGCTGGAGAAACGGGGCAAAGTGTTATTCAATATTTTTTAAAAAGCAAGGTTCCCTTTGTTGTAATTGAAGAGAGGGAAGATCGTTTTGAAGAACTGGAGAAGAGAGGAATACCAGCGATCCAGGGTGATGCTACCCAGGAGGATATTCTCCGCCAGGCTCATATCGAGCAAGCCAAGGGTTTTATTTCCAGCCTGCCCGATGATGCTTCCAATGTTTTTACCGTTCTCACCGCCCGGCAGATGAATGAAAAACTGTATATAGTCTCCCGGGCTATAGAAGGCAGTACCAGAGAGAAATTAAAAAAAGCTGGAGCAAACAACACCATTTCTCCCAATGAGATCGGCGGGACAAGAATGGCCGCCGTCATGCTCCGCCCCACTGTAATTTCTTTTCTTGATATCATTACCCGGGCCGGAGATGTTATTTTAGATTTGGAAGACGTGGTAATAGGGAAGAACTCTGAGCTTGCCGAGAAAAATTTAAAAGAGGCAAAGATTCCAGAAAGAACCGGCCTTGTTGTGCTTGCGATGCGGAAAAAAGGTCAAAAAAATTTGCTTTTAAACCCCAGTTTTGAACAAAAACTGGAAATAGGAGATGCAATGGTTGTTCTGGGCAAAGAAGAGCAGGTAAATTATTTGCGAAAACTAGCCGATGATTGTGGTGAGAGGGATCCAATAGAAGAAATGGAGAAAAATTCCCACCTGGAAAGATAAAAACAAAAACTATTTAAAAACCTGCGAGAGTTACGGTATTGGTTATGAAAGGGGTTTCCTGGATGTTTTCGGACATGAAAAAAATTTCCCGGATCAATCTAATAATACTTTTTGTTTTCCTGATAATTTATTTAATTGTAATTTCCACCGGGCCTGATTTTCTGGAGAATTGGTTTTTTACCGGAGCCATTTTAACCTACGGGCTTGGATCAGGGGTTTTGTTCCTTCAAAAAAGCAAACAACAAAAAAACAATCCCTTGGTTCCAGTTCATGACATCGCTTTTGATCCCCTGACCGGGTTTCCCAGCCGCCCCTATTTTGAAACTCTCTTTGAGGAGTTACTGAAAAAAGCCCACCAGGAAAACTCCAATATTTCCCTGGTTTATTTTGACCTGGACCGGTTCAAACGCTGGAATGAAAATCTTTCCTCCCGGGGCCGAGAAGAACTAATCGGGAAAATTGCAACTTTTCTCCAGCAAAACACAGAGAAGGATGTAATAAAAAGCCGCTTCTGGGGTGATAGATTTGCCCTGGGTGTTCCCAGGGGGCTCAGTAGTTCTGAAAAAGAATTTGCTTGCCTGAAAGAAAAACTTAATGAAACCTTTTTCCAGATAGAAGATAAGGAAATCAAGCTACAGGGGAGTTTTGGTATTGCCCAGTTTCCGGGGGATGGAAAAACAAGAGCAAAATTAGAAAAAGAAGCTGCGGCATACCTCCAGCAGGCCAAAAATCTTGGCGGGAACCTGGTTAGTTCTCGAAAAAAAGCTTTACCTCTTGATTTTCGGAAAAATATCCGGATCTTTTCTTCGGGTAATTACCTGGATAAAATTTCCAAAAGATCAACCCAGCTCTTCCTTTTATATAAAGACCGGGACATTGAAATTATCAAGCAGCACATAGTCGAAGGTAAACCTTTTTCCGTTGATAGCCGGGGAGAACAATCCGGGTTTGAGTTTTTCTTTATCCTTAACGGGGAAATTAAAAGCGTAGACGAAAACAAGGTTTTCCCATCAGGTTCTTTTATTACCACCGGATCACTGGAAGACCGAAAATACTTTGAAACGGTTACTCCAGTAGATATCCTTTATATAACCAATACCGGTATTTTTGAAGAACAAAGTTCCCACCTGGCTCAATGGAAGAAGATGGTTGATAGGGTTAAAGAAAAAGACCGTCGAATTCAAGAACACAGCCGGCGAATTGAGACTCTGGCTCAAAAAATGGGCCAGGCCCTGGGTCTGGACGGGCAAAGGCTTTTTTCCCTGATTTACGCCGCTTTTTTGCATGATGTTGGCAAAACAAAAGTCCCTGGAGAAGTTCTCCAGAAAGCAGGTCCCCTGAATGAAGAAGAGTGGGAAACTGTAAAAAAACATCCCGTCTGGGGCAAAGAAATAATCGATAATAACCTGAAACTGAATTACTCCGACCAGCAAATTAGCGATATTGTCTATCAGCACCACGAAAATTTTGACGGGACGGGTTATCCCCGGGGTCTAAAAGGAGATGAAATTCTTCTGGAGGCCCAGATCCTTTCCCTGCTGGATGCTTTTGACGCCATGACTTCAGAAAGACCCTATCAATCAGCCAAAACCCTTCCTGAAGCCCTGGAGGAAATCAAACGCTGCAGCGGGACTCAATTTGCTCCCCGGGTTGTTGATAAATTTTTAGAGCTAATGGAAGCAGAAGGAGAAGAATAATCGGACTTTAAAAAACGGATAAAAAATATTTGCCCACGAACAGGCCTGCAGTTTTTGGGGCAATATTTTTGGTTAAGATAAAGGAGTTTGCAAAATGGGGTTAAAAGGAAAAATCGAAGATGACTGGCTGGCTTTTCTGTTAGGTATCGGAATTATTCTACTGGGTATTTTTGGTTTGCTGCCCTTTTTACCCTGGTAAGGAGGAGGGTTCCATTTGGCTAAATTACCCCCTGCTGAATATAATTCCTGGGGAGATTGCCTTAAAGGGATCGGCCCCGGGGTATTATTTTGTACAATACTGGGCATTACGGCCTGGGCCTTGGAAAAAATAATCCATCCCCACTTATTTATGGTCAATTATGTAATCATCGCTATTCTCCTGGGGATTGCTGGCAAAAATTTGGTTTTGAAAAAATTAATGATCGTTTCTTTTTTCCAGCCTGGAATTGATTTTTGTACCAGGGTTTTCCTCATGATCGGGGTCATCCTCCTGGGAGCAAGAATGGATTTTTTGGAAGTAACCTCGGTAGGAGGCAATGCTCTGCTTATGGTGGCGATATCAATAACCCTTGGGATTTTCCTGGGAGGAATTGTGGGCAGCAAAACTCTGGGCAAAAGAGGCGGGCATTTAATGGGGATAGGAGTAGGAATCTGTGGCGTATCTGCTATTATGGCTTCAGCTCCAATTTTAAAAGCAAGGGAAAACGAAATTCTGGTTGCCCTGGGGGCCGTTCTTTTAACTGATCTAATGGTTTTATTTGGCCTGCCTTTAATTGCTGCTTTCTGGGGTTGGGGTGAAGAATTTACAGGGTACTTTGCCGGCACCGTTACCGCAAACACCGCCCAGGCAGTAGCAGTTGGACATGCCCACAGCCTGACTGCTGGAACATTTGCTACAATAACCAAATCGGCCCGTAACGCCCTGATGCCGGTTGTAATCTTAACCATGGGTTATATCTATACCCTCCGCGGTCTTCCGACCGGGGAAAGGATCTGCTGGGGACTCCTCTGGGATAGATTCCCCAAGTTTGTTCTCGGATTTTTACTGGCTTCACTAATCGCAACCGCGGGCCTTTTTTCGCCAGAAACCCAAACAACCCTCGGGAATCTCTCCCAGTGGCTTTTTGTTATCTGCTTTGTCGGTCTGGGGGCAGGTATTGATTTCTCTCTTATGGGCAAAAGGGATTTGCTCCCTGTAATTCTGGGGGTGGGGATCGCAATGGTTATTGCAATTTACGCTTTTTTCTGGATCAGACTTATCCTGGGAGTAAATTGACAAAACCAAAATTAAAAATAAAGAGCCCCAATAAAGGGGCTTTTTTCCGTTTACTCTCTGGAATTGTCTGATCAGCGAATTTTAGTCATTCAAATTTAATCCGGAGCAATTATAGCATAAGAATCAGGGTCGCTGTCAATACGCCTCCAATTATGGATAGGACCAGGTTACGGGCTCCGAGGGAAATGATGGTAGTGATTATTCCCCCTGCAATCACTGCCGGCAGGCTTTCCGGGATAGACTGCCAGATCCCCGGGAAAATTAATGCTCCCATGGCGGCATAGGGTGTATAGCCCAAAAATATTTTTATCCCCGGAGGAATTTTTTCCAGGTCCAGGGCCAGAAAGGGAAGAACTCTTGGCAAATAAGTAACCAGGGCCATCCCCAGGATTAAAAAGTAAAAATTCATCTCAAGCCCCTCCCTTCGGGATCAAGAAAAGATCCTGTAAGTGCCCCTCCGATAATTCCCAGGACAATTCTGACCCCGGCCTGGGTTAAACCGAGAAGAGAAAATCCCCAGTTGATGGCTCCGGCGACAAGGGCTACAGTTAAGATCTTACGGGATTTATTGGCGGGAGGAGCCAGGAGTGCAATAAAAAGAGCATAAAGTGCAAAGCCCATCCCCGCCCGTAAAATATCGGGAAGAAAATCACCGGTAATATAACCCAAAGCGGTTCCTCCTACCCAGCCCAAATAACCTATCAATTGCAGGCCAAATAAATAAGGAACAGTTAATTTCCCCGGGCGGGTACCGGCAATCGCAAAGCTTTCATCGGTCACTCCAAACCCGAGAATGGGAGTCCAGCGAGGTTTTTCAATCTTGGTAAAAACAGAAGCGCTCATTAAAAGGTGGCGCAGGTTAACAAGAAAAGTGGTGATTATTATTTCTGGAAAACCGGCTCCAAGATTCAGGAGATTCAGGGCAACAAACTGGCTGGCTCCGGCAAAAACGAGGGCGGAAAAGGAAATGGTTTGGACCATATCCAACTCTGCGCCCCGGGCCAGAAGCCCGAAGGTAATGGCAATGGGAAGATAACTAAAAAACACGGGTAATCCGGTTATTAACCCCCCGGGAAAAGTATCCTTTTTGGGCTGCATTTAAACCCTCCTTTATTCCTGCAGTGCATTAATACAAGAATTAACCCTCTGTTTCTTAAATCCTTCCTGGAAACAAAAATTAAGAAATTTTTAAGGAAAATTTAACATTCAATCACAGTTTTTTCACATTTTTTTTGTAAGGTGAAATCAGAAAAAGAAAATGGGAAACAGGAGGGAAATTAGAAATGAGAAACAGAATTATCGTCGTTTTGATGGCAGTATTTCTGGTCCTGGGTGGAGTTGCAATTGCCGGAGAAGAAGAAAATAAAGAAGAAATTAAACCTGAAGATATAAAGCTTGCTATTGTGGATTACTGGAAAGCTGAAGGGGAAATTAGCCAGATAAAACTTGAGGGAATTACCTATGAAGAAGTTCATGAAAAAGCAGGGGAGAAAGGTTATGAACTCCTGGTGGAAAAAGGAACTCTTGAACTATTCATGGATGGGGTTTTGTCCGAAATAACCAACCTTGTTGATGAAGATGTAACTGAAGAAGTAATCAAAGCAGTTACCAAAGAAGAGGAAATAGATGACCAGACACATTTCGATGAAATTGAGGATTTAGAAGAAAAAGAGTGGATTAAAGATATAACGGAAGATGTTATTGAATGGTTTACCGAAGATATGGAAGAGAATAATGAAGAAGAATAAAGAGTGTTAAAAAAAGTCACCAGCAGATTCCTTAACACCCCGCGGTTTGACCGCGGGGTTTTAGCATTATTCCTTTTTGGGAGTTGAAAAAGTTTGCCAGAAAAGATAAAATTAGTGGGCAAAGAACAAAACGGAAAAAGAAGGGGTTTGCGGTGGAAAAAATTCTCAGGGCTTTGCATATAGGCTGGATCAAAAGTGTTTCGGCTTTCCCTTTTTTGGAGTTAGTCGGGGACCCTCAGGAAGTCCAGAATATTAGTAAAGAAGAAATAAAACGTGCTGTCTCTCTAAGTTCAGCCCGCTGGTTAAACTTTTTCGATGTTCTTTTGGGCGGCCGTGGGGGGATAATCTGGAGCGGAAACTGGGATCTGGATAAGATTCCCCTGAATTTAGAAGGTCGGAAAAAACGAGAGGGGGAGAGAACATCTATGCAATCACCAAAACCCCTCGTGGTGGTTGTGGACCGCACGGGAGAAATTCTTTTGCTCCGGGGAAAAGATTATCTGGCCGAACAAGTTGAAAAAGGGCAAGAAAAGATTGAAGCTCGGGTTGCTTTTTACCACAGTGAATGGATTGAAAAAACCCAGGGCAGGCATTAAATAAAAAACAGAATGGTTTTATCTAATTCTGGCGAAATAAATAAAAGGAGTTTTTTATTGATTTTAAGGTGAAGGGGGTGATAGGTATCAGGCTGGCAATGGTTGTTGACCGCATTGAAGAAGGACTTGCAGTTTTGCTGATCCGCCCCGATGAAAAAAAAGAAGTTTACTGGCCCCAGGAATTACTTCCCTCAGAAATAAAAGAGGGCCAAATAATAAATTTTGAACTGGAAATTGACCAGGAGGCAACAGAAAGAGCCGAGGAAAGAGTTAGCGATTTAATTCAACGATTAAAAAATAGAAGCGAGAAAAATTAAAACCCCAATTGGTGGTTAACTTTTTCTGGAGGCTTGGGTTAATGGTTATTATCCTCTATACAGTTACCCTGCTGGCTATACTATCAATTCTTTATATTGAAAGGAAAAAGCCCGAAGAGGCTCTGGCCTGGGTTTTGATTTTCATTATTTTTCCTGTTGGTGGCCTGGTTTTCTATCTGGTTTTTGGTAGCACCTTCAGGTTTAAATTGAGAAGGATTAGATTAAAAAACCGCCATTACGAAGAGTATGAAAAACTCCAGGAGTATAATCCCCCAAAAAGGATTGAAAAATCAGAGGAGCCCTACCAAGAAGTTCTTCGTTTTCACGAGAATTATAGCCAAAGCAGCTTTACCCGGAACAACTCAGTAAGAATATTCACTGGAGGGCAGGAAAAATTCAAATCCCTTTTTGCAGACATAAAGCAAGCAAGAAAACACATTCACCTGCTTTATTTCGGGATTAAAAATGATGAAGTGGGCAAAGAACTGGCCCGGCTTCTCGCTGAAAAAGCACGGGAAGGAGTAGAAGTCCGGGTTCTCTATGATCGAATGGGCAGTCTTTTTACACCTAGGAAATCTTTCCGTGAATTGATTGCTGCGGGGGGAAAAGTCGCCACCATCAGGCCTTTCCTCCTGGATATAAATTACCGCAATCACAGAAAAATTGTGGTAATAGATGGCCGGATAGGTTATACCGGGGGAATGAACATTGGTGAAAAATATCTGGGGGAACATCCCCGGCGCAAACCCTGGCGGGATACTCACCTTAGATTAAATGGTGAGGTCGTGCAAAATCTGCAGTTTATATTTTTGAATGACTGGGTGGTTGCCAAAAAGAAGGTTGAAGAAGATGTCTTTTCCCGGCTGCGAGAATTCTTTCCCCTCCCGGAAAAAGCCGGGAAAACCGGGGTTCAGGTTGTGGCAAGTGGGGCCGATGATGACCAGAATATTAAAATGGGCTATTTGCGGATGATCGGTTCTGCAAGGGAAAAAATCTGGCTGCAAACTCCGTATTTAGTTCCAGATGAGAACGTTTTTAACGCCTTATTGGTTGCTGCAGCATCCGGGATAGATGTCAGAATTATGCTCCCTTCAATTCCCGGGAACAGGTTTTTAAAACATACCACCAACTACAATATTGACCGATTAATTGATTTTGGAGTAAAAGTGTTTCTATATAAAGGCTATATCCACGCCAAAACGATGATCATTGATAACCAGTTGTCCTGCATTGGCTCGGTAAATCTGGATGTGAGGAGCCTGGAAATCAATGATGAAATCTATGTATATTTTCATGATCCTGCTTTCACAACAAAATATGCAAAAATCTACCAGAATGATTTAATAAACTGTGTGGAGCTGGACTATATAAAATTCAAGCAGAGAGGAGCTTGGGCTCGTTTCTGGGAAGGAATTTTCAGTTTCTTTTCTCCCCTGATTTAAATTTGGGAAATGGGCCGGGTGATTGCCATGAAAAGAAAGAACATAATCCGATTAATTGGAATAATGGTCTTTTTTGTAATTCTTTTTGTTTTACGAGATTATATTTTAGAGATAGATGTAGAAAGAATTATTGTGGAAAGAGATAACATTAACAGGGCAATCCTTATTATCTGGGGCTTTTTTCTATTAAAATCCATAATCTTCATAATCCCCATTAAATTTATATACATTGCCTCGGGTATGGTTCTCCCCCTCTTCATATCTATTGGGGTAAACCTGGTTGGGGTAACACTTGCCATGACCCTAACCTATATTCTTGGTTATTTTTTGGGCAGAGATTTTATCGATCGCTTATCCCGGCGTTTTCCAATGATTAAAAAGATAATGGATTTTAATACGGATAAAGAGGAGGCCATTGCTTTTTTCCTCAGGTTAATTCCTTTCAATCTGGAATCGGTTAGTTTAACTCTGGGAGCAAGCGGCAATCAGTTTGGTCGCTACCTTTTTGCTTCTTTGCTGGGGCTTTTACCCAAACTTCTTTTATTTACCATGATCGGTGAAGCTTTAGTAAGACCCCTCACCCCGGGCTTGATTATAGGGATGGCAGCGATAGTAATTTCCTGGGTTTTAACCCTGATCCTGGTTCGGAAAAAGTTTCTGCTCGGAGATGAGCAGGCGGATAATAATTCGGAAGAAAGTGACCCTGTAGTGGGAGGTTAAAATAAAAAAGTATAAAAAACCCCTTTGACTTTTTTCGGTTAAAGCAAAAAAGGGTTTTTCCCCCGGAAAAATAATTATACTAAATAAAATCTTTAAAGTGATGTGATAATATGGCCGGTAAACGAAAAGTAGATTTAATATCTCGAGAGGAAAAAACTGCTCGGGCACTTGTAAAACAACTGGACCAACTCTTGGGTGATTTTATAACCTTTATTCCCTATGCTCAAAAAAAATGGCTTAAAGATAGTTCTACTTCGGATACGGTAATTGTAAGTACCCATATTCTGGCCCACGATGTCGCTCAGAATGCGGGACCGGAGACTGAAATAATAATTTTAAGGCGAACCCTGTTAAAGGAGAGCTGGGAAAAAGTTCTGGAAATTCCCCAGGGAACAAAATTGATGCTTGTTAATGATGAACGCGATGCTGCGATGGAAACCATTGCCCTTCTATACGAACTTGGGGCTCGTCATATTAATCCCATTCCCGTTTACCCTGAATTGGAGAAGATACCCAAGCTCAATATTGCCCTAACACCCGGGGAAAGACGGCATGTCCCGGGTGGCGTGAAAAACATAATTGATATAGGGGACAGGGTGGTTGATGTAAGCACCCTGGTGGATATCCTGACTCGCTTTGATTTATTTAACAATGAAACCATGAATATTGTGGATGAATATGCCAATAAGATTATCCCCCGCAGCCTGGGACTGCAGGCTGCAATGCGTGGTCTTATGAATTTAAAAAACCTTTTCCAGGAGTCTCTCGATATTGTCGGGGACGGGGTAATTACCTATGACGAAAAAGAGCACATTACCGTGTTCAACAAGGCCGCAGAAGATATTTTCTCCCGGCGGGCAAGTTCCGTCCTGGGAAGGAATGTAAAAGAACTTCTGCAGGAAAATGGAATTGACTTAAAACCCAAAACCGGACAGGTGCAGGACAAACTTTTTCGCATTGGTCAGCAGGATATAATTATCACAGAGCAATGCATTGAAAATAATGGTGAAATAACTGGAGGGGTAATAACCCTGCAAATAGCAACAAAAGTAAGGGAAGTTGAACGAAAACTTCGACTTCAATTGGAGGCTAAAGGCCATCACGCCCAGTATTCTTTTAAGGACCTCGTTTTCCAAAGCCAGGCCATGGAAAAAGCAGTTGAGATAGCTAAAAAAATAGCTGATAATCCCCTTAATGTTCTGATCCTTGGGGAAACGGGAACAGGCAAGGAAATTTTTGCACATGCCATTCATCAGGCCTCCCCACGGGGTCAGTATCCTTTTGTGGCTGTTAATTGCAGCGCCCTGCCGGGAAGCCTCCTGGAAAGTGAACTGTTCGGCTATGAAGAAGGTGCTTTTACTGGAGCGCGAAAAGGAGGGAAACCGGGACTTTTTGAACAGGCCCATCGGGGCACGATTTTCCTCGATGAAATTGGTGATATTTCTCCCGGCATGCAGGCCCGTCTTTTACGGGTTGTTCAGCAGAAAGAAATTCAAAAAATTGGCGGAACCAGTGTATTACCAGTAGATGTCCGAATAATTGCTGCCACCAACAGGGACCTGGAGGAGCTTGTAGAGGATGGGAGTTTCAGGGCTGATCTTTATCATCGACTCAATGTCCTGCAACTTAGAGTTCCCTCCCTGAATGAACGTAGAGAAGATATACTCCCACTAACCCGTTATTTCCTTAAAAAAAGGGGTTTTAAAGGAAAGCTGGACAAAAAAGTTCTGGAGCATTTTAAATCCTACCACTGGCCGGGAAATGTTAGAGAGCTGGAAAATGTCCTGGATTTTTTGACTGCTATGAATAATAACGAAATTCGCGAAGAAGACATCCCTTTCTGGGGCAAGGTATCTTTACCGGGGAATAAATTAATTGAAAAAGATGTTCCCGAAGAATGTTTCGGGGATGCTTCTGAAGAAAAAGTATTTGAACTGGTGTACCAGGCCCGAAGCAGGGGAGAAACCGTTGGCAGAAGATCCCTTGTAAAAATTGCTCGGGAAGCGGGAATTTCCATGACCGAGAAAAAAGCCCAAATTTACCTGAAGGACCTTGCGGGGAAGGGTTTAATCGAAATTAAACGGGGCAGGGGAGGATGCCGGATGACCGAAAAAGGATTTCGGGAAATCCAAAAAAGGGGGAAAAACAAATAAAAGGGCCAAAGGGGCTAAAAGGATCAAAACACCTTTTAGCCCTTTTATTTTTTGTTTTCGGGAAAAATAGGCTCAGTAAAATCGGGATTTTTTCATGGCACAGTATTTGCTTATTAAAAGGTTAGTTTTGTTATGTAGTATTTGCCCGAATTTTAAAATTTTATTAGGGGGTGAGAACAACCGGATTTTTGCCCAAAGAAAAACTGGAGGGGAAAAATTAAAGGAGGTAATTTTTGATGAAAAACGCACGTTTTACTATTCTGACTACTCTTTTAATAGTCGGATTGCTTTTCGGGACTGGAATTTTTACTATTGAGGCCCAAAATCCAAAACAGCTGATTGTTTCCAACTTTGCAGATGCTAATAGCCTTGATCCTCAGATGGTTAGTGATACTGCTTCTTTCTGGATTCAAAACCAGATGTATGAAGGGTTGGTAAGGAGAACTCCTGATATGGGAGTTGAACCCGCTCTGGCCGAAGATTGGGAATTTATTGATGATCGGACCGTTGAGTTTTACCTTCGCCAGGGAGTGAAATTCCACAATGGCGATGAATTCACCGCGGAAGATGTTTTATTTTCCTATCAACGCCTATTAGATCCTGAATTTGGTTCCCCTGGTGCTTCACGTCTGGCCATGGTTGATATTGACAATGTTGAAATTGTTGATGATTATACTATCCGGATCCCAACTAAGGAGCCATTCGCTGCAATTCTTACCTACCTGGCCCACAGTGCATCCATGATTGTCAGCAAGTCAGGTGTTGAAGAACATGGCGATGCTTTTGGAGAAAATCCGGTTGGAACTGGACCCTTCAAGTTAAACAACTGGCGCCAGGGAGATCAGGTAGTCCTGGACCGATTTGATGATTACTGGGGAGGTCCTGCACAGGTAGATCAGCTTGTTTTTAGAGCAATTCCCGAAGGAACAAGCCGGACAATTGAACTGGAAACCGGTGGTGTCCATGTATCAAGAGGAATTGAAAGAGTAGACCTGGACCGTGTTGATAATCATCCCAATCTGGTTCTCCACCTTTATGAAGCTCTGCGGATTAACTATATGGGCTTTAACCATGAAGCAGAACCATTTAATGACGTAAGGGTCCGCCAGGCCATAGCTTATGCTTTGGACCACCATGAAATTGTTCAGGCCGTCTATGGACCGTTGGGAGGACCGGCTTCCGGTTATATCAACAGCAATATCTGGGCATTTAATCCCGACACCTATCTCTACCCCCGGGACCTTGATCAGGCCAAAGAATTAATGGCTGAAGCCGGTTATGCTGACGGTTTCTCTACCAAAATTGCAATTAACGACGATGCAACGAGAAGAGCACTGGCTGAAGTTGTTTCTTACCAGCTGGAGCAGCTGAATATTGATACTTCAATTGAAGTTTATGAATGGGGCGCCTACCTTGATATGACTGGCCGTGGTGACCATGAAATTTACATGCTGGCCTGGCTGGCAAGCACAGGAGATCCTCACCATGCCATGCATCCCCTGTTCCACTCTGCTAACAAGGGTAGTGCTGGTAACCGCCAGTTCTATGATAATCCCAAGGTTGATGAACTGTTAGAAAAAGGTATGGTAGAAACCGATATGGACCAGAGAATGGCTTTTTACCAGGAAGCCCAGCAGATACTTTCTGATGATGTAGTCTGGATTCCGCTTGCCGATGACCGGGAAGCAGTGGGAGTCCATTCTTCCGTAACCAATTTTGTGCCCTGTCCTTCCGGTTACCACATGTTCCATAATGTGGGCCTGGAATAAAAGTTAGACAGTCAGACTGTTATAAGGGGCCGGTTTACCCGGCCCCCTATAACAATTGTTTTTTCAACCTGTTTTTTGCCGGAGAGGAGGATGAATCTTAGTGTTAAAATATATCGCCAAGCGTCTGATTTCCATGGTTCCTGTTTTAATTGGGGTAACTTTTCTGGTTTTTGCTATAATGCATTTTACTCCTGGAGATCCGGCTACCTTACTCCTGGGCGAAGAGGCACCACCCGCTGAAGTAGAGAGAATGAGAGAGCGAATGGGGCTTAACGATCCCTTTCTGGTCCAGTATGGAAACTTTTTATTTGGACTTTTACGTTTGGACATGGGATTATCTTTAACTACAGGTCGACCGGTTTTTAATGAAATCACGAACCGGCTTCCGGCGACAATAAGGCTGGCTGCGGCGGCTATCCTTGTAGCAATTTTTATTGGGGTAACTGCAGGGATTATTGCTTCCACCAAGCAGTATACAATTTTTGACGGGGGAGCAATGTTTATTGCCCTCCTAGGGGTTTCTATGCCCAACTTCTGGCTTGGATTAATGATGATTTTACTCTTTTCTGTGTTCTGGAATAATACTTTTGGTTACGTTTTATTTCCCTCCTCGGGTTTTGATACCTGGCGCCACCTTGTAATGCCTGCCGTTGTCCTGGGAACAGCCCACGCAGCTTTTATTACCCGGATTACCCGTTCATCTATGCTGGAAGTTTTACGCCAGGATTACATTCGAACAGCCCGTTCTAAGGGGCTCAGTAGTCGAGTTGTTATTTACATTCACGCTTTACGTAATGCTTTAATGCCTGTAGTTACAATGGCAGGACTTCGCTTTGGAGTTTTGCTGGGGGGTTCAGTGGTAACTGAACAGATTTTTGCAATTCCCGGAATGGGTCGCTTATTGGTTGAATCGGTACGTTCCCAAAATTACACTGTAGTCCAGGGAATTATCCTGACCTACGCTATTATTTTTAGCCTGGTAAATCTTGCTGTAGACCTTTTATATGCAGCAATTGATCCCAGGATTAAGGTTCAGTATAAATAAACTGGCTAAATTTGTTTTGTTGTTGTTTAACGAGGAAGGAGGGGCATGAATGGCAACTGAGGCGACAGCAGTAAAAACTGTTACCCGAAAAAAACAAAGGACCAGATTACAGGAAACCTGGCGCCGCCTTAAGAAAAACCCCTGGTCAATGGGTGGATTGATTTTAATTATTGTTCTGGCTCTGATTGCAATTTTTGCAGACCAGATAGCACCTTATGGATATAACGAGCAAGATTATTTTAGAATTCTCCAGGGACCCTCCCGGGAAAACCTGCTGGGCACCGATAATTTAGGTAGGGATGTCCTTTCCCGTATTATTCATGGGTCAAGGCTTTCCCTATCAATAGGTTTTATTACAACCGGAATTGGCTTAACCGTTGGTGGATTTTTAGGAGCCCTTGCAGCTTTTTATGGGGGTAGAATTGATAACCTGATTATGCGGTTTATGGATGTTATTCTGGCAATTCCAGGGTTTATTTTTGCGATAGCCCTGGTAACTGCATTGGGGCCAAATTTAACCAATTTGATGATTGCAGTTGGCATCAACACCATCCCCTATTTTGCCCGAATAATCCGTTCTTCGGTAATGTCTACCAAGGAGAATGAGTTTGTAGAAGCGGCGCGGGTAATTGGTTCTTCTGATTTATGGATTATTTTCAAACACCTGATTCCCAACTCCCTTGCACCCATCCTTGTTCAGGCAACCCTGCGGATTGGAGATACCATAATAATCGCTTCCGGCCTGAGTTTTCTGGGACTGGGGGCCCAACCTCCCTTACCCGAATGGGGAGCATTGCTCTCTGCTGGTCGCGGTTATCTCAGGGTGGCCTGGTGGATGGCGACTTTCCCCGGGATTGCTATAATGATAACGGTTCTGGCTTTCAATCTACTGGGAGATGGTTTGCGAGATGCCCTGGACCCACGCCTGAAAAATTGATTCGAGGTAAAGGAGGATCACTGTGAGCGATAATTTGCTGGAGATTAACAACCTGCACGTCCATTATATTACCGATGACGGTACTGCTCGGGCGGTAAATGGTATTGACCTTAAAATTAAACCAGGAGAATGTCTGGGCCTGGTGGGAGAAACAGGTGCTGGAAAGACCACTGCTGCTCTTAGTATCCTGAGGCTTGTTCCGGACCCTCCTGGGAAAATAATAGAAGGGGAAATTATTTTCAACGGGGAAAATCTGCTGAAGAAAAAGGAGCGAGAAATGCGGAAAATCAGGGGAAATAGGATTTCCATGATTTTTCAGGATCCAATGACTTCACTAAACCCTGTTTTTACAGTGGGGCGGCAGATTGCCGAGAACGTGAGCCTGCATCAAAATGTCAGCATCAAAAAAGGGATTGAAAAAGCCCGGGACATGCTGGAACTTGTTGAAATTCCAGGAGGAAGGGTTTATGATTATCCTCACGAATTCAGCGGAGGCATGCGGCAGCGAGTTTTAATAGCTATGGCGTTAGCCTGTAATCCTGCTCTCTTAATTGCCGATGAGCCTACTACCGCTCTTGATGTAACAATACAGGCCCAGGTTCTGGAGATAATTAAAGGGCTTATGGAAAAAGTAAAAACTTCTTTGATTATGATCAGCCACGATCTGGGTGTAGTCGCAGAGGTTGCCGAACGGGTTGCGGTTATGTATGCGGGACAAATTGTCGAGGTAGGACCTCTGCGGGCAATTTTTACAAACCAAAAACACCCCTATACTGTTGGTCTTTTTGGGTCAATTCCGGATATTGACGACAGGGAGAGTACCCGCCTGAACCCAACCCGGGGCTTAATGCCTGATGCCATGGAACTTCCTGAGGGCTGTTCTTTTCATCCCCGGTGTCCGGAGGCGATGGACAAGTGTTCCAATGAAGTCCCTCAATCTTTTGAAGTAGGGGATGGGCATTATGTTTCCTGTTTCCTTTATTCTTAAACCATGTAATGTTTTTGTAAGGGGGAAATCCTATGGCAGATAAATTACTGGAAATAAAGGATCTGAAAAAATATTTTCCCACAAAACAGGGGATGTTACACGCTGTGGACGGAATTAACTTTCACATTAACCGGGGAGAAACACTGGGTTTAGTCGGAGAATCCGGTTGTGGTAAATCCACCACGGGGAGACTTTTACTTCGTCTTCTGGAAGCTACCGGGGGAGAAATTATTTATGACGGTGAGGATATTTCCGTTTTCAATAGGAAGAAGATGAAAGAATTCGCCAGGAAAGCCCAGATGGTTTTCCAGGATCCTTTCTCTTCGCTTGACCCAAGAATGAGTGTTGCGGAAATAATTGGGGAGCCCCTGCGGGTCAACCGGATATATAACAACAGCAAAGAAAGGCGCCAAAAAATTGAAGAGATGATGGAATTTGCGGGGATTGCCTCTCGCCTGATAAATTCCTACCCCCATGAACTTGATGGAGGGAGAAGACAGCGGGTAGGAATAGCCCGGGCTCTGGTTTTGAACCCAGATTTTTTAGTCCTGGACGAACCTGTTTCTGCTCTTGATGTTTCCATCCAGGCCCAGATTTTAAACCTTTTTGAAGATCTCCAGGAAGAATTCGATTTAACCTATCTTTTTATTGCCCACGATCTTTCAGTAGTAAAACATGTCAGTGACCGGATCGCAGTTATGTATATGGGCAGGATCGTTGAGTATGCTGACTTTGATAAGGTAATTTACGAACCATTACACCCCTATTCACAGGCGCTGGTTTCGGCAATACCCCGGATAAACCTAGATCAGAAAAGGGATAGAATAATCCTGGAGGGTGATGTTCCGAGCCCGGTCAATCCCGACAAGTATTGCAATTTTTATGGTAGGTGCCAGGAAAGAAAAGATTTCTGCATAGAACAGGAAGCTAAACTGCAAGAAATTGAGCCAGGACGTTTTGTAAGCTGTCTTTTAAGGCAATAAGTAATTGGGAAAAGGGAAGTGAAGGAGGAATGATTATGCGCCCGATAATCGGAATTACCATGAACACCAGAGGAGAATTTTCTTCATATTACGTGGAATCAGTTGAAAGAGCTGGTGGTTGCCCGGTTGTTCTTTCAAGTGTTGAAAGCTGTGAAGCCCTTTTACCGGTTTTAGATCAACTCAATGGAATAATTTTTTCCGGGGGTACCGATATCAACCCCTTTTATTACGATGATGGACCGCGTTATGGACTGGATGTAGTTAAACCAAGTCGGGATCGATATGAATTTGAATTAATAAAAATGTGTTTTGAAGAATACAGGTTCCCGATGCTGGGCATTTGCAGGGGAATGCAATTGCTCAATATTTTCCAGGGTGGGAACATGTACCAGTGCCTGGAAAAAGAAAAACCCCAGGGATTAATGCATGCGTTAATGGAAAAATTTCCCCTTCACTACCCAGCTCATGCGGTGGAAATTGAAGAAAATTCGAAGCTTTTTGAACTGGTTGGGAAAAATAAGGTTTTTGTTAACAGCCTCCATCACCAGGGAATTAAAGAAATAGGTGCTAAGCTAAAGAAAACTGCCTGGGCCCCTGATGGCCTTATTGAGGGAGTTGAAATGCCCGGCGACAGATTTGTGGTTGCAGTACAGTGGCACCCAGAAATGATGACCAAAAAGGATGAGTACGCCCAGGCAATTTTCCGTGGCTTTGTCAGGGAATGTATCCATTCAGCTGAAAAAGTTCCCGGCGCCAGCCAATAAATAAGCTTAATGAGAGCAGCCAATTCCACGTTAAGGAATTGGCTGCTCTGCTTTTCGGTTTGAATTAAGGGAGATGATCGGTAAGTGGGGGATAGCAGAAAAAACCGCTGCTTATTGCTTGATTAAAGGGACCTATTATATCCAAAGGGCCTGCCCTTTTGCATTTGGTCCAGGTAGTTTAAAACTTAAAGATGTTTTCAATGAACTGGAAAGAAGATCTCGGGAAATTAAAACAGTTTTTGTGTGGAGGTTCCAGCAAGGTTAGAGGGTTTTTCCAGGACCAGGAAGAAGGTTACCAGTAAAGAGAGTGTTCTTTTTTTGGACAGTTAACTTCAGCAAAAAAAGAATTTTATTTCTGCACCTTCTTTAAAAAAGCAGATCAAAACCTCCATGAAATTTTTGGGGTTTTGATAATAAATTGAACGAAATTTAATTATAACAAGGGAAAAGTTCCAAAAGATAGAAAATTATTGGAGATGGTTTCAGATTTTTTTTGAAAGGATGATTTCGTTGAGCGAAATTCAAGAGACCGCAGCCCAGATCAAAAAAAGAATAGAGGACAATGTTAATAGTGTTATGGTTTTAAACAGTGTAAATGTCCTGGAAATCATGCTTGCAGCTGTTATCTGCCGGGGACATATTTTGTTGGACGACATTCCAGGTGTTGGAAAAACAATGCTGGCTAGAACTTTCGCGAACTCCCTGGGTTTGAATTTCAAAAGGATTCAATTCACTCCGGACCTTCTCCCGGCAGATGTCACCGGAATGAATGTTTATAACCAGAAGGAAAGAGAGTTTGAATTTCACCCCGGCCCTGTTTTTACCAATATTCTGCTGGCCGATGAAATTAACCGGGCCACACCCAGAACCCAGTCCAGCCTTTTAGAATCCATGCAGGAAGCAACAGTAACAATAGATGGAGAAACCCATACTCTGAAAGATCCTTTCCTGGTTCTGGCTACCCAGAACCCCGTAGAAATGGAAGGGACCTTTCCTCTCCCGGAGGCCCAACTGGACCGATTTCTTTTTTGCCTGCGGTTGGGTTATCCTTCCGCCGAGGGAGAAAAAGAAATCATCAATCGTTTTATTAACGCCAATCCCCTGATGAATATTCAACCCGTAGCGGGGTTGGAAGAAATCCAGTTACTGCGGGATGCTGTGGGTAAAGTTTACCTGGCAAACCCTGTCGGGGAATATATTGTTTCCCTCTGCCGGAATACCCGGGAACTGGAGGGAGTAAGGCTGGGGACAAGTCCCCGGGGAACCCTTTATCTGGCCCGGGCTGCCCAGGCTCTTGCTCTGATCAGGGGTAGAGATCATGTTTTACCGGATGATGTCCAGGAAGTGGCCAAACCTGTCCTTGCTCACAGGATTTTGACTGCTGTTTCTTCGGCTGTTTTTGAAGTTACAGGGGATGATCTGGTTGAAAATGCTTTAAATGAAACCAGGGTTCCAGTAGGACCCTTTAATGCAGGTGAGGCGCGTGCAACCTAAAACGGTAATGCAGGTGGGAGGGGTTCTTGTTTTTATCGGGATTGTGGCTGGGAGCACCCTGGGGACCCTTCCGGGGCTTGTTCTTCTGGTCATGGGATTTATTTCCCTGCAGTGGGGCCAGAAAGTTTTAAACCGGGTAAGTCCTTATGTCCACCTGGAAAAAAGAAGGGCTTTCCCCGGAGAGGAAATTGAGGGATATACTGAACTGGTAAACTTCCAGCCCGTGCCCATTCCCCGCTTGAGATTTTATCTGGACTGGCCTCCCAATCTTGGTTCTCCTCAGGGGAGGGAAGTAGTCCTTTCCCAGGAAACCACGAGTTATAAAATTGTCCAGACTTTCGGTTTGCGCTGGTTCGAGAGGATAAAACGCCGTTTTGCCATTTCCTGCAGATTAAGAGGAGATTATACTCTGGGCCCGGCAGAAATGAGGGCCGGAGATCTTTTTGGGTTTTCTGAAGCTCACAAGAAATCAGAAGTTCGGGAACGTTTTATGGTTTATCCCCGCCAGGTTCCTGTTAATTTAATCGGTTCTAATTCTCGGAGTCCATTTGGTAACAGGAGCGAGGCCAGCTGGATTTTTGAGGATCCCATTCTTTTCCGGGGGACCCGGGATTATAAACCTGGAGACACCTACTCCAGGATAGAATGGAAGGCTACAGCAAGGATGGGCTCGTTGCAGAGCAGGGTTGTTGACGCTTCTTTTGCCAATGAAGTGGGTATGGTTGTTAACGTTTCAACAACGCCTTTTATCTGGCAGATTGACCGGGAACTACTGGAAAAAAATCTAATGGTTGCAGCTTCTCTGCTGCCAGTTATCTTAAAGGGAAAATACCTTTTTGGTGTTTATTCTAACGGGCGCATAGCTGGGTTAAGCTCAACTGCAGGGATCAACGTGGGCAGTGGGCCAGATCACTACCGGCAGTGCCTTGAATTTTTATCTCGCCTTTTGCCCGGAGCCCGCACCGAATGTGCAGAAGTACTTTCAGCTACGAGCCGCAAACTGGGAGAAAAAGCCCACATTATTGTATTTACGGGGATAATCACCCCAGAACTTGCCGCAGAAATGGCTGCCCTGGGCCGCAGGGGAAAAAGAGTGACCCTGGTTTATTGCGGGGATAAACCTGCCGGAGGGTATCCTCCGGGCCTAAAAGGTTATCAGGTAATGGAAGGGGGGCGGTGGGATGAACTGGAAAACATCACGCTCCATCCGTTTAGCAGTTGATATATTAACAGTTATTGCTTTTTTGGGATTTTTTTTCCCCTGGCTCTACCTGGGAGAAGAACTAACCGAGCACACCTTAGGTTTTTCCCTGTTCTGGAGAATTGGTTTTCTGGTAGTCTGGGGCCGTTATTTTACCAGGTTCTGGGGGTACTCGAATATTTTCAAGAATGAAAAAACAAAGAAAGTAACTGGAATAGTTTTCATCCTGGTCAGTATTTTTCTTTTATTGTTTCTTGTTTATTACCCTGGACTCGGCGGGCAACCGGAGGATAAATTTTTCTGGTTTTTCAGTTCCCTAATCTTTTTGCTCTGGGGAATTTATAGCGGGACCGATGAAGTGAACCCCAGGGTTTTACAGCGGGTTCTTATCGGTGGATCTTTTAGCTATGCTTTGTTTTTCCTGGCCATTTTCCGGATGGATTTGTGGGAACAACTCCAGGGCCAGGCCCTCCTGCTTACGATAGGCTGGTTCCTCTTAATTATTGTAACTCTGGGCTTGAATCGGGTTCTGGAATATTCCCGTTACAGTGCAGAACGGGAGGACCGGGTTACCCGGTTCTGGTCACCCCTGCTTGGGGCGCTGGCCGTTGTTTGTATATTTCTGGCAGGCCTGGTCAGTTTTGTCCTTCCCGGGGTTGTTAATATTTTGCGGACCCCTTTCCGGGCAGTTTTAACCCTGTTTCAATTCCTATTAAACGCTGTATTCTGGGTTTTTGCTTTCTTTGCAGCAGGTATTATTAGATTATTAAACCGGTTTCTTGAGCCTGTTGGCTGGACAATTGATTTAGAAGAACACGAGGGACCGATCCTTTTCCAGGAAGGCGAACAGGAATTTATCCCTCAGGGCGAACCCATTTCGGAGACGGTAATAGAGTTTGGAACTGTTCTGGTATCGATTATTGTTTTTGCAATGGTAGCCTATATTATTTTTGCCTTTATCAAGCATAAAAAAGAGGAGGTTGAAGACGTTACTGAGACACGGGAATCAATCGCTTCTGCAGATATGTTAACCCGCTGGGCTGGAGAAACCCTGCTGGGGATAAAAAAAGCCTGGGCAGAGGGCCTGGGAAAACTAAAAAGGCCGCGGGATTATCGCACGGCAACAGAAATATATAATGCGGTTTTGCAGGAGATGGCCCGGTGGGGCAATAAGAAACCCCCGGGGATGACCCCCCACAGCTTCCAGAAGCGGATAAAATTGCTTTTACCAGAAGGCGAGACCCGGGCAGACAGGATTCTTAATGCCTTTTCCAGTGAATACTATGGTGGTCAAACTCTCCCCCCAGGACATCTAGAAATCCTGCGGGAAGATCTGCAGGAAGTATTGCGCAGCATAAGGGCAATGAAAAAGGAAAAGGCTCGCTAAGGGTAGCGAGCCTTAATTTTTAAGCTCTTTTGCGCATATAATCCAGGATATCCTCAGGAATTTCCCTTCCCTCAGGAACCCTTTCCTCAAAGTTTTCCTGGTAGTAAAAGGTTAGCAGAGCTTCTTTAAATTCCGGGTTGAATTGATCATCAATAGAGCCCGTAAATAAACCGAATTTTTCCAGGATCGTTTTTACTTCCTTAAGATTTTCTCCCTCGAGGGGGATTTTTTTTACTTCCCGATCGGAAAAATAGAGGTAGAAAAGGTCCAGCATATCGCTGAGTTTTTCAATTGGTTCCGGGTCATCATCAACCCTGAGGTCGATATATTTATCGGTTAGTCCAGCATAGCCACCATTTTCCCGGAAAACGACCAGGGCTGCAGCCTGTTTTCCCCTTTTATCCCCACCGGCTTTCTGGCCTGCTTTTAGAGCAGCGAGTAGGCGATCTGCCAGTTCTCCAGAAGAGTTCTGGAAGGTTTCTGCCATGGCTTCTACTGTTTCTCTGCTCACGAGGATATTGCCCTGGGCTGTAAAGTTTTCCCCGGCAATGCCTCCGGCCCAGTTCAGGCATTCTTCGCCCGTAAAAGTGGCGGAACGCCCCCGGGCATCGATGACACCTACCTGGCGGTGAGCGGAATCTTTGTCAGCTCCTGTTAATTTTTCAATAACTTCCTGGGGAGAATTTCCCTGGGCCAGTAATTCCAATCCCTTTGGGCCGTAGGAAGGATTTGCCAAAGCCTGGGTCGCTACAGCTCCTACCCGGGATAGAATGTGGGGAACAATTGCTCCTGCAGCTAAAAACTTGGATTGAACTGCAATTCCCAGGTCCCCATTTTTGGGGTCAAAGCCAGCGATGGAGAAGGTGGATGTTTTTACCGGTTTTTTCATAAATTTTCTACCTCCTGTTAAATTTTACTTTTCCCTGTTATTTTATAACCGTATTATACCAGAAAAAAAGCCAGGGGGAAAATCCCCCTGGTTATTCATTTTGAGTTTCTTGCAGTTTGTTTTTTACTTTTTGTGTGGCCTGGTAAACCAGGCTTTCGATAAATTCTTCCCGGTTAGAGTCTTCCCGGCCGTCATAGTAAATGGAAATAACGGGGATGTTGATTTCTTCCTGCAGGGCATTCTGCTGGGCTTCTACAACAGAACCGGGCATACAGGTAAAGGGGGCGACAAATATTGCTCCCCCGACCCGGGGCCTATCGGCAAAACAGGCAGTCCTACCTATGGTCATGGGAGGTTCTCCACCGTAGTGTTTGGAAACGTAGGGGAGAGACCTTTTCTGGATTTCTTCAGGGGAAGGTTCGTGCTGATCGGCCAGTAAATCTCCGGCAGCCTTTTCCAGCCTGTGTTCGTGCTGCAGGCCAACTTTGAGCATCCAGCCGTAACCCTGGCCGATTAAAAAGGCTCCCAGTTTGCGGTCATTCTGCAAGGCCTCCCGGGCTTCCTGGCGGGTGATGTGGGCTGTGTAGGTGAAAATTTCCGTGGCCGGTGACATTAAAACTTCGCCCCCCGCGGCTTCAATTTTCCGTGCGATGTCCTGGTTACAGCGGTCATCTATCCGGACGTAAAATTCGCCGGCTAAGACAACCTGGGGCCGATCGGGTTTTTGGCCCCTGGCTTCCTGGAATTCTTCAGCTGCCTGGGCCAGGAGAACCTCAATTTTTTCCAGCAGGGCCCCCTGGATTATTCTGGCGGTGTTGAATTTATGGTTTTCCAGTAAGCCCAGGAGCTTGTTGGAGTGCTTGCGGAACAGGGCTTCGCTTTTTCCGGGTTCTGTTTCATAGGGACGGGTGGCAAAAAGCATTTTATAGAGCATATCCATGGCCAGCATTCCGTCAAAGGAACAGATTACAAAACCCAGTCCCAGGCGCTTGAAAACATCATCAATCCTGATGGAACAAACCCGCCGTCCCCCGTGCCCGGCCTTATTTAGAACAAGGGACTGAGTAGGGGCATACATCCCGTACCGGCAGGGTCCACAGGCCCAGCCCTGGAAGAAAACGCTTTCTTTTTCCTTGCTGACCTCGGGGTTATCCTTTATGAATTCTAAAAAGTCCTGGACGTTCTGGATGAAGGGAAGGCATTCTTCCCCGTTAACATATTTCCGGGCCAGGGTTAAATCGCTGTCTGTGCTGCGGGGAAGGATTCTGGCGTCAATGCCTTTGTTGCGGAAAAGGGCCTGGAAAACACTGGCGTGGCGGGTTGGTTCGGGAATATATATTGTTTTCCATTCCCGGCTGCTGATGGGGTGGGTTGTGGCCTCAAGGAGGGGAGGAATTACCGAGTCTTTCCGGGCCCGGCAGGTGTTTTTAAAAGCTTCCAGGCGCGTAATTAGCCCGGCAGGGGCTGTGTGTTCATCGAGGGTTAAGCGTAAAAACCCGGTAAGATTACCCAGAAAATGGCGGAGCATGGCATTTGGCCCGCACTTGAAGGGGTCCTGGAAGACTATATTGAAAAGGGGAAGTCCGGTCTTACCGGCCTTGGAATTCAAAAAGCGAGCCATAATTGCTGCAGTCAGCATCTTTTGCACCTGGAAGGGATAAATGTTTTCCAGCTTTTCCGAAACTTCCCGCATGTACCCGGTTAACTCCTCCCGGTAGGGTTCCAGGAGGGGTATTTCAAGCCTTTGGTCATAAAATCCCTGGAATAAATGGAAGAAATGGTCCTGGGTAAGGGGTAACAATCCCCGTTTGCGAGCGTATTCCAGGGAGCCCTTGGCTACAAAATCATCATAAAGGGTATAGGATCTCCCCAGAAAGAGGGCGGTAACTTCGGCAGGGTAATTTTGCAACTCGGAAAAAACCCGGACTGCCTCGGTTTCCATGTTCCGGGAAAATTGCTCCCTTGCAGCGAAGGCCTTTTCCAGGGCGCCCTTTAATTTAGCCCGGGAATAATTATTACCCAAAATCTTGCGGGCTACAGGCTCGAGCTGCTTTTCAATACGGGTTTTTCCCTTGCGGAAATTGAGCGGGGCGTAGAGATGCCGCTCGGGTTCCAAAGCTATGGATTCTGACACGACTCGGTCCAAGGTCTGGAGCAGCGAACAGGTAAAGCCCCGAGGCCAGCTGGGAAACCACGGTAATTCTTCCATATCCACGGGTTCGGGGATGAAAATGTAATCAAGGTCCATATCGGCAAGTTCCTTGTAGTGGCCAACAATTATCTCCATAGGGTAACACATGTCCGAATTAAGCATCTGTTTGCCGCGTTCTAAGGTTTTCTGATCACTTGTTTTGGATTGAACTACCCGGAACCCAAGTTCTTTAAAAAAGGCAGCAAAGAAAGGATAAAGATCGTAATTCAAGCCCGCCCGGGCCAGACCAACCGTGGGTCCGTCAGCCAGAGGTTCTCCGGCGGCCTTTTCGAAAAGTTCATTTCTTTGGCTAATGAAATCGGGAAGGTTAACACCCTCCACGGATTTTTCCAGGTCGGAAAAGCGTCCACAGCGATCTCCATAAATAAAGGTGGAATTATCGCTGAAGGTAATTATGTCCAGGGTGCAGTTATGTTCGTGTTCGCAGCTGGCGGTACACTTTTTCTTATTGACCTTAAATGAATTTAAACGGTCCAGGCTGCGGAAGGCGAAGCGAGCCCGGTCTCCTTTTTCACTGAAGAATTTGGCCATCAGAGCACTGCCCAGGGCTCCGGTTAACTCCGGATTGGCCGGAACATGAATTTCCCGGCCAGTTTCTCCGGCAAAGGCTGCAGCCAGGGCATGGTTTTTGGCAGTAGCACCGGTGAAAATTAAACGACCTTCCAGGACCCGGTTTTCAGCGGTTTTGTTGAGGTAATTGCGGGCCGAGGAATAGGCCAGGCTGGCCAGCTGAGAGGAAAGAGGCAATCCTCTTGCCGCAGCTGAAACAAGAGCCGACTGGGAAAGGAGGGTGCAGGTATCCCCAAGATCAATCCCGTATTGGGCGGTAAAAGTTTTATCCGAGAATTCCTCCTTGATTTTAACTCCCAAAAGTTCGGCCAGGTTTTCCAGGAAAGTTCCCGTACCTGCTGCGCAAACCGGGTTCATGTTGTAGTCGAACAGGACTCCATTTTTTAACTGGAGAAACTTTGAATCCTCGCCTCCGATTTCAATAATGGCCAGGTCTTCGTGGGATCCATACATGTACTTTACTCCTTCGGCCTGGCAGGTTATCTCGTCTACAGCATATTCAGCGTTAAGTATTTTCTGGGATAAAAATCGTCCCGAACCGGTTGTACAGGCTTTTATGGGAGCATCTCCGAGCAGCTCTCCGTATTTTTCTCTAACCTGTTTCATCAGTTCCAATACCTGGAGAGCGGGCCTTCCAGCTGTGGGCAGGTAAACCCCACCGATAATTTTTCCATCGGCATCAAGAAGGGAACATTTGGTAGAAACCGAACCACAGTCAACCCCCAGGTATACACAGTCCAGGTTGAAATCCCCGGGATTATTTTCGAATGCTTCCATGTAATGGACCCGGTCCGGGTCAAGGGAAGGCAGAGGTCGGCTGGGCTGGTAGGGGCGGTTTAAGATAGCGGAAATATTTAAATCCGAAAGCAGGACAGGTTTGGCTTTGACAGCGGCTCCTATGGCATTAATGAATTCATGGCTTTCGGGAATAATAATTTCTTTGCCGGTTTGGTTACAGTGTTTTTGCAGGTACTTCATAACAGCCTTGTTATTGGCAACGCCACCGATTACAGCAAGTTCTCCCGGGCCGTTAATCCTGTTCTGGGTCACATTGGTAATAACCAGGTCAACCAGGGCCTTGGCCATTCCCGCAGAAACTGCTGCCTGGGAGGCTCCTTCGTTGATGGCATGGGTCATGTCGGATTTGGCGAAAACAGCACAGCGCCCGGAAATTTTGACCGGATCTTCGGCTTCCAGGGCTACTTCGGCCAGTTCTTTATCATCAAACCCCATGCGGGTGGCCTGCTGGTACCAGAAGGAACCGCTTCCGGCAGCACACTGCCCGTTGCGGTTAAAAAACTCGATTGTTCCATTCGGGCCCATTTCCAGGTAGTACATATTTTCATGGCCCAGAGATAGAACCGCATCTACACTGGAATTAATATTGCGAAGACCCAGTTGAAGGGCTTCAACTTCCAGAATAGGATCAAGGCCCGCCTCCATTGCTAAAAGCCGGGAATTGCTGCCTGTTACTCCCAGGAGAACCTTTTCTTTTTCGTAACCATCTAAGAGGTGTTGCAAGCACTTGCGGGCAGCCTCCAGCGGGCTTCCCGAATTGGGGAAAGAAATTGTTTTTAAGTCCCCGTTTTCCTTTAGGATTCCTTTTACCGAAAAAATACCCATATCTAATCCAATTGCTGGTAGCTTGGCTGACAAAAATAGCACCCCCCAAAAACATCTCTTTACAGGAATTCGGTATTTTCTGTTAAAATCCTACAAAGAACTGAAAAGTAGCAGGGTTTGAGTAAAGCTGCGCAGAAGTAAACAGGCGGAGCAAAATTCCTCGAGTGGAGGAGATAGCCTTGAGTTTTCAGTGCCCCCAGTGTTCAGGGGAAATAGAAAAGGATGAGGGAAAATGTCCCCATTGTAATAAGGTGTTGATCTGGAAGGAAGGAAAACCCTTAACTCTGGAAGATGTTGCCCGGAAAAGATCGGGATGTTTTTTCCTGTCGCCTGGGCTTTATGCTCCGCTTCTTTTTATTATTTTGCTGATTATCCTGGGTTTGATTTTTGCCCTGCAGGCCGATTAAAGCAGGTGGAGAATTATTGCCAAAATGAGGGCGGGAATACCCAAACAGAAAAAGTAAGCTGCCCGGGATAATTTTTCTTCCCGGTTGCCTGCTTTCTGGGGTTTACCCTGCTCAGTCATGATATATTGCCGGAGAGAGGATTCCCGGACTCCCAAAACTGCAGTTATGGTATTAAAAATTCCCAGGATTAAAAAAGTCCCGAAGACAAAAGCGGAGATCTGCCCTGCAAGATAAATCCCGGGGTCCATTCCCCGGAAAAAATAAAGGACAAAAAGGACAGCCAAAATGCTAATAGCTGTGATGACCAGGCCTTTTCCCATGGCGTTGAGATACACATTTTCCCCGTCCAAAATGATCACCCTTTCTGACTTAAACCATCAATTAATAGGATAGTTAAAAAGTCAGCAACTGTCAAATGGTATTGGATTTTGTCTTTTTAGAAGGTGAGGTTTATTGGAAAATTTTTTAATTCATTTTATTCCCCTGCTCCGGCAGTTTTTTATCCTGCTTTTAATTCTTTTTGCCATCAGTGGAGGTAATGCCTTTATTGACAACTTAAGAATCCCTGGCCGAACTCCACCCCTGGAAATTGAATACATGGGGACAAGGTTCCGGGGGAGACGGCTGGCTATTGCTTTAACTGCGGCGGTTTTATTAAATTTACTTCTTATTTTTTTCAATCCGCTGGTCCAGTCCTATTTTTATGGCCCCGTGTTTTTGATTGCCTATCTTGTTCTACTCGTTCTGGGGGCGGGAGTTACCGTTTACAGTCTGGATCAGTTCATTTTCCTCTCGGGAGTTTTAGGAGTTTTTTTGAGTAATATCCTGAAAAAGCAGCCCTGATCTTTGTGTGAATAAAAAATGGCGGGGTTGCAGCAGAAGTGGCAAAGTGTTATCGTATATTTAGACAAAACAAGGAATATCAATCAGGAGGGTTTTTTGTGACTGACAGAAGAGAGACAGAGGATCAAATTCAATATGATAGCTACTGGAACCTGTTAAAAAAGTTCTATTTCACCTACTTAAATCCCAAAAAAGGTGTTTTCTTCCTGGTCCAGTTCGGCCATATAATTGGTGCAGCGCTGACCCTGATTCCACCTTTGATTATTCGAGAAATAATTGACGAGGCCATACCAAGTGGAGTCATGGAGAGGATTTTATATCTGGTTTTTTTTGCCCTGGGAATATACCTCCTGGAGGCAGGAACCCGGGGTTTTAAGCAATACTTTGGCCATGTTGTAGCCCAGGAAATTACCCGGGATATGCGCAATGACCTCTATTCCCATTACCAGAAGTTGACCTTAGGTTTTCATGATAATAAAAAAACAGGAGAGTTGATGTCCCGGGTTGTTGACGACCTGAACCGGATGCAGGAGTTTGTCCACCATGGACCAGAAGCCCTGGTTGGGTCTTTAGCACTGCTTTTGGGAACCGTGGGAGTCATGTTTTATTTAAGCCCCCGGCTGACGCTAATAGCCCTAATCTTTGTTCCGGTGTTACTGGTTTTCTCTCGGTTCATGCTCAAGAGAATGCACATGGCTTTCCGGGAAACCCGGGAGCGTAAAGCCATTATGCACGACCGGCTCGAGGATAACCTGGCCGGGATCCAGATTATAAAAGCATTTGCTAACGAAGAATTTGAATTCAACCGGTTTTCTTTTACCAATGAAAAACATAAAGAAGCCCGTTTTAAGGCTATTAAGTATATGAGCATTTTATTCCCCGGATCCCGGTTGATGAATGCTTTTGGAATCCTGACCGTTCTTAGTTATGGTGGTTACATGGTGGTAATCGGAGAGATTACAGTAGGAACCATTGTGGCTTTTTACGGCTTTTTGATGCAGTTCCGGGTGCCGCTTTTGCAGCTGGTCCACATGACCGAAGGTTTAAGCCGCTTTTTCGCAAGTACCGAAAGATTTTTCAATCACTTAGAAATTGAACCGGATATCAAGGAAAAAACCAGGGGCTGGCAAAAGCCAGTGCAGGGAGAGGTAGAGTTCCAGGACGTTCATTTTTCCTACCAGGAAGGAGAAAAGGTCCTTAAGGGTATCAATTTCCAGGTTGGAAAACAGGAGTCTGTTGCCCTGGTAGGCCCCAGTGGAGCCGGGAAGACGAGTATTATTCGCTTAATCCCCCGTCTCTATGAAGTGGACAGGGGCCAGGTCCTGGTTGACGGAATTAACGTCAGAAACTGGTCGATAAAAGATCTACGGGCTTCTATGGCCCTGGTCATGCAGGATGATTACCTTTTCTCTGATTCTGTAGCTGAAAATATTGCCTATGGTAACCCCGATGCTTCCAGAGAAAAAATTATAGAAGCGGCCAAGGCAGCCAATGCCCATCAGTTTATTACAGAGTTGCCAGAGGGATATGAAACTCCGGTAGGGCAGAGAGGTCTTAAATTATCCGGCGGGCAGCGGCAGCGAGTTTCCCTGGCCCGCGCCTTTTTAAAGGATCCGAGTGTATTGATTCTGGACGAGGCAACTTCAGCAGTTGATATTCAGACAGAAAAATTAATCCAGGAAGCTATTGCCAGAATAACCGCCAATCGGACCACCTTTATTATAGCTCACCGCCTTTCTACCATTCGCAATGCCGATGAGATCCTGTTTATTGAAGACGGGCAGGTTAAAGAAAGAGGAACCCACGACGAATTGATGGCCAAAGACGGAGAATACAGCAGGTATTACCAGATGCAGTTTGCCAAGGAACAGTCCGCATCCTAAAAATGGGAGGTTGTTCTTTATGGTAACAAAACGGGTAATTCCAGTTCTGGTTTTATTTCTGGTTCTGGTTTTTTGCAGTGGTTTGGTTTGGGCAGAGCAAATTTATTACGGTGAATATACCATGGTCCGGGAAATTGAATGGGAAATGCTCAACTTTTTCTCGGTTAACGGTAATTATGCCGATCCTGCTGATTTCCTGCAGCAGGCAGACGAGTATGTAGAACAAATTACTGCTTTCCTGGGCCGAGAAGACTGGCGCTCATTCGCCCGGAATAGCAAGATAGAATTTATCGCAACCAGACATTTACCCAGCCATCCCGCGGGCAGTTCTACTATTGCTTTAAATGTCCACAGGTTTGGCCTGGGTTTGGCTCCCACCGCAAGGGAGATTACAAGCCTCATTCTTCGGGGTTTTAACTCTTACTCCCTGAATATTGGGCTGGGGGGAGCAATGCAGGAAAGGTTCGGAGAAAATATCGCCCCCTATACGCTGGGCCAGGACCCGGATGAGCTTGTGGGAGAATTTATTGACAGGCAGGATTTGATTACAACCCTGGGTACCCCGGGCTATCCCTTTCACCTGGATCTTTACCCAGAGGGAAAAGACCGGAGGCCTCTTTACCTTTTAAGCCATTCTTTTGTGAATTACCTTCTGGAAGAATATGGTGTAACAGCAGTAATGAATGTTTACGATGCCCCCGATTTAAAATCAGCTTACCCCGAGTTTATGGGAAAGGATTTAGAGGAAATCCGCAGGGAGTGGCTCGAAAGCCTTGATTGAAATACTTAGAACTCCTCAAGGGAGAATGATTAGAAAAATTGTGGGAATGAAAAAAGCAGGCGCGGAGAACGCCTGCTTTTTTCATTCACCAAAGACCTGTAAAAATATCTCCAGATTTTTCTCCAGAACAGAACCTGTCAAAAGGTCCTGCAGGGCCAGGGTGAAATGGCCTTTTTTCAGACCGGGAATTAACCTCTCCCGGGCCAGGACGGCTAATAGGACCACGTTTTCCATGCGGGAATCTTCCAGTTCAATTTGATCGGCTTCAATTTTATTGATCTTACGCTCTTTGCATACTGCTGCCAGGGCGGCTGAAACATCCTGGCGATCTTCTTTTATCCTTACGGCCAAGGGCTGCCATTCAGTAGGTGCATAAAGGAGGGTGCCCCCATCCCGCAGGAAATTATTTGTTCCCCGCAGGGCCTCATTTATTTCCAGGCCAATTACCATATCTGCTTCTCCCTGCTTGATAAGCGGAGAATGGGAGGGGCCGATCCGGATATAGGATTCAACTACACCACCCCTCTGGGCCAGCCCATGAGTGTCAACTCCCTGAACTTCAAATCCCGCATGGTCAATGGCTCGGGCCAGAGTTTCGCTGAGCAACCCGATGCCCTGACCTCCAACACCAATCAGGTAAATATCAAACTTTTCCATGGTAGGCTAACCCCCTATTTCTTGATTTCAATGGCCTGGACGGGACAGGTTTGAACACAGGAACCGTCTCCAATACATAGATCTTCGTGCACCCAGACCGTTCCGTCTTGATTTAGCTGAAAAGAAGGACAACCAAACGTGCTGACACAGGCGTGAATTTCCCGGCACTTGTCCGTGATCTGTACTTTTTTGAGGATGCGACCTTTTTTCCTTTGTTCCCGGGAGAATTTCAACATGCAGGGGTGTTTGGCAATAACTACGCTGAAGCCATCGAAATCCAGTGCTTCTTTCACATAGTCGGTTAGTTTTTGCTGGTTGTAGGTATCAACTTCGAGGATTTTTTCCACCCCGAGACTTTCCAGTAGGGGAGCAATCGCTATTTTCTTAGTTTCTCCCCGGACATTGCGGCCGCTGCCCGGATTATCCTGATGGCCGGTCATCGCGGTAGTGTCGTTTTCCATGATTATCAGGGTAAAGTTATGCTGGTTAAATACCGAATTAATTATCCCCGGCAGACCGGCGTGGAACAGTGTAGAATCACCAAGGAAAGCCACCACTTTTTTGCTTGTATTAAAAAGCGATAGCCCAGAAGCCGTTCCGCTGGAGTGCCCCATGCTCAGGAGCACCTGACCCAGGGAATAGGGTGGAAGGTAACCCAGGGTGTGACATCCGATATCTGCAACGGATATATCACCTTCGGCCAGAGCCTTTTTAATAGCGTAAAAGCCAGAGCGGTGACCGCATCCAGGACACATCTGGGGTGGGCGGGGTATGGCCTGGTGGATGGGTTTTTTGCTTTCTTTTGGGGGAAGAAGGTCAGGCCAGTTTTTTTCTAATACATCCCGCACCTTGTCGGGAGTGTATTCTCCAATCCAGTCATCCAGGTCGACCTTGCCCTCAATTATTGTATTCAGGTTGTTGTCGTAGGCCAGGGCTTTAATTTTTTGTTCGATAAAATCATCCAGCTCTTCCAGGATTTTAACCTCGCCGTGCTCTTTCAGGAATTTAATGATTAAATTTTCGGGGAGGGGGTGGACCACTCCCAGGCGGAGAATATTAACCCCTTCCTCAATTTCTGGGACAACTTCCAGAAGAGATTTAAATGGTAGACCTGCTGTAATTATTCCCCGGTCGGCCCCGTTATTGATAATCTCGTTAAAAGGAGAATCCTTCATGTCTTCCTGAAATTTTTTTAACCTTTCCAAGGCAATTTTCTTCAGCTCAAAAACGCTGCGGGTAAGCGGGATATAGGGTCCGAATTTTTCCGGGGAAAATTTGGGTTCATTATCCGGCTCTTTAATTTCCAGGCCGGCAAATTCGATTTTTTGTTTGGCGTGACAGACATGGGTAGTCAGGCGTAAAACAACAGGCATATGTTTTTCCCGGGAAACCCGGACGGCCTCCTTAAACATTTTATAGGCTTCGGCAGGGTCCTTGGGTTCGAATATTGGAATATAGGAGAGGCGCCCAAAATGGCGGTTGTCCTGTTCGTTCTGGGAAGAATTGGCTCCAGGGTCATCTCCGAGAACAATAACCATACCTCCGGGGATATCCATGAGCCCAAGCTGCACGAAGGAATCGCTGGCCACATTCAACCCTACGCTTTTGAAAAAAACGCAGGAAGTGTGTCCGTTAACAGCGGCTCCAAAGGCAACTTCCAGGGCAACCTTTTCATTTACGGAAAACTCAAAGTAAATTGGATTTTTTTCCCGGGGGAGGGAGGTGATAGCCGCTCCAATCTCCGGGGTTGGCGAACCGGGGTAAGAAGTTGCGACCCTGACCCCACTTTCCAGCATTGCCCGAACCAGGGCGTGATTGCCCATTAAAAGCTCGGAAAAAGGCTCGGGTTGAAGCAAAACATCTCCCAGCTTTTTCAAAATTCTCCCTCCTTTTTCAATAGTAATTACTAATTCGCGGTAAAATGTTAAACACCTGCAAAAAGGTAGAGAAATAGGAAAAAAAGGAAAAACGGGATAATTTTTCCCGTAAGGAAGGAAGGGGACTGAAAAAGGAGAATTAAAAAGTAAAAGTCAATTTATTTTTCCGAGCAAATCCTGAGCAGAAGGGACCAAAAACCATGTTTTTTAAAATTAAACCTTATTTTTTTATTGCCCTAACCCTTGTTTTTTTATTGGCCATGGGATCCACTGCATTAAAGGCTGATGCAGGGGATTTCCATTTCAACCTGGCCAGTTTGGAGATGAGCAAACTCCTCCCGGAAATTCCCGGTGGTTCTTTCCAGGTTAAATCCCTCCAGGAAATTTCCGGAAGGACTGCTATTTCCAGGCTTGACCAGGCCGGACTGGAAAGAGGGTTTGTGGTATCTTTGGCCTACCTTTTAGGCCAACCCGAAGTGGAAGCACCCCTGGAATACCCTGATGTGAAAAAAGAAAACAATTATCTGGCCCTGGAAGTGGCCCGTTTTCCCGATCGTCTCCACGGGTTTTTCAGTGTCAATCCCCTGAGTCCCTACGCCCTGGTGGAAATCAGCCGTTGTGTAAAGCTTTTGAACCTGCCCGGACTCAAACTGCATTTTTCCAGTTCTAATGTTAATCTCCGCAACGATGTTCACCTCAACCAGGTGAAAAAAGTTTTCCGCCAGGCAGCGGAAATGGACATACCGGTTATATTGCATTTTCGAAATCGGTCCGAGAATTTTGGGCGGATTGACGCCGAGATTTTTATTTCAGAAATTCTGGCGGAATTTCCCGATTTAAAAGTTCAGCTTTCTCATCTTGGGGGCTGGGGAGGCTTTGACCGGGCCACCGAAGAGGTCTTTAGGACCTTTATTGACGCTTTTGCTAAAAACCCCCAACTGGATAAGAGCCGGGTTTTCATGGATATTTCGGGAGTTATTATCACCGATGAACTTGCAGTTGAAAACGGGCTGCAGTCAACTTCTCTTCTTGAGAGATGGAAGGCGGCTGAAATGCTCCGGGAATGGGGGCTGGAACAGGTTGTTTTTGGCAGTGACTGGCCTTTTGTTTCCCCGCGAGATTATATACGGATTATCCGGGAAAAACTGCCACTTACTCAGTGGGAAATTAATATTCTCCTGGAAAACGATCCTACGGAAAGGTTTCTGGGCGAAGAGATCCGCACCCCCAACCTGAACATTTTGAAATTATTTCTCCAGGAAGGTATTGATTACAACGCCCCTATGAGTGTTAATTTTTAATTAAACCGCCTGTTTTTGCAGCCGGTTTTTTAAGGAGGCCAAAATGAGACTCGGATTTTTTCAGTTTGATTGTCAGAGGGGTAATCGAGAAAAAAATCTGGAAACAGTCTGGAATAGATTGCAGGGGGAAAGTTTTGATCTGTTGGTTTTACCGGAACTTTTTTCCACTGGTTACTTTTTTTCTGATTACAAGGAAGCTCTGAAGCAGAGCGAAGAAGTTCCCGGAGGACCCACTACCCGCTTTCTGGCTGACCTGGCCCGGCAATGCCGGGCTTATATTATTGCCGGGGTCGCAGAAAAGGGAGAGAGGAGGGCCTTCAGCAGTGCGGTGGTTACAGGGCCCGGAGGATATATCGGCCATCACCGCAAGATAAACCTGACTGGCTGGGAACAGGAAATTTTCAATGGGGGCAGGAGCATCAATATCTTTCAGCTGGGCAGGTTAAGAGTCGGATTGGCGCTCTGCTATGACCTGTGGTTTCCCGAACTAACCCGAGTATTCCTTGAGCAGGGCGTTCAGTTGATCTGTCACCCGGCAAATTTTGGCGGGCCCATGTCCCCCGTTATTGCCCGGGCCCGGGCCATTGAAAATGTAATGGATGTGATAACTGCCAACAGGATCGGTACAGAAAAAGGCCCGGAAGGATATGAAACCTTCCGGGGGGAGAGTATGGTTATTAACCAGGAGGGAGTAATAATAGTTCAGGTAGGAAAAGATGAAGAATTACAGATAATCGAACTGGAAATTGGACCCCGGCCGGAAAAACCCAAACAACTGGGGGCCGATTTATTCAAGCAGATCGCTCGCTACAGCCCGGGGAAACTGGAAATCCGGGAATGGAATGGAAATGGTTTGTAAAACCCAAAATATTATCTGGTCTGGAGCAGGATCCGGTCATCACTGAGTTCCCGGCCCCGCACCCGGGCGAATCTTTCCAGCAGGTCAGGGACGGTTAGTTTTTTGCGCTGGGCAGAATCAATATCCAGGATTATTTCCCCCCGGTCCATCATTATGGTCCGGGTTCCCGTTTTTAGGGCCTGGTTCAGGTCATGGGTTACCATGAGAACCGTTAAATCCAGGTCTTTCACGATTTCCCTGGTTAGCTTTATGATTTCCTGGGCTGTTTGCGGATCGAGCGCAGCAATATATTCATCCAGGAGCAGGATTTTGGGGGAACCAAGGACTGCCATGAGCAACGTAAGGGCCTGTCTCTGGCCACCGGAAAGCTGACCCACGGATTCATCAAGGCGTTTTTCCAGGCCCAGCCCCAGGGTTTTTAAAATTCGGGAAAACTCTTGCCGGGAGTTTTTATTTAAGGCCCGATTCAAACCTCTTTTTTGACCGCGAGCCCTTGCCAGGGCAAGGTTTTCAGCAATTGACATTTCAGCTGCAGTGCCGGCCATGGGGTCCTGAAAAACCCGGCCCACAAATGCTGCTCTGCGGTGGGCGGGTAATTTTGTAATTTCTGCCCCGGAAAAACCAATAGAGCCAGTATCAGGTTCAATATCACCGGCGATAATATTGAGCAGGGTAGATTTCCCGGCCCCGTTGCTGCCGATGATTGTCAGAAAATCTCCTTTTTCCAGAGAAAGATTGACCCCGACCAGAGCGGTCTGTTGATTGGGTTCTCCAGGATAATAAACCTTGGAGACGTTGTTTAAACTGAGCATTAACCGGCCTCCTTTCCAGGAAAGGTTATTTTCTTTAAGCCCTGCAACCATCCCTTTTTAGGGCGGGCCAGGGGAATGATAACCAAAAAGGCGGTAACTAGTTTTAAGTCCGTGGGAGAAAATCCGAGACGAAGGGCGGTGGAAATCAGGGTGCGGTAGAGAATGGAACCCAGGATTACCCCTGAAGTGGCAAAGACAATTTTTTTATTGCGAACAATACTCTCCCCGATTATTACTGAAGCCAGCCCCACGATGATCATTCCAATTCCCATCCCGATATCAGCAAAACCCTGGTACTGGGCAACCAGAGCTCCGGAAAGGGCAGCCAGGCCGTTGGCCAGGGCCAGGCCCAGGATGATCATTTTCCGGGGAGCGACTCCCAGGCTTTTAATCATCCGCGGATTGTTGCCCGTAGCTCTTAAAGCCAGGCCCAGTTCGGTGTGTAAAAAGTAATCCAGGAGGACTTTAATTAGAAGAACAACAAGACCAAAACATAAAAGGGTTGCCCCCGTTCGGGATAAGCCCCAGTCCTGGGCGATGGTTAAAATTGAGGGCTGGCGTAAAAGAGCAAGGTTGGAACGGCCCATGATCCTCAGGTTGATGGAATAAAGGGCAGTCATGGTAATAATTCCGGCCAGGAGGCCCGCAATTTTCAGCCGGGTGTGGAGAATTCCGGTAAACAAACCGGCAAGCATCCCCAGAAAAACGGCGGTTAGCATGGCCAGCAGGGGATGGGTTCCCCCCAGGATCAGCCGGGCTGAAATCGCTGCTCCCAGGGGGAAACTACCATCAACAGTCAGGTCAGGAAAACTTAAAATCCGGAAAGTCAGAAAAACCCCTAAAGCCATCAGGGCATAGGCCAGCCCCTGTTCCAGGGAACCGGTAAGCATATTGACCAGCATTACTTTTTACTCTCCAATTATCCTGTGGGCCCGCTCCAGGAGGGAGGGAGGAAATTCGATCCCCATATTCCTGGCTGCCTCCAGGTTGAGAACAGTTTCCACTCGATCGGCACTCTGGATGGCCATGGTGGATGGGTCAGCCCCATTGAGAACCTGGATGGCCATTAAACCTGTTTGAAAACCAAGGTCATAGTAATTGATCCCCGTTGTGGCCAGGCCTCCCCGCACCACAGATTCTTCCTCGCCAACAATCAGGGGCAGGTCATTGTCTTCCGCAACCATAATTACAGATTCCAGGGCTGAAACAACGGTATTATCTGTTGGCACATAAATGGCATCAACTCTGCCGAGTAATGAGCGGGCGGCTTCCAAAACTTCCCCGCTGGTTGTGGCCCCTGCCTCGACAATTTCCAGGCCCAGATCCCCGGCTACCTGTTTGGCCAGTTCTACCTGGACCACTGAATTGACCTCACCCACGTTGAAAAGTACGCCCACCCGCTGGACGGAAGGAGCTATTTCCAGGAGCAGTTCCAGTTGGGTTTTTACCGGTGTCATGTCCGTTGTACCCGTAACATTGGTTCCGGGGGTTTCCATTGTTTCCACCAGCCCGGCGGCTACCGGGTCTGTTACAGCAGTAATAAGGATGGGAATGTCCGAGGTTACCTGGGCGGCAGCCTGGGCTGTGGGGGTGGCAATTGCCAGGATTAAGTCAACCCTGTCGCCGGCAAATTTCCTGGCGATTGTGGTTGCTGTAGCCATGTCACCCTGCGCATTTTGCATGTCGAAGGTAACATTGGTCCAGCCTTCCTGGGCCAGGGCATCCTGGAAGCCCTGCCGGGCGGAATCCAGGGCGGGGTGTTCAACAATCTGGGTAATACCAATTTTGATGGGGGTTTCTCCTGCGGTCGGGACTGGGATTAAAAGACCTACCAGCATACCAATCATAATTACGGATAATAAAGATTTTTTTAACATTTTTCGGCCTCCTTTGATTTTAAAAAGCGGGGAAAATAAAAAAAGTCCCGGCAGGTACCGGGACTTTCAATGGGTCTTTTCTTGGGATACCTTCCCTCTAATTTTACGCAACTTCAATTATTCCCTTTTTTTGGGGTAATAATAATAGGAATAATAAAAGCTGGTAAAAAAAGAATTTAGGCTGCCCATGAAATAAGACCCCTTTCTCCATTAATTTCTATTATTATAATGCCACTGTGGCGCTGTGTCAAGTTAATTTATAAAAGACAGAATATTATAAAAGGTTTGCCTCCCGAATAGTTAATCCCAATCAGCAAATTACTAGGATTTAAAGGAAAAGAAAAATCAAGAGAGAATTCTCTCATTAATAAAGGGAAGGAGGGAGCCCGTGGGAACAGATCTCCTTTTTGTCGCCGTAGTACTTCTGGGAACTCTGGTTATGTTTATGCTGGGGAAAATCCGCTATGATCTGGTCGCCCTTGTTGCACTGTTTTTGATTGTTGTCAGCGGAATAATTTCCCCCGAAGATGCTTTTTACGGTTTTAGCCACCCGGCGGTAATTACAGTGGCCTGTGTTCTTGTGGTCAGCAGGGGCCTGCTTAACGCAGGAATTGTTGACCTGATTGCCAGCCTGGTAAATCGGGTGGGTAATAAACCCTTTTTTCAGAGGGGGATCCTTTCAACTCTTGTGGCACTTTCTTCGGGTTTTATGAACAACGTGGGATCACTTTCCCTTTTTATCCCCATAACTCTCTCCGTCAGTAAAAAACATAAAATTTCTCCTTCCAGCCTTTTGATGCCCCTGGCCTTTGCTTCGCTTTTGGGAGGCATGGTTACTTTAATCGGAACTCCACCCAATATTATTATCGCTACCTTCCGCGGCCAGCAGGAAGGAATGGAAGCCTTTCGAATGTTTGATTTCTCCTACGTGGGAGGCTTTGTGGCGATAGTTGGCCTGCTTTTTGTAATTTTCGTGGGCTGGCGGTTGATCCCCCAGCGCAAGGGGCAATCTTCCAGCGGGGACATAATTGAAATTGCCAAATACATCACCGAGGTCCGGGTTCCGGAAAAATCGGAAGCAGTAGGAAAGAGGTTATCTGAACTGGAGTACGACCCGGAGGAAATAACCATTGTTGGCTTAATCCGGGGAGAGCAGAATTATCCTGACCCCTACCCTACCCGAACCATCCGGGAGGAGGATATCCTGGTTGTAAAAGCCGATACCGATGAACTGCAGGGCTTTCTCGATGCTTATGGTTTTGAACTTGCCGAGAGCAAGGAGATCGGTCCTGAATCCCTGGGTTCGGAAAAGGTGGGGCTTTTGGAAGTAGTGGTAATGCCTGATTCTTTTATGGAGGGAAGAACAGCCGGCCGGGTCAATTTACGCAATCGCTTTGGGATCAACCTCCTCGCTGTTGCCCGGGAAGGAGGAGGACTGAGGGGTAGATTGAGCAATATCCGAATCAGGGCCGGGGACGTACTTCTCCTGCAGGGCAACCGGGAAATTCTCCACGAGATCATTCCCCGCCTGGGATTTTTACCCCTGGCAGAAAGATCTTTACGGCTGGGGCAACCCCGGCGTGTTCTCCTGGCATTCGGCGCCTTTGCCCTGGCAGTTGCCCTTTCTGCAATCGGTTTACTCCCTATCCAGATTTCTTTTTTGGGAGCTGCAATTTTCATGGTTCTGGGCGGCTTTTTATCTCTAAAAGACGCCTATGCCAGTATCGACTGGCCGGTAATTATTCTCCTGGGGGCGATGTTTCCCCTGAGCCAGGCCCTGGACCAGACCGGAGGGACAGAATTAATTGCAAGTGGCATCCTCCAGGCTGCCAGCCAGGCAGACCCCTGGGTTGCTTTAACCATAGTATTCGTGGGAACCATGTTTTTATCCGACCTGGTAAACAATACTGCAGCTACAGTCCTCATGGCTCCCATCGCTTTGAATATCGCCTATGGTCTTGAGGTTTCGCCTGATTCTTTTTTGATGGCCGTTGCGATAAGCGCTTCCTGTGCGTTTTTAACTCCTGTAGGCCATCAGTCGAATACCCTGGTCATGGGGCCAGGAGGGTACAGGTTCAGCGATTACTGGCGAATGGGTTTGCCCCTGGAAGCGATCATTGTAGTTACTGCCATTCCTTTGCTTTTAATTTTCTGGCCGCTTTAAAAAGGAGAATTACAAATTAAAATGAAACTTTAATTTTATAACAATATTTTGCAGGAGGATTTATTATGCATAATAAAAAGGAAATAATCCTGGAACTAAAAGCTCACCGGAAAAGGCTTTTCCAGGTTTTAAAGAAATTTAAAGAAGAGGAATGGGCAGAGCCGTTAGGTCCCGGGAAATGGACGGTGCAGGATATGGTTGTCCACCTGACCCACTGGCACCGCTGGGGTTTGAATAAATTGCGCCAGATGGTAGCCTACGGGATTATTGACAGCTCCGGTCCCAAAGATACCGATGCCTTAAATGAATTGATAGCAAAAGCCTGGGCCCAGCACTCCATTTTTGATATCAAGGCTGACCTGGAAGGAATTTTTAATGAGATCCAGGCTTTCCTTTCCCACCTGCCCGAGGAATGGTTTAATAAAACCTGGGAGTATGGTGATATAGAAGCGGATATGGAAAGATGGATGAAATTTTTCGCCGACCACGACCGGGAACATATCAGGGAATTGGAAGCCCTAAAGGGGAGGAAAGGTCAATGAGAGAACAGGAAAGATTGGAACCCTGTTTCTGCGGGAGTGGACGCTCCCGGACCGAATGCTGCGGGTTAAAGGGCAACCGGGTTCTTGATTTTACAGATTTCAAACTGGGTCGGGAAATAAAGGAGATCCGCAAGGAACTTTATGAGTTTCTGCTCTATGATCTGAAAGTTTTGGAAAAAGGATTTGCGGAATCCGTATTCTCCGACTACATGGATTATTCCGACCTGGTTTTTGATAATGAATATCTGGAACTGTTTCTGGAATGGGTTGTTTTTAGCTTTAAAATGGAGAAAGGGAAAACTCCTTTCTCCCGGTTTTTAGAGGAAAAAAAGAAAACCATTCGCCCGGGTCTATACCAGGAACTTCTCCGCTGGAAAAAATCTTTTTTGTCGGCCCACCGGGTTAAGGAGATCCTTCCCGGGGGAACCATCATTCTGCAGGATATTTTTTCTGCTGATGTCAACTGGCTCTCCTGTTCCCAGATTCCCGAAGTCCTGGAAGTTGGGGATGTAATGATAGCCAGGCTTTTGGCTGCAGGGAACTGGAATGTAACTTTCCTGGATCCTCTAGTTTTTCCTGACCTGGTTGAAAAACCTCTTTTCCAGGACCTCAGCGGAATGCGGGAAAGAATGGTCGGCTGGGGTTTCTCCTATAAATCCTGGGCGGAATTTCTCCGGAACCAGGAGGAGATTATCCTGACAATTCTCTGCGCCTGCTTTGAAGAAAGCCAGCGGGAAGAGGAGAATGATGGGGAGCTGGACCGGGAAATGGGTCTGGAAATCAGGGAATTCTTAAACCAACCCCGGACTGATCTTGGCCATAAAAGCCCCCGGGAGTTAAGTTTAAGCAAAGTGGGAAGGGAAACTTTGGGGTTATTTTTCCTCCGGATTGACCGGGGTGATTATACCTGGAAGGGTGTAAATCTCTCCGAATTTTCCGGGGAAATAAAAACCCTGCTCGGGGCCAACAAAAAAAATCAGGGAGAACACAGCTGGGAGGTAGAAAGCTACTTTGCCGAAGCCTGTCTCCTGGCCCGCAGAATGGCTCGCTACCACTTCCCTAAGGATATTGAAACGGCCCTTTCTTTCTGGGAAGCATATAGCTTAAATAAAAAACCAGTATTTCGCAAAAAGGGTTCCTGGGCTGCGGCAATAGACTATTTAGTGTCCCGCTTAATTGGCTACAACGAAACCCAGAATGAAGTTGCGAAGATTTACGGGGTCTCTCTCAGTTCTATAGGCAAAAAACAGGGAATTCTTACCGAATTTCTGGCAGAAGAATATAAAAAGGCTTCCTTTTCCTCCAGGTTTACCGATGAAAAAGGCTGTTTTTCAGATATCCTGTGGTTATTCGACCAGTCCCGGCTAAACCCATTTAACTAGGTTTAGAAAGAAAAAATTTTTCTATAAACGAGGTGTCCGGAGTGGTTTCGGAACTATACATTTCTGATCTGGACGGAACTCTCCTGAATGAAAAAGGGAGCCTTTCTTCCTTTTCTCGAGAAAAACTAAATTTTTTAATGGAACAGGGCCTCAACTTTTCCATAGCCAGTGCTCGAAGTATTTTTTCGATTCAGAAGCTATTACAGGGAGTTAACCTTAAACTTCCCGTAATTGGGTTTAATGGTGCTTTTATAAGTGATTTTACTACCGGGGAACACCTCCAGATAAATTCCATTCCCCGGGAATTAATAGACGAACTAATTCTCGACCTGGCAGCCTACGGGCAGGTTCCCCTGATTTCTGGTTTCGATGGGAAAAGGGACCGGTTGTTTTACCTCGAAATTTGTAATGAAGGGCAAAACTGGTATCTGCAGGACCGCAGGGAACATAATGACCCCCGCCTCGGGCGGGCGGAAAGCCTGGAAGAAGCAATTTCAATAGACGTAGTTTCTTTTACCCTCATCGATAGGCAGGAAAAGCTTTTAGATCTGAGCAGCCTCCTGGAGAAAGAATATTCTGAGCAACTGGAAGCCCACCTTTTTGAAAACCCCTATTCCCCCGGGTGGTTCTGGCTGACAGTTCATGACCGGAAGGCCAGCAAGGACCAGGGCATCCTGGCCCTGAACCAGATTATGGGCTGCTCCCCAAAAAAGTTAACGGTTTTTGGAGACCAAGTCAATGATTTAAAAATGTTTGCCCTGGCTCACCGCGCTGTAGCAGTGAAAAATGCTCTGCCCCAGGTTAAGAAAGTGGCAACTCATTTGACCGGAAGTAATGAGGAGGATGGAGTGGTTAAATTTATTCTGCAAAACTGGGCCGGAAAGGAGAGGTGATTTGATGGCCGAGATTAAACCTGCGAAAATTCAGCTTTCTTCGGGTGAACTGGAGATTTCTTCAATTAAACCGGGGGAAGCAAGGGATGTCCTGGAATTCATGAAGGCTGTCTCCCGGGAAACAGATTACCTTATTCGAGAACCCGGGGAACTGCAGATGACTGAAAAAGAAGAAAAAGAATATATTGAAAAACAGCTCAAAGGGGAGAGGTCAATTTTCATTGGGGCCCGGATCGGTGATGAGCTGGTTGGAACCCTCGGCTTTTCCAGTCCTCCCTTCCAGCGGTACAGCCACCGGGGTAGTTTTGGAATGGCGGTTAGCAGGCGTTTTTGGAATTACGGTATTGGGACCCACCTGGTCCGGGCCCTGTTAAAATGGGCTGAGGACAGGGGAATTGAAAAAATTTCCCTGGAAGTCGATGCGGAAAACCTCCGAGCGATAAAACTTTACCGAAAATTCGGGTTTGAACTGGAAGGTATTCTCAAAAGGAGCAAAAAAATGCTTTCAGGAGAATATCGGGATGAACTCTTGATGGCCAGAATTTTAAAAGTTCCTGAAGATTAAAATAAACCTGCCCGAGTCTAAAGAAGAGAAAGGTGTTGTCCTATGCACCGTTACAAAAGCCAGATCATGGTAATTCTCGGTTTATTTTTAGCTATCCTCATTGCCGTTATCGCCTTTTTAGGGGGAGTAAAAGTGGAAGTTATGATTACAGTTAATCCCCCTGGAGGGGGCCAGATAGAAGGGGAAGGAAGATATAGTTCCGGGAAGGAAGTCACAATCAACGCCCAACCAAATGAGGGCTATGTTTTCTACGAGTGGATAAAAAAAGGGGAAAGGTTTGCTGTATCTCCAAACTACAGCTTTAAAATCTGGGAGAAAAAGGACCTGGAAGCCCGCTTTTTAACTGTTGACGAGGTTCGGGAAAAAATAATCCGGGTTTCCGTTACTCCAGAAGCTGCGGGAACTGTTGAAACAGAACCCTACGAT
>Ga0207421_10000612_pt1 | contig 46116 bp, 35 predicted proteins | sample SodLakKL_010_SED_4_FD_187542 | JGI IMG/M metagenome (GOLD analysis project Ga0207421, IMG submission 187542) | Alkaline sediment microbial communities from Lake Tanatar, Kulunda Steppe, Russia - 8KL_010_SED (SPAdes) (version 2) | ecosystem: Environmental > Aquatic > Non-marine Saline and...
TAAAAAAGGGGGAGCCGTAACGGCTCGCCTTTTTTTTTGCACTATGTTGATCTGAGTTCCATAAGGGATGCTGCTGGATTGGTTAAAGGTTTTTCGACGATGTCGATTTCAGGTATCTCAACTAAAAATCATCAATCGTTCCTGACGGAACGGGGTGGGAAGTACAGTTACCCATTTACCGATCAATCGTCTCTACAGGGACGGGAACGAAGCCGGACATGAGCTAATGCCAATACATTGGAAGGTTGGTCCACGGCACACGGTGTTCAACTCAATACTCAGGACTAAATTTGCCGATTGACTACTGTCAACTGCCTACTGCCAACTACTCAAAATCGACGCTGACAGAAACCCACCTGCGCCCTGCGCCTTGAAAAGATTTTTCACTAAACATGAATCAAAAATATCTCGGTACGCTTAGTCCCATAAAAAAGCCGGGTTGATCAATACGCTTTGCAAAATCAATTCTCATAATCCCAAATACGTTATTTAAACTCACTCCTGCCTCCGAATGCACTCCATCCGTTACAAATCGGTCTGAAGAGGAACTACTCCCTTCAACTTTGGTTTGGCCGGCACCACCGAAAATGATGATCCCCCAGCCTCTCTCAACAAGCGGAGTTAATCCGATCAGCTCAAACGGAATCGTGCGAAAGTTATGCTCGGCTGTAATCAGCCAATAACGATTTCCGATGTAAGGCAAACCTTTTCTCGATCTCAGTGTGCCAAAAGGAGAAAAAATATTCTTAGACCCGTCGATGGCTCCAAAGCGTTGCAGAGGCAGTTTTCCGGATGACGTCCCCGCCGATAAATGAATATCCAGCGTATTGGCGAAAAGCCGGCGCTGATAAAAGGTGTCGAAATTCCAATCGAGTGTAAAATCGTACTTTGAAAAATTAAAATCGCTGCCTAATGCATCATCGCTGAATTCAGCCGATACTTTAAACTGCCGCCGACCTGCAAAACCCAAATTATTTGAGGAGAGGTTGTATCCCAATTCAAAATTAAATGAGTGAAGGGTACCCTCTTCTATCAGGGGATTTTCTCTTCTCGTATCGTGCCAGTCAAAAAGACTGTAATCGTGTATTCTCAAATCGCCAAATGACCTGTGCAGCTCTCTGTTCAATGAAACGGAGAAATCTGTGCGCGGTAAAAATCTGCGCAGCTTAAACCCTCCATACATCTTCTCATTTCTGAAATAGTCAAAATAATCTTCCCCGCCAAATAGCACTACAATGCTGCTCAGGCCGGTTGAGTACAATTTTGAAGGGTACATTGTATCGGTACTATTTTCATACCCTCCCGTAAGATGCAGCGAACTGTTTCCAACACGGATCAGTCTCTGAGAAATTGAAGTGCCATAGTCCCAAAATTCACTGTGAAAGCTATATCCGCCAAAACTTTTCAGTTGCAATCCGGCTTCAGTAAACCTGCGATTATAGTTCAATCCAAGATGCAGTCCGTCCAGCCTGTTATATCTGGCTCGCGGGGCAACTCCTCTTGGTATTACCCTGTTCAAACCCAACAGCCCATCTCCGCCATCGCGGTCATCATCCGAATCTATCATCCGTGCCAGGAAACCTTCCGGCCTAAATGCCTCTTCAATGGTTTTTGTGCTGTCGATGGTTTCATATGCACGGCTCTCCTCCATTGTAAGCGGAATCTGTTCGATTTCGGTGAGTTCAGGTTTTTGGTCGAGCGAATCGGCTCTTGTAAACCATCTTTGATCTGCGAAAATGGAATCAGGTATTGAACCGTTGATCTCATACCCTGAAAGCCGGGAAACCTGCCGGAAATTCATGGCCGGAAACCGAAGGCCCACCATTCCGATTTTAATTCTGCCATCTATTCTCATATCAACCGGGAGCCAGTAATCGCCCCCGTAATTACTGAACTGCTGTTTGTAGGCAAGATCAAAATCCTGCACAGGAGGAGGGAAATTAACTACGTCATTCGGTTTAAGGTCAACTTCAAGAAGTGCATAGTCGCGGCCCAATACATAGGCAACTCCTTCAAAAAGAGGCTGACGCTGCCGTCGCGGTTTTACCTCTATCTTGTAAACCGGCTTGCCATCCATCACTGATGTTTCAAGCAGCTTGAAGTGATAGTATCTCAGCGCATTTGGGTGGGTAATGCCCGCAACCCTGTAACCTGCTATTTCAATATCATCATCATAAAAATTGGGCAGATATCGTACACCGGCAAAGTTCTGGTCTTCGCTCAGATTAGACGTTTGGCGTGCCGAAAGCTGTACTTCACGATGACCATGATCACTGTGCCAGTACGCCATGGAGCTGCTCTCCGAAATGGAGACAATAGCGGTGTCGCTGCTCAGACTCTGTCGGGTATAGGCTTCAACTCTGTAATTTTCGAGACCGGATCGCCAAACCTGTTTCCTTGCAATCACTCTTTCCATTATTGAAAGACCGGGATCGCGCTCCGTTACTACAATTTCATCAAGCTCTTCAACAGAGGGTGAAAGAGTTACCTGTAGTGGAAAAGTTGTCTGCTTAGAGACTTCAACCGAAGCAGAATTAAATCCGATATACCTGAATGTGAGAGTTACAGGCAGCTCGTCCACAGATAGTGAAAAGTGCCCTTCCAGATTTGTGATCGTGCCCCGATAGGTGCCTTCCAAAAGAATTGTAGCTGACGGCAGTGTCTCACCGTTTTCGTTATTCAGCACAACTCCGGTTATTTCGACTTGAGAGAAGGCCGGCTGTACTGAAAAAAACAGAAAGGCGATTAAAAGAAGACCAAATCTCATTTCCAATATTGAAAGGTTTGTTTATTATTGACCTGAGTTAATACGTATAAAAAGACGGTTCGTTGCACATCAGGCTTTTTTTTAACATAACCGTCCACATTTAATTACAGATTGAGTTTTTAATCTCAAGATGTATATTTCATGTTATTTAGTCTGTGCCAAACACTGTAAACCTAACGAACTCCATCAGCAATGTCTCCAATATCACGCCTCTTGTACCCGGCCTTCCTTATCTTTTATCTGTCTTTCTCATCTAACCTTTCCGCACAATCCATTTTTCAAGCCGGCCCGGATAGTGTGGGAGCGGATACACAAAAGATTGAAAAGCATAATGAAGACCTTCCGCTCGATCCCGAAAGAGTCATCTCATTTACAACAGATGAGGGTACATGGATGTCGCTCGATATTAGTCCTGACGGTAGAACCATTGCATTTGATCTGTTGGGAGATATCTACATGATCCCTGTTGAGGGTGGCGAAGCTAAACGAATTACACAGGGAATGGCATTTGATACCCATCCCCGGTTTAGCCCGGACGGAAAAAGTATTCTGTTTACATCCGACCGTGATGGTGCTGAAAACCTCTGGATTATTGATCTGGACTCTGAAGAGACCACACAGGTAACAAAAGGCGATAATCAGAACTACCCGTCGGCCGACTGGACACCGGATGGAGAGTACATCGTTGCCGCCAAAGGACGCCTTCAGATAAAACTGTGGTTGTTTCACAAGGATGGCGGCAGCGGGGTTCAGTTAACCAAAGGCCCCGACAACTGGAAGACGATCGACCCTGCCGTGAGCCCTGACGGCCGCTATGTCTATTACTCCCACAGAATGGGTCCATGGAACTACAATGCACAACTCCCGCAGTACCAGCTCGGCGTGTACGACAGGGAGAATGCTCAGACGCGCTCCATCACATCCCGGTACGGTTCTGCATTTACCCCGGTACTTTCACCCGATGGAAGGTGGCTCGTCTACGGTACGAGGTATGAAAATGAGACCGGCCTGGTTCTCCGAAACCTGGAGAGCGGTGACGAACGCTGGCTTGCCTACCCCATACAGCGAGACGACCAGGAGTCGATCGCAACCATGGGTGTTCTGCCCGCTATGGCTTTCACCCCCGACAGCCGTGCATTGATTGCATCTTATGGCGGTAAAATTCATCGAATTCCAATTAATGGTGATGCAGCAGCTGAAATTCCATTTACGGCCGAAGTTGACGTTTATATGGGGCCAAGGCTGGAGTTCGACTATCCAATATCCGATGAGAAAGAGGCCATTGCCACTCAAATACGTGACGCGGTTCCCTCACCCGACGGGTCAAAACTGGCATTTACCGTTTTGAATAATCTCTATGTGATGGACATACCCGATGGAACCCCCAGAAAGCTCACAAACATGAATGCCACCGAGGCGATGCCTGCCTGGTCGCCCGATGGCCGATGGATCGCATTTGTAACGTGGGAAGATGGCAATGGCGGACACCTTTACCGGATAAATCCATCAGCTCGAAGACCTTCTGCTGAACAATTGACCCGAGTACCGGCTGCTTATACCCACCCGGCCTGGTCGTATAACAGCGATCGTATTGTAATGATACGGGGAGCAGCCCGCGCAATTGAGGAAGCTACAGGACCATTTGCATTTGGGCTGAATGAAGACCTTGTCTGGATTCCGGCTAATGGCGGCAATGTAACACTTATTGATAAGACCAGGGGGCGGGGGAATCCCCACTTTGTAAAAGGGGATGACAGAATCTACCTGAATCACTCCTCTGATGGCCTTGTATCGATAAGGTGGGATGGTACTGACCAGAGAGAGCATATTAAGGTAACCGGCATCACCACGTTTGGCATGATGAACTATGAGGCTTATTTGAACAAGCACAATCATGCAATGCATCCATCACTGATGCCCGACCCGTCTCATATGATGGAGCCTCAAACTCCCTCAACCCCGACAGCAATCATCAAAGCGCCGGTTGGAAACCAGGCCCTGGCGCTGATTAACAATGATATTTACGTGGTTACCATACCCTATGTGGGCGAAGCTCCCACAATATCCGTTGCCAATCCGGATGCAGCCGCATTTCCGGCTCAAAAACTAACGGAAATCGGAGGCCAGTTCCCGGCATGGGCTGATGATGGCCGCAGTGTACACTGGTCGATTGGAAATGCTCACTTTATCTATAACCTGGACGATTCAAAGGCTTTTGCCGACAGCGTAAAAGCAGCGAAGAAAGCGGAAGAAGAAGCGAAAAAAGAGGCTGAAAAAGAAGAGAAGGATCGGGCCGAGAAGGAAGATGATGAAGCCGCCGAAGACCCTGATGAAGAGAAGGAGAATGACGAGGAAGAAGATGAAACTTATACGCCTTCTGAATTCCGGGTTGAGGTGGTCTATGAGAAGGATATTCCTGAAAGCACCATCGTTCTCAGGAATGCGAGAATCATCACGATGAATGGAGATGAGGTTATCGAACAGGGAGATATTTTGATTGAGAACAACCGAATTAAAGCCGTTGACACAACAGGTTCTCTTGAACTGCCCCGTGGCGTAACTGTACGGGACGTATCAGGTAAAACCATTATTCCCGGTTTTGTGGATACCCATGCCCATATGTGGCCACTATGGAATATTCACACACAGAAAGTTTGGATGTATGACGCTAATCTCGCCTATGGCGTAACCACAACTCGCGACCCTCAAACGGCCACAACCGATGTACTCACCTACAGCGATATGGTTGAAGCCGGGATGATACCGGGACCGCGTGTATACTCAACCGGGCCAGGGCTGGGTTTCTGGGGATACAACATTCAGGACCTCGATCACGCCCGCAAAGTGATGAAGCAATACAGCAAGTACTACAATACGAAAACCATAAAGATGTATATGGCCGGTAACAGGAAGCAGCGACAGTGGATTATTGAAGCGGCCAAAGAGCAGGAGATCATGCCAACCACTGAAGGCGCGCTGAACTGGAAACTGAACCTGACGCAGCTTATCGACGGGTATCCGGGCCACGAACACTCCTTCCCGATCTACCCGATTTACAGGGATGTGATTCATACTGTTGGTGAATCGCAGATGGCCTATACGCCAACGCTGCTGGTTGCCTATGGCGGCCCCTGGGCTGAGGAGTGGTTCTACGCAAACGAAAACCCCTATCACGACACGAAACTCAGAACCTTTACTCCCTACACCGAGCTTGCATCCAAGACAAGACGTCGCGCGGCATGGTTTATGGATGAGGAGCACATCTTTGACCGGCATGCTCAGTTTGTGAAAGATCTCGTTGAGGCGGGCGGATTAGCCGGTGTAGGGAGTCACGGCCAGTTACAGGGCCTTGGGTATCATTGGGAGCTTTGGGCGATGCAGGCGGGCGATTTGAGTGAGCATGACGCTTTGAAAGTGGCTACCATTCACGGTGCCAAAGCGATCGGGCTTTCAGGCGATCTGGGATCCATCGAAGCCGGCAAGCTGGCTGATCTTATTATACTAGACGAGAATCCGCTTGATAATATCAGAAACACCAACACTGTTCGGTACGTGATGAAAAACGGGCGCCTTTATGATGCTGATACCCTCGACGAGGTATACCCGCGAGAACGAAAGGCAAACAAAAATTGGTGGGTGGATGAGCCGGAAAGCAGCTTACCGGGGATTAAGAGGGATTAATTCAACTTAACGTGCTTCCTTCAGAATGGAATCAGTTGAAGTTATCCAGCACAACCGCGGGCTCGAGGGGTTTTACTACTACTTCGTCGTTGGGTTCAAATAAGATCCTGTTATCGGTATGCACGATGTATCTCTCTCCGCCACACTCAACATGATAGGTGATGTCGTGGCCTTTGAACTCTCTTGCTATGATAATTCCTTTTTTAGAACCGTTTAGCGAACCATTCGGCTTTTCGATGGTAAGGTGTTCGGGCCGGATGGAACATGTAATCTGACCATGCGCTCTGCAATTCAGTTTCAGGCAGCCCAGGTTGGTGTGAATACAGTCGGCGTGATCAACATCTGCCTCAAAAAGGTTGGTTCGACCCAAAAACTGTGCTACAAACCTGGTTTTGGGTTTATAATAGACCTCCTCCGGAGTTCCAATCTGTTCAATTTTCCCATTGTTCATTACCGCAATCCGGTCGGCAAACGAGAGCGCTTCTTCCTGATCGTGAGTTACGAGCACGGCACTCATACCGGCTTTTTTAAGTATAGAACGCACCTCATTCCGGGTGGTTTCCCTCAGCATAGCATCCAGGTTTGAGAAAGGCTCATCCAATAAAACCAGTTTCGGTTCTGGTGCAATGGCGCGGGCAAGTGCCACCCGCTGCTGCTGGCCGCCAGACAGCTCGGCAGGACTTCGATCTTTAAAATTACCCATGCCTGTTCTGCAGAGCACCTCTTCGGCAAAAACTTTTCGTTTAAATTTGGGAAGATCTGTGAGACCAAATGCCACATTATCAAGTGCCGACATGTGGGGAAAAAGCGCATAGTCCTGAAAAACAAATCCAATACCACGTTTTTGTGGGGCAACATGAGTATCTACAGATGATAAAACTTTATTGTCGAGTAAAACCTCACCACTATCCAGCTTTTCAAAGCCTGAAATGACACGCAGGGTTGTAGTTTTACCACACCCGCTCGGGCCTAAAAGAGCAAATATTTCATTTTCTCTTACTGAAAAAGCTACTCCCTGGACTACCGGGATATCTTTTTCAAATGATTTTTCAATATTTTTTACTTCCAGAAGCATTTAAATCACTTATATATGGGCTTAAAAAGAATTTTTTAACGCTTATTTAAATTCAGTCTATATAAACTAAGCATTTTTTCTCATCCTATAAAGCTATTTAAAAAGGAAAATGTTCAGATTGTTGTTAAAGAAGTGTGAAACATTTATGTTTTCCTTATAAATATTATCACTGCATATGACTTTGGGTTACATTTAACATCAACTATCCCCTTTATGAAAACCTCAATTATTTACATCTTAACCATCATGCTGGCCATCTCAATTTTACATGGGTGCGGCCCCAGTGATGAAGAGCTGAGAGAACAGGAACAAGCCAGGCAACAGGCTGTCCAGGATTCACTTCAGCTCGTATATGAACAACAAATGGCAGAGATGCGACAGGACAGCATCGAGCAGGCACGTCTTGCAGAAATTGCTGAAGAAGAAGCACGAGCACGTATTGAATATGTTGCCGACGGCCCTTATACCCTTCAGATCGAATCCTGGAGATCAAAGGATAAAGCTGAAGCCCGGGCTCAGCAATGGAAAGAGATGGGTTTCGAAAATACATATGTACGGGAATTCGGGTCTGAAGAGACCGGAGATCTTTGGTATCGTGTGCGAATCGGGCGATTTGCAACTTCTGACCATGCCAATAATTTAAAAGAGAAACTTAGCGAAGAGTATGAGACCGATTCATGGGTTTCAAGGGTTGGTTGATTTTTAAAAACCATTCTAAAATAAAAAAGCTTCTGAAAGTACATTCAGAAGCTTTTTTAATTTCAGGTAAGAATCACGTTTTAAAATCGAAGATTAATACCCACTGCAAACCGGCCTACGTTATCAAAAGAGATTTCATCGGTTCCGGTTAGCCTTGTTATTCGGTATTCAATAAAGGGATTTAATAATGGCAATAATCTAAGTTCTGCACCACCAAATCCATTCCAGTAGAAATTGCTTTCGTTAAAACTTTCGCTAGGGGCATCCGAATCAAAATCAAATGTTTCTGAACCTATGCCAAATCCAACATAGGGTTTAATCATTGCTATTTTGACGCCGGCTGTTAACGCCAGTCCGAAATCATAGGCCTGGATCTCCCTGTCGAAGGTGACACCACCGGTTGTTGCGCTGCTGGTTTCATTAAAAAAGCTGAAGTGGGCTCGCATGTCAAAATCTACAATGGGTACGCTATTCAGAATTCCGCGCTCAACCCTGAGGCCAAATCCGTTTGTAGGATCTTCATTTCTTACTTCATAACTCGCTCCGATCGACCATTGAGCCGTCGCTGATTCGGTTAATGGGAACAGAAAACAGGCTGCTGTGATAATAAATATTATTTTCTTCATGATATTATTTGGCTTGTTACTATTAATATAAAGTGTGGAAGTTAACACAATTAGCTTTCAGAACAATAGCACAAAATTTGATCGTAACTCACGATTATTTTGTAGTTTATGCGCAATTAGATAACTCATACACGACAACTTGTCAATCTATTAAATCTACCTTTTTCTACTTCTTTAGTTCCATATAAACATATTCTAAGAATATGTTGTGGATTTACGATCATTTTTACTAATATTAATTGCGCTCAAGTAGCGTCTCTCTTGATGAATAGTCAGGGCATCACATCGGATACGTGTGATGCCTTCTTTTTTGAAACCTCTCGTTTCATTTTTCGTATTCAATATTTGCTCTAGCCCTTCTAACCTCTATATTTGATATCAACCAATTTAACAAAAGCTACAGAGCGATGAATACCTTTAAGATAAACCACCGCACATCATCGGGATATGATGTACTGGACCTGTATGGCGAATTAGATGCCCATACAGCTTCTCAGCTCGAAGACTCACTCAAGTTGCTTATAGACAGCCAGAAATCAAATATCATCGTGAATTGCAAAGATCTCGATTACATAGCAAGTGCAGGACTGGGTGTATTTATGGCCTATATTGAAGACGTGCGAAGCAGCGGAGGTGACATCAAACTTACCAATATGAATGACAAAGTTTACAATGTGTTTGACCTTCTTGGATTTCCAACACTTTACGACATTCTCGATGATGAGAGCGATGCCATAAATAAATTTTTATCCGAAGCTTAAACGCTCATTTTGGACAACATAACCACATATCAGATCACAGTGGCTGCTTCCACCAAGAACCTGGCAAAGGTAAGAGAATTTATCTCGGAGCATGCCACTTCTGAAGGATTCTCACCCCAAACCGTGGCCGATTTGTGCCTTGCCGTTGATGAAGCCTATACCAATATTATTAAGCATGCCTATAAATTTGATGCATCCAAGAGTGTAAAAATCGACCTTGAGTTTGATGACCAAAAGCTAAGTGTACGCCTGAGGGATAAGGGTGAAAGCTTCAATGAGGATAAATACGTAATGCCGGATATCAGCGAACAGATCAAGAATAAGCGAAGAGGCGGTATGGGAATATATCTGATGAAAAAATTAATGGATAAGGTTACCTACGATACCTCCGGTAGTGAGAACGAAATTATAATGTTAAAAAAAAGGGAATAACTGTTGTGAGCCAATCCGCATCAAATGATGAGTTGCAGACCCGGTTTGAATTAAAAACCGTTTTGGAAACCAGTCGCATGTTGATTGAGTCGAGAAAAAGTGATTTTGTTCTCAACAACCTTCTTTTAATTGTGATGGGTAAGCTTCTCACAACCAAAGCTGCCATTCTGCTGCACAATCCCGGACGCCGGGATAATTATACACTCCAAAAGGCACGAGGCGTTACCAGGTTCAGTGAGGGAGATTCACTGCGTTTTGAATTGGATCCTAATCAAAAAAAACATCCCCACTTCTATTATCGGGATTATTCAGATTCGATTCCCCCATTGATTGACAACATGGAAAACACCCTCTTTTTTCCATTGAGGACAAGTAATCATCATCTCGGGTTTTTGTTTATTGATAAAAAGGCAACCGGAAAGCCCTATACAGAACATGAGCTGGAGTTTGTGGAAAGCCTGTGCATCATCTCTTCTGTTGCCATAGCCAATTCGCAACTTTTCGATGAACTAAAAGCGACCAACCGGAAACTGGACCGTCGTATTCATGAGCTGAATACACTTTTTGATCTCTCAAAAGAGTTTAATCTGCTCGCAGATCGAAATAAGATTACTCAAATCTTTAAGTTTGCTTTGTTGGGGCAGCTCTTTGTGCGCACCTTTTTTCTTATTTACAAAACGCCGGAAAAGCTTTCACTGTTGGTGTCGAGCGGGTTAACAACTTCACCAAATAAGATCGAGATCGATTCAATTTTTGAGGAGTGCCCGGTAGATGTTCTGCCTATTGAAGAGGATTGTCTGGAAAGGCACCCCACACTCAAAAAGAATGAAATTGCCCATCTGATTGGAATATCCATTCAAAATGAAAAAGTGGCGGTTATTGGAGTTGGAGAGAGAGTTAATGGAGAACCATTTACTGAAACAGATTTTAATTTCCTTAAATCCCTTTGTAATCTGGCCATTGTATCTATTCAAAAAACATTCTTTATTGAAGATCGGATCGACAAAGAGAGGATGGAGGAGGAGCTCTCTATTGCTAAATCCATTCAGCAGGGTTTACTGCCCAATCCTGTACCAAAAATTCCGGGCATAGATCTTGCCGCTCAAACCATCTCATCACACGCAGTGGGCGGGGATTATTTCGATGTGGCAACTGCACCCGATAATAATACAATTTTTGCTATTGCTGACGTAACCGGTAAAGGTGTGCCGGCAGCACTGCTCATGGCAAATCTGCAATCAATGTTACATGTACTGTTGCCGGTAGATATTACACTCGCAGAAGCCACGGAAAGGATCAATAACATCATTTTCAGAAATACACCCAGCGATAAATTCATCACTTTTTTCTGGGGTAAGTATATTCACAAACAGAGCATTTTCAGATATGTAAATGCAGGCCATAATCCTCCACTGCTGCTGCGAAAAGATACAGATCTCTTTGAAGAACTTGGTGATGGAGGATTGCTTTTAGGTGCTCTTGAATCGATGACACCATATGAACAAACTGATATAAATTTAAACGCCGGCGATCTGCTGGTATGCTATACAGACGGTGTTAATGAGGCTATGGAGAGTATCCGACAGGAAGAGTATGGAGAAAAGAGACTGATGGAGTGTATTCGCTTGAACCGGGAGAAAACTTCACGGCAAATACTTGAAGCAATCGTAAAAGATGTAAGAAATTTCGCGGATGGTTCTCTTCAAGACGACCTGACACTGCTTATCATTAAGGCCGACGGTTGATATCTGTCCCGATCAGATTAGTAACTCCTGTTCTCTGCTGGTTCTCTGCGAGGGCAATAATTGCTTCATAGGTTCTATACCGGTTCATAATCTCTTTCACATATTGCACCGGTTCAATACCCCTGGCAAAACCATACCGCGCATCCTGGTAATATCGGCGCTGCATAAGTTTTAATAGTGCATCTGCTACATTCTCCCATTCATTGGGGTTCCTATTTGCATCAATCGCCAATCTTCGGGCATCAGCCATGTGGCCTAAGCCAACATTGTAGGTTGCCAGTGCCATCGCCCATTGATTTGTGCTGTCCATGTAAGAGTAGTGCCTGAGATGCTCTTTAATTATACGAGAACCCTCTTTTATGTTAGTGACAGGATCGTAGAGTTTCTCATATTCTGTCTCAACAAATCGGGGAATCACCTGCATCAGGCCAACAGCTCCGGCCCAGCTTTTGCTGTTGGGGTTAAAGCTCGACTCCTGGGCTATCATGGCAGTAAGCATCAACCAATCGAGACCCATAGAATCGGCAATAGCCTGAACCATATCGTCGTATGGTGAAATTATTCCTATGGTTTGATACTGCCATTCGGGATTGTAATACTCTGCAATCTGCCGGCTCTCCTCAAAATATTTTCTGCGAAGCACATTCAAAAAGGTAGATCTTCTTGGCCTGTCGCGATCTTCTGTAAATCGAAAATGCTTATATAAAAAGCGATTCATTCTGGCTTCAAGATCAGGAGAGTTATTTCTGATTGCCCAGGCAATCGTATCTTTTTCAGAAATAACCGGACCCGGAAAGAGCCCATCCATATATCTGTTAGCCGCGTCAAACATATTATCATCAGCTACGGTGGCAAGCAGATTGCCCTCTGAAACCTGAACCAATGTCGCCTCTGTATCGAGGGCATCAGAAATCAACTCAATATTTATATCGTAATTTTTCTCCTCAATCAGGTTTGTGAGAGTTACAAAGTAAGAGCTGTTTCTTCGAACTGAAATTGGGATATCTGATCCGGAGAGTTCCTCAAGTGTCTCAGGATAGGGACTTATTTGAGATGAGAAGACCAGCATTTGATCCACTAGATTGTAGGGCCTTGTGAAACTTACGATTTCACGGCGCTCCGGTGTTATTGTGTAGTTCGCAGCAATTACATCCCCGGCACCGCTGTTAAGCAGATCAAATGGGTTTTCATCAGCACCAACTATAACAACTTCCAGGGCCAGGTCATTTTCTCTTGCAAATTCACGTACCAACTCATATTCGAACCCGACTTCTATGCCCTGATTCAGAAAGTAGGTGTTTGAACTGTAGTGAGTGATCATCCGGAGTACTCCACTGTTACTTATCTCAGCGAAATCTCTTGCTACAGGTTCAGTTACCGTAACAGGTGAGTGCAGTTCAGATTCAACTTTTACTTCTTCTTGATCTGCTTCAGTACACGCACTAATCGCAAAAACGACAGCGATTAACGTTACTGACCATACTCTCACTTTTCTTATTATAGAATATAATTCCATGAATTATGATTTACTTCCTGTTTAAACAGGCGTACCCACATCCCTCTTTACCGGGCCAAGCCTTTGTTGTACCGGTAATTGCGTGCCTTATTGCTTTCATAAACGAATCTTACAGGTATTTCGTTGCGCCAAAATTACGCACAACCCCTTGAACGACATACTATTAGTTTATTAAACTTTATTTCAGCAAAAATTGATTGTTAAATCGTATACACTAAGTTATATGAAATGCCTAAGATCAACAAAATATTCAACCAAATATGATGATTTCCTAATGAAATTATCTGATTAAACATCATATTAATAATGAGATGACTATTAATTACTGCATGTTATTTAATCTGGTTTTCTATTGACCAGGCGCCGGGTCCATGATAAGCTTACACCGGCAACAATCACAACCATGGCCGAAAGTGACAGAACGGATGGAATCTCTCCAAATATGAAAAATGCAGCAATCGCCGCTACCACTGCTTCTGAGAGAACCAGCGTAGACAGTAGCGTAGGTGAAACATATTTCACTGCGTAGTTCATGGCACCATGGCCAAGAATTGTAGGGCCGGCTGCAAGTGCTACGCCCACCAGTACAGCCGTGGTACTTAGAACAGGAAATCCACCCACCCAGATAAGCGTCAATACGGCACAGGTAATTGCTGCATAAAGATACACATAGAATACGTAGTCAATCCATTCGGTATGTTGACGTATAGACCGGCCCAGCAGGAAGTAGATCACAAAAATTACAGCTGAAATAAATGCGAGTGAGTTACCCAGCAGTGCGTCAGGAAATTGATCCATCTGGGTATCATCAGCCAATCCAAGCAGTACAGACCCTCCAAACGCCACAAATACACCAATCCAAACAAGCGGCCGGAAATTTTTCCTGAAAATTAAACTTTCAGCAATGATCAGCATTACCGGGTGCATGGTTACCAAAACTGAAGCTGAAGCTACGGATGTGTAGTGGAGAGAAGCAATCCATAGCGTGAAATGCATCCCCAAACTTACACCGGCGGCGATAAGCAGATAAAACTTTGCCCCGTTTTCCGACAGCATTTTTAGTGTAGCCCTTTTTGGCCACCAAAATGGAAGAAGCATTAAAACCGCAAAACCGGTTCGCATGGCAGCCAGGGCAAGGGGTTCAACATCGGTGGCAAAGCGAACCAGAATTGGGGCAAAACCAAACGTCATCAACCCTGCAATGAGCAGCAAGACAACTTTTAGAAGGGGGGTATCATTTTGTTCTGTTCCTTTCAAAGGTAAATTATCGAATTCGATCCATCGATTTCACAAGCTCCTCATCTTTCTTGATAGATCTGCCGGCCAGCCAAAACATAGCGAGTGCAATTACAATTAACCCGGAACTCAGAACTTCTCTCCATAAAAATGTACCAAATCCACCAAGAGAAAAGAGGACCCCTGCAGCAAAACCCAGGCCAACAATCTGAATGTATGTTGCCATTTTCACCCATTTGAGCTGGTTTATTCTGTTTTTGAACAGGAAAATGGAGACTAATGCTATAATCATTGCAAGCGTGAGCGAAATGGCAAAACCAAGACCAATCCAGCCGGCCGGGTCGTTAACGGCATGGCGATAGATTGGAGTAAAAAAAACAATCAGGTTAGCAATTACGGCAAAAGCGAGAAAAATAGTCTGAGGTCGTTGTATCACGTTGAGTCTGTTAATGAGTTAGTTGATTCCAAAAAATACAAAAAAACGGGCAGATCTCATTTTATTAAGAACAGATCTGCCCGTTTTTTAAATTACTTTAAAGCTCAAAATTATCTCAAGCTTGACACTCTACCGGCAAGCGAATCGAAAGCTGAATAGAGCACCGGAACCACAACCAGTGTGAGGAATGTGGCAAATGTAAGGCCGCTTATAATTGCAATACCCATCGGCCCCCAGAATGCTGTACTCTCTGAACCGAATTGGAATCTTGGGTCAAAACTGATAAACAGCTCTACAAAGTCGATATTAATCCCAAAAGTAAGCGGTACAAGACCCAGAATGGTTGTTAATGCAGTAAGTATAACCGGCCTGAAACGAATAAGACCTGCTTCAATGATAGCATTTTTCTTCTGCATTCCCTTCTCGCTAAGCTGTTTCACATAATCCAGGAGCACAATATTGTTAACACACACAATTCCTGCAAGTGATATGATCCCAATAAAGGTCATCAGCCCAAAAGGCGTTCGTGTCAATATAAGTCCCAGTAGTACCCCAATAAGGCTTAGCCCAACCGCGATCATGATAATAAGTGGAGATATTATACTGTTAAATTTTGCAAGCATCACCAGGAAAATCAGCGCAAAACCAACCATCAGCGCGGTGGTCAAAAATCCAAATGCTTCATCCTGATCTTCACTTTCACCGGTATATTTCATGGTATACCCGGCAGGCAGGTTCTGCTGATAATCAGCTAACACCTCCTGTGCTTTTGCAAGTACTTCGGGGCCGCTGAAACCGGGTGCCGCCTGGCCTTCAACAGTAGCTGTTCGCTGCAGGTTTAATCGGGTTATTGAACCAAGTCCGACCCCTTCCCTGAATTCTGCAACAGAAACTAACGGTATCCGGGCACCGGCAGGATTCATGATATTAAGATTTCTCAGGCTTTCCAGGTCCTGTCGATCTTCAGGACGCAACCTGACCACAATATCATATTCATCTTCCCCATCTCGCCATTTACTGGCATCAAGACCGTTATTTGCGATACGTATGGTTTGTGCTATATCTGACATGGAAAGGCCGAAACGGCTTGCCCGCTCGTAATCTACCAGTATACTATACTCGGGTAAACCGCCGCTCACATTGTTTCTTACATCAACAAGCCCCGGTACTGCCCGGGTAGCTGAAGCTTCAATTAGTTTGTCGGTTATTTCGCGGGTAATACGCACAATTTCATCAAAATCTTCACCAGAAACTTCAATATTAACCGGTGCTCCGGTTGGCGGTCCCTGCTGTTCTCCCTCAATATTCACCATAATATCAGGAATATCCCGTACTACTTCGCGCAGTTTTGTCAAGGTTCGGGCTGATGGTTCTGGTCTGTCGCCAAAATCAACCAGGTTCACAGTGAGCCTAGAAAGTTCCGGACTTTGCCCGCCGCCGCCGAAAAATGGATCCCCTGAAACCCCCACATTGATCTGAATATTTTCAATATTGGCTTTTACAAGAGGATCTTCATCAATCAGGGTATAGATTCGCTGTTGAACCGATTCTGCAATCTTGTTGCTGGAGTTTACATTCATTCCGATTGGCCCTTCCAGCTCAATGATGATCCTGTTAGGGTCAGTTTGAGGGAAAAATTCAACTCCGGTTGGAGCCAGCGAAAACATAGCAAAAATTGAAAACAGAACTCCAATAACCGAGTTCAACATTAATGCTCTGTTGTCGGTAAGAATGAGCGGTTTATCAGATTTTCGCAACAACCCAACCCCTCCTACAACGATCAGAATAGCCGGTACAGATAAGAGTACCATCCACACTGTACTGCTCACCACGCTGCCTATGGATACCAAAAGCAGAATAGTAACATTCAATAAACCGAGCAGCAAGCCCACAATTATCGACACCATACCGCCTCTGAAAATCGCTTCAAAGAAATGTACTACAATCAGCAACGCTCCAATAGCACCTAACACGCCGGCTATGGCAAACAGTATTATGGAAGCAGGTGAGAAGAGCCCAACTACTCCTCCCAATATTGCAAGCAGCAGCGCAAGCGTTAAACTGCCAAGTGCAAGGGTGTTTCTCAGCATCGCATATTTCACACTGTAATCCCGCTTCAGAAATGTACGAAGCATCACTTTGTAGTACTGAAGAATGCGGGGCAATGTTTTTTCTGTGAAAACATCCGAAGCCGGCTTGATGATAAATTTAAAGGTGACAACGAAAAACACAATGGTGAGCAAGGTTACCATCAAGGTGGTAAAATTTGCCATCCCTATCGCTATAGCGGCAAAAATTGCTACCCCAATACCGATCCCTTTCAACAATATTGAGGTCGGTTTCTTCTCTTCAGTATCCAGACGCACAAGATATGCCGTCAGTACCGGGTATAAAACCAGCGCTACAAACAGCGAACATAATAGCACAATGATCAAAGTGAGCGGTAAATAGCCCATAAACTGTCCAATAATACCCGGCCAAAAAGTCATGGGTATAAAGGCGGCCAACAGGGTTGATGTGGCAGCTATTAATGCAAAACCTACTTCATTCGTAGCCAGCCTGGCAGCTTCAAAACGTTCATAACCCATCTCTCTGTAGCGGTAAATATTTTCAACTACAACAATTGAGTTATCAACCAACAGACCCAGGGCAATTATCAAACTGAAAAGGATAATAAAATTGGCTGAATACCCCAGGCTAAACAGTACAATAAAACCAACCAGAATCGATAGTGGAACAGCTGTACCCACAAGCAATGCATTTCGTACACCTAAAAAGAATACAAGAACCAGTACAACAAATAACATACCGCTGATAATACTGTTCTCGAGGTCTGAAATGAGCTTTGTGATGTCTTCACTTTGATCACCGGTTATGATCACACTGGTACCTTCAGGTATGGGGAACGCTTCAACTATAGCCATCACCTCTTCAACGGTGTCCAGAATGTTAACACCCGGCCTTTTTTTGATATTGAGGCTGATTACCTGATTGTCCTGAATATCCTCATCAGCAAGCTCTACTTTTCGTCCATTCTCTTCAACTTTATATGCCCGGAGCCTTGCAAAGCTTTCACGGTCTTTGAAACCGAAAAATACATTTGCAACATCTCTCATATATACAAGACCCGGGCCATGCGGGCCTTCACCCATAGGACGGGCCACAACAAGGTTTTCAATCTCAGCAGGGTCTGTAAACTCTCCGCTTACCCGCACGAGATAACTCATCATGTCCACATCCACTGTTCCACCCGGTATGGTCAGGTTTTGAGATTGTATTGCATTCACCAGTTGTCCAAAACCGAGGCCGTATCCGTTTAGGGCGGCTAGCTCCACATTTACCTGCACCTCGCGTTCAACCTTACCAACCATCTCAACCTCACGAATCCCGGATGCTGTTTCAATGGCCTCTTCAAGTCTCTCTGCTACTTCGGTTAGTCTTGAAAGCGGGTAATCTGCTGCAAGATTGATGGTCATAATCGGAAAGTCATCTAAATCGATCTCGATTATGAAGGGTTCTTCGGCATCGGGCGGGAGTTCGGTTCTGGCCAGGTCTACCCTCTCCCTAACTCGCTGGCTGGCCTCGCTAAGTGGAATATCAAGGTCAAACTCAACTACAACACTGCTAAAACTCTCCGTTGTTGTTGAGCGAATGTCTTTCACTCCGCTTATTCCCTGTAGTTCCCTCTCTATTGGCTGCGTAATCAGCGACTCCATATCTGAAGGTGAGATACCGGGATATATGGTATTCACGATAAAGATTGGAATTTCAATTGACGGGTTAGACTCCTTTGGAATAGAGCTGTAGCTAAAAGCACCGGCAATCACCAGGATTGCGGTAAGCACTATAACTACTGTCCGGTTTTTGAGTGTTAATTCGGTTAATTTCATAATATAAAGCCTGTCATAAATTTCTTCCCCTGTCTCTGTCTTTACTTAATATGAAGCTACCGGCCGCTCCTGGTCTCTCAGGCGCTTGGCACGTTCAATACTGCTTTCATTTGTAATTACGTTGAGCTCATCCCCGATACTCAGGTTTCGCATCCCCACTACTACCACTTCATCACCATCACTAATCCCTTCAAGAATTTGCACCAGCGGGCCGGAAGCTGTACCTGTTCTGACTTCAACCAGTTCCGCAATTTTTCGGCCATTCTCTTCCCTGGAAATAAATACAAATGAACCGGTCTCATCTCTGACTATTGCGGTTCGCGGGATAACTACGACATCTTCGAGCGTCTCTCTTTTCACTCTCAGGTCAACGACCATATCCGGCTTGATGATCTCTTGAGGATTAGCGAGCTCTACTTCAATTGTATACGTGCGGGTTTCCGGATCGATAACATTCCCGGAATAACTAATGGTTGCCGTTCTCTCACCTCCTCCAACAGAACGTATATTCACCACAACTTCACTACCCTCCCTGATTTCAGTTGAGTATCGCTCAGGTATTCCGGCCAAGACTCTAACTCTGTCGGTATTAACCAGTCTTACTACAGGCATTCCCGGATTTATCAGTTCACCGGTACGAATCATTCTCTCTTCAATACGGCCTTCAAATGGAGCTTCGATATTTGCATCCTGCAGCTGCTTGCTGGCCTGATCCAGTTGAGCTTTTGCCTGATCGCGCTGAGCACGGGCGCTGTTAAAGTCCTGGGTACTGATTATCGAATCAGCGTAAAGAGCTTCAAGCCTGTTAAAGGTATCATTAGCAAGCTCAAAACCGGTTTTTGCAGCTTCATGCTGTGCCTGCATAAGGCGGTCATCCAGGCGGGCAATCACACCGCCTTTACGAACCCTTTCACCTCTTTCCCGGATAGAAAGTATCCTTCCGGAAGATTCAGCAGATATGGTTGCATCATCGATAGCCTCCACATTTCCGGATAACCTGATAAAATCTTCAAATCTATCCTTCTCTACGGTAACTGTCTCTACAGGTATTAACCGCGTTTCATTGTTGTTTCCATTTTGTCCATTTTCATTACTGTTATCACAAGATATCAGCAGAAAGGCAATTGTTAGTATTGAAAGAATTTTTGTCCCTTTATTCAACATAGTGGTATGGGTAGTGATTGAATTATTTAATTGATTCGATCGGTGATTACCGGTTTCCCGATTGCCTTCTCATATTGGCTAACGGCAACCAGATAGTCATGAACAGCCGACAGGTAGTTAAGTCTGCTTTGGTCTAACAGTGATGATGCCTGGCGTTCTTCCAGAGGTGTACCTGCACCCTCCTGAAGTCTTTTTCTGGAAAATTCGTAGTTCAATTCAGCCTGTTCAATATTTCTTTCCTGGCTTTGAATTCGCCTTAAGGCCGTTTCCACATTTCGTATTGCCTGTTCTATTTCAAGATAGATTGCATTTTTTTGGAACTCCCTGTCGAGTTCTGCCTGCTTGATTTCAATCTGGTTTTGCTGAACTCTCATTCGCGTCTGAAAGCCACTGAAAATATTCCAGTTTAACCGTAAACCCACAGCTACAGCCGGATTCCAGTAAGAATCATCCAAAAAGTTTCTGGATTCAGAAGTAAATGAAAAGTCCTCACCTTCAACCGGCGACACTACCAATCGATTTGATGGTACTTGCCCTATATAAGCCGCATTGGCAAATGCACTAACCGTTGGGAAAAAACCGGATCTGGTGATATCTCTTTCAACGTTAAGAAGATCTATAAGCCCTTCGGTTTGACCGAGATCAGGCCGTTGCTGAAGCGCCAGCTCATAAGAGATATCCGGATCAAGCTGCTCGGGGTAGAGCTCCTCCTGATATTCAAGAGCACCCCTTAAATTAATCTGTTTATTGGGGGATAAGCCAAGCTGAAGTGCCAGGTTCTTTACTGCCAGATCAGCTTGATTTTCTGCTTGTATCAGGTTTGTTTCAAGGTTTACCAATTCCACCTCGGCACTGATTCTGTCATATTTCGATAATATACCCGCTTCAACCGAACGCCTGGTATCTTCAACAGTCTCTCTCAATCTACTAACGCTCGACTCCAGCACGTCGGCCTGTTCTTTAGCTAGCAGTGCCGAATAAAAGGAATTCCGGACCTGGTTTACAACGTTTTGCTGCTCCTGTTCAAATTGATCTTCACCTAATTTTTTAAACTGCCTCGCTCCACGAATAGCTGCAAACGCAGCTCCATTGTAAATAGCCTGAGTGATTGAAACTCCGAAATCAAACTGATTTTCTACAGCAAACGGGTTAGTTCCATCCATACCCGGAGGAGTCAGCCCTGCATCCCTATATCCCTGCCTTTGCCGGTCTATAAACTCATCCAGCGGAATGGGGCTTGTATCAGGATCGCCGTCTGTTCGAGCCTGTTCATTAAAGGCAAGCCACTCTATAGCTCCAAGTGTTTCAAATAGTCCCCCCGCATCTGAACCTGCAAATGGGTTAGGGGTTCTAATGTTTCTGGTATAGTTGCCCGATGCATTTACCTGCGGATAAACAGATCCCCACGCTTCCCTGATCTGCAAAGAGGCAATATCCAAATTCAGCAACCCTTTTTTGATCATGTAATTGTTTACAAGTGCAATCTGAACTGCCTCCTCTACTGTAATAGATATTTCATCCTGTCCTGCAGTTGCATTTTGAGCAAGCACGTCCGCTACAATCATAAACGGCAGCAATAAAACCGTTAGTAAGAGCTTCTTGAAATTGTTTTTACACATGAATTATATTTGACTGTAATTTTTTTTTGATCAATCAGCATCGTCTTACGATCTGATAATTTCTTTGTTACACTTATTTTTATGACTTGTGGTCATCACTCCGCATACCACTCCCAATCAATTCAATAAAGTTTTTTACAAGTGATTCAAGGCTGAAAGAGACATCATCCAAAATTTTCATATGATCTTTTTTTTCTTTCAGAAAGGCAATATGAACCACTCCTTTAGAAGCGCCCCAGATTATCAATCCCAATTCGCGGGGATCGTAGCTGTCCTTAATCGAACCGTCCTGCATACCCACTTGCAGCGCTCTTACAATATAGGCCATGGCTTCTCTTGCATACTCTTCACATTGTGCTGCAAGCTCGCTGCCGGCGAGTTTCTCTTCGCCGATTAAGTTTTCATAGTAGTTAAATGCCGAAAAATAGATCGGGTATGTTTTAACAAAATCAAGATAAACCATTCCAAGCTTTTTAATCATATCAATACCCTTAAGATCTTCTGCAAGAACTTTACTCATCAGTTGATTCAACTTTTTTGAGCCCCTTTCACAGATTGCAAGATAGATTGAAGCCTTACTTTTAAAGTGTAGGTATAGAGTTCCTTTTCCTAATTCTGCTTTTTCAGCAACCGCGTCCATAGTGGCACCTTCAAAACCATAATTGGAAATCACTTCTTCCGCTGTGTCGATAATCAACTCACGGCGGGCAATTCTTTCACGCTCTTTCCTGGATAACTTTTTCATTTACTGACTATTGGTCATATTTTGAATGATAGTCATCAAAAGTAAGAAGTTCATGAATAAGTTCCTACGTTTTTCGGAAAATTTTGTTCAACAGAATCAGGTTGTAATACTGTGAAAAAGTAGTACAAAATTTTTCTGTAGCACGTATACTTAAGCCGCTCAAACGTGTAAAACTTTTGCCCTCAATTTATTTATCTTCATTCGCCAAATATCACGTGAATGAACGAAGAAAGAAAAAACCTCCTTACCGATCTATCCCTGATTTTTATAGCTTTGGTTTGGGCATTGAATTTCACGGTTGTAAAGGCTACACTTGCCGAAATTGACCCTTATACATTTAATGCCTTAAGATTTATCCTGGCCTCACTATTTATTTGGTGTGTAATTGCCAAACGCGGTGCCTGGTTCACCATTGACAAAAAAGACTGGTTCCCCCTCATTTTTCTAGGCCTTGTTGGGAATGTACTTTATCAGTGGCTATTTATTGTGGGCATCGACCTGACACTGGCTGCAAATGCTGCCGTATTGCTCGGCACCATTCCAATTTGGGTTGGAATAATTTCTCATTTTCTCTCCATCGAACTTTTGAACCGGTTAAAAACGATTGGTGTATTTCTAGGCTTTTCAGGCGTTCTATTCATCATTATTTATGGAAAGAATCCAATTACTTTTGGTTCAGACACGTTTGTCGGCGATATCGCAATTGTGACTGCAGCCGTAGTATGGGCCACATTCACAATTTTCTCAAAACAGCATTTAGTTCGATATACTCCGCTGCAATTTTCAGCTTTCATGACTACTCTTGGCGCGATTACCCTGACACTGATTGCCATCCCATACTCTAAAGAAACCGCATGGGAAAGTGTATCGGCAGCAGCATACGGAGGGGTTGTCTACAGCGGATTACTTTCCATCGGACTTGCCTATCTGATCTGGAATAACGGTCTTCGGCGGGTTGGTGCCGTAAGAACAGCTGCTTACCAAAATCTGGTACCGGTTTTAGGACTTCTGTTCGGGATCATCCTATTGGGTGAGAATCTTGAGCTGTTGCAGTATATCGGCTCAGCCATTGTAATAACGGGAATATTAATTACAAGGCACGGTGGCAGAGTTCAAAAATTGTAATATGGCTCACGGAAATTTTGAAGCCGTTGATAAGACAGATAGGTAAACCTTAAATCCTCGTGCCTCCACTCAGCAGATAAAGCACCGCCATTCGAACGGCAACGCCGTTGGTGACCTGGTTCAGTATCATCGCCCGGTCGCTGTCGGCCACATCACTCTCCATCTCAACGCCGCGATTAATCGGCCCGGGATGCATCACTACAAAGTCGGGATATTTTTCAAGATGGCTCATCTTTATCCCAAAGGTCTCATGATACTCCCTGAGGCTTGGGAAAAGATCAGTCCCGCCGCCAATACGCTCCATCTGAATTCTGAGAGCCATGGCAATATCACACCAGGCCAGTGTTTCATCCAAATTGTACGATACGGCAGCTCCCAATGATTCTACAAATCGCGGCATTAGCGATTTAGGGCCGCACACAACCACTTCAGCTCCCACTTTCACCAAACCGATAATATTCGATCGCACAACACGGCTGTGAGAGATATCCCCGATTATGGCAACTTTTCTGCCATTCAGATCAGGATAAACCTGCTGCATGGTGAACATATCGAGCAGTGCCTGGGTAGGGTGTTCGTGTGCGCCATCGCCTGCATTGATGATAGAGGCATCCACACAACGCGTGAGAAAGTGAGGCACTCCGGGGCTTTCGTGACGGCTAACCACCATATCAATTTTCATGGAGCTGATATTCCGGATGGTATCCTTCAGCGACTCACCTTTTTTGGTACTCGAGGTGCTGGCCGAAAAATTGACCACATCGGCCCCCATTCTCTTTTGGGCCAGTTCAAAAGAGAGCCGCGTGCGGGTACTGTTCTCATAAAAGAGATTTACAATGGTTTTATCCCTCAGGGTCGGGATTTTTGGAACTGGACGATCGAGCACTTCACGAAATGTTTTGGCCTGTTCCAGCACATAGAGAATATCATCAGCAGAATAATCCGCCAAACCTAAAAGGTGCTTCTGCGAAAAAGGGTGGTCATTCAATTTGATTTCACTCATTCCCGGCCTCCGTTCCTTTTACTACGTAAACTGCATCTTCGCCATCCAGATCTTTTACTTTTACCCGAACTTCTTCATCTGCATGTGTGGGTACGGTGAGTCCAACATAATCGGCAGTAACGGGAAGCTCGCGATGTCCGCGGTCGATCATGCAGCAAAATTTAATACTTCGCGGCCGACCATAGGCCATAAGAGCGTCCATTGCCGAACGTACGGTTCGTCCGGTGTAGAGAACATCATCCACCAGAATCACATCGCGGTTGTAGAGGTCAAATGGAATTTCGGTAACCTTTACTTCAGGCATCTTCAGCTTTGAGCGAAAATCATCCCTGTAAAAGGTTACGTCTAAAACGCCAAAGTCGGGAGATGTACCCAATTCGTTTTCAATGATCTTCATAATTCTGCGGCCCATATAAACGCCACGCGTCTGCATTCCAATAATGGCAGGTTCTGAAGGATCGTCATACGGTTCGAGAAACTGATGGGCAAATCGCAGGTAGGTGCGATTCAGATCCTCTTCCGTCATGATTTTAGCTTGTTCCAAAGATTTACCTCGGCTTATTTTTGTGTGCAAAATTAGGGATTGTGGGAATGGTTTACAATTCAGAAATCTTAAGGCATGGAGCCGCTATGATCCGTAACTTTAGCCTCTTTTCTAACCATTCACCATGTCGCCCGAACAGAACCGTAAATTACTACTTATTTTTGCCATTGCCGTTATTGCTCTGAACCTGCGCCCGGCAATCGCATCTGTGGGTCCGCTCATCTTTGAGATAAGGGATGATACCGGTTTATCCAATACCCTTTTAGGATTGCTCACCACGCTTCCCGTTTTGGCATTTGGTTTATTTTCAGTGATGACACCGCTCTTTACGCGCAGGTTTGGTACAGAAGGCACCATGGCCCTGGCTCTTATTCTGTTAACCACCGGCCTTTTGATTCGCGTGATACCGTCGCTGATCCCGCTCTTTTTGGGCACAGCGATTCTTGGAGTCGGAATTGCTCTAGGCAACACACTGCTGCCCGGCATCGTGAAAAAAAGTTTCCCGCGCAGATTCGGGCTGGTTACCGGAATCTACTCCTCCATGCTTGGGATAGGAGCCACTATAGCCTCGGCAATAAGTGTGCCTCTGTCAGAAGGGGCAGGGTTGGGCTGGCGATGGGCTTTGGGTGCCTGGGCCGCTATCGCGTTTATCGGCCTTCTTATCTGGCTGCCTCAGATGAAACAAAATATTCCCGTCATTGCGCGCCGGAGTTTGCGGCAATCCCTAAGACAGCTTGGCACTTCCAAACTGGCGTGGAATGTCTCTATATTTGTGGGATTACAGTCTCTCACGTTCTATACCATCATTGCATGGCTCCCGGAAATTCTGATCGAGCGCGGAATGTCGGCCGGGAATGCCGGATATATGCTTGCATTAACGCAGGGAACCGGGGTAATCGGAACGTTTGTCATCCCGGCCTGGGCGGCAAGACGACAGAGGCAGCGATTGCCAATCATTATTTTAGTTGCGCTTGAGATCATCAGCCTGCTTGGGCTGATGGCATCATCGCTGTTCCTGGTTGAGCTTTGGGCCGCTATGCTCGGTTTTTGCCTTGGCGGCAGCTTTGGCCTGGCTCTGCTCTTCCTTGTACTGCGAACCCGTGATTCACACTCAGCAAATGAACTTTCAGGGATGGCTCAATCTATTGGATACACCATTGCGTCCTTTGGCCCGGCCTTTTTCGGGGCAGTTTATGATATCACCCTAAACTGGACCTATCCCATTGCCATGCTTCTATTAATCGCCTTTGCAAAACTTGCATCGGGATGGGTGGCCGGGCGTGATGAGGTTGTCTGACAACTGTTTTTTAATAAAATCTTACAGGCAACGGGCAACCTTGCTTAAATCTGCTTACATTCACTCAGTCATCTACAATACCCAAACTGTACTTTATGAGAGCATTCTTCCTTGACCGGGACGGCACGCTGAATGTTGACACCAATTTTGTTCACACACCCGAAGAGTGGCAATGGTGCGAGAATGCCCTGGAAGCCATTCGATGGATGAACCATAACCGCTTCAAGGTTATCGTGGTTACCAATCAATCGGGGATTTCGCGTGGGCACTACACAACAGAGCAGGTTCAGGATCTTCACAGCTGGGTAGATTCGCAACTGGAGAGAGAGAACCTGAAAGTGGATGAGTGGCTTATTGCCCCTCATCATCCGGCTTTCGACCATAAACCTTACGACTATAACCCTGGAGATCGTAAACCCGGCAAGGGGCTATTCTACAAAGCCATTGAAAAGCATGGAATCAATCCCAAAAAATCATTCATGGCAGGGGATAAGATTACCGACCTGCAGCCCGCCCTGGAGCTTGGAATGACGCCCTTTTTTATCCGTTCCCGGCACGAACCCAACCAGGATAAAAACTGGCTCCGAAAACACGATATTGATACGTTTGATACACTCTACGATGCCGTACAGACGATTAAGAATTTCAAGTAGAAAGATATGATCGTTCAGGACGAACCAAAATTGTTTCCAGATCACGTTCGGAGATAGATCTTATGTATATGCAGGGGTACTGCCCCCCGGAGGGCGTGCCTATGGCATGGGTACTGCCGCCTGTCCCGAGCGCATCCTTTTGTGTGGGCACATCTTTTCAAAAATTTTAAATTGGCGGGCAGAAGCAGCGTCGCTCTACTCCGTGACCGGATGCCCGCCAAATATCCCACCATCGCTCTTGTCATGCTGAGGAATCCCGACAATGCTTTTGTGTCGGGATGAGGAAGTATCTCCTTTTTTTATATCAAAATATGTCCCCACGATAGGAGCGCATCGATCAACATAGACTTATTTAAACTTTATTTTTCAGAACTAATCTGAATCAATTGATTTCTCCGTATTTTGGTGATTAGGATTGTGTTTTTCTCAGCTGAATCCATCAACCCAATACCCTTCCCGAATTGCTAAAAGTACCTATCAAACAACAACCGGATGAAACCACATGCGGGCCTACCTGTCTGCATTCGATCTATCAGTATTATGAAAATCCGGTATCTCTGCAAACGGTAATTAACGAGGTACACCAGTTTGACGATGGGGGAACCATTGGAGCATTATTAGCTCTTGACGCACTTGAGAAAGGGTATGCGGCAACCATCTACTCTTACAATCTGCAAATATTCGACCCCACCTGGTTTGGCCAAAAAAACGATTTCCTCATCGATAAGCTGAAACAGCAGCTGCGATATAAAAGAAGCAATAAATTCAGGGTCGCATCAGAAGCATACATCAAATTTCTTGAAATGGGCGGCAAATTACGTTTTGAAGATTTAAGATCCGGTATTATAAGAAGGTACCTAAAAAAAGATCAGCCTGTTATTACCGGCCTCAGCTCCACCTATCTCTATAAAAGTGCCCGGGAATATGGACCGGAACTGGATTATGATGATATTCGCGGTGAACCTTCCGGGCATTTTGTGGTGCTGCACGGGTACGACATGGAGACCAGAGAGGTCTATATCGCCGATCCTATCAAGACAAACCCGATGGGAAACGGTACGTTCTATAGAATGAAAATCGACCGGGTTATTAATGCTATTCTTTTAGGTATTGTAACGTACGATGCCAATCTGATTATCATCAAACCTAAATAATATAACAGAGAAGAGATCCTGAGCCATGCGCCATCTGCTTATTGTTGACAATCCGAAAAAATGGGCCCTCGATATTCCGGGCGTAGATATTGTTGCGGCCAAAGAGTACCTGTCGGATGAAGCCTACAGTACTCTGCGGAATGTTAAAGTATTTAACCTCTGCAAGAGCTACAGGTATCAAAATTCCGGCTATTATGTTTCCCTGCTTGCATCAGCCCGGGGCCACAAGCCCATTCCAAATATACTGGCCATTCAGGATCTGAAGTCTCAGACAATTATCCGGATTGCTTCGGATGAATTGGATAACCTGATTCAAAAAAGCCTTAAAACTATTCAGACAGACACATTTACCCTGAGCATCTATTTCGGCAAAAATCTTGCAAAAAAATATGACAAGCTATCTCAACGGCTTTTTGCCCAATTCCAGGCGCCGCTTTTAAGGGGAGAATTTATCCGTAAAGATGGGGAGTGGTTATTGAAAAGCCTTCAACCCATCTCTTCCAGTGGAGTGCCGGAAGATCATAAGCCGTTCATTTCCAAAATGGCCCAGGAGTTTTTTAACAAGAGAAACATCGGCAGATCAAAAAAAGAGACACGGTATGATCTTGCCATTCTGGTAAATCCGGATGAAGAGCTGCCTCCATCTGATGAAAAAGCGATTCAGAAATTTATCAAAGCCGCTGAATCACTCGACTTTTATACCGAACTGATCACAAAAGAGGACTATTCCCGGATTAATGAGTTTGACGCCCTCTTTATCAGAGAAACCACAAGCGTAAATCATCACACCTATCGAATGGCGAGACGCGCTTCGGCCGAAGGGCTGGTAGTGATAGACGATCCCGAGTCTATTTTAAAATGTACCAATAAGGTGTACCTGGCTGAATTGCTCAAAAAACACCACATTCCGGCACCCGAAACTATGATTCTTAACCGGGACAACCGCAACTCCGTGCCTGAAAAACTGGGTTATCCCTGCATTCTCAAACAACCCGACAGTTCATTCTCACAGGGAGTCATGAAAGTGGATGATCAGGAAGAGTTTGAGAGGGAAACGGACCTTCTTTTTGAGAAATCCGACCTGCTTATCGCACAAAAATTTATACCCACAACGTTCGACTGGCGGGTGGGCATTCTGGATGACAAACCTCTCTACGGCTGCCGATATCATATGGCGCGAAAGCACTGGCAGATCTATGAAAGAACGGCCGACGGAAAGACTCATGAGGGCAATGCCGATACGGTACCAGTGGATGAGATCCCTGAAAATATTTTGAAATATGCCCTGAAAGCTGCAAAACTTATCGGCAACGGGCTCTATGGCGTAGACCTCAAGGAGATCGACGGCAAGGTGTATGTGATTGAAGTGAATGACAATCCGAGCATCGATTCCGGTATTGAAGATGAATACCTCAAAGAAAAACTTTATGAAACCATTATCGAAGAGATCCTGCACCGGATTGAGCGTAAAAAGGAGAGGAGCTCAAGATGACGGTATCCATCAACAACAAAAGGCCTTTGCATCTATTTGAAGGGTTTGGCGTGGAGATGGAGTATATGATTGTGGATTGTGATACTCTTAATGTTCTGCCCATAACCGACCGGGTGCTGGAAAAGGTAGCCGGAAAAGTTGTGAATGAGATTTCACAAAACGGAACCGCCTGGAGCAACGAACTGGTTCTTCATGTAATCGAAATTAAAACCGACGGCCCTGCCATCTCAATGACCGGCTTGGGTGCTGCTTTCCATGAGCAGGTCAAGAGTATTGAAGAGGTATTGAAGGAGTTTAACGGGAGGCTTATGCCGGGCGCCATTCATCCATGGATGGATCCCTACAGCGAAATCAGGCTTTGGCCGCACGAGTACAACCCCATCTATGAAGCATACAACCGAATTTTTGACTGTCGCGGACATGGCTGGGCTAATTTGCAAAGCACCCACCTGAATTTGCCCTTTCATGGTGATTTGGAGTTTGAAAAACTGCACGCTGTGCTTCGAATCATACTGCCGCTCATTCCGGCAATGGCGGCAAGTTCACCGATTGCTGATGGTGAGAAAAAACCATTCCTCGACTTCAGAATGGAAAAGTACCGGGTAAACTCCACCCGAATTCCATCCATAACGGGTAAAATTGTACCGGAAGCTGTTTTCTCAAAAGCCGGTTACCAGGAGCAGATCTTCGAGAAAATGTATCGCGACATCAAGCCATTCGACCCGGATGGAATTTTACAGGATGAGTGGCTCAACTCAAGGGGAGCGATGTCGCGCTGGGACCGGAGCGCCATTGAGGTTCGGGTAATTGATATTCAGGAACATCCCGCCGCAGATATTGCCATTCTGGAGTGGATTGTAAATCTTGCCAAAACGTTAGCCGCTGAAACCTGGTGTACGCTTGAAGACCAAAAGAGCTGGCACGAAGACGATCTCTATAAAATCCTGATGGATGTTGTAAAAGATGGAGAAAAAGCTGAAATAAGTAACAGAGAGTACATCTCTCTATTCGGAATGAACAAAGAGTCGATAACAGCTGGTGAGTTATGCCGATCTGTTTATGAACAGTTAAAGAGTGAATATGACTTTTCAGCAGAGTCGCAGTCATATCTGGATTTGATTTTCGAAGAGGGTCCCCTGGCAAGGCGTATTTTAAACTCTCTGCCAAACACCTTTAATAAACGTGAGCTATACGCAACCTATAACCGGCTTTCTGACTGTTTGAGAAATGGAACCCAATTCACGCCATAATCTTATTATATCGTGTGAACATGCCTGCAATCATGTTCCCGATCAATATCAACATCTCTTTATGGGTGCAGGTGAAGTGTTGGAATCACACCGGGGTTGGGACCCGGGATCGGCTGAAATGGCAAAAAAACTCTCTGATTCCCTGAATGCCCCTCTCTTCTGCTGCTCATTTACAAGGCTGCTTATTGAACCTAATCGGTCTCCGGAACATAGTCAGCTCTTTTCCGAATTCACAAATTCACTGCCAAATGCGGAAAAAGAGAACCTGATGAATACTTTCTACCTGCCCTACAGGAACAGGGTTGATGATAGAATCAGAACTCTAAACCAGATGGGAAAAAGTGTACTTCATCTAAGTATTCACACCTTCACTCCAATGCTGCATGGTAAGCTGAGGGATTTTGAGATTGGAGTGCTGTACGATCCATCCAGAAGACAGGAGAAAGAGTTTAGCCGGCTATTGAAGAAAAACATTATGGACAATTTGCCCGATTTACGCGTGAAAATGAATCAGCCTTACAAGGGCACCGACGATGGATTTACGACCTATCTGCGCAATGAATTTGAGCCGGAACTCTATTCCGGGATTGAACTGGAAGTGAATCAAAAGTTCTATTTTGAGGGAGTTGATATATGGAATAAGGTTAGCACAGGCATCTTAAAAAGCTTGAAACCGTTGTTGGAAGCCTGAGTTTGATATAAGAATTTGAGATAATCCCAGAACCTGTTTTTGGTTCTACAATTTCGAAAAAGAGGCTGAGGCTGTCCAAAAATCAAATGCATCTTTTTGGACAGCCTCAGACTTCAGAAAGCCCAAATGCACTATTGAAATATTAAGTTAACGTTTATTGGGCTCTGCCACTTCAGCTCCACGGGTCCGTAGCCTCTACGATCCAACCGTCGAGGGGATTTTGGGGATTGGCGCTGCAATGCACATAGTGCTCCGGTTTTGCTACCAGCCCCATTTTAACCGCCCGCTTCTGAATATCAAGTGCGCTTTTGTCAATATCATCTTGCTGATACAGGGACTGTATAAACAGCTCCTCCTCCCAAATATGAATTCCCTCCGATTTTTCTTTTGGGCCATATTCCTGGAAAACAGATACCATCCATGCCGTTTCCAGGCCCGGTTTTCCATTTCGCAAAATCAGCATTACGGCTTTGGATGTAAATCCTTTATATGCTTCAAGTACATCCGTTAATGAACCCCATGCTGTGGCGGCAATCATGATGATTTTATCGGGCAAGATGGAATACTCGTATATTCTGAGCCCACGTTTTTCGCAGCTCCACCTCAGGCCGCTTATCATTTTCTCCCTGATTAGAGGCTGTACCAGCAGAGGTACTTTACCCGCTAATCTCAATTCAACATAAAACAGTTCTTTGGTTTTTCGGTTTAATCTTCTCATTGATCTGTTGATTTATTTTTAATCCTTTATTGTATGAGCCCGAAATTTGAAATCCCTTACAACGAAAAATCCTGATCGCTTTTATTTACCTGCCGATTTGGGTATTATTGGGCCAGAAAAACCATAATTGAAAAGTCGACTGATTAACCTTACAAAATCATGAAAATTCACGAGTATCAAGCGAAAGAGTTATTTGAAAAATATGGCGTTGCTGTTCCCGCCGGTGTTGCCACACAATCTGCAGATGAAGCAGTTAAAGCTGCTGAAAAAATGAAGGCTAACGGAACCGATCTTTTTGTTGTTAAAGCTCAGATTCATGCCGGTGGACGCGGTAAAGGACGAACCAAAAAAAGCAATTCCAAAGGAGTAATTCTGTGCCGGTCGATCGAAGAAGTGAGAGAAGCCGCTGAATCCTTACTGGGCGACACTCTGGTAACTATTCAAACCGGAGATGAAGGTCAGCTTGTGAAAACCATCTATGTTACCGATGGTGTGGATATCGAAAAAGAGTTTTACCTCGGTATACTGCTCGATCGTGTAAATAGCCAAAATGTGATTATGGTCTCTACAGAGGGCGGTGTTGAAATTGAAACCGTGGCCGAAGAGACTCCCGAAAAAATTGTAAAAGAGTGGGTTGAACCGGGAATGGATCTAGCTCCAAACCAGGCACGACGACTCGCTTTTGCACTGGGTTTTGAAGGGGATGCCTTTAAAAAAGCCGTCAAATTCATCACGGCACTCTACAACTTCTATGTAGAGAAAGATGCCGATATGGTCGAGATAAATCCGCTCGTTCTTACCACCGATGGTGACGTTATGGCCCTCGATGCGAAGGTAACCTTCGACGGAAATTCACTGTATCGCCAAAAAGATCTGCTCGAACTGCGTGATGAATCAGAAGAGAATCCAATCGAGCTTGAAGCCTCGAAATTCGATCTGAACTATATCAAGCTTGACGGCAATGTGGGCTGTATGGTAAACGGAGCCGGTCTTGCAATGGCAACCATGGATATCATTAAACTCTCAGGCGGTGAGCCGGCCAATTTTCTGGATGTTGGTGGAGGAGCCAATGTAGAGACTGTAAAAAACGGCTTCCGTATTATTCTTGAAGATGAGAATGTGAAAGCCATTCTGATCAACATCTTTGGCGGTATTGTTCGATGCGATCGCGTAGCAAATGGTGTGATTGAGGCAATCAAGGATCCTGAAATTGCCAAAAAAGTTGAAGGCGTGCCAATTATTGTACGACTTCAGGGCACTAACGCAGATGAGGCCAAAAAGATCATCGACAACAGTGATCTGAATGTGATTTCGGCCGTACTCCTGAAAGAGGCTGCCGAGCAGGTTTCCAAAGTTCTTGCAGCATAAAAACTTATAAGTACAGGATAAATCAGGAATCTGGTCAAACAGATTCCTGATTACTTTTACTTGCAAACCGAACTTTAAAGGTTGTTTCAACCCCTTTTTTTTGCTCAAAATCGATCTCCCCTTCCAATTGCTGCGTTAATACTCTCAGTAAAGTCATGCCCAGTGAGTCATGTTGATCAAGCGAGAAATTATCAGGCAGTTTACCGGCATTATCACTTATCGATAGTTCAATTTCACCACTTTCCTGTTTAAGGCGAAGTGAGAGTTTCCCTCCCTCTTTGCCTGGAAAAGCATGCTTAAACGCATTATTAATCAGTTCATTACAGATTAGCCCTATAGGTACAGCCCTGATGTTATCAATTTTCACATTGTCCATATCGTAGTTCAGGCTGATGTCTCTGCCTTTCAATTTATAACCTTTTGAGATAATTTCAGTTAGTTCTCTCAGATAGATCGAAAGGTCTACTTCCGAAAAGGTCTCAGTTTTGTAAAGTTTTTCATGCACCAGCCCTATCGACTTTATTCTCCCCTGCAGTTCATCAAATTTTTCACTTACTGAACTGTTCATTTCAGCTTTCTGTATCTCTATAATGCTTGAAATAATTCCAAGATTGTTCTTCACTCTGTGATGGATTTCCGACAAAAGAACTGACTTTTCACGAAGGGATTGCTGGATCTGTTCTAAATGTTTTTTCTGTACCGTGATATCGCGCACATTACCAACAATTGCCTCAATCTCTCCCTTTTCATTTTTCACAGCAGCACGTATGTTATTAACCCAAATATACTTCCCATCTGAACGTTTGATTCGAAACTCAGTATCCTCTAAGGCCACATCTGACTGATCTGCACTCTTCACACGATTAATTTTTTCGGTAACTCTTTTTATATCCTCATGGTGAACTTGATTCAATAAAAATTCCAGCTTTGATCCCGCGACCTCTTCAGCACTGTAACCAAGCAACTCTTGAACTGAAGAGCTCACATAGTCGTAACGCCCGGTTTTCAGATTCAACTGATAGATCATGTCTCTTGAATTCTCAAGCACATTTCTGAATTTCTTTTCAGACTTTTTAAGTCGATGGTTTGAGTCTTTAACAGCTTGTAAAAATGTAACCGACAGGAAGGCGATGGAGAAGATTAACACCAAAGAGATTGTAATCGTAAGCCAAAATAGCAGCCGGTTTGACCAGCGGGCTGCATCACTCATGGCATTTGAGAACTCAGTTTCCAGAATGGTCAGTTCCCGGTCAAGTTCTATAAGCCGATTTCTAAACTCTTCAATTGAAGCTTCCGACAACTCTCCGGTTTCAATTGAACTGTACACATCTGAAGCAAGATCTCTAAGGTGATCAATTTTAAGATCAGCTTCCGCCCAAACTCCTATTGCTTTACTGATTAGATCAAAATCTTTAAAGTTCAGGAATACCCAGATCATATCATCAACATCATCGATGTGATTCTTTCCCTGCAAGAAACCTTGCCGTGCCAGTTCTATATCCGGATTTTCTGATAAAAGGGTTAATCTGGCAATTTTGTCGCCTTCATTCACCAATAGAGCTTCATTAAATTCATCATAATAAGCCCTGTCGCCCGTATTGATAAGGTTTAGTAATGAGAGTGCAGCTTTTTTTTGAGCTTTAGTCCACTGTCCCTCTCCGTATATATATCCCCGAACTCCATTGGAAACCTTTTTCTCATAATTGGAAAGCACAATCATGGATATCGCAAACAGGATAAAAATGATGATTATTCCAATAATCCGTTTGTTGCCTACCCGTAATTCTGTTTGTTTTATCATAACACAATCTACCTTAGGAGTATCAAACTCAACGTTAAAGAGCGTCAGCACACTTTAGCCCCAAACTTGACAGATGTGATTATATTACAAATTAAAAAATGTAAACAAGAATATGAGCGTAATTATCACAATTAGGCACACAGCATTAAAAACAGGAGGTTTATATCACGATTTGTGATAACCATGTTTGGTATTTGGATACCCAAAAGAGAGCTAAAGACTAAGTATCCGTATTTAGCAGAGTATTCTGAATCCGTGAGGGAGAGATAAATAGAGAAATTTCATTAGATCTGATGTTCAGGGAAGAAAATTTCAAGCATCCACATCAAACTCTATTGTAAATATTGTGCCATTATCTGACTTATAAGACAATTCCCCATCAAGCTGTTTGGTAAATACTTCAATCAGTGTCATTCCCAGAGATTGTTTCTTCATCTCCTCAAAATCTTCAGGCAGCCCGATTCCATTATCAGAGATTGTTAATTTAGCCTTATTGTCGCATACTTTCAGGTCAATTGAGATTACTCCCTCATCAACTCCCTCGAATGCATATTTGTAGCAGTTATTCAGCATCTCATTACAAATCAAGCCAATCGGCACAGCCCGTTTTATGTTTACACTTAATGAATCCATATTTTTCTGAAGGGATATTTTTTTCTCCTCCGTATTAAATGTCGTGTAGACGGTTTCAACCAGGTCTTCTATATACTCTGCCAAATCAACATCTGCAAAAGTCTCGTTTTGATAGAGTTTTTCGTGAACCAGGGCAATAGACTTTATTCGCAACTGGATTTCTTGCAAACCCTTATCAGTACCATTGTCACTACTGTTTTTTTGAAGCTCAATAAGACTTGAAACAATTGAAAGGTTATTTTTTACACGGTGATGAATTTCTGAAAGCAGCATCTCTTTCTCCTTAACAGAAGAACTGAGTTCCAGAATATCTTTTTTCCAATCCGAAACGTCTCTTACATTTCCAATTATTGCACTCGGCTTGCCATTACCGTCTTTTAGCACAGAACGTTTATTGCTCACCCATTTATAATCGCCATCCTTTGTTTTGAACCTGAACTCAGAGTCTTTGGCCACTATTTTTTCAATATCATCGCTGTCATATTGTAGCACTTCAGCTTTCATTCTCTTCAAATCTTCGGGGTGGGTCAAACTCAGAACAAAACTGAGCCCTCCCCGGATTAATTCTTCGCTTGTATAGCCTAATAGATTTTTAACTGAAGGCGTTATATAAATATACTCCCCGGTTTTTATATCCAGCTGGTAAATAACATCTTTCGAATGGGTTAACATCTGTCTGAATTTCTTTTCTGAATGGTAGAGCTTCTCACCCCACTTTCTTAGAATTTCAACCCGGACAATTGCAAAAATCAAACCTATAAGCAATATAACAACAATTGCAATTCTGTTTATCCAATACACTCTTATATATAGCCAATCAGCTGCCTCTGAAATGGATAGAGCAAAGTTTTTTTCGACAGTGGCAAGTTGCCGTTCCAGATAAAAAATATGATCTGAGAGATTATTTATTTCAGATTCGGTAAGATCTCCTCGTTCCACAAAACTTTCGACATTATTGGCAGCATCCGCCATAAAACCGATAAGCAGATCACCTTCGATCCAGTGGTTAACGGCTATTTTGAATGGCGTATAGAGGGAAAGTTTTTCATACATCCAGACAAGTTTGGGAATGTCTTCCGGTCTGTGTTGTCCTCTTAGAAACCCCTCTTCCACAACATCATAATTGGGGGCACTCTTCGTCAGCTCAGTTCTGCCCAGCCGGTTTCCTTCAATAACATCAATGTTATGGTGAAACGCATCCAGAAACTGTTCATCTTCTGTATATAGATATTTAACGATGGAGATTGTAGCCTGCTTTTGAGCTCTGGCCCAATGGCCTTCACCAACCGTATACGCATGAACCCCTGCCAGAAGTCTGTTGCTCACATCATTTATCGCAATGAGAGCGATACCCAGACCCGCAAACAGCAGAACCAGCCACAAAGCTGACTTATCACTCCTACCCCTATTTTTTTCCATTTTTCAAACCAACTTTCTGATCTTTTACCTCATTCTTTCGAATCAGATCATACCGACGCACGAAACGTGTGCGCCTGTTCATTTACCCCAAATTTAAGTTATTCCTTAATAACAACAACTTAACCATGGTTAATTTTGATTTTATACTTAATCCCTTACACCCCTTCTCGAACATGTAATAATGTAAATAATCGAGATCAATCCCTGTTAGTATTTTTAAATAAATCCCTATCGATGTTAGGTTAATTTAATTTGAATATATCCCTGAGCCCTTTACCCCGATAATATTTCAGATTTGAACATACAAATGTAAATCGAAACCAACCAATCGGATTTATCTGCTCACCTTTATTTTCCCTTCAGGTTCAGAGCAAATTTAACGTTTAATTCATAACCCATACTCTCATAGCGTATAATCATATCAAAAAAGCTCAAATAAAGTGTGCATCAAATGGCGCTTACATGGCTGCCCTTCATTCCGGAAAGAAATATTTAATTGAAGAGATCCTTGTTATAGAAAAGTTCGAATGCAATCTCTTCTCTCAAAGACCGTAAATTTGGATACTGCCCGTCTGAATCAACACCCACATGCTGGCGGTTGGTTAGCAAAATGTAGAGAAGTCCATCAGCGATACTCATAACAAAATTTGTCCCTGTAAAACCTGTATGGCCTACACTTTCCGGAGGCAACTCTTTGGCATTCAATGCTGAGGCCTCCATGGCCCATCCCAATCCATTCCCAAATTGACCCTCTGTTGTAAATTGGTCAATGCTTTCCGGTCGAATAATCAGGTCACCCTGATGTACACCGCCATTCATCACCAGCTGCAAAAGCGTGTACAAATCTTCAGCCGTTGCGAATAATCCCGCATGCCCGGCAGTTCCGAAGTGAGAGTAGTGAGCATTTCCATCATTTACTTCACCCTTGAGGGTATACTCTCTCCAGCCTGTCCAGGAATCAGGATCCACATCAACATTGTATCCGAAATCAGGATCATAAACCATCTTTCTCTCAAATGGGTTTCCGTGAGAAGTAGATACAATCGGCACAGACGCCTGTTCATTCGGGGTAAATCGAGTGGAATTCAGGCCAAGTTTAGAATAGATTCGCTGATCCAGATATTCGGCCAGCGGCATTCCGGCAGTTTGTTCTATGATATCTCCAAGCAGCATAAAACCAAGATCGCTGTACCTGCGTTGTTCACCGGGCACACCCAGAAGAGGGTAATTAGCTGTAAAGCTGCGTCTTTCAACAGCGTTGTTCGCCACGTAATAGGTAGGGTACCATTGCAACAGTCCTGACGTGTGTGAAAGAAGATGACGGATTGTGATATCTCTATGGCCCGGCTTATCAAATTCCGGAAAGTAATTAACAACCGGATCATCAAGTTCAATCTCGTCATCGCTGTGAAGCGCCATCAAGCCATACGTAGTTGCAAAAATTTTGGTTAATGAAGCGATGTCGAACAGATGCCCGGTCGTCATGCTGTCGGGTTCGGGTACAACTCTCAGATCTTCATCATAAAGTGTGGCGTATCCATACGCTTCATGATGAACTATCTCATTTTCAGACCCGATCAGGAGCACTGCGCCGGTGAACAGTGAATTTCGCAGGGCATCTTCGATGAGCAAACTTGCCTCGGGATATTGATCTGCTTGCCCGGGTTTGTCAGTCGTGCAGGAACAAATAAAAAACAATCCTGCAATAAAAGTTGAAAAAAACTTAGCCATTTTTGATGAGATCAATAGATTCTACGATAAACCCTCTTTGATCTCTTTGTAGTAATCTTCATAGACGGTTACAATCTTATCCAGCTCAAATAGTTCTGCTCTTTTACGGGCATTTTCCGACATTCGTTGATGAAGTTCTTCATCCTGCAAAATTTCGGTAGCGCATCGACCCAAACACTCGATATCCCCCAGCTCACATAAGTAGCCGGTTTCACCGTGTATGTTCACTTCGGGCAGCCCGCCTATATTTGAACTGATAATCGGAACGCTGCAGCTCATCGCCTCGAGTGCTGCAAGCCCAAAAGTTTCGCTGCCTGAGGGGATCATAAACAGGTCAGAAATGGAAAGCACCTCCTCTATCTGCTCCTGTTTTCCAAGAAAGCGCACATGGTCGCACATGCCAAGTTCACGGCATTTTTGTTCTGCCTTTGGCCGGTCAGGACCATCACCAACCATTAACAGTTTAGCCTTTACTCCATTTTTCAAAACCTGGTCAAAAGCTGAAACAACATCGGGCACCCGTTTCACTTCACGAAAGTTCGATACGTGAGTTACAACCTTTTCGCCTTCCGGGCAGATCGCTTTTTTAAAATGCTCCTTTTTTGACCGCTTAAATCGATCCAAATCAATAAAGTTAGGAATCACTTTAATATCCTTCTTAATATCGAAGTGGTTATAGGTCTCCTTTTTAAGATACTCTGAGACGGCGGTTACGCCATCACTCTGGTTAATTGAAAAATCAACCACCTGTTTATAGCTGGGATCGCTTCCAATCAGTGTAATATCGGTTCCATGCAGCGTTGTAATCACCGGTACGTGTGCAGCCTTACTGTTTAAAATCTGTTTGGCCAGGTAGGCACTCGTAGCGTGTGGAATGGCATAGTGAACGTGAAGAATGTCCAGTTTTGCGTATTGGATCAGGTGCACCATCATATTGGCAAGCGCAAGATCATAAGGAGGGTATTCAAAAAGCGGATACGAGCTCAGGTCAACTTCATGAAAGGTTATGTCAGTCCTGAATGAATCGAGCCGCGCCGGACGGGCATAGCTCAGTATGTGAAGATTGTGTCCTCGATTTGCCAAACCTTTTGCAAGTTCGGTTGCCACAACACCGCTACCACCAAATGTAGGGTAACAAACTATTCCGATATTCATACTCATAGTACCTTCAAAAAAATGGATAAGTTATAACCTGACTGTCCGGTAAAAAACAATTATTTGAACAGAATATGGTTCAGCAACATAACTAATTTTCAATTCGTTTTATTTTACATCAGACTATAGTATAAACCTTAATCAGATAAGCTTCATCTATTAGGTGAAAATTGACAATTCCGTTATATTTGTTTCCATTATACCCAAAAAGATTTAGACAGATCAATAAACTATGGCAGGACATTCCAAATGGGCTAATATAAAGCACAGAAAGGCGAGAGAAGACGCCAAACGTGCAAAAGCTTTTACCAAACACATCCGTGAAATTACAGTGGCCGCAAGAGAGGGAGGCGGTGACCCTGACGCCAATCCACGTCTTTCACTGGCCATTCAGAATGCAAAGGCCGTCAACCTTCCCAAAGACAATATCGAACGCGCCATAAAAAAAGGCACGGGTGAGCTTGAAGACGGTTCCGGCATCTATGAAGAGGTAACCTACGAAGGTTATGGCCCGGGGGGAATTGCGTTCTTTCTTGAAGCAACCAGTAACAATCTGAATCGGACCGTGGGTGAAATAAGGCATATTTTCACAAAACATGGCGGCAACCTTGGAACAGACGGTTCTGTAGCCTATATGTTTGAACAAAAAGGCTCAATTAAAGTCACCTCTGAAGGGGTTGATGAAGAGGAGCTAATGCTGACAGTTATTGACGCGGGTGCTGAAGATGTAATTATTGAAGAAGGTTTTATTGAGGTTATTACCTCAAGAGAAGACCTTATTACCGTTCGAAAAAACCTGGAGCTCAACAATCTGACGATCGAGAGCGCTGAGCTGGTGAGAATACCCTCCACCGAAGTAACTGCAGAACCCGATACGGCCAAAACCAATTTGAAAATGATGGACATGTTTGACGATAACGATGATGTATCGAACATTTTCACCAATATGAAAATGGATGACGAAACCCTTGCCCTGCTGAGCGAAGATTAAATCTTTGCACATACTCTACAGGTTCAAATATCGTTATTAATGCTGCCTGAAAGTTGAACTCAACAAACCATGAAACAGCTACTTTTACTACTTATAGGATTATTGCTCACTGCGTCTGTACTAAACGATGCAAGAAAAGCCAATGAAGCTTTTCAGCGGGGAGACTATGAGGAAGCCGTTCAGCTCTACAGGCAGGCAATTGCACAGAATCCTGATGATGCACGGCTCTATTTTAACCTTGGGAATGCACTCTCAAAACTTGGAAATACTGAAGAAGCCGTTGAAGCTTACGAGAATTTTAAAAGCAGATCAGAAAATGCACAAGAGCAGTCTCTTGCCGATTACAATAAAGGCAGGATACACACCGACCTTGAACAGTACGATGAAGCTTTAAATTTCTACAGAGACGCTCTCCGGAAAAACCCTCATGACGAGGACGCGCGCCACAATTTCGAACTTGCATTGAGAAAACAACAAGAGCAGCAGGAACAGGAACCTCAGCCGGATCAACAGTCGGGTGATGACGACAATGAAAACGGCGAAGATGAGCAGGAGCAAAGCCCTGAGAATCAGGAGGGCGATCAGGAACAGGATTCAGGCCAGCAGCCTGATTCACCTGAAGATCAGGATGGTGACCAGGAACAGCTGCCGCAACCACAGGATATGACAAGAGAAGAAGCAGAAAATTTGCTTGACGCTCTTGAACAACTCGAACGAGAACTACTCGAAAACCGTAAAAAAGAAGCAACCGAAAGTTCATCAAATGACAAAGACTGGTAGTAACGTCACATTTATCGGGCGTATCTTTTTTCTTTTTTTGATGATTGGATTCGCCGCTGCTCAACTTTCAGCACAGGACTTTACTCTTGAAGCCACTGTATCTGAAAACCGGATTTTTATCGGAGAACAGTTTACCGTAAGCGTTGAGGTAATCGGCACTTCAATGAGAGACGTATCTCTTCCCAGGCTGCCTCAAATAGATGGAGTGGGTATCCTCTCAACAACTCCATCCAGGAGTACCAGTATCTCCATCATAAATGGAAGAACCACAACCAGCACAACCTACTCCTTCTCACTTATTGCCCGCGAAAAAGGGGAGTTCACCATCCCGCCCATATCCATAGATATTGATGGCGAGAGGCAAAATACAAACCCAATTCGCATAGAAGTTATTGAACGCGGCAATCTCGCTCAGGGCGATGGCCGTCAGTTGCCCGACATATTTCTTGAAGTAGAAGTGGATGCCGAAAATCCAGTACCGGGCCAACAGATTGTGGCAAGCCTCGTGCTGTATTTTAAGCAGGGTGTAGAGATTACATCATTTCAGCCAACGGCAGGATGGCGAACCGATGGATTTTGGAAAGAGGAACTTGAAAATATCCGACAGCCCCAAGCCGAATCGGTTATTCTCGGCGGTGTTCGCTACCGCAAGGCCATACTTATCCGTTATGCACTTTTTCCAAGCCGTAGCGGCACATTATCACTTTCTGAATTTCCATTAAATGTGGGTATCCGAACCCAACCCTCCAGAAACGAACCCTTTGGAAGCTTTTTCGGATCCGGTGCCAACCAAAGGCGGGTATCAGTGGAATCAAAACCTGTTGAAATCAATGTACGCCCTTTACCGGCCGCTGAGAATGCCGTCTCCATGAATGCCGTTGGTGATTTGCGGATTGAACGCAAGCTTAACCGTAATGAAGTGGTTACCGGCGAAACCATCGAACTGATTACAAAAATTGAGGGGACCGGAAATATTCCACTGGTGCGTAAACCAACCTACAACCTTCCCGACGGCCTCGATCAATACACCCCTCAGGAGAGCAGTAATATTGAACGCCGCGGGCTAAGTATTCGGGGTGAAAAAACCTTTACAGAGTTACTGGTAGCCCGTGCACCCGGAACTTTTGAGATACCCGCTGAACGGGTTGCCGTTTTTAACCCCGAAACCGGACGTTACCGATATACCACATTGCCTGCTCTTCAGTTTGAGTCGAAACCTTCAGCTGCCACGCAAATGGTGGCTGCAAGGGCTACTTCAGGTCAGCTGCAGCCCGTAAATGGTCTTGCAATTTGGAGTAATCAGGCTTCTTCACCCATCCATCGGTCATATCTCTTTTGGGTATTAATTTTAATCCCATTTATCGCATTACTGGCAGGGCTTCAACAGAAGTATATCAGAAATAAACTATCATCAGACTCTGCATTCGCCCGTTCTCATAAAGCGATTGAAACCGCAAAAGAGCGTATAGCGCTTGCCAAAATAGCTGTGGAAAAGAACGATGCTAAAGAGGCCTATAGCCTTCTCCAAAAAGCGATATCCGGTTTTATTACAGATAAACTAAGGCTTCCTGAAGCCGGGCTTTCAGATCAGGAGCTCATCACGGAAATCGAAAGTAAAGGCGCCGGTAACGACTTGAAAAAGAAACTGCGGTATATGCTGAACAAGTGCGCCACCATCAGTTATGCACCGGCTGGAAATAGTGATGACCAGCTGGCCGACATTGGGAAAACAGAAAATCTTATCTCTGAATTGAGGAAGCTGCTTTGAAACGGTTCACACTCTTTTTTTTCATTATCACATTAGCCGGCGTTCCTTTGCTGTTTGCACAACAGGCCAGGTTCGATGAAGCTACCGCTCTGCTGGAAGCACAGGAGTACAGAGACGCAATTGACGTCTATAACGCCATTGCAGAGGAGGGGTACAGTTCCGGCGCCCTCTGGCTCAACCTGGGTATCTCTTATGCCCATCTGGATTCTCTTGGAAAAGCCAAGTTCTATCTTCTTCAAGCCGAAAGACACACCGAAACCAAAGAGCTGGCTGAGCAGGCTCTTGTTTACGTAAATGAGCGCTTTAACCGGCGGTCGGCGGTACTGCCGCCACTACCCTGGGAACGTTTCTTTGAGTATCTCTTGCTGCATGTTGGCGTAACTGCACTTTTCATCACCGCATTATTTTTTCTCTACTTGGGAGTAGCCGCCCTGATCACGTCCTGGTTTTTACTCAATTACAAACGGTCTTTTTACTACTCGGGACTCACATCCCTGATCATTGCTGTTTTGGTGTTCTCAGGTGCAGTTTACACCGACTATCTTGACGAACGATTCGGCACAGGGGTAATCGTGGATCGGCAAACAGCCGTATACCAGCAGCCCCAGGCCGATGCATCCATTGTGAGCACTGCGTATGAAGGATACTCAATGAGAGTAGATTTCAATACAAGCTCCGAATCGCCCGGCTGGAAATATGTACGCATGGAAAATGGCAGATACGGCTGGGTGGCACAGGAAACGATGCTGGTTTTTTAAAAAATTGAGTCCTACGATTCTGCAGAATTAAAAAACCCGCTTTTTTCCATACTGACCCATATTTGGCCGGACGGAAGTTCTAATCACCCGCTTTTGCAGCTATCTTCAAAATGAATTTTACTCCTCAAAGCTATATCTTAATTTCTTGACTGAAATTTGAAGCGTACTGCTTTAAGGCCATCATCCTTTTGTAACTTAACCCAAAGAATTTTATGAGTGATCCTCAATCCTATATCGACAAGAACATTAAGAAATTTGAAAATGAGTTATTCGAGTTGCTGCGCATCCCCAGTGTAAGCACCGATTCAAAACGCAAGGGTGATGTAAAAAAAGCTGCCACTTTCTTAATAAACCAGCTTGAATCTATTGGCCTGGATAAGGTTACTCTTCATGAAACTCCGGGGCACCCGATCATTACCGCAGAAATATGCCCGCATGATGACAAACCTACCGTATTGATTTACGGTCACTATGATGTACAGCCTTCCGATCCCGATCATCTTTGGAAAACACTTCCTTTCGAACCCACTGTTAAAGATGGCCGTGTATACGCCCGGGGAGCGAGTGATGACAAGGGGCAGTCATTCACTCATATAAAGTCTGTTGAAGCTTACTTGAAAACCGGGACTGAGATCCCTGTGAACGTAAAATTTATACTTGAGGGAGAGGAGGAGATCGGCTCACCCAATTTAATCCCGTTCATCAAAAACAATAAAGATCTGCTCTCCTGTAATATGGTCCTAATCTCCGATACCGCTATGTTCGGGGAAGATCAGCCCTCCATCACCTATGGTTTGCGGGGACTGGCCTACATGGAGATTCATGTAACCGGCCCAAACCGCGACCTTCACAGCGGCGTGTATGGCGGAGCTGTTGAAAACCCTGCCAACGTGCTGTGTGAAATTATTGCAAAACTGAAGGATGATGATGGAGTAGTTCAGATTTCCGGTTTTTATGATGACGTGGAGTCGATGACACCGGAGATGCGCGAAGCCTACAAGCAGCTTCCGTTTGATGAGGAGGAGTTCAAGAATGACCTGGACCTCAAAGCCGTTCATGGTGAAAAGGGATACAGCTCTCTCGAACGCGCATCTGCCCGACCCACACTGGATGTAAACGGACTCTGGAGCGGTTACCAGGGTGAAGGGGCCAAAACGGTACTTCCAGCCAAAGCCGGGGCCAAAGTGAGTATGAGATTGGTGCCTGATCAGGACCCAAACAAAATCGCAGAACTTTTTGCCGACCATGTAAAGTCCCTCGCTCCCGACACCGTAACTGTTGAAGTGGAGTCCCATCACGGAGGCCATCCGGTGGTGATCGATCTCAACTACTATGGGCTGAAAGCTGCCGCAAAAGCCTTTGAAGAGATCTATAACAAAGAGGTGCTTTTTTC
>Ga0207421_10000613_pt1 | contig 46049 bp, 39 predicted proteins | sample SodLakKL_010_SED_4_FD_187542 | JGI IMG/M metagenome (GOLD analysis project Ga0207421, IMG submission 187542) | Alkaline sediment microbial communities from Lake Tanatar, Kulunda Steppe, Russia - 8KL_010_SED (SPAdes) (version 2) | ecosystem: Environmental > Aquatic > Non-marine Saline and...
TGCGGCACTTTGAGGACTTTTTTGCGCTTTGGCCGTCAGGGGGATATGGGTGTAGTACAGTCCCTGATTCGGGCAGGAAGAAAAACAATTGAAGCAACTGACGCATCGGCTTTTATCTACGGTTTTGGATTTGCTGTCAAGGCATTCTGCCTTGCATACCCATTCACATTTTTTGCACATGGTGCAGGCTTCCTCTGTAAACCCGATCCGGTAATAGGCTTTGGATGCGATCAAACCCAGAAGACTGCCTGCCGGGCAAATGGTATTGCAGAAAATACGACCCCGCCATGCGGCCATTGTAACAACTGTAAGCAAAATAGCCAGAGAAACAAGCAGCACATCCCAGGGTAGTGTGTGAACGCTCATCGGACGAAAGGTGTATATTTCAAAGCGTTCCAGGGTGAATACGAATGTGTTCTGTAGCCAAATGTATGCGGGTTGGAAAAAGCTCGTGGATATTTTTCCAAAATTGGAATAGGGGTCAAGCAGGTTCAGTAAAAACAAGCTTCCTCCAGCCCAAAGTAGAACAGTGGCTCCAAGGATGCTGTACCTCAATATGCTTTTTCGGGAGGAAGTGAAATGATAGCGGCGTTGCCTCTTTTTTTTGAATTGGCGGGCCAGTGCAGAGACCATATCCATGAAGGTACCCAAAGGACATATGGAAGAGCAATATACCCGTCCGAAAAACAAAGTCAACAGAATCACCAGCATAAACCCCAGTGCTGATATGGTAAAAAACAGTGCCAGAAAATTAAGTATGGACGGGAAAAGCTGCAGGTGCAACAATACATTGCCTGTCTGTTTCAAAAATGGCAGTTCGATGTTGAGAAACAGGAACAGCAGTGATGCAAAAAAAATCAGTGAAATTACAATCCTGATTTTTTTCAATTGGTATAACTTCATGTTGTTTCTATTTTAAACGCTCACTCTCTGAATGTTGAGTTCATCCAGGTTTATTTGGCCAATGCCCATTTCAGCGGCGATCCGAAGATGGCTGATGTCTTCAGGCTGATGATCTAGCATCATGGCCCCGGCTGCATCAACAGCAAGCATGTCAGCGGATACCATCAGACTCCGCATGCGTGTCAGATCCGACTGTGAGGTGCCCCGCGGGCCGTTTTGGGTCATTACCAGGTAGGCATCAACGATGTTCAGATCGGGTTTCCTGTACAGGCAGAAATCGGCGATGCACTGATGCAGGTCATTCCGGTGCCAGAATCTGCGGTCCCAGACCACACCCATCAGGTTCTTCATGGCAATGGTGACGGTTGTTGCGCCGTGATGTTTGAGGACAGGTACATTGATGAAAACATCGCTCCGGATCAGGCGTTCGTGTACTTTGGCTTTGGTAAGTCTTTTTGCACCGGGAATTTCAACCTCGGTGTAACTGCGTTCCAGGTGGGCGTGCAGCATCCTTCCCCCGCCTTTGCGCACAGCAGCTTCTACTCCGCTGTTGTCATAGGATCGTTCCCACTCATCACAGGTATGGTCGAAGGCGTAAACCTCTGAGGCACCAGCCCTGAGGCAATCTTCCACGATGGCGGTAACCAGCTCGGGGTTGGTATTGGCTGCCCTTTCAGGGGGAACATCCCAGCTGGCATTGGGCTTTAAAGCCACGCTCTGCCCGGGTTTGACAAATTTTTCCATTCCCCCCATTTCCTCCATGGCCCTTTTGTACATTTCAACGGGTTCTCCGCCACGGACGGCTACAAGGTCGTAGTTCCCGGCTGATGAATTTGTGCTGCGGGCTGCAAAGAGGGGGATTCTGCCAAGGGTGGATGCGTATAGACTGCCCAGGGCTGAATATATGAATCCTTTCCTGAGAAATTGCCTTCTGTCCATATTCTATTTCCTGTTAAAGTTCTATGCAAAAATATCATTTTAAGGCAGTTTTTGTTATTTTTGACCCTGTAAACTGACTTATAACTTGCTTATTTATAATAAGTATAAGTTGGCCACGTAATGCGTAAAAGCTGATCACACACCAAACAAAAAACGAAATGTCAACCATTCAAACAGGAGTAGCCGGCAGTATGACCCGGTCCAATACACGGGCCATCGTATTTGACATTTTTGCCCTTGCATTCATATACCTGGTGCCAACCATATCGCATATGCTGAGCATTAAGCTCTACCTGCTGGAGCCAATGCGCCTGATGCTGATATTTGCCATGGTGCATACCCGGAGGCAAAATGCCTATATCCTCGCCCTGACCCTTCCTTTATTTTCTTATTTTATTTCGGCGCACCCGGTTCTGATCAAGTCACTGCTCATTGCAGCCGAACTTTCGGTAATGGTCTTTGTGTTCTTCAGACTGGTTCCCAGGATACATACACTGGGCGCAATTTTCGCGAGTATCTGGATCAGTAAGTTGTTTTATTATGCACTGAAGTATGTGGCCGTACTGACGGTACTGCCTGCAGAACCCCTGGTGGGTACACCGCTTTGGTTGCAGCTGATCACCTCCCTGGCATTCAGTTTGTATGTTTTCATCATGTTTAGGAATCATGCCGGCAAGGATGTTTCGGCCTGACCCCGGCCCCGGCGAACCAGGGTGTTACTGTTATGATTATTCTTGATAAAGCTTTGTTGTCGGACGAATTGTATACGGAACAGTTTGTCTGCGATCTTGATGCCTGCAAAGGCGGGTGTTGCGTGGAAGGTGATGCGGGTGCCCCGCTCACTGAAGAGGAAACCTTCATCCTTGAGGAGATCTCAGGAAAGGTGGCCCCTTATATGGCCCCTGAAGGAATTGCCACGGTGGGGCATGAAGGGTACTGGGTGAAGGATTTTGAGGGAGACCTGACCACCCCATTGGTGGATGGCAAGCAATGTGCCTACGTTTTTTTTGACGTAAACGGGATTGCAAAATGTGCCATTGAGCGGGCCTGGGAAGAAGGACTCATTGATTTTCAGAAACCCGTTTCCTGTCATTTGTTTCCGATCCGCATACAAGCCTACCCCGGTTATGACGCATTGAATTATTTTCGCTGGCCCCTGTGCGACTGTGCCCGGGTAAAAGGCAAAAAAGAGCAGGTCAGGGTTTTCCGCTTCCTCAAAGATGCCCTTGTAAGGAAATACGGGGCGCAGTGGTATGAGGAACTGGAGGCTTATCTCAGGGAGGCTAGCCTGTGAGGTTGTTGGTTGTTGGTTTTTTATGCGGTGCCTCCCAAACGGGCCGCGGCCTTGCTGATTCTCCTGATTGTTTCTTCCCGGCCGAGTACAACCATGATCTCCTTGACGTCCGGACCCCGTCCGGCTCCCACCAGTGCCAGACGTAATCCCGGCATCAGTTTTCCGGCGCCAATGCCCTGCTCTTCCATGAAATTATGGATCCCGGCTTCAATGTTTTCTTTGCTGAAGGTTTCGATATCTGTAAGCTTCTCGGCCAGCTGAAGCATGAGCCCGGTGGTTTCCTCTTTCCATTTCTTTTTGGCAAATTTCTTGTCATATTGTTCCGGAGCCAGGAAGAAGAAGTCGGCCTGATCCCATATTTCATGCACAAAGCTGACCCTGTCCCTGACAAGCGTAACGATTGTTTTGGCTGTTTTCAGATCTGCCTCAATGCCTTTTTCCTGCAGGATTGCCAGGAATAGCTCACTGATCTCTTCAAGTGGTTTTTCCTGGATGTACCGGTGATTGAACCAGGTGGCTTTTTCGGGATCAAAGCGTGCACCAGATTTACCCACCCTGTCGAGTGAGAAAGCCTGGATGAGCTCATCCATTGAAAACAATTCCTGTTCTGTTCCGGGGTTCCATCCAAGCAGCGCCAGAATATTGACAAAGGCTTCAGGGAAATATCCTGTTTCTCTGTACCCCATGGCGGTGTCACCGGTTTCGGGATCCTTCCATTCGAGCGGGAATACCGGGAATCCAAGTCTGTCGCCATCACGTTTGCTAAGTTTTCCGTGTCCGTCAGGCTTCAGGAGCAATGGCAGGTGGGCGAATTGCGGCATGCTCTCTCCCCAGCCTAAAAACCGGTACAGCAATACATGCAGGGGAGCCGAAGGGAGCCATTCCTCACCCCTGATCACATGGGTCACGTGCATCAGGTGATCGTCCACCACGTTTGCCAGATGGTATGTGGGCATGCCGTCACTTTTAAAGAGCACTTTATCATCCAGCATGCCACTGTCAACACTTACTCTGCCACGAATCAGGTCATTGACCACCACCTCTTCAGATTCAGGGATCTTTACCCTGACCACATATGGTTCGCCTGAAGCGAGCCTTTTTTCCACTTCCTCCCCGGAGAGCGTCAGTGAGTTTTTCATCTGATGACGCGTTTTACTGTCATACTGAGGGTTGCCGGATTTCTCGGAGCTCAGTTTCTCACGCATGGCCTCAAGTTCGGCCGGGGTGTCAAACGCATAATATGCATGTCCGCTGCTAATCAGGTGCAGCACATAATCCCTGTACAGCACTTTCCTGTCTGACTGCCGGTAGGGACCATAGGCCCCCGGGTTTTCCGGTCCTTCGTCCCAGTGGATTCCGGACCATTTCAATGACTCCATAATGTATTCCTCTGCACCCGGAACAAAGCGGTTCTGGTCTGTATCTTCTATACGCAGCAGGAATTTTCCCTGGTGCTTTCTTGCAAAAAGGTAATTATAAAGTGCTGTCCTGACTCCGCCCATGTGCAGGGGGCCGGTTGGGCTGGGTGCAAATCTTACACGTACGCTCATAATTGGTTACTGCTTTTGTATGGCTGAGAAAAATTTTTGCTTGCTGTGGGTGGTGCTTATGGTTCCCTGATCAAGGGATTCAAGATGGTTTTCCCAGTCTTCCAGGGTATTGTTCTTGATAACCCTGGGGAACTTGTTCTGCGCCCCTTCTTTTCCGTGAAGCCTCATCCAGCTGTAAAACACATCTGATGACATCACATTGACAATGACGTCTTTAATGGCTGCGATTCGCTCCACCCGGTAATCATCGTTTAGAATTTTCAGGTTATTGTCAATCTTTTCGCGCAATACTTCGGGCTTAACTTCATGCTCGGTTCCGATATACCATTTATGGGCGAACATGCTTCCGTACTTTACGCCGGCTACGGCAAATTCCCGGATTGAAATGTTGAGCTGATCCTCTGCCATTTTGATGGCCTGGTTCATGTTCTCCACCGACATGTGTTCGCCGCAGAGATTCAGAAAATGCTTTGTGCGTCCGGTAATGATAATTTCGCTGTTTTTCAGGCTGGTAAACCTGATGATGTCACCGATCATATAGCGCCATGCGCCGGCACATGTGCTGAGCAGGAGGGCGTAATCCTGGTTTTCCTGTACCTGGTCAAGCGTCAGGGTACGGGGGTTGTTTTTAACTTCCCCCTGAGCATCGAAGTTTTCATCCGTAAACGGTATGAACTCAAAGAAGATTCCATTGTCCAGCGACAACTGCATACTGTTTGTGTCCGGACGGCTCTGAAAGGCGATAAAACCCTCGGAGGCCAGGTAGGTTTCGATGTAGGTAAGGGGTTTTCCCAGCAATTGCTCAAACCCTTTTGCATAGGGGCCGAAAGAAACACCGCCATGTACAAAAATTGACAGGTTGGGCCAGATTTCGTGAATGTTCTTCAGCTGGTAGTGGTCGATGATCTTTTCCAGCAAAATCTGCCACCAGGCAGGAACACCAACGATCACACCGATGTCCCAGTTTTTTGCCTTCGCAACGATCTCATCAAGCTTGGTTGGCCAGTCGCGTTCCTTGGAGATCCGCTTCCCCGGCTTATAAAAATGCTGGAACCAGAAAGGAATATTTTTGGTGGTGATTCCTGAAAGATCGCCTTCAAAATAGGTCCCGTTATAGTGCAGGTGGGTGCTGCCCCCGAGCATCAGGATTCCTTTTTCATAAAAACTTTGCGGAAAACCATACCTGGCCAGCGAAAATATCTGCCTGACACTCGTTTTCTTAATGGCCCTGAGCATGGATCCGGTAACCGGGATATGTTTGCTGGAAGATTCTGAGGTTCCGGAACTCAGTGCAAAATACTTCACCTTACCGGGCCAGCAAACATAGGGCTCTCCGTTCAGTGTCCTGTACCACCAGTCTTTGAAGATCCCGTTGTAGTCATGCAGGGGAATTTTCTGCTGAAAGGTTCCGACAAAATCCTTTTCAGCCAGAATTTCCGCAAACCCATAGTGTTCTCCGAAGGCCGTACCGGCAGCTTTACGCAATAATTTTCTCAGTTCCTTTTTTTGTGCCCTTACCGGATCTTTGGGCTGGAAGCTGAGCGGTACTTTGCTTCTCAGTTCAATGGCTCTTTTGATGATCGAACCCAATATTGGCATGCGTGAAGGTTTTGGTCAGTGATGGAAACAAGTGTATGACCATAAATGTACAAAAACTGCGGCAATAAACCCTGACTCAGCCTTTGATCCAATTGCTGACTTCCTCTGCTTTGGGGGCAGGAATACTCAGCTTCAGTTTTTTGCGCAATCCGCACAGTTGGTTGAATACTTTGTTCGGATTGGCTTCCTTAAGGGTATCCAGGTCAGTGTAACCCGCCTGCGGTAAAAGTTCTGCCCATGATTCCGGAATGCCTGCGGCCATAAAGGCGTCTTTGCTTTCAGTTGCCGGACTGGTTTTTTCCGGACGCATCTGTGGGAAGAGCAATACGTCCTGAATGCTTGGCTGATTGGTCAATATCATGGCGAAGCGGTCAATGCCGATACCAAGCCCGGCTGTCGGCGGCATTCCGGTTTCAATGGCCTTGAGGAAATCTTCATCCAGCATCATGGCTTCGGGGTCCCCTCTGCGACCAAGTTCGAGTTGCTCCTCGAATCGCTTCCGCTGATCGATGGGGTCATTGAGCTCACTGAAAGCGTTACAGATCTCTTTGCCATTGCAAATGGCTTCAAAACGTTCAACGAGACCCGGCTTGCTCCTGTGTTTTTTTGCAAGCGGCGACATTTCCACAGGATAGTCTGTAATAAAGGTAGGCTGTATCAGGCTGGCCTCGCATTTTTCTCCGAAGATCTCATCGATGAGCTTTCCCCTGCCCATACTCTGATCGGTTTCCACACCAATGCTTTCAGCAAATTTGCGCATTTCATCTTCGTTCATCTCTGAGATGTCTGTACCTGTGAAATGTTCGATGGCTTCATACATGCTGAAACGTTTCCATGGCCGTTTGAAGTCAATCTGGGTTTCACCCACCTGAATGCTGGTGGTTCCGTGGAGGTCCAGAGCAATCTTTTCCACCATTTCCTCCACAAGATCCATCATCCATTCATAATCCTTGTAGGCCACATATAATTCCATCTGTGTGAACTCAGGGTTATGAAAGCGGCTCATCCCCTCATTCCGGAAGTCTTTGGCAAACTCGAAAACCCCTTCGTACCCGCCCACGATCAGACGCTTCAGGTACAGTTCATTGGCAATTCGAAGATAGAGAGTGGTGTCCAGCTTATTGTGGTGGGTTTTGAATGGGCGTGCAGCAGCTCCGCCATAAATGGGTTGCAGTATGGGTGTTTCCACCTCAAGATAGCTTTTCCCCAGTAAAAAATCACGCATGCTCTGGATCAGCCGTGCCCGCTGACGAAAAACGTCTTTCACTTCCGGGTTTACGATCAGATCGAGGTAGCGCTGACGGTATCTTTGTTCGGCATCGGTAAAGGCATCATACACCTTGCCGTCTTTTTCCTTCACAACAGGTAAAGGACGCAGCGACTTGCACAGGATCCTGAATTCTTTTACATGGATGGTTGTTTCTCCCATCTTTGTAGTAAACACAAAACCCTTAACGCCAATAATGTCGCCAATGTCGATCAGGCGTTTGAATACTGTATTGTACATGGTTTTGTCCTCCCCCGGGCAAATTTCATCCCGGTTAAAATACAGCTGTATGCGTCCGCTGTCATCCTGGATCTCTGCGAAAGATGCGCTGCCCATGATGCGACGGCCCATCACCCGGCCGGCGATCTGTACATCCTGGAAAAGGGAGTTGTCTTGCGGGAAGTGCTCCCTGATATCTTTTGATGTGGCATTGACCTGATAGGTTTCGGAAGGGTAGGGGTCGATGCCCAGTTCCTTAAGCCGGGAGAGTGCTTCACGCCGGATTTGCTCCTGTTCGCTTATTTTGTGGTCCATCATGATCTCATTTTGAAATAATTTGCAAAGTTAATGAATTTGCTGGTATTGCTTTGCAGTGAGAAATACCGGCCAAAGCATTACTTTTGCAAAAAAGTAGTCGAAACGGAAAAAATATTGCCTGTGGCCCGGAAAAAAAAGAAAGACCTGCCGTTGCTGGAAAAAGTGACCATTACCGGGGTCGCTGCTGAAGGCAAAGCCCTGGCAAGGGTCAACGATAAAGTGCTGTTTGTGCCCTTTGCCGCCCCCGGTGATGTGGTGGATGTAAAAGTGAAGCGTTCGAGGCGCAATTATATGGAAGGTTCCATAACGTTTGTCCATTCCTGGTCACCAGACCGGACTGAACCTTTTTGCACCCATTTCGGAGTTTGCGGGGGGTGTAAATGGCAGCACCTTCCATATGAAAAGCAACTTGCTTTTAAGCAGTCACAGGTTTCAGACAGCCTGGAGCGGATCGGAAAGGTGGATCTTTCCGGTGTGGAGGTGTTGCCCGTGGCAGCCTCAGAGCTGACTACCTTTTACCGGAACAAAATGGAATATACTTTCAGTGACCGACGTTGGCTGTCGCGGGAAGACATTGAATCCGGCCGGGAAATCCCAGACATGGAAGCCCTGGGGTTTCATATACCCGGTTTTTTTGACAAAGTGCTTGATATTGAAAAATGCTGGCTGCAGCCTGACCCCTCCAATGAAATACGCCTGGCCGTGAAACAGTTTGCCGTGGAAAACGAACTGTCTTTTTTCGATCTCAGAAAGAACCAGGGGTTTTTACGAAACCTGATTATCCGCAACACACGTGATGAAGAGGTGATGGTGGTGATGGTTTTTGGTCAGGACGATACAGAACAGATCGAGAAGGTGATGTCTTTCATTCACCACCGTTTCCCCGGACTGCGTTCACTGGCTTATATGGTAAACACCAAACAGAACAGCAGTATTGCAGATCTGCAACCTGTGATTTATGCCGGTGATGAAGCCCTTGAGGAAAAGATGGAGGATCTGCGATTTATGGTGGGGCCGAAATCTTTCTTTCAAACCAATTCATTTCAGGCCCGGCGTCTTTATGATATTGTACGAAACTTTGCCGGACTGGCCGGCGGGGAGGTATTGTATGACCTTTACACCGGAACAGGTACCATCGCCTGTTATCTGGCTGCAGGTGCCGAAAAGGTGGTGGGGATCGAATATGTGGATGAAGCCGTGGATCATGCCCGCAACAATGCCCGTTTAAACATGATTGAAAACACCACATTTCTTGCCGGCGATATGGCCGATGTGTTTAATGAAGAGTTGATGGAGCAGCATGGGTATCCCGATGTGATTGTAACAGATCCGCCCAGGGCAGGTATGCACCCGAAGGTGGTCGGGAAAATCATCCGCAGCCAGGCAGCCCGCATTGTATATGTCAGCTGTAATCCTGCCACCCAGGCCCGCGACACAGAATTGCTAAGCAGTCATTACCAGGTCTTAAAAAGCCAGGCTGTGGATATGTTCCCCCATACCCATCATGTGGAAAACGTCCTTCTGCTCAAAAGGAGGAGCTAAAAACTATATTGGTTTTTGCAGCTTAGGTGAAAAGCGTAATTCAGGTGAAAAGCGTAATTATTGTTACCCGCTTTACTACTTAACTCCTGTTGCCTGTTTGCGGATTTAACGAATTCGGAAGTCCCGGTGCCCGAAAGCACTCGTCTCTTCTGTGTTGATTTTGCTTACGCTGGCCATGGGAGGGCCCTGTCTGCACCATTCAATAAAGGCACCAATTGCCTCAGTATTTCCTTCTGCTTCAATATAAACACTGCCGTCGGCCATATTCCTGGCGAAGCCTCTGATGCCAAGTGACCGGGCTTTAGTCTGCGCTGAATTCCGGTAATTGACTCCCTGTACACGGCCGTATACATTGATTTTAATGCTTTTTTCAGACATAATGGTTGCTGTTGTTTGTGAATCAGACGATTGACGACTGGCCAGAATGTTTAAAAATAACGATTTTTTACCGACCGGTCAAGCTCTTTGCCACGGCTGAACGATTTTTTGTAAATTTGGATGCAACCAACGTTGTCATTTTGGCTTCAGAAACCGACATTCTGTTTTCGAAAGAAGATTTTTTATGTCTTTTATACCTGAGCTACACTGGCACCAAAATCATTATCCCATGAAAATAAAATTAACTTATATGCTATTGCTGACCATGGTTTTGGGCTGCGGGCAGCCTGAAAGCCGAACCGATGCAGAGCCCCCGGTTGCAGAAAAGCGTGACACAGCGCTTGTTAACCATGGCCACACGAGGATAGATCCCTATTATTGGATGAATGACCGGGAAGACCCCGATGTGATCAGTTACCTGGAGGCTGAAAATGAATACCTGGAAGAGAAACTTGATCACACACGGTCGTTTCAGGAGGAATTGTTCAGAGAAATGCGGGGCCGCATAAAGGAGGATGAAAAGTCCGCCCCGTTTTATGACAACGGTTATTATTATTACACCCGTTATGAAGAGGGAGGGGAGTACCCCATTTACTGCCGTCGTAAGGAAACCATGGATGCACCTGAAGAGATCATGCTGGATGTCAATGAACTGGCAGAACCCCATTCGTTTTACCGTGTCGGGACCTACGACATCAGCCTCGATAACCGCTGGATGGCCTTCACTGCTGATACTGTTGGTCGCCGGCAATACACCATACTGGTAAAGGATCTTGGTACCGGTGAGATTTCCGAGACCGGGATCAGTCACGCCGGTGGTGATGTTGCCTGGGCTGCAGACAATCAGACCTTTTTCTTTACATCAATTGATCCCCATACTCTTCGCTACGAAAAGATCAACCGCTTTAACATGCGTCATGATGAGGTGCCGGAGGTCGTTTACACTGAGGGGGATGAAACATTTTACTATATCGGGGTATCCAGAAGCAAAGATGACCGGTATATGATGATCAATGCCAACAGCACACTGAGCAATGAAACATGGATACTGAATGCGCAAGACCCGGATGGGGCATTTGAGGTATTTCAGCCCCGTGAAAAAGATCTGCGCTACAGCGTGGAATCATTTAACGGTAAGTTTTATATCCTCACAAATTATGAGGCAAAGAACTACCGGCTGATGGAAGCATCGCATGGTGCCACGGGCAAGGACAGCTGGCAGGAAGTGATCGGCCACCGGGATGATGTGCTTCTGGAAGACATGGAGCTTTTTGATAGTTTTCTGGTGCTCCAGGAACGGGAGCGTGGGCTTCGTCAAATGCGAATTATTAATAAAGTAAGCGGAGAGAGTCATTATCTTCCCTTTGAAGAAGAAGCTTATACAGCCCATATCGGAATTAACAGGGAAATGTCTACGCCCGTGCTGCGGTATAATTATACCTCCCTGACCACACCCAATACAACTTATGATTATAATATGGAGACCGGTGATCAACAGATGGTCAGGCAGCAGGAGGTGCTCGGAGATTTTGACACGGATGACTATGTAACCCGGCGCTATTATGCCACTTCACGCGACGGTGTGGAAGTGCCTGTAACCCTTGTGCACCAGCGCGGTATAGAACCCGACGGGAACAATCCTTTGCTGTTGTATGCTTATGGTTCATACGGCTCAAGTGCCGATCCGCGTTTCAACATTAATCTGCTGAGCCTCCTTGACCGTGGTTTTGTTTATGCAATTGCGCATGTCAGGGGCGGCCAGGAACTTGGCAGGCAATGGTATGAGGATGGCAAGTTGCTGAACAAAAAGAATACGTTCAATGACTTTATTGACTGTGCGGAGTTTTTGATTGACGAGGGGTATACCCTGTCCGACCGGCTTTTTGCCCGTGGAGGAAGTGCCGGCGGGCTTCTGGTCGGTGCGGTGGTCAATGACAGGCCGGATCTGTTCAGGGGGGTCATTGCGGCTGTGCCTTTTGTAGATGTGGTGACCACCATGCTTGATGAAAGCATCCCTTTGACAACGGCTGAATACGATGAATGGGGTAATCCCAATGATCCTGAATATTACGAGTATATGTTATCTTATTCGCCTTATGACAATGTGAGGGCACAGGAATATCCCCATATGCTGGTTACCTCAGGTTTGCACGATTCTCAGGTTCAGTATTGGGAGCCTACCAAGTGGGTGGCCAGATTGCGTGATTATCATACAGGAGATCAGGATATTCTTCTTTATACAAATATGGAGGCCGGTCATGGCGGAGCCTCAGGTCGCTTCCACCGGCTGCGTGAACTGGCCATGGAGTATGCCTTTTTGCTGGATCTTGCGGAAAACTGATCAGACGTGATTATAAACCCTAAAACCAACACCCTATGAAACGTTATGTGATATTTTTATTTGCCGGGCTGATGGCCGCGATCATGATCGGAGCCTGCCAGACAGATTCCGAACAGGAAATTGAAACCCGTTGGGCGGGAGAGACCATGGAAGAAATAATCGGAAGTATTGAGAGCCAGATCGGAGGCTTCAGTGCAACCATGGTTGAAGTTAATTATCGCTACAATGAACTTTACTGGGCCGGGAAGGATGAGAACTGGGGCTATGCTGACTATCAGCTTGACAAGTTATTAAGTAGCATGGAAAATGGATTCATTCGCCGTCCAGCCAGAGAAGCCTCGGCTTCCCAGTTTATGAATCAGGTTTCACCAGCCCTTCAGGAGACCATTGAAGGCACGGATAAGGATGCATTTGTTGAGCAATTCAATCGCTTTGCCGGCAGTTGCAATACCTGTCATGACATGGAAGAAGTCGGCTTCATTCAGGTAATTATTCCTGAAGTCCGTACCACCCTGACACAATTGTAACCCGTTTGTTTGTTGCCGGCTTTGGCGGACTTTCACCATTGCCGGCCAATATATTATTACTATGCAGGCATCAGTGGAGATTAGTATGTATCCCCTCGGGAGGGAGTATATTCCCGAAATTCAGGATTTTATTGACCGTATCCAGGCACGCCCCGGAATAGAGGCTGAGGTGAATGGTATGAGTACCCAGTTGTTTGGCGATTACCGGACCATCATGCAGGCATTGACCGATGAAATGCTTGTCTCTTTTGAAAAAGAGGCGAAAAGTGTTTTCGTCATGAAAATCATCAACAGTCATTTGAAACAATAAAATCTTTTCAATTTGACTGTTGTACGTAAAATTGCGGTTACGGGTCCGGAGTCTACCGGGAAAAGCTGGCTGACCAGGCACCTCGCTGATTATTACCAGACCGCTTTTGTTCCCGAGTATGCCCGTGAGTACATTGACCGGCTTGGCCGTGAGTACGTTCAGGAAGATATTTCCCATATTGCACAGGGGCAGCTTTTGGCTGAGGTTGAAGCGATGCAAAGAACCAGGGGGCTGCTGTTTTGTGATACAGAGCTGATCGTGACTAAAATATGGAGTCTGCATAAATACGGGAGTTGCGACCCCTGGATTACCAGCCAGATTGCAAACAACCCTTACGACCTGATCTTGCTTTGTGATGTGGACATGCCATGGGAACCGGACCCGCAGAGAGAACACCCCCATTTGCGCAGCTTTTTCTTTGACTGGTACCTCAGGGAATTGAACGGGTACGGTTTTCATTACCGCATCGTCAGGGGCAGGGGACAAGATCGGTTGAACAATGCCATCAGGGCGGTAGATGATCTTTTGTCTGAAACCGGTTGATATGGGTTCACAGGAATTAAGGAAACATATTCAACTGCACTCTACCGTAGTGCTGCTTGGCTTTACAGCCATACTCGGGGCACTGATCACCCTGGGGGCAACTGACCTTGTCTGGTACCGGATGTTGTTCGGGTTTATTGGCTTGTGGGTTTATTTCCTTGCCGGGAAAATCCCATTTCGACTTTCGTGGCGCAAAGTGCTCCCCTTGCTGGGAATCGGTGTGGTGGTTGCCCTGCACTGGATCACCTTCTTTCATGCAATCAATGTTTCCAATGTGTCAGTAACCCTCGGGGTTTTTGCCTCCACAACCCTTTTTACCAGCTTTCTGGAACCCATTTCGCAGGGCAGGCGGATTTTCTGGCTGGAAGTGGTTATCGGCGTGGTCATTTTGTTTGGGATCTACCTGATATTCCAGTATGAATTCCATTACCTGACAGGAATCCTTTATGCATTGCTTTCCTCATTGCTGAACGGACTTTTTGTAGTGCTGAACAGGAATATCAGCCTCAGGCACCATCCATCCGTAATCAGTTTTTATGAAATGATCGGAGGGTTTTTGTTTATTTCCCTGTTTTTTGGACTGACCGGAGGTTTCAGCACAGGATTATTTCGCATTTCAGCTGCAGACTTTTTTTACCTTTTGTTGCTTGGATTTGTCACTACCGCCTATGCTTTCTCGGCCATTGTCAACGTAATGAAGGTGCTTTCGGCCTATACGGTGGTATTGTCTATCAATATGGAACCTGTTTACGGCATTGTAATGGCACACTTTTTCTTTCCTGAGGATGAGCGCATGTCGGCCGGATTTTACCTGGGCACACTGATCATTCTCGTTTCTGTTTTTACCTACCCCTTAGTCAAACGCAGGTTGCGAAAAAAATTTCCCTGATTCTTCCTTGTTTGCAAAAGCAATCAGGGGGGGATTGATCAGCTCTTTCTTGGTGTAGCGTAGGGGTTTCATGGTTTGCATGTCAAACAGTTCCCCTCCTGACGCATTTAAAATGGCATGACCGGCTGCGGTGTCCCATTCGAAAGTGGGGGTATAGCGTGGATATATGGTGGCCAGGCCTTCTGCGAGGTCGCAGAATTTCAGGGAACTTCCTTTGGGATGTGTGGTCAGGCCGGGGTGGCCGCGCTCCAGTTTCCGGACCAGGGAGGTTGTATCCGGATCCAGGTGAGAACGGCTTACCGCAACAGTCATTGCGCCTCCGGAGTGTCCCCGTTTCTTCAGGAACTTACCGTGCAGCCGCCCGTCATGGTCAGGGAGATCAATAGCCGTGGAGATCCTGACCTTTCTCGGCTGCTCACCCCTCACACCGACCCAGGCCATTTGCAAGGCGGGCGCTGTAATTACCCCGATAACCGGATTGCCGTCAGCGATCAAAGCAATATTGACAGTAAATTCACCATTGCGGCCGATAAACTCTTTGGTTCCATCCATAGGGTCAACCATCCAGTAATATGGCCAGCTCATCCTGACCTGATGATCCGGAATTATTCCTTCTTCACTGATAACCGGGATGGCTGTTTTTTGCAGATGACCCGTGATGATTTCATGGGCTCTTTTGTCGGCAAGTGTAACGGGGCTGCCGTCTGCTTTTTCTTCGGGGATGATTTTGCCTGAATATACATCCATGATGGCAGCATTGGCCTCCAAAGCTGCTTTCAGGGCAATGTTTGCCAGGGTCGTCTGTGATTGTTTATTTCCTAAGGAATGAGAGGACATGATGTTGGATTTGGGAATGAGAGGACATGATGTTGGATTTGGGAATTCATGAGATGAACCTGCGATGACAAATGTAAGGAGTTTGGCAGAACAAAATCATCACGTTGATTGTTGAAAGATGACAAACCTAAACATAAAGATATGTACAAGACAAATAATTCTTACGGTTTTTTGAGGCGTATCATGGTTATGGTTGTCGCCGCACTTTCTGTTTCAGCTGTTTTGCTTACCGTTGGGTCTGCCCATGGTGCTCAGCCCAGGGAGTTTCATGATTTTGTGGTAAAGGATATTTATGGTGAGGATTTTCATTTTTCCAGCTTGCAGGGGAAGAAGGTGATGGTGGTTAATACAGCTTCCGAATGTGGGCTGACACCACAGTACGAAGCACTGGAAGCGCTTTACCAGGAATACAGGGATCAGGATTTTGTGATCATCGGGTTCCCGGCAAATAATTTTAACAACCAGGAGCCAGGCAGCAATGAGGAAATCATTGCTTTCTGCGAGGAGAATTACGGCGTAAGCTTTCCGATGATGTCAAAAATATCCGTGCGGGGAGATGACCAGGCCCCATTGTATCAATGGCTTACCCGAAAGGAACAAAACGGAAGCGTGGATACGGAGATTTCGTGGAATTTTCAGAAATTTCTCATTGATGAGAATGGTCGGATTGCTGAAGTGCTGGCTCCGCGGGAGAGTCCTCTTTCCTCAAAAGTGACCGACTGGTTATCCGGTGAGTGAGGGGTGGCGGTTTGGCTGTTCCTGACCCGGTTTGCCTGTTCCTGACCCGGTTTGCCTAAGCGTCGATATTTGCGTACCTGGCATTTTTTTCAATAAACTCCCGCCGGGGTGGTACCTCGTCACCCATCAGCATGGAAAAGGTCCGGTTGGCTTCTGCCGCATTTTCGATATCGACCTGCCGTAATTTCCTGAACTGGGGGTTCATGGTGGTTTCCCATAGTTGCTCTGAGTTCATCTCACCCAGACCCTTGTAGCGCTGGAAGTGCACCCCGGATTCTTTCCCCCCTTTAGAGAGCTCCCTGATGATCTGCTTTCTTTCTTCTTCGCTCCAGGCGTAGCGCTCTTCCTTTCCTTTTTTGACAAGATAAAAGGGCGGTGTGGCAATATAGATATACCCGAGTTCGATCATTTCACGCATATAGCGGAAAAAGAAAGTCAGTATCAGGGTGGCGATATGGCTTCCGTCCACATCGGCATCCGTCATGATGATAACCTTATGGTATCTGAGTTTATCAAGGTTCAGGGCTTTGCTGTCGTCGTCTGTTCCCACAGACAGCCCCAGGGCGGTAAATATGGTTTTGATCTCTTCGTTCTCAAATATTTTATGCGGCATTGCTTTTTCCACATTGAGGATTTTACCCCGCAACGGCAAAATGGCCTGAAATTTCCGGTCCCGCCCTTGTTTGGCGGTTCCTCCTGCCGAGTCACCCTCCACCAGGAAAATTTCGCATTTGGTGGGATCATTTTCAGAGCAATCCGAAAGTTTTCCGGGCAATCCCGTATTGCTCAGGACGCTTTTTCGCTGTACAAGTTCACGGGCCTTGCGTGCGGCATGACGTGCTGTGGCAGCCAGAATGACCTTGTTGACAATGGTCTTTGCATCACGTGGGTTCTCTTCCAGGTAGTGGGCCAGCATCTCGCTCACGGCCTGGTCAACGGCACCGCTGACCTCAGAGTTTCCAAGTTTGGTCTTGGTCTGCCCCTCAAACTGGGGCTCGGCCACTTTTACTGAGATTACTGCGGTAAGCCCCTCGCGGAAATCATCCCCGTTGATCTCAAATTTCAGTTTTGACAACATGCCGGAACGTTCGGCATAAGACTTGAGGGTTCGTGTCAGCGCCCTCCGGAAACCTGCAAGGTGTGTTCCCCCCTCAATGGTGTTGATGTTATTGACATATGCCTGGACATTTTCGGTAAAAGAGGCGTTGTACTGCATGGCCACCTCTACCGGGATACCAGCTTTCTCGGCTGTCATGAAAATGGTGTTCTCAATGAGTTTCTCCCTCGTGTTGTCAAGATAATTGACAAATTCAGGAAGACCTATTTCAGAACGGTATACATCTTTGACCGGCTGCCCGCTCTCATCCCGTTGCCGCATATCTGTCAGGCTCAGCTGAACGCCCTTATTGAGAAAAGAGAGCTCATGCAAGCGGTTGGTCAGCGTTTCGTAATTGAAATTGCTGGTTTGAAAGATGCTGCCGTCGGGGGTGAAGGTAATCTTTGTTCCGCGGAGGCTGGTTTCACCGATCTGTTTCACCTCACATTGCGGGACCCCTTTTTTATATTCCTGCACATAAATTTTGCCCTCACGGTGCACTTCCACTTTCATTTGTTCAGCCAGGGCGTTTACGCATGATACCCCGACACCGTGCAATCCTCCTGAAACCTTATAGGTGTCTTTATCAAATTTACCGCCTGCATGCAGTACGGTCATGACCACCTCCAGGGCACTTCTGCCTTCTTTCTTGTGGGTGTCAACCGGGATACCCCTTCCATTGTCAAGAACAGTGATGGATTGATTTTCATGGATTATGACATCGATCTGGTCACAATGTCCGCCCATGGCCTCATCGATGGAGTTGTCCAGTACCTCGTACACAAGGTGGTGCAACCCCTTGGTGCTGACATCTCCGATATACATGGCGGGGCGTTTGCGTACCGCCTCAAGTCCTTCCAATACCTGGATGCTCTCGGCATCGTAACCTAACTTCTCAACCTCTGTTGGCTTAGCGGGTGCCTTCATATAATTTGCCTTTTTGGGAACAGGCAAAGGTACGTTTTTTTGGTGGATTTATCATAGAAAAAATGAGTGTTTTTTTAGATTGCAAAAACCTGTAAAACAGCTATTTAAAAGGAGTAAGAAACCCCTCCCAGCAGGCTGAAACCCTGGGTGGGATAATCCATCCATTTTTCATAGGATTCGTTCTGTACATTATACAGGTTCAGAAACACGGACAGGTTTCTGGTGTAGCGATATTCTATACCCATGCTGACATCAAGATAGTAATCCTGTAACTTTTGGGTATGCTGGGTATAAGATGCGTCGTCCCAGGGCCAGTCAGAAGAACTTAAATCCGGGTAATGGCGGGTCAGTCCCCATGTTTCATCCCGTGCAGTCAGCCCGGCATTAAAAATCAACGTATTCCTGAAGTTGTATTCCAGGTCAAGGGTCAGTTGTTTTTCGGGTTGGTGGGGGATAAAGGGCAGCTCATCTGTGCTGATGTCGAAATAATCGCCCCGGAGCCTGAGTGAGAATTGTTGCCCAAAACGGGTAAACAGTTCGCCGCTGACCTGAAGTTTCCGGATGTCATCATATAATACCGCGAACTGCTGGTTGGCCATAGGATAATCATTGTCATCAGTCAGGATGTAGTATTGTCGACCGAACATGGCGTAGTTGTCGATCCTGCTGTTGGTAGCCGAAAAATTGAAAGAAAGCCTGTCTCCGAAAGCCCCTTTCAGCCCCCCGCCAAGGGCATGTCTGGTATTGCTGAACTGCATCGCAGGAGCGGACTCCACAAAAGGGTTTTCATCGGAGAGTGACCGCCAGGAATTTCTTTCCAGGCCACCGGAAATCTGCATGTAAGCTACCAGGTTATTGCGCAGGATATTCAATTCCAGACCTGCCAGCGGATAAGCCCGAAGCTGGTAATTTCCGTCATCACCCTCTACGCTCACGTTAACACCAATGCGAAAATCCAGGTTATTCAGGTGGGAGTGGAGTACGGGCTTCAGGGTGTAAAGTGCCGATGCGGTAGTGTCAGCAGGGTCTGTGTTATGAAAGTAACCAGCTGATAGGTCCACTGCCAGGTATTGTTTGCGGGCAATGCTGAACGGGTCGGCTTCGATTTCTCTGCCAATATTGCCATCCAGGCTGACATGGTGCTCTGCGCCATCATGCCTGTCGCTCAGCCAGTTATGGTTGGCATCAACCCTATACCCTAGGCGCGATGAGTCGGTATGATGGGTGCCGAAGCCAAGTGCTGAGGAAAGCAAATCATATTGCTGACGGAGATCGCTTGCCCCCGGCAGGAGAGAGTCGGCGGGGAGCAAGGTGTCGGTGAAGTTCGATGGGAATCCGTAGTAGTGCACCAGATGTCTGTTGTACAATACATCAGCATCGAGTGCAGTGCGGTCAAAAAACAGGGTTCCGTTGATATTTGCCTTGCTTTGACTGTAAGTGCTGTGCGGGTGATTTTCAATTTCCTTGCCGGATGAGCGGTGCTTCAGGCGCAGGCCCAGGGCGTATCTGTCTGACTGCAGGGAGTTGTAGAAGCCTTCAAAATAGGGTGTCTGGTAGCTTCCGTATCCTCCTTTTACCAATCCGCGACTCAGTTGGCGGGAAGGCTCCGCACTTATACGCGCAGGTGTCAGTGGCTCTGGCTGCAGGCGGGTAATCAGCTTCAGGGGCCGCAGCCTGTAATCAAAATCCATTGCCACGGTCATGGTATCCTGAATGACCGGGTTGATGTTGATCTTGAATGCATCTGAAATGCTCGGCTCGTAGGGAGCCACCACCTGGATCTCATCAATATCCCTGATTTGCTGACCGTAAAGGGTGGTTGTTCCAAGGATCAGGGTGAACATCCATATGCCGGCGGCTTTAAAAAAATTATTGTCAGTCATGTCTTGTGTGGTTATCTTTCAATGAATACACCTCTCATCATTATCTGGGTCAGTTACCGGAATTTTCAGGTTCGGGTTCATCAGATTCCTGTTCCAGCTCCCGGACGAATTCCAGTCTGCTTCGTGCTTCTTCAAGAACTTCCCGCCCGTCGTAGTTTTCAATCAGGCTCTCCAGTGTAGCCCTGGCCTGGAAGGTGTTTTCCGTTTCAATATACACATCCGCCAAAAGAATGAAAATTTTGGCCAGCCAGTCATCATAAGCCGACATCCGGCTGCTGTATTCAAAAATCTGTTCCTCGGCATCCTCGTATTCCCCTTTTCTGAATGTGATCAGTGCCAGGTAGTACATGGCCTCAGCAGCCTGTCTGTTTAAAGTAATTTCCTTAACCCTTTCCAATGCGGTAACCGCCACCGCATTGTTTCCGGTTTCCATGGCCGACATACCCCGTACCAGATAGGCCTCCTGCTCTGTATCCTGGTCTGCCCGGTCTGACTCAAGCACGCGCAGGGCTGCTTCCTTTGCATCCTCATACTTCTCAAGCCTGTAAAGGCAGCGCATGACTCCCTTTTTTGCAACCATCAGGTTGCTCTGGCTTTGGGCCACCTCTTCCAGTTCGGAAAAATGCGTGAGGGCTTCTTCATAGTGATTTTCATTGTAGTGAATGGAGGAGGCCCTAAGTAAAGCGTTTTCCCTGAACTGGGAGCCAGGCTGTTCAATGACGTATTCGTAGCCTGCCAGTGCACGCTGTTCCTGGTTGCTGCGAAAATAGCATTCCGACCGGTAAAAGTTTGCATGGGTGGCAAAGATCCCTTCCGGGAAACGATCCAGGTAATTGGAAAAGCTCTGGATCGCTTCGTCGCAATCTCCCTGCATATAGCGGTTTTCTGCAGCCTGGTAGGTCAGGGAGTCCTGTTGTGCCTCAGTAATGTCAGCCATTCCCTGGCTTTCAGAAAATTGCACGAACTCATCCACCCTGTCCAGCTCCACATAAATATTCCGCATGGCCATCAGGGCTTCGCGTGCCTGGGGAGTACCCTGATATTCTTCAATGACCTGGCGGAACATCTTCAAAGCTTCCTCATCTTCGTTGTTGTTGTAGTGAATGAGACCTGTTTTCAACATGGAGCTTTGCACCCAGGCGCTGTTGGGGTGTTCGTTGATCACCTGTGAAAAATAATCTTTTGCCTGCCCGCTGTTGCTCAACAAAAGCCATGTGTTGGCAATCTCATATTTTCCGTTATCCACATAAGAGGATCGGGGGTGGTCGCGGAGCAATTGCTCCATGGTTCGGATCTTTTCCTCAAAATTACCCAGGATGCCTTCCACAAGTCCTTTCTGGAATACGGCATAATCCGTATCGACCACGTCCATATTAATGGCTCTCTGGTACCAGGTCAGTGCCGGCTGGTACTGCTTGCTCATGAAATAGGCATCAGCAGCCCTCAGGGTGGCGTCATTGACCATGCGGTCATCATCATTTGTTTCACTGATGTAATTTCTGAATGGGGTGATGGCCTGGCTGTACCTTTCCAGTTTGAAATGCGCATAACCGATACTGTAATGAGCGCGGTTGAAGTAGTCCAGCGAGAAGGCACCGGGGGTAACAAGAAATTCCTCATGAGCACGGATGCTTTCCTCAAACTCTTCAATCCGGAAATAGGCTTCTCCTTTCCAGTAGAGACTGGCTGCGTTTAGCCGGCGGTTTTCAGAAAAACGTTGGGTGCGGGCGAACAGATCAATGGCATTTCGGAAGTCGCCGTTATTGAACAACTCCACGCCCCGGTAATAGGTGACACGCTGATAGGCTTCCTTGAGCCTGGGTGTGTCCAGAGATGTGTTTTCGAGCGAACTGAGGGCATCGCGATAATTACTCGTGGTCAGGAACAGATCTACCAGGTAGCCGTAAGCCTCCTCAGTTCTTGGAGATTCCGGATATTCACTGATGTATTTCTGAAACGCCAGAATGGCTTCATTGTATGGGTCATAAGACATTTCAAATGAAAGCATTGCGTAATGAAAAAGAGCTTCACGGGCAATGTCTTCATGGAAGTCCAGTTCATGGGCCCGGGTAAAGGCATTTCTTGCATATCGCTTCTGATCAGTTTCTATGTAACAAGATGCAAGATGGTAGTAGGCATTTTGTGCCAGGGGGGTCTCTTCTCCGGTAGCCTTTTCGAGATGGGGGATGGCTTCTTCATAACGACCTGATATATAATAGGCAAATCCAAGGTGATAATGATCTTCTTTGCTGCTTTCCGTTCGCGGAGCTTCCATGAAGGATTCTAGGTAAGGGATGGCATCCGCATAATCTGAGCGGTGAAAATATGCACTTCCGATCAGCCTCGATATTTCCGGTACTTGCCGGGGAGGAGCTTCTTCGAGTAAAGGGGGGGCGTATTCAAGCAGGGTATCGTACCTTTCCTGCTTGTAAAAAATGTGTACAATGTAGAAGGGTACCACGTCGCCGTATTGCCGGTCATCTTCCAGTGACCGGAATGCACGCATGGCTGAATCATATTCGCCGTTTAGGTAGTCTATATGGCCGCTGTAGTAGGTGGCCGGGACATGGTATCCGGAGGAAGGATCAGTGATTTGCCTGAAGAGCCGCCGGGCCTCAGTATGGGAGTCTGTCATGAAATGGCTGTAGCCTTTCTTAAACAGAAACTCATTCCGTCTTTCCCTTTCCACATCCTGAACATCCAGCCTGCCATACCATCTGACTGATTGCCGGTAGTTCCTTTCTTTGTATTCCAGATTTCCCATGTGAAACCAGGCCAGCTTCTGACCTGCATGGGTCGGATGTTGATCCAGAAAAGTCAGGAGGAGTTTTTCGGCGTCAGGATGATCCAGCTCTGCAGCACAAAGTGCGGCATAGAGGGTGGCGCTGGCCTTTAGCTCACTCTGTTGGTCATCGATTTTACGGATGGTCTGGAGAAACAGTTGCCTGGCCGCCCCGAATTTTTCATTATTGAATAAAGCCCTTGCCTCCCGGTAAGTGGCTCCGGGTTCATCATGACCGGCAGTTTGCTGGCCGGAGGCCTGATGCGTCATGAGCAATGCCGTCAGGATTATCAGCAGGGAGGTGAACTGTTTAATCATCTTACTTCAGGTATCAGGTTAATGATTCATTTAAAGAAAAAGGCAGGCCTGTAAGCCGGGTTCTGTTGCATGCCGGAGGCATGCCTCCTGTCATTTGTCTGGGACAATGCTCACGCATTGCCTCTAACGGCCTACCCTCCGGGATCGGGCGAGCAACCCTCAATCCCCGGTATATTTGGCCTTTCAACGCATAAGGTTTACCCCCATACCCGGTCACCCGGGCATGGCGTGAGCTCTTACCTCACGTTTTCACCCTTACCTGCCCGGCGCAAGCCGGAGGCAGGCGGTAGTTTTCTGCGGCACTTGCTCTCGGCCTGCAAATGCAGACCGGCTTCCCGTTAGGAAGTATGCTGCTCTGTGTTGCCCGGACTTTCCTCATCCCGCAAGCGGGGACGCGACAGGACGGCCTGCCTTTTTCAAAGATCGTTTTTTTTATGTATTCCGGAATGGAACAATTTTACTTCAGTGGCACCCATGCCGTAACGGGCATAAGGTGCATCAAAGTATTCCAGTCCTGTTGTATTTTTGAGCAGCTTCACCAAAGCCTGCTTCAGTGTGCCATTGCCAACCCCGTGAATAAAGATCAGTTTATTGACATGCTGCCTGCCGGCCTCTTCAAGGCAGCGCCTTACGTAATCAAGCTGCATGTTGAGCATGTCGGCATTGGTCATATTGATGGTGTTGTCAGTTAATTCCAAAATATGCAGGTCAACTTCTGCAATGTTCTCGCCAACCATATGCTTCTCCAGAATCCCCTTGTTTTTGCGTTCCGGTTCAGGTTTCCCGGTGCTGCGATCAAGTTCTTCCTTCATATGTTTTACCGTATCCGGCACTTCCACCTCTGCCGTTTGCCTGCTGTCAGGTTTACCCGGAACTGTAACAAGTATTTTCAGAGCCTTTTTATGCAACATGGGCGAAAACAAAAAGCTTTCTTCTTTGTAAATTTTTACCGGCTTGAAAACGATATAGTCGGCCGCCGGCGGAATCAGCTCTGTTTTTCCCTCACTGTAGAAGAGGGTTTGAAGCATGGCGTGTGCCCATTCTTCGATGTCTGCCCGCTCTACCTTACCAAGGTGATGCCTGGATCCCGGTGCAATTGTGCCGGTTGCTTTACCGTAAAATATGCCTGATTTATTGATGAACAAGGCAAAAGAAGTACGATATACAGTGTGGTTCAATAAGTAAAAATCCATGGCACTGGCCAATACCTGATCCTGGTTTCGTGGTACCATGGCAAGGTAAAGCCCGTTGGAAAAATCCCTGGTTTGGTGAGGCAGAATGTACATCCCGCTTGCTTTCTCATCTTTCGCTGCTGCCGGCCTTTTGGTTGCGGTAAGCGGCCGGTCCTCCTCCATGTTGCCCGCTTTGATCAGATCAGTCACGGCATAGGGAATATCGAATCCATCTTCTACCGCTACATGAACGATCTGTTCATCTTCCACCCGGGTGACGACCCCCCCGCCTTTTTCATTTAAAAACAATACCTTGTCACCTACTTTGAATTGCATTTTGGATTGTTGTTTTCCGGGTTTTTTAACGCTATAATAACGATAAAAAAACCTGATTTATATCTGTGTCAGGGAAAAATATGCAAAAATAACAGAAATCATCCGAATATATTACTTATTTCCAGCGTTATGAAGTTGCTGTTATTTGCTTCTGACACACAAAACATGCCACATCATCCAAAAAGTTTATAATTTTGAATGAAGCATCCGGTAATTAACGGATGCTTTTGATCATAGCTGCCAAACCGCCTCAAAGTCCGGGTTATTCCAATGCAGGGAAAATTTTTAAAGAACCTTACGCTGTTGCTTATCCTTAATCTGCTGGTCAAGCCATTCTGGATTCTGGGCATTGACCGCTCCGTCCAGAATACCGTGGGTGCTGAGGAATACGGCTTTTATTTTGCGGTGTTTAACTTTTCATTCCTCTTCAATATCCTGCTGGACTTCGGTATTACCAATTTTAATAACCGGAACATTGCACAGAATAACCAGCTGCTCACCAAGCATTTGTCGAATCTGCTTGTGATGAAGCTTTTGCTTTTCCTGGTTTATCTGGTGATCACCTTCGGGACGGCATTATTTATTCAATACAGCCCGGAGCAAATACGGTTGTTGTACTTTCTGGCCTTCAATCAGTTTTTGCTTAGCTTTATCCTTTACCTGCGTTCGAACCTGGGGGGGCTGCACCTGTTCAGGACTGACAGTGTGATTTCGGTGCTGGACAGGGCATTGATGATCGTGATCTGTGCCATTCTGCTCTGGGGCAATGTGGTCAGTGAGTTTCATATAAAATATTACGTATATGCCCAAACGGCCGGTTACCTGCTTACAGCGGCCATTGCCCTGTGGCTTGTTCTTCGGCGAACTGAAAGAAAATGGCTCAGGCTGAAGTGGAATTTCCCTTTTTTGCTCGCCATTGTCCGGCAAAGTTTTCCTTTTGCCATACTGGTTTTGATGATGACTTTTTACAACCGCATTGACAGTGTGATGCTGGAGCGATTGCTTGATGATGGTGCGAGGTACAGCGGGGTTTATGCTTCTGCTTACCGTTTGCTTGATGCCACCAACATGATTGCCTATTTGTTTGCCGTATTGTTGCTGCCGATCTTTGCCAGAATGATTAAGCAAAAACAATCTGTTGAGGAACTGATCCGCCTGTCATATACCCTGATTACGGTTCCTGCAGTAATTATTGCGGTTGCTGCTTTGTTTTATTCCGGGGAAATCATGGCGTTTCTTTACCCGATCCACGCGATGGAAACTGAAGTGGCTTTTTCTGACCGCATACATGAATCTGCCATGGTGTTTGCTATTTTGATGGCTTGTTTCCTGGCAACTTCAACCACTTATATTTTTGGCACATTGTTAACCGCCAACGGGAGTTTGCGGCAAATGAACCTCATTGCCCTTGGTGGCATGCTGTTGAACATTGCACTGAATTTCCTGATGATTCCGGTTTACCAGGCAACTGGTTCTGCCATTGCCAGTCTGTTTACGCAGGTCATGGTGGCCCTCCTGCAGGTTTGGGTTGTTAAGCGCCTGTTTGGCCTGCACAGCAATTATTCCTTTCTTTTCCGGCTGGTGATTTATGCAGCAGGGGTGGTTTCAATCGGGGCTGTTTCTGTCCTGGCACCCTTTGCCTGGCAGTTGAATATTGTGATTATGGCCCTGGGTGCGTTCGGACTGGCATTGGCGATCAAGCTCATCAGCCTGAGGCAGATCTATCAGCTTATCCGGTTTGGTGAAGGGTAAAAGCCACTTGTTTTTTGTTTATTTTTGCCGGAGTTTTTCAAATAACCTCCCATACACATCGTTACAGAATAGTAAACAAATAAAAACCATACATAATATGAACCCTGATCAAAAAGCCTTTGATTCCTCCAATGTATTTTTGTTTATCATTCGCTGGTGGAAGCATTTGTTTGTTATTTGCATGGTAGCAGCCATTGCGGCTGTAATTTTTTCTGCCCCCGCTTTTATTACTCCGAAGTTTCAGTCGTCGGTGATTATGTTTCCGACCACTTCGGGAAGTTTGTCAAGGACGGTACTGGTGGGAGCGGAATGGGCACGCCAGGACTTCCTTGATTACGGCGATGTGGAAGAGGCAGAAAGAACCCTTCAGGTACTGGAATCAGGTAGCGTGCGGGATCGCGTCATTGATCGCTTTGATCTGATGTTGCATTATGACATCCCGGCAGATGCAAGTTACCCCCGGTCAAAGATCACAGAAGAATATAACAGCAACATTTCATTCCGGCGTACCCAGTATGGAGCCGTTGAGATCAGGGTGCGGGACAAAGACCCTGCCATGGCTGCTGATATTGCCAATGAACTGGCTGCCCTTGGGGATACGGTGCAGAACGAGTTGCGCCGGGAAAGGGCTGAGCTTGCTTATGAGGTGGCCAAAACCCAGTACGAGAATCTCCAGGCTCAGGTCAGGGAAGTCGAAGACTCACTGAGGCACATCATGGAACTCGGAATCTACGACATGGAAGGGCAGTCGGCAATGCTCACGCGTCAGCTGGCAAAAGACCTTTCGGATGACAACCGGGAGGGTGTGGCCCGCCTGGAGGAACGGTTGCAGCTGTTGAGCGAGCACGGCGGGTCTTTTGTACGCCATACCTCCTTCCTGGATGATATCAGTGAACCCCTGATCTCCAGTCAGCGACGGTACCAGGAGGCCAAAGCCGATCTGGAGAACTTTGTTCCTTTCAAATTTGTGCTCGACAGGGCTTACGAGTCTGAGCGAAAGGTGTATCCCGTTCGCTGGCTGATCGTGTTTTTGTCGGTGTTCGGTGCCGGCTTTGCGGGTGTCATGATTCTGATGGTCTATGAGAACCTTCGTAACAAGGGAATCATTAAGGATACGAAAACAAAAACTCCAAAAACCTCCTGATCAGGTGCTTAAAGAAATCAGGCTTCAGTGGTTGTATGGAGGCAGCCTTGTGTTTATTGCCCTGAACATTGCTTTGATGGTTCAGGGGATTTATTGGCTGCCGGCCCTTCCTGTGGCGCTTGGCATCATGCTGATGTTTTTCTTTTCCCTGGATAAGCTGATCCTGTTGCTCGTTTTCCTGACGCCCTTTTCGTTTAAATACATACATGAGGATTTGGAGTTTACAATTGATATCCCCACCGAGCCGGTAATTGTGGCCATCATGCTGCTTTTTTTTCTCAGGCTGCTGTATGAGGGAACCTACGACAAGCGGGTTTTGCGCCATCCGGTAACGATATTTCTCATAATCAATCTTTTTTGGATGCTGGTGACTACCGTTACCAGCGAAATTCCACTGGTGTCATTTAAGTTTTTTATTTCCCGACTGTGGTTTGTCACCACTTTCTTTTTTATTGGGGTTTATTTGTTCCGTGAGCGGATCAATATGCACCGCTTTATGTGGCTTTTCGGATCGGCCCTGGCCGTGGTGGTAGCAATGGCAACTTACAACCATTATCTTCACGGCTTTGAGCGACAGGTGGGATATGCAATGGTTCAGCCCTTTTTTAACGACCACACACATTACGGGGCAGTACTGGCCCTGGTTGCACCGTTTTTTATTGTGATGGCCTTTAACCGCAGCAGCAGCGTTTTGCGCAGGCGGGCAGCCCTCATGGTGTTCCTCTTGTTTTGTGCGGGCATTTTATTCAGCTACAGCCGGGCCTCCTGGCTCAGCCTGATCGTGGCAGCCGCTGGTTTTATTATCCTGGCTCTTCGTTTGCAGTTTCGGTTCATTCTTGCCGGACTCATTCTGTTGCTGGGGTTCTTTGCACTGTATCAGACCGAAATCGTGATGCGCCTTGAGCGCAATCAGCAGGAATCATCCGGTGACTTTTCGGAGCATGTGCAATCCATCACCAACATCACCTCAGATGCATCCAACCTGGAGCGGATCAATCGGTGGAGATCAGCCTGGCGCATGTACCAGGAAAGGCCGGTTGTTGGCTGGGGGCCCGGAACATATCAGTTTGTGTATGCCCCATTCCAACGCTCTGAAGACTATACAATCATTACCACCCATTTTGGAGACCTGGGGAATGCGCACAGTGAATACATCGGACCGCTTTCCGAAAGCGGCCTTCCCGGAATGCTTTCATTTATTGCCCTGGGGTTGGCCGTGCTGGCCACGGGAGTGAAGTTATACAAGAAAGCGCCTGACCGGGAAATGCGTTTAATTGCCCTCGGGTTAACCCTGGGGTTTATCACATACCTGACACACGGGTTGTTGAATAATTTCCTGGATACAGACAAGGCTTCTGTTCCTTTCTGGGGGATGATGGCCATACTGGTTGCCATGGATGTGTACTTTCCCAAACGGGGACATAAAGCATGAAATTTTTCTGTGAACCCATCGGCTTTTTTCTCAGGCTTGATCTGAACACACAAAGCACATAAGGTTTTTTTGTAAACCGCTTGATTATCTTTTAATTTTGTGGCCGAACAAAAATAAACTGACATTATGGAAACCATTAACACGTTATTGAATCACCGTACCATCCGCAAATATAAAACAGACCCCATTGACGAACGGGTGCTGAATGAGGTGCTTGAAGCCGGTTTTCGCGCCTCCACCACTGGCAATATGCAGGTTTACAGCGTCATTGTGTCCAAAGACGATCAAAAGCGCAAGGAGCTGTGCAAGCTTCACTTTGGTCAGCAAATGGTGGAGCAGGCCCCTGTCTTACTCACGTTCTGTGCTGACTTTAACCGGTTCAATAAATGGTGCCGTCAAAGAGATGCAGACCCCGGTTATGACAACTTTCTTTCTTTTTTTACAGCCTCAATAGATGCCCTGCTTGTTTCACAGAATGTGGCGGTAGCTGCAGAGGCTCACGGGCTTGGTATCTGTTACCTTGGTACCACCACTTACCAGGCAGATAAACTGATCGACTTTTTTGATTTGCCTGAAGGGGTTGTTCCAGTTACCACCCTGGTGGTCGGATATCCTGATGAAGATCCGGAGCAGGTGGATCGTTTACCCGCTGAAGGGGTCGTTCATCAAGAAAAATACAAAGATTACAGCAAGGAGGATATTGATAAGATTTATCATGAAAAGGAGCGTCTCCCCATGACCGCTGACCTGATCAAAGAAAACCAGCTGGAGAACCTGGCACAGATTTTTACCCTGAAACGTTATACAAAAAAGGACAATATCCATTTCAGCAAAGTTATGCTGGATGTGCTGCACAAGCAGGGATTCATGAATCATGAGGGCTGATCTGCCCGCATGATCTCCCCGCTTTTATGGAAAAAACTCACAAAAAAACCGGTACCCCTCATTCTGACCACAGTCATGGGACCGGTTTTTTAATTCTGATCACACTCAGGGGAAACGGATTCCTTCAATCTGACTGACCGCCAGCTCAGGAATGGTAGAACCGTAATGGCTGTTGATTGCCCTGATAAAATCATTGGCCACAATGGCACTTCCCCGCTTGCTGAGGTGGATTCCGTCCAGGGAGAAGATCCCTCCGGTAATGAAAGATGCATCAAAGGCAATCCCGTCCAGGTATATGCCTTTACCTGCTTCATGTAACCTTTGGTGCATATCCACATGAGCAAGTCCTTTGGCCCCGGCTGTTTCTACGATTACCTTGTTGAATGCTGACGTAGCTTCAGTAATCTCTTCAACCTGTGATTCAGACAAATAGTGGGTTTCAGGTAAAGGGGTTTGGCTACCCCAGCCTTCCTGTGTGATCATTTCCAGTGCGGTCAGCAGCACGAGTTCACCCTCTTTAAGCTGCCTGATCCCTGCCGGATGGGCGCTGTCTTCTGCCACCAGGGCATTCATTCCCGGAGAAAAACTTATATGGGGAGCCTCCTGGTATGCATTGTTGAGTTGGTCTACCATTTGCTGCTCCATAAGTGGAAGTGCATTGAACGGAACGGTTGTGAAAAATGGAATACTTGTAACATCCGGGATGTTGGCAACCACTCCGTCAGCACCTTCTTGTGTCAGCTCGGAAACCAGCATCTGGTAGGAAGTGGTGAATTCTTCCAGGGGGGTAATGTCATCACCCTGGCCACCGCTGGTTGCAAACCCAAGGATGTCGTTGTTCCCCGCCCATAAACTGAAAAAAGTCGGCTGCAGGGCTTTGGCGTCGGCTACGACACTACTCGTGGCCGGGTTGGCAGCGAAACGCCCGAAGTAAGGATTCTTGCCTGCATATCCATTAAACAACAAGTGCTGTACCTTTGCTCCAGGTACGCCAAGGTTGTGAAAAGGCCCTTCTGTGTCGAAAATATTTTCGTTGTTGGCAGGATCCGGGTTGCCCGGTGCCGGCACCGGCAACGGTGATCCATCAGCTTCGGCCAGTACCAATCTGTTTCCAAACCCTAGTTCATCTTTCATCAGGGGCTGGGAAAAAGAGGTCAGGCCGGTGTACATAAGCTGATTGGCCATGAGGTTGGCCAGGGAATGTTCCTGGCCGTTCCTGAATAACTCCCCGTCTTTAAAGCCCGCCGTCAGGGAGTTTCCGATGGCTGCATAAGTGTTAAAATCGGCTTCCCCGGAATGCGGCTCTGGCCTTTCAATTGAAGGTTCGCATGCGAAAAAAATCCAGGGCAGGAAAAATAAATACAGGAATTTACGTGCCTTATGGTTCATGTTTTTCTTATTGGATGATTGTTTCTGATCATTAGGATGAAATGCAGTTTGTATGATTCCGGATGCCGGTCATCCTGGGCGGACAAGTTTTACTCACCCGGGCTGCCGGCTGATTGTGGTAAACAGTGCCGGCAGTCAGATACCGTAACTGATTCCGATTCCCGGTATCACGGCTCGCGTGCTGTATGTGCCGCCGAAATTCTCCGGGCTGTAAGCCACCTCATTCTCTAGCCCTGCGATGAATAACAGGCTTGCATCAATGCTGAGTTTTGGTGTTGGCCTGAAAGTGAGCCCTCCTGAAAAAGCGAGGTTGTCCAGGCTGGGAGTTTCAGGTGAAAAATAATTTTCGTTTACAGGCGCAGGGTCGAAATAAGCCCCTGCCCGTACTAGCAGTTCCTGGTTTACGCGGTACTCGCCTCCTATTCTTGTGATGAGTGTATTGCTGTAGTTCCTGGGGTTGCGGCTGTCTGGCAGGGCAGGTGTATTGGTTTCAAAATCAAAGTGCAATTCTTCGTACACATCCCAGAATACATAATTCAGAGATATCCCTGCCATAAAGTCGCGTGTGAACTGGTATGACAACCCGAAGTCCAGGTTGGCCGGCAAGGGCAGGCTGACCGCCACCCTGTTTTCAGCGGGGAAATTCCCTGCAAGGGATGATGGTACGGTGAACAAAGCCTCAGCATCCTCAAGCTCCATGTCGGTATGTGAACGGTAACTGATCCCGGCTTGCAGTCCATCGGGATGGGAAAACTGGACGCCTGCATTGAAGCCATAATTGGCGGTGCTGCCTTTTATGTTGACAGTGCCTTCGCCATCCGGGCCGGCAACCGGCAACGCCTGTGCCATGTCCACAGAACCGAGGGCATAGACGAAACCTGCACCAACCGACAACATGTCGCTGATCCGGTAAGAAATCGTCGGCTGAATGGTGATGGCTTGCAGCGAAATATCTTTTATCAGAAAGCGGCCGGACCAGCCATCTTCCCATGAAAGGTTGTTTCCGTACGGGGTGTTAACTGCCACTCCGGCGGCAAGTCTATTGGATAGTCTGGCAGCTGCATAAAAGTAAAACGGGGTGCCGGGCGGGTTGTCCGTCTTTGCCTGGTAAACGGATGGATGGTCCATCCGGAAAGCTGTGTTGGCAAATATTCCACTGGCTCCCCCGAGAACACTTATCTGTTGCGGCATCATGGCAAGTCCCCCGGGATTAAAAAAGGCGGTGCTGGCATCCATGTGGAGGGAGGTCCCGATCAGGCCCATCCCTTTTTGTCGCTGTCCGTGCAGACTTACCTGGTAGCCTCCGGCCATTGACAGGGAAGCTGATATAAGCAGGAAAGCTGCTGCGGTAACAAAAAAACGAGTCATTGGGATTAATGGTTTGGTTAAGAATGACTTAAGAGTTGCCCGACCTGAACAATAAAATTACATTTGATCCGGCGGGTAAAAAACGACGCAATATATAAAAAAAACAAACACTTTAAACATATGTTTACAGCGATACAGAAATATTGAACGCTCCCGGAATTTTAAAGGAGGCCACAGTATTTGCAACGGATTATCCCTGCCCGGTGATTGGTGCTGTCAGCTATACTGAAAACTGCTCCCCCCGATGAACTCTCTGAGGATGGAGGTGGGCGGGATATCGAGTGGATTGATCGGGATAAGCAAAGACAGGATTCTGTTCAGCCTTTTTACTTCTTCACGTATCTGCTCATTTTCGGCCTTTTCAGGATCGGCAATGGCCGGTGCATAGTGGGCAAAAACAGCCAGTTCATATATCAGTGCAGAGTTGAAAATGGCATGCGCACTTTCCTGGAAGGGAAATATGCTATGGTACTCATTTTGCATGACGTCGGGCCACCGCCTGATGGTTTCGTTAAAACCATATCCCCGAAAAAGGTGATCACGTACAAGTCTGCGGATCAGTCTGTGATCAGAGGTGGACAATGGAAGGTGGTCGTGAATGTTCAATGTGCTGAGGGCAGACACATACAAACGGTAGGAGTTCAGGTCCGGGCCTTTATCCCACAATGCCGGGTTCAGACCGTGAATTCCTTCTACAATAACATATGTATCCGGACTGATCTTTGTGGGGTTTTCCCGGGGTGTGGCTCCCCGGCCATCAAAATGATACCTGGATAAATATACTTCCCGGCCATCAAACAGGTCGCGGATTTCTTTGTGAAACAGATCAAGATCCAATGCCGTGATTTGTTCAAAATTTTTCATGCCCGTAATCGGATCATCAGGGATTACGCTGTGGGGGAGGTAGTAATTGTCGAGTGACAGGATCAGCACCTCTTTTTTCATTATCTTCAATTCAATCGCCAAACGGTTGGCTGAAGTGGTTTTCCCGGAAGAGGTCGGTCCGGCCAGGAAAATGACCCTGGGGTTGTCCGGGTGGGTTACAATGTTTTCAGCAATCAAAGAAATACGCCGTGCCTGCCATGCTTCTGATAATTTGATGAATTCAGGAAGTCGCTCCTGCCGGATGATGTCATTCAGTTCTGCAAAACTGCCAATCCCCAGATGCATCATTGTTTCTTCTGTTTCCTCAAAACCGTAGAAATACTTGCTTGTTTCTGGTTTTGGCGGCATGACCCTTTCAAAAAAAGCCGGGTCGGCTATCAGGAAAAAGCCTTTGTGAAACGGGATGAGCCGAAAATCTTTCAGCCGCCTGTAGTTTTTCTGAATGTGATTGAGCAAAAGCTCCCCGAAACCATTCAGGTGAGCCAGACGAAGTCCTTCGGGTTCTGTTTCAAATGGCTTTGATTTGATAAGATGGATGACGTCTTTCCTCTGGCTGGCTTCAAAATAACGGAGGATCTTCTCCAGGGGCAGAACTTCATGTCTGAAGCTGTGTTCCTGTTCGATCATTTTCCGGATTCGGTCTGAAATTTCTTGTAGCTCCCGTTGGCTGACAGTGTGATTTTTGAAATAGCCATAAACCCCTCCGGGAATGCTATAGGCAATGTAAAACTGTTTGTTTTTGAGTACCATTCCCGCAGCCTTATTGAAAAGGACCAGCAAGGGCTCCATAAGATTCCGGAAAGATTGCTGCAGGGCTTCCGGTGGTTTGTGGCCTGTGTTATAAAGCCTTGTATTCGGGAGATTCATGTTGTGATGATGAGTAGATGCAAAGAAAAAAGACAGTTAGCCTGGCGAACAAAGATAAGGCTTTATCAAACATCAGAGTTTTGTCACATTTGACCGTTTTCAATTGTGATTTTTATTGTGAATTTGATAAAATTCATGTAGGTTTGCTTGCATAAGCAAGACCAAAAAGAAGTTCCATTAAAAAAACATATCCCCATGATTGACTTATCAACCACCTACATGGGCATTCAGCTCAAAAGTCCGCTGATTGTCGGCAGCTCTGGTTTGACAAAAAATATCGGCAACCTGGAGCAAATGGAGGAGAAAGGCGCAGGAGCTGTTGTCCTGAAATCTCTTTTTGAAGAGCAGATCAAATTCGAGATCCGGAAGGTTTTTTCTTATGAAGAGGCCCAGGGTGCTTATACCGAGGCGGAAGATTATATCAGGAACTATGCACGTGAACATACCCTGGATGAATACCTGAATTTGATCCAGGAGGCCAAAAAGAAGCTTTCGATCCCGGTAATTGCCAGCATCAATTGCTCGACCGCGCAGGAGTGGCCTGCTTTTGCCAAAAACATTCAAAAGGCCGGGGCCGATGCCCTGGAGTTGAATGTCTTTGTGCTGCCCGCCGACATAGAAAGAGAAGGCCGGGATTATGAACAATTGTATGTGGATGTGGCTGAAAATGTCAGGAAAGAAGTCAGTATTCCTGTTTCACTGAAAATTTCCAATTATTTTTCCGGTCTTGCGCATACGGTCAAAAAACTCAGCTGGACAGGTATCGAGGGAGTGGTATTGTTCAACCGTTTCTTTAATCCGGATGTGGATACAGAGTCATTCAGGATCACCCCCGGCCACCTCTATAGTGAGCCCGAAGAGATCACCCACTCATTGCGATGGATTGGAATCCTTTCCGGACAGCTCCAGACAGACCTTTGTGCATCTACCGGCGTGCACGACGGAAAAGGCGTCATTAAACAACTGCTTGTTGGTGCAAGGGCTGTTCAGGTTTGTTCTACACTCTATAAAAATGGCCTGGACCAGCTGGATGTGATCCGGAACGAAATGCTGGAATGGATGGAGCAGCACAACTACACAAAGATTTCCGATTTTCAGGGTCGCATGAGCCAGAAAATGACCGAAAACCCCGCAGCATTTCTCCGCGTGCAGTTTATGAAGCATTTTGCGGGGATTGAATAAATCCAGGGATTGAGAATGCGAATGTAAGGATTTACCGGGGCAATCACCCCTGAATGTGTTGCTAAAGGCCGGGGTTCCGGCCTTTAGATTTTTTAACACCCATGTCTTTGTATGCAATAAAATATATTGATATCTTTATACCTTCAAAAGTTTATCGCTTTGCGCTTTGTAAGTGTTTGAATATCAACTAAAAAACAAATTATATGGCAAATAAAACAAAACTTCTGTCTTTGGGAATTGCGCTGGCTGTTGTTTTACTGGTGTTTTTGGGTCATTCTTTAACAGGTTCGGGAACATCCGTTGAAGAAGCATCTTCAAGCGAAAAATCCGAACATGTGGTGATTCTGGACACGGATGGATTTGATGAAGCCATAGCGGAAGGAGTGGTTCTTGTGGACTTCTGGGCCACCTGGTGTCCGCCTTGCCGCATTCAGGGTCCGATTATTGAAGAGCTGGCCGAAAAAACCGGTGACAGGGCCACCATTTCAAAACTTGATGTGGATGACCATGGAAGCATTGCCTCCCGTTACGGAATCAGCAGTATACCAACCCTGCTGATTTTTAAGGATGGAGAAGAAGTGGAACGCTTCACGGGTGTCCAGCAAAAGGAAACCTTGCTGGCCGTCATAGAAAACCACCTCTGATTTGTAATTAATCAAGTAATCACAATAAAGTCTCACTAAATTCACTATGGAAAATTTAACCAAGGAAAATTTCAAAAACAAAGTATTCGATTTTGAGAATAACAAGGAATGGGCGTTTGCCGGTGACAAGCCGTGCATTATTGATTTTTATGCCGACTGGTGTGCCCCCTGCCGGGCTCTGACTCCTGTCATGGAGGAGCTTTCCAAAGAATATGAAGGCAAGGTGGATATCTACAAGATCGATACCGAGAAGGAACAGGAGCTGGCCGGTATGTTTGGCATCCGCAGCATTCCGTCTATTTTATTTGTTCCGAAAGATGGTCAGCCCCAGATGGCTACAGGTGCACTGCCCAAAGAAACCATCGAAAAAGCCATCAAAGATGTGCTGGCTGTGGAGGCCTGACCTGTAAATCTGATCCATATGGAAACTGAAAATACGGTCAAACAAGCCAATTCGGGGCAGGAGAAAAAGCAACTCCTGCCCCGTTATTTCTCCCGTGCAAAGTACCTGATGTTTATCGGGCTGTTTACCTTTGCCGGGGCAGCAGGCGGCTATCTGTACTATGCCCTGGTCGGTTGCAATACCGGTTCGTGCGCCATTACCTCAAATCCTTACATGAGTATTGCATGGGGCGGACTGCTGGGGTATCTGCTTCCTGATTTTTTTGTAAAGGAAAAGAAGAGGTAGGTCGTTCTGCATGACAACGGCCTTGCAGGTGATCCCCTCCGGTATCTTTGGTGGTACTCTCTTTGGTTTGGGCGTACTATCTTTGGTGGTGTTGAAAGACAGTCTTTTGCTACTTTGGCGCTTTTCTTATCAGATAGGCTCCGAGTAATCCGAAAAAGATGTTGGGGATCCATGCGGCCATCATGGGATGAAGGTTGCCCTGGGTGGCAAAGGTTGTGGTTACCTGCATAAACAGGATAAAGGTAAAACTCAGGGCGATTCCTGCCCCCAGATGCAGTCCGATCCCGCCTCTGACCTTTTGGCTGGAAAGTGCCACTCCGATCAGGGTTAGCACCAGTGTGGAAAACGGGAAAGCCATCCGCCGATGTCGTTCCACTTCATAAAAGCTGACAGCTTCAGAGCCTTTTAGTCTTTCGTTGGCGATGAACTCATTCAGCTCCCTGAAATTCATGGTTTCCATATCTTTCAGGTTCTGGATGAAGTCTTGGGGTGTGAGGGGAAGAACGGTGTCGAGTGTTCTGCCAAAGCTGAGCTCTTCCTCCAAACCATGTATTTCACGAATGTTATAGTTTTCAATACGCCATTTGTCGTCTTCCTCATCGTACCGGGCCAGATCAGCAAACAGCTTGTATTGGAGTTCTCCCTTTTCAATCTTTTCCAATGAGAAGTGATAACCTGTGTGTGTCCTTTCGTTGAAAGACTCCAGGTAGATAAAAATACCCGGACGGATCTGCATGTGGATGTGGCGGCCTGCCGACAGGTCGGGCGACCTGACATATACATATTCAAACTCAAGCCTTTTCTCGTTTGCCGCCGGAATCATTACATTGGAGAGATACACCGACACAAGTGCCAGCAGCATTGCCGATATCATATATGGAACCAGCATGCGCCGGAAACTGACACCTGAGCTCAAAATGGCGATAATTTCCGTGTTGAAAGCCATTCTGGATGTAAAAAAGACCACCGCAATGAAGGTGAACAGCGGGCTGAACAAATTGATGAAATATGGAATAAAGTTGACGTAGTAAACAAAAATAATGTCGTAAAGGGGTGCCTGATTCTCAATGAAGTTGTCAATCTTTTCCGACAGGTCAAAAATGACCACGATGAGAATGATCAGGGTGATGGCATAGACAAAGGTTCCCAGGAACTTTTTGATGATATAGATGTCCAGTTTTTTCAGCATGCCGGCGGGGCCCCTGTTGGTGTTTTTTTTATTCAGTTTTTTATTGGAAAACGGGGCAAATATACCCTTATTTTACAATCTCTGTGCCAAATCTCCGGTGATGGAGCGCCTCCAACTGTCAAAGGTGTTGTTCATGATCTGTTCCCTGGCTTCCTCTGCCAGCCGGATAAAGAAGCGTAGGTTGTGCAGGGTAGCGATCATGGGCCCGAGCATCTCCCCGGCTACGAACAGGTGTCTTAAATAGGCTTTTGAGTAGCGGCTGTCAACGAATGCATCTCCCTGCGGGTCTATCGGGCTGAAGTCGTGCTGCCATTTTTTGTTCCGGATGTTGATGATTCCTTTCCGGGTAAACAGCATGCCGTTTCGTGCGTTTCGTGTGGGCATCACACAGTCAAACATGTCGACCCCGAGGGCGATACATTCTATAATGTTTTGCGGGGTGCCCACCCCCATCAGGTAACGGGGTTTGTCCGGAGGCAGAATGTCACAGACGAGCTCAGTCATTTCATACATCATTTCAGCAGGTTCACCCACCGACAGTCCGCCGATGGCATTGCCGTCTCTGTTGCAGTCTCTGACAAAAGAGGCTGATTCTCTGCGAAGGTCCTTATAGGTACTACCCTGTACAATGGGGAAAAGGCTTTGTGAATAATCATATACCGGCTCTGCCTTGTCAAAATGAGTACAGCAGCGTTTCAGCCAGTCGTGGGTCAGGTGCATGGATTGCCTGGCATAGCTGTAGTCACATGGGTAGGGTGTGCACTCATCGAAAGCCATGATAATATCTGCCCCGATCGTTTGCTGTATATCCATGACCTTTTCCGGGGTAAAGGTATGTCTTGAACCGTCAATGTGCGATTGAAACTGCACCCCCTCATGGTTGATTTTTCTGCGGTCTGTCAGGGAGTACACCTGGTATCCGCCGCTGTCGGTGAGCACCGGTTTATTCCAGGACATAAAACGGTGTATGCCACCTGCCTCATGTAGCACCTCCAGCCCGGGCCGGAGGAAAAGATGGTAGGTATTGCCCAGGATGATATCCGGGCGGACTTCGTTTTCCAGATCCTGATGATGAATTGCCTTAACTGTGGCGGCTGTGCCGACAGGCATGAATGCCGGGGTCCTGATATCGCCGTGATCTGTGGAAAGAACCCCTGCTCTTGCCTTGCTGCCATTGTCGCGTGCCCAAATGCCAAACTTCATAGGGGAGTGCTATTTTTTGTCAAAGATAGGAACTATTCCCTTAGATTGTGGTACTTTTGTCTCCCAGTAAATCTCCAGACATACTATGATCTCTATACCTGGAACGATTCAAGGCACCCATCTGCCCTGGGAATGGCTGTTGTTTTCTTTATTTGCACTGGTTTCGGCGATTCACCTCTGGTGGCATTGGTATTATTACCGGCGCGTATCGTTTGCTGATCCGGCAGGCGATTGTTCGGATGTCCCAGTGAAACCTGTGTCGGTGGTGCTGACTGCCCGCAATGAATATGGCAATCTCAGGCGTCATCTGCCCATGCTGCTCAAGCAGGATCACCCTGAATTTGAGGTGGTCGTGGTCAATGATGCGTCCAGTGATGAAACAGATCAATTATTGCGTGAGTTGCAGCGGGATCATTCCTGCCTGAAGGTGATCAACCTCAACAGCAGCGTCAGTTTTTTGCAAGGGAAAAAACTTCCCCTTTCGGTGGGCATACGCTCAGCCAAATATGAGCTGTTGCTGCTTACAGAGGCTTCCTGTTACCCGGCCGATAAGACCTGGATCAGGCGGATGACCTCCCGGCTTGAACAGGATAAGGAGATCGCACTTGGTTACGGGTCCTTTGAGAAAAAATCGGGCTTGCTGAACCGTCTGATCCGGCTCGACAACCTGACCACAGCACTAGATTATTTGGGAATGGCCGCAGCAGGGCGACCCTTCATGGGATCCGGCCGGAACCTTGCATACACCCGTTCGCTGTTTTACCGGCACAAAGGCTTCACCTCCCATTATAAAATTCCGGCAGGCGATGATGACTTGTTTGTCAATCGTGCTGCCCGAAAAGACAATACGGTTGTTGAGATGGATCCGGCTGCCCATACGGTTTCGGTGGCAGACACAACGTTTGCCGGATGGCTTCGCCGCAAAAAGCAGCAACTAAGCAGTCGCAGGTATTATCGAAAGCCTGACAGGCGTATGCTCAGGCTGCATAACTTTGCCCATTTGTTGTTTTATCCATTGTTTGCCGGAAGTTTGGCAGCATCGGGGATATCCACAGCAGGATTCCTCACGCTGGGGCTTTTTTTCCTACGGACAATCAGCCATATGGTTGTCATCAGGGCAGGGGCAAAAACACTCGGGGAAGGTAAAATTTGTTTATTTTCGCTTCCGGGTGAGCTGATGCTGATGGGGTGTTCATTGCTTATGCCCCTGTCTGCAGTTTGGATGAAAAAGAATACATGGAAGTAGAAAGGCAACATACAGAAAAAGCCAGACGCGATTTGCAGCTTGTGCGCAATGCGGCCCAACATGGTTGCCAGCAGTCGTTTGCTCAACTCATGCAGATTTACCGGGATACGATTTTCTACATGTTGCTAAAGATGACCGGCAATTCTCAGGATGCGGAAGACCTGACCATTGAAACTTTCGGGAAAGCATTTATCAACATCCGGCAGTACAATGAGAAATATGCTTTCAGCACCTGGCTGTTTAAAATTGCATCCAACCACTGTGTGGATTTTATCAGGAAAAAGAAAAAAAACGTGCTGAACCGGGAAGCCAATGAAAATCTGGATGACCCTGACGACAAGTTCAATTTTGTGGTGGAGATGATCAACCCTGAAGAGCGTTTTATAAAAAGCCAGAAGGTTGAGTTGATCCGGCAGGTGGTGGAAACTTTGAAACCCAGGTACCGGACCCTTATTGTAAAGCGTTATTTTGATGAGCGTTCTTATGAAGAGATCGCCGAAGAACTTGATTTACCCCTGGGGACCGTGAAGGCCCAGCTATTCAGAGCCAGGGAGTTTCTTTACAATGCTCTGAAGAATATGAAAGAGAAGTTTTATTAATCATTAAACCCATACACATGCGCGCTTTATTGTTTCGTTTTTTTGTGGCGGGTCTTTTTCTGGTTGCAGGAAAAACCGCTTTTGCACAGGTTGAATATCATGTGCACGACACCATAGAAGACATCAAGGTGGAGTACCGCTGGCAGCGGGAGCGTTTTTTTGGAAGTGACCCGAATGCTGTCCTGAATATGCGGCTTACCAACCTGAGTGACGATTATGTGGTTTTCTCCTTCGTTCCTGCTTACTACCGTGACGGGGTTATCATGTTTGAGGCCGATGAGTTTACCATTTGCCTGGCCCCGGGTGAATCCCTCAGAGGCGGACGTGCCGGGCTGCGCTTTGTGGCAGACGAAATTACCATGTCGATGGTGGAGCAGGAGTGGTTTTCATGGGATATCTCTTATGTGAGTGCTGAAATAGTCGATGACTGTGGTGACTGGGAAAATGACTAGTCCCTGAAGCTTTATTATATTATTTTTTTCAAAGATCAATTGTATATGTCCAAATCCGATTTCCAACAAGCCATACTGCAGGGGATTCCTGATGAATTACCCGCTCCCAAACCCTATGATCCTTCGGTAAATCATGCTCCGCGGCGCAAAGAGATCCTTACTTCCTCTGAGAAGCGGCTGGCGGTAAAAAATGCCCTGCGGTACTTTCCGGAAAAATTCCATGCAATACTTGCTAAGGAGTTTGCAGAGGAACTTGAAACGTATGGAAGGATTTACATGTACCGCTTCCGGCCTGATTACCCCATCCATGCCAGACGCATGGAAGATTTTCCACACCGGTCGAAGCAGGCTGCTGCCATCATGCTGATGCTGAGCAATAACCTGGATTATGCGGTGGCCCAGCACCCGCAAGAGCTGATTACATATGGGGGCAACGGAGCGGTATTCCAGAACTGGGCCCAGTACCTGCTTACGATGCAATACCTGGCTGAAATGACCGATGAACAGACCCTGGTATTGTACAGCGGCCATCCGATGGGACTTTTTCCTTCCCATCCTGAAGCTCCGCGTGCGGTGGTGACCAACGGGATGATGATCCCAAATTATTCTTCCCCTGATGACTGGGAGCGTTTCAATGCCCTTGGCGTTACGCAATACGGGCAGATGACGGCCGGATCTTTCATGTACATAGGCCCTCAGGGTATTGTGCATGGCACAACAATCACGGTGTTGAATGCCGGAAGAATGGTGTCTGCCCGGGGAGAAGGGCTTGCGGGGAAAGTTTTTGTGACCAGCGGCCTGGGGGGCATGTCGGGAGCTCAGCCGAAGGCCGCAGTAATAGCCGGAGCCATTGGTGTGGTGGCAGAAATTAACCCGAAGGCTACGGAGGTTCGCCACTCACAGGGATGGGTGGACGAAGTGTATGAGGATCTCGATGAAATGATATCGCGAATCCGGGAAGCCAGAAAAAACAAGGAAGCCGTATCATTGGCCTACCAGGGAAATGTGGTGGATCTTTGGGAAAAACTGGCGGATTCGGACATTGAGGTTGAGCTGGGATCAGACCAGACATCCCTGCACAATCCTCATGCCGGGGGTTATTATCCGGCAGGGTTGAGCTTTGAGGAAGCCAATAAAATGATGGCACGGAATCCGGAACTTTTCAGGGAAAAGGTAAAGGCCTCTCTGGTTCGTCAAGTGAATGCCATCAACAAAATGGTTGCAAGGGGGATGTATTTCTGGGATTACGGCAATGCCTTCCTGCTGGAAGCAGGTCGTGCCGGGGCAGATGTTTTTAAAGACGACCAGTCGTTTCGTTACCCCTCTTATGTGCAGGATATCATGGGGCCAATGTGCTTTGACTACGGCTTCGGACCGTTCAGATGGGTCTGTGCTTCTTCAGACCCGGAAGATCTGCGCACCACCGATCGCATCGCGGCTGATGAGATCCGTCATATGATGCAGGAGGCACCCGCGGAGATCAGGCAGCAGCTTGCAGACAACCTCCGGTGGATTGAGCAGGCAGAGGAAAACAAACTTGTTGTAGGTTCCCAGGCCCGGATCCTGTATGCCGATGGTGAAGGCCGGATACGCATTGCAAGGGCTTTCAATAAAGCCATTCGCGATGGAAGACTCAACGGACCGGTCATTCTCGGGCGCGACCATCATGATGTAAGCGGAACCGACAGCCCTTATCGGGAAACCTCCAATATCTATGACGGTTCACAGTTCACCGCCGATATGGCTGTGCATAATGTGATCGGAGACAGCTTCCGGGGAGCCACCTGGGTGTCTGTGCACAATGGCGGAGGTGTTGGCTGGGGTGAAGTGATTAACGGTGGATTCGGTCTTGTTCTGGATGGGAGTGAAGCCGCTGATCGCAGATTGGAAAATATGTTGTTCTGGGATGTGAATAATGGCATTGCCCGTCGCAGCTGGGCGCGGAACAAAGAAGCTGTTTTTGCCATTAAACGTGCCATGGAAGCTGAGCCCAGGCTGAAAGTTACCCTGCCCAATGTACCGGAAGAGGATTTGCTGAACGGCTTGTTCGGTGACTGAAAAAAGTCAGTTTCAGTTGCGGAAGTGCACAGGTTAGTTATTGAAACTTCAATAACCACGAATGGCCTGAAGGATTAATCTTCGGGAGGGGTTTCTTCCTGCTGCACTGGTTCTTCCTCCTCAGGGAGTTCTTCCTCAGGGAGTTCTTCTTCAAGAGGAACTTCTTCCGGAGTGTCTTCCGGTAGTGCGGGATCTTCCATGAATTCGTCTATATCCAGCATTTGCTCCTCTTCCGATTCCATTACACTGAGCCGGTTAAGCATCATTTCATGGATCAGATCCATTTCCCTTCTGTCGAGCAGGTAGCACTCAAGGGCGGCTTCAAACTCTGCGGGGTCGACTCCATGGCGGTTAAACAAGCCGGCATAATAATAGGCTGAAGAGTCTCTGACCCCCCTTTGTACATGCTGGTATTCAACCAAAAAAGCCTCCAGAAGATACATGTCACTGAGGACATCAACCATGGTTTCCCTGGGTAGCAGTTTGTCGCAATCATCCCGGCCCGGAGCCCTGAAAAAATTACAGGATGAAGACCACAGCATGACGGCTGTCAGGCCGCATATGGCAATGAATCTGAAATTTCCGGATACGCGCGTCATACTCAAAGTTTTTGCAGACACCTTAAAGATGCGGGTTCTAACGTGAAAATTGCAACGCCTCTCCCTTAATCTCATCATGGATCGTGCCATTCTCATAAACGAGATGACCATTCACAAAAGTATATTTTACCGTTGCTTTTAGTTCCTTCCCTTCCAGTGGAGACCATCCGCATTTATACAGGATGTTTTCTCTTTGAACAGTGAATGGGGTGCCCGGGTCAATGGCCACGAGGTCAGCAGCGTATCCTTCCCGGATAAACCCCCTGTTTGCCACATTGAAGCAGACAGCAGGGTTGTGACACATGATTGTCGCAATTGTTTCAAGCGGGATCTGCTGCCTTTCTGCAAGGGTAACCATGGCCGGCAGTGCATGCTGTACCATGGGGCCGCCTGAAGGGCAATTCAGGTAACTGTTGCTTTTTTCTTCCAGGGTATGGGGTGCATGATCAGTGGCGACCACGTCAATATAACCTTTTCTGATGCCATCAATCAGGGCCATCCTGTCTTCACGGAATTTAATGGCAGGGTTCCATTTGATCAGGCCTCCCTTGTCCGCATAATCCTCTGCTGAGAACCAAAGATGGTGGACGCATACTTCTGCAGTGATCTGTTTTTCCGCCAGGGGTGTGCTGTTTTCAAGCATCCTGAGTTCATTGGCAGTGCTCAGATGCAGAAGGTGGAGCCTGGTTCCGTATTTTTCTGCCAGTGAAACTGCCAGCCGGGACGACCGCTCGCAAGCCAGATGGCTCCGGATCCGCAAATGCATGGCCATGGGGATGTCATCTCCATAAGTAGCTTTTGCTGCTTCCATTTGTTTTCTGATGGTCTCCTCATCTTCACAGTGAACCGCAACGGGAAGTTTTACATTGCGAAATATATCGTTCAGGGCGTCCGGGTCATCCACCAGCATATTCCCGGTCGAAGACCCCATAAATATTTTAATTCCGCAGACATGTTTTGGGTCGGCAGCCATGAGCTCCGGTTTATTGGTATTGGTGGCGCCCATGTAAAAGGAGTAATTGGCGAGGCTTTTTGCCTGCCCCAGCCTGAACTTTTCTTCCAGCAACTCGTTGGAGGTGGTTTGCGGATTGGTGTTGGGCATTTCCATGAAGCTGGTGATGCCACCTGCCACCGCGGCCCCTGACTCTGTACCTATGTCGCCTTTGTGCGTCAGCCCGGGTTCCCTGAAATGGACCTGATCATCAATGACACCCGGAAACAGGAGCATGTTTTCCAGGTCAATCGACCGGCCGGTTTCTTCATTGAACCTTCCCTGGTGTCCGCCCGGGTAAATTTTGCCGATCGACTTATTTTCGATAACCAGGTCTCCGCGAAAAGTCCGTCCTTCGTTGATGATCTGAGCGTTTTTCAGCAGCAATGGTGTTCCCCGCATAATCTGTCTATTGGTTTAAGAAATAAAAAACATGAACAGCTTTGTGAACAGCGGGTCAGGAGGGTTTCTGATACTTTTTCGGGTTCATAATACTATTCCACCTGAGCTTAATTACGCCCAAAACGGCCTCCTGGAAAATCCCGGAGCTCATTTTTGATTCTCCCTGGGTACGGTCAGTAAACACGATGGATACTTCCGAAATTTTAAAGCCCATTTTCCATGCGGTGAATTTCATCTCGATCTGAAATGCATATCCGGTGAATCTGACGCTGTTCAGGTCAATGGCTTCCAGTACTTCCCGCCTGTAGCATTTAAAACCGGCTGTGGTGTCGTGTACAGGCATTCCGGTGATTATCCGTACGTAAA
>Ga0207421_10000614_pt1 | contig 46040 bp, 35 predicted proteins | sample SodLakKL_010_SED_4_FD_187542 | JGI IMG/M metagenome (GOLD analysis project Ga0207421, IMG submission 187542) | Alkaline sediment microbial communities from Lake Tanatar, Kulunda Steppe, Russia - 8KL_010_SED (SPAdes) (version 2) | ecosystem: Environmental > Aquatic > Non-marine Saline and...
GAGCCGAGCCGCCGGTTAGCGTTGAAGTGGGTAATCCTGAAAAGAGTATGAAATCTCAGCTTCGCCGGGCCAACCGCTACGACGCCCGTTTAACTGTTATCTGTGGTCCGCGGGAGCATGAGGCGGGGGAGATCACTTTAAAATATATGGATTCCGGGGAGCAAGAAACGGTTTCTTATAGTGACATTGAAGGATTCGTAAATATAATCAGAGAAAATTTATAAAGAAAGGTGACAAAAATGACAGAAGAAGCGACATCCTACCGGTCCCACTACTGTGGCCGGGTAAGTGAAGCGGAAGTTAATGAAAAAATTAAAGTTGCGGGCTGGGTTGACTCCCGGCGCGACCACGGCGGAGTTATATTTATTGACCTGAGGGACCGCAGCGGACTGCTACAGGTTGTGGTGGACCGCGACCAGGATCCGGAACTTCACGACCTCTTCGGTGAGTTGAGGCGTGAGTATGTGATCCAGGTTGAGGGGAAACTTCGGCCGCGTTCGGAAGAGACGATTAATCCCAATATTGAGACGGGAACTATTGAGCTGGAAGCGGAGAAAATGGAGCTTTTAAATGAAGCCAAGACACCACCGTTTCCTCTCGACGAGGCGGAACAGACCAGGGAGGATCTGCGGCTTGAATACCGTTACCTGGAACTGCGTCGCTCACGTTTGCAAAAAAATCTTGCTCTGCGGCACCGGGTTTCTCAAAAAGTGCGTAAATATCTGAGCGAGGCCGGTTTCCAGGAGGTCGAGACACCGATATTGACTCGGTCGACTCCGGAAGGAGCAAGGGACTACGTGGTTCCAAGCCGTGTTAACCCCGGCCGTTTTTACGCCTTACCCCAGTCACCGCAGTTGTTCAAGCAGTTGTTGATGTGTGCGGGGACGGACCGTTATTTTCAGATAGTGAAATGTTTTAGAGACGAGGATTTACGTGCTGACCGCCAGCCGGAATTCACACAGATAGACATTGAAGCTTCGTTTGTCGAGGAAAAAGACATTTATGAAATTTCCGAAGGGGTTGTGAAGGCAGCAGCGGAGGCAGCCGGGGTTGATTTGCCTGAGCCGCCCTTTCCCCGGATGAGCTACGAAGAGGCTATGCGCCGCTTTGGAACCGATAAACCGGACCTCCGTTATGAGCTGGAGCTGGAAGAAGTTAGCGATATTTTTCGCGATACGGAGCTGGGAGTCTTTAAATCGGTGCTTGACAGCGAAGGAATTATAAAAGCGCTGGTTGTGAAGGGCGGGGAGGAGTGGTCACGCTCCCGTCTCGATGAATATACGGAATATGCCCAGTCGCTGGGGGCCAAAGGTCTGGCCTGGATAAAGGTCGGAGCCGGGGGCTGGCAGTCGCCGATCGCCAAGTTCCTGTCCGATGAGGAAAAAGAGGAACTGGTTGAACAGACCGGGCTGGAAAACGGTGATTTGATCTTCTTCATGGCCGATCAACCAAGCGTGGTTAACGGCGTTCTTTCCGAAATCCGGCGCCGAGTTGCCCGTGAAGAGGACCTTATCGATGACAGCCACGAGTTGCTCTGGGTGACAAAGTTTCCGCTGCTGGAATACAATCAGCGCCAGGGTCGTTATGAAGCTATGCACCATCCGTTTACAGCTCCGGCGCCAGAATCGAGCGATAAGCTGCCCGACCAGCCCGAGGAGGCTTATTCCCGGGCTTACGATCTTGTCTGGAATGGGGTTGAAATTGGTGGTGGAAGTATTCGTAATCACCAGGTGGAGCAGCAGGAGCTTATGTTTGAATCGCTGGGAATAGGGGAGGAAGAGGCCAGCGAGAAGTTTGGTTTTCTTCTTAAAGCGCTTCAGTATGGAGCGCCACCGCATGGGGGAATTGCTTTTGGATTAGATCGACTGTTGATGCTGCTGTCCGGCGAGGAGACGATTCGTAACGTTATTCCTTTTCCCAAGACGCAGCGTGCGACCGATCCGCTGACCGGTGCGCCGGCAGAAATTTCAGTGGAGCAGCTACAGGAATTACATCTGGAGGTCGATGAGCTGGATGAATAAACAGCTGCAGTTGCGTAACGAGGACGAGGTTCTTGCCGTCTGTGGTTCGCTGGACAGCAATATCCAGTTACTTGAAGACAAACTTCCGGTGACCGTGATTCCGCGGGGACAGACTTTGATACTTGAAGGGAAGGAAGAGGGAGTATTAAAGACAGTCAAAATTCTTGACGATTACCTTGAGATTTTGCGTGAGAATGGCGAGGCGGCGGAATTTTCTGATTTTCTTGACGCCTGGTTTGAGGACGCCGAGAAATCCTCTCAGATGGCCCGTGACGTTATTATGAAGACGCGCGACGGTCAGCCCGTTTATCCGCGCACCGTAGCTCAGGAACATTTTGTAGAAGCAATTCGAAACCACTCCGTAGTTTTTGCGATCGGACCCGCGGGGACCGGTAAGACTTACCTTTCTATGGCGATGGCCCTGACTTACCTGCAGCAGAATAGATTTTCACGTATAGTCCTTGCCCGTCCGGCAGTAGAGGCGGGAGAAAACCTTGGTTTTTTGCCCGGTGATTTGCAGGAAAAAGTAAATCCTTACCTGCGCCCTCTTTACGACGCAATATATAATTTGATGGATTTTGAAACCTGTAATGAGCTGCTTGAAGAGGGGATCATCGAAGTGGTGCCGCTGGCTTTTATGCGTGGCCGAACACTTGCCGATTCATTTGTTATCCTTGATGAGGCGCAGAACACGACCAGGGCCCAGATGAAGATGTTTTTGACCCGTCTCGGGGTAAACTCCTGTTCGGTAATTAACGGTGACATTACCCAGATTGACCTGCCGGAAGCCGTGGAGAGCGGCCTGGTTCACGCCCGTCGTGTTCTGGATGGGGTTAAAGGGGTTAGCTTTGTCGAATTTTCACGTCGTGACGTTATCAGACACGACATCGTAAAAAATATAATTGACGCTTATGAGAAAGAGGGGAACAGATAATGGCTTCAAAAAAAGAGGAGATCAAGCGCAAATTGAAGCTGCGGCTGGTTGGAATAATTGTTGTTTGCACAGTGCTTGCTATCGGCGCCCTTTCGCTGCCGGTCCGGGAGTCAATAAATCTGCGCGACCTGGAAGTAGGGGAAGCAAGTCCGGAAACTTTTCGTGCTCACCGGGATTACCGGCTTTACAATCCAATCGAATCCGAAAAGGCAGAAGAGAAGCAACTGGCGGCAATAAAACCAAAGTTTACCTTTAATCGTCGGCATACCCTCGAACAGATCGAGTCAATTTCGCCGAAGGTGGCTGAGCTGCGAGAGACTGTCGCCGAGGAAAATAAAGAGAGTTATCCGAACACGGAAGCGGAGTGGGATAGGTTCACAGAAGTGGCAGAGCTTGTCGGTGATTACGTGCTTGAGGAAGGAATCATTGACGACCGGGCTATTTTTGAGAAATTTGAACATCAGAGGGAAATACAGCTCGCAGTTTTTGCAGAAAATTCAGCCGAAGAGTTGGTATCCAGGGAAAACATAGATATTTCAGAAGCCAAAAAACTCTGGCTGGAAATGGCGGAACTGGAGGAACGGCTGGATGAAGTGATTGGGATTCTCTACCCCAATTATCCGCACAGTCAGGAAGTGCTTGCGCTTTTGCTGGAAATATTGGAACCGAACGTTTTCTTTTCGCAAACACATTTTGACCGGGAAGTGGCAGCGGCGCTTGAAAGAGCCGAGCCGGTGTATGACGTGATTGGGGAGAATGAAGTGATATTAACTGCAGGAGAAGAGGTATCATTTGAAAAATATGATCTTCTGCAAAGGATGAGCCGGGCTGATTTTGGTTTTCATCTCTGGATGATGCTCACCAACTTATTCATCGCCAGTCTTATGGTCTTCCTGTTATATCTTTTCCTGCGTTCCTATGAACCTGAATTTCTGAAGCAGCCGAAAAAAGTCGGGTTACTGGCACTGCTTATTGTAACAATTGTTCTTGTGGCCAAATTTTTTGAACTCCTGCGTCCGGGTCTGCCAGTTAATTTTGATTTTTTCTTTCCCTTCGCCGCAGCACCGGTGTTGATCACAATTTTACTTAGTCCACAGCTTGCTTTTTTGGTGGTGCCTTTGCTGGCGATAATTGTTGTTACCTTTTTGGAACTTTCCATTGAACTGCTGGCTGTTTTTATACTGGGAGGAATTGTCGGAATATTTTTCAGCCGTGATGTGGAGCGTCGAACTACTTTACTGCGCAACGGTGTAATAATAGGTGCGGTGCAACTGCTGGTAGCGGTATTTTTATACGTTCTTCGGACGGCTGATTACTTTTCAATTGAGCTGGGCGGGATTGTCCTCTGGTCGCTTCTCAACGGGGTTGTTGCCGTTCCCTTCATTACTATAGGTTCGCTCCCCTTCTGGGAGAGCGGATTTGATATTACCACCAATTTCAAACTACACGAACTGGCAGATCTCAACCATCCTTTGTTACGTGAATTTTTTCGCAAGTCTCCCGGTTCTTATCAACACAGCATAATTTTAAGCAACCTCTGTGAGGAGGTTGCCCGTGAGATTGGAGCTAACCCTCTTCTTACCCGTGTGGGCGCTTATTATCACGACATCGGTAAAGCTGCCAACCCGGAGTATTTCACCGAAAACCAGGGTGAAGAAAACGCCCACGAAGATTTAAAACCGACACTTTCGGCTTCAATACTAAAATCGCATGTAAAGCTTGGCGAGGAGAAGGCGCGAGAGGCCGACTTGCCTGAAGTTATTATCGATTTTATTTCCCAGCACCAGGGCACAACACTTATGAAATCATTTTACTACAAGGCTCTTGAGGCCGGCGAAGACGTTACCGAGGATGAGTTTCGTTATCCCGGCCCCGAACCGCAGTTTAAAGAGGTAGCAATACTTATGCTTGGCGATGCAGTGGAGGCCGCCGGACGATCGCTTGAGAAACCCAACTCTAAAAAAATTAAGGAATTAGTGGAGACGATTGTTTACGATCGTTTTAAAACGGGACAACTCAACGACTGTGACCTGACTCTTAAGGATCTGAACGTTATTGTTCAGGTCTTTACTCGCATGCTAACCACCATACATCACCGGCGGGTAAGCTATCCGGATGATGAAGAAATAGCTGCAGAGAAGAAAAAAAATAAAGAAGACGAGACTGAGGAGCCAGAAGGGGAGGATAAAGAAGAAGGTGAAAATTGAGTTAACCAACCAGAGCGGCTATATCGTCTGTGAAGAGACGGTTAAGTCGCTGGTGGAGCAGGTGCGAGAAAAAGAGCCGGAAATACCCGAAAATCTTTCTATTGTTTTTGTTGATGCAGAGGCGATAGCCGAACTTAATCGTAAATACTACCGTCGGGATGGCGAAACTGATGTGCTGGCTTTTGACTATGAAAACAATTTTGCTGAAATTATTCTAAATCCGAGCCGGCTTGAAAAACAGGCAAAACGTCTCGGCCATAGTGTCGGATACGAGGCAGGAGCTGTTTTAATTCACGGGCTCCTTCACCTGGCCGGTTATGACCATACAGAACCGGGTGGAGAGCCAGAACATTTTCGCCGTCAGCGGGAACTTGGAGAGAAGCTAATTACCGGGGAACTGCTTGAGGCCGGAGAGGAGAAGCAATGAATCTGAACCTGTGGGTGTATCTTCTTGGTCTGGCAATTTTATTAACTATGTCGGCGTTTTTCTCCGGCTCGGAGACAGCGCTCACAGCGCTTGGAAAACTGCGGACCAAGCGGCTTTTAACTGAGCTGGACTCCGAACAGAGTAACTTTGCGCAGAATTTAGTTTACTGGCTGGAAAACAGCCAGGAAATTTTAATCAGTATTTTGATCTGGAACAACCTGGTAAATATTGCTGCCTCCTCACTGGCAACCGTGGTGGCCGTGGGAATCTTTCAGGAAGCGTTTGATTTCGCCGATTCTATGTTGATGGGAAGCGGCGCGGCGGTGGGAGTGATGACCTTTTTAATACTACTATTTGGAGAGATTACTCCCAAGAGTTATGCCGAGTCCAACAGTGAACTTTTTGCCCGATATGTTCTCACACCAATAATTTTCAGCACCCGGCTAATTCGGCCTATTATCTGGCTGTTGAGGGGACTTTCCCGATTTAATATTCATCTGCTTGGAGGAAAAATGCAAAAACGGCCTGGTAAGATAACCGAAGAGGAGTTAAAAAAGCTGGTTCTTGCCGGTCGTCACGAGGGAACTCTCGAGGAGACGGAGTTGAAGATGCTGCATAGTGTCTTCGAGTTTGACGAGACAGTTGTGCGGGAGATCATGGTGCCTCGGACAGATGTTTCGGCCCTGGAAGTTAACAGCAGTTTTAAAAAGGTAATGAAACTGGCCCGCCGGACGGGGCTCAGCCGCATCCCTGTTTACGAAGAAAAACTTGATAATATTGTCGGTATTTTAAATATTAAAGATTTCATCACCCGGATGGACGAGTCGGACCGAGATGAATTTGATCTTCGGCAGATAGTGCGTCCCCCCTATTTTGTGCCGGAAAGCAAGCGGGTTAACAAGTTGCTCTCCAACTTTCGGCGGCACAGGGTTCACATGGCCGTAGTTGTTGATGAATATGGCGGGACCAGCGGAATTGTTACGCTGGAGGATGTACTGGAGGAAATTGTCGGTGAAATCGAGGATGAATACGACGATCAGCGCCAGTGGATAGAGGGACTTGAGGAGGGAAGTTACCTGATTGACGCCAGAATTGACCTGGATGATCTTGAGGAGAGTCTTGAGCTTGAGCTGCCAACACAGAGGTATGACTCACTTGGTGGAATGATGATAGAAGAAATGGGAAAAATTCCTGAACCGGGAGAAAAAATTGAATATAACGGCAATGAATATTTTGTGGCTGAAGCCGACGAAAAGAAGGTAAAAAAGGTTAAACTGGTTCTCGTGAACGGGAGTTGAATTAGTTGGGGTATCGTGAAATAGAGGGGATTGTGCTTGGCCGGCGAGAAAGTTTTGATACCGACCAGGAGATTTATTTGCTAACTCGCCGGGAGGGGAGCATGCAGGTGAGAGCACCTCATGCTCAGGCCAGTCAAAAAACTTATTGCGGCCGTCTTGAACCGCCCAATTTACTGCAGACCCGTCTCTATCGTTCACGGCGTAATTCTCGCTGGACGCTTTCGCAGCTTGAAATCGTCACTCCATTCGCCAGTTTGATGGAGCATCCTGAATGTCGCCGGCATCTCTGGCCTCTCTTATCTCTTCACAGGGATATTTTCCCGGAGGGAGAAGCTTCTGGCCCCGGTTATCGACGTCTGATTGAGGGGCTTAAAATAATGCAAAATTCCAGCGTCGGGCCGCTATTGATTGTTGACAGAATTCTGGTCCAGACGGCTCGACAGGCAGGTGTCGAACCAGATTTTTCACGCTGTTTCTTTTGCGATTCTCAAAGGTCACGTCTCTGGCGTCTGCGACCGGGGCGGGGTTTGCTCTGTGAACGGTGTTTTGACGGCGCTTCAGCCTCGGATATACAATTTGGTGACGCGGTTCGTGCTGCTTACGAAAGCTTCAGCAGTTTAGCCTGGGAAGAGGTTAAAAATATACGATTTAACCGGAAAACACTTGTCAATCTGGAGTCTCTTATGTATCGTTTCTTCCATTATCATCTGGACATTTCATTAGACGCCTACAGGGTCAGTAAAAGTTTGGCCTGACATGTATGCCAGTTTGAATTTGACGTCATTCCGGACAAGCGACCGGAGGGAGCGCGATCCGGAATCCATGTTGAAGTTTAGACGGTTATCATTCAAAACCATCCCCCCTTTCTTTTTCCCCCCTTGAAGGGGGGAAAGACAAAGGGGGGTGAAAAATGGATTGCGGGTCGGAGCCCGCAATGACGATCGTTGGATCAAGCCCTGGGACGTGGTTCCCACAATTATAGGGGCGCCAAACAGTTATTATAAAGGTTTAACGTGCCTGTTAAGTGCCGCTGATTTGCGCCGGGAACAGGCGTCAAACAACCACGATTTTACAATCACAGATTAACCTAAATAGGATGTTTAAGAATGAACTTTAACGAAATTCAATTAGCGCTTGGAGAATACTGGGCCGACCAGGACTGTCTGCTGGCCCAGCCGACTGATATTGAGGTAGGGGCCGGTACTTTTAATCCCCATACTTTTCTACGTGTGCTTGGCCCCGACCCCTACCGGGTAGCTTACGTGGAACCCTGCCGTCGTCCAGCCGACGGCCGTTACGGTGAAAACCCGAACCGCCTCGGTTATTACTACCAATACCAGGTTATTCTCAAACCTGCACCGGCTGACGTCCAGGACATTTATCTTGAATCACTTGTTCATCTTGGTATTGACCCGGATATTCACGATTTCCGGTTTGTAGAGGACAACTGGGAGTCGCCGACACTTGGAGCCTGGGGTCTTGGCTGGGAAGTGTGGCTTGACGGCATGGAAATAACGCAGTTCACCTATTTTCAGCAGGTGGGCGGAGTTGATCTTGAACCTGTCTCCGTCGAGCTAACTTACGGACTGGAAAGAATTGCGATGTATCTCCAGGAAGTGGAGAATGTTTTCGACATATCATGGGACGGCAAACATTCTTACGGAGATATTCATCTGGAGTCGGAGAAGGAATACTCCCGATATTTCTTTGAGACCGCCGGGCCTGATTTTTTACGTGATGAATTTAAAAAATGGGAGGACGAAGTAGAAACCTGCCTGGAGGCGGGGCTGGTTATTCCTGCCTACGACGGTGTTATGAAGCTTTCCCACCTGTTTAACAGCATGGACGCCCGAGGTGTTCTCAGTATCGCCGATCGAACAGCATACGTGGCTCGTGTGCGCAAGGCAGCCAATCAAGTGGCGGCGCTTTACCTCGACAAGCGTTATCCCGAGGAGGACGACCAGCAATGAAACAAATACTTGTTGAAATCGGAGTAGAAGAGATACCGGCCCGCCTGCTCGAACCAGCTCTCGCCGAGTTAGAAGAGAAGTTATCTGACTGGGTTAACGAGGAAAATATTGACCCTGATTATCCGGGATCGGAGACCGAACTAAAAGTAGAGGGAACACCACGTCGAATTCTGATAGATCTTCGGCTGCCAGACAGGCAGGCGGATAGGGAAGAAGTGTTAAAAGGTCCCCCGGCTCACATCGCATACGATGACGGTGAGCCCACTGCGGCGCTGGAAGGGTTCTGCCGCCAGAACGATCTAACTCTCGAAGAAGTAAAGGTCGAAGAGCGAGCTGACGGTGAATATGTCATGGCCGTTAAAACAATTGAAGGCCAACCGGTGGAACAACGTTTTGCTGCTGATTTTCCAGAGATTTTGTTTTCGCTTGACTGGGGTAAGACGATGCGCTGGGAGCAAAGTGGCACAAGATTTATCAGGCCCTTACGCTGGCTGCTTGCCCTGCTGGACGATGAACTTCTTGATTTACAGGTTGGCCCGTTAAAAGCGGCAGCAACTTCGCGCGGCCTTCGATTCAGTGAAGCCGACCAGTTTGAAGTTGAGTCTGCGCAGGACTATTATGAAAAAATGGCCGAGCAGGGAATTGTTCTGTCTTCACGGGACCGGAAAAACCTTATCCGGGAAGCCGCTCGTGAGCTGGCTGATGAAGTCGGTGGGCGTCCGGTAATAGAGCCTGATTTGCTGGAAGAAGTGGCCGGTCTTGTTGAAGCACCCGTGCCGTTCCTTGGTAATTTTGAGGATAAATTTCTTGAGCTACCGGTGCCCGTATTAACTGAAACGATGGTCGCCCACCAGAAATACATCCCTGTGGCGGCGTCTGAAGACGGGGAGCTTCTACCTTATTTTATTGGAGTGCGTAACGGCGGCGAGAAAGGGCTGGATGTTGTTCGCCGGGGGAACGAAAGGGTTATTCGGGCCCGTCTTGCCGATGCTGTTTTTTTCTATCGCAAAGACCTGGAGGGAGATTTTGAAAAGTTCAGGGAAGAGCTGCGAGGGGTTGTCTTCCAGGAAAAGTTGGGAAGTCTCCACGAGAAAACTGAACGGCTGGCGTCGCTTTTCAAACAGCTTTCTGATTGTAGTGAAAAGTTCCTGCCGGCTGTTCGCCATTGTAAGAACGACCGGGTGACGGAGGTGGTCGGTGAGCTGCCCAAACTGCAAGGGATAATGGGTAGAATTTATGCTCGTGAAGCCGGCTGGTCCGCCGAATTAAGCAGGGTAATTGAAGAACATTACCGGCCCGAAAACCCTGAGGATGCAATTCCCGATGGAAAACCGGCCTGTTGGCTTAGTCTGCTCGATCGACTCGATACAATGGTCGGGCTGTTTGCGCTTGGTGAGAGGCCGACTGGTTCCAGTGACCCTTATGGACTGCGCCGCGATGCACTGGCTGTATTGAAAATAATAATGGGCGCAGAGTTGGAAGTAGACTTGGAAAAAGTTGCTACCGTGGTGGCGGAAGAATATGAACGTTCGGGGGTTGAGGTTTCCACCGAGGTCCTTTCAGAGTTAAAAGATTTTATACTTGATCGTTTTTATCATTATCTGCGCTCGGAGAAAGATTTTGAAGAAGAGGAAGTGCGCGCTGTGCTCGAACCCTTTGGGCTGCAACCGGCGACGGCAGTTTGTCGTGCCGGCTGGCTTCGACGGTGGGGAGAAAAACCAGAATTTGAAGAGGTTGCGACGACGGCGCGCCGCCTGGTAAATATTACCCCGGAGGAATCTCCAAGCGACCCGGACCCGGAGCTTTTTGAAGCGAAAGAGGAAAAAGAGCTATGGAGCACGTATCAAGAGCAGAAGAAACCGCTGCAGAGGGCGCTAAAAGAATCCACGCCTTCGCAGATTCTGGAGGCGTTAATTGTCTTGAAAGAACCGGTTGATCAGTATTTTGAAACAGTGATGGTAAACTGTGACGATACTGCTCAGCGTGAAAATCGTCTCGCAACTCTGGTTCGGGTGCGTGAACTTTTTGACCGGGTGGCTGATTTTTCTGTTTTTTAAGGGTGAGGTGTCATGAACTGGAGTATCTCTGAAAGAGCTAATACCATACAAAAACAGCTCCGGGAGTTTCTTGAACGGGAGAACGAAGAGGGGTTGGAAAATTTGCTTGCTGTTGCGCATCCCGCCGATCTGGCGCTTGTGTTTGAGAACTTCTCTCCCCAGCATGCCGTCGAGTTGTTGAATTACCTGTCCAAACAAAAAATTGTCGAAGTTTTAAGTCTTATTTCACCTTCGAAAGCGGCCCAGCTTTTACGGTGTCGAGAAAAAGAGTCGTTAGAAAATATTTTACCCGATATGCCCCCCGACGACGCCGCCGAACTCTTCCGTAATTTAACAAGCGCTGAACAGGAGAATCTGCTGGCCGGGATAGAAGACCAGGAGTTTCGCCGCAGTTTTGTTGATCTGGTCTCCTATCCTCACGATGTGGCCGGCGGAGTGATGACGACAAAATTTCTGGCAGTTGAGGAAACTGAAACAGTATCTGGAACCCTCGATTTAATAGCTGAAGCCGAGGAAGAAGCTGAGTTAATCTACTATGTATACACGCTTGATGAAGATCAGTGTCTGACCGGAGTTATCTCCCTGCGCAAGCTTTTGAAGTTGCCGGGGCACAAGCAGCTTCGCGATTTTATTAACACTGACCTGTTCAAAGTCAGAGTGGACGTGCCGCGGGCAGAGGCGCTGGAGTTGATGGATCGTTACGAACTGCTGTCCCTGCCCGTGGTTGACTATCAGGACCGGCTTCAGGGCGTTATTACCGCTGATGATGCGGTTGAGATGTTGGAACAAGAAATGGCTGAATCAATGCTGCGCCGCGAAGGTATTGCGCCACTAGAGGGAGTTGATCGTGAGGAAGAAATGTTGCCTGAAAATAGTTCTCTCTGGACGACTTTTTCGCTACGCCTGCCCTGGCTTGTTGTTGTCAGCCTGGGCGGCTTACTGGCGGCTGTAGCTCTTGGCCACCTGGGCGAGGAGCTGCTTGCTCATTCCCGACTGCTCTACTTTTTACCGCTTATCCTGGCCCTCTCAGCCGCTGCAGCCTCCCAGGCCTCCGCACTGGCCGGTCAGCCTGGTTCATTAAAAAAAATCAGTTCCGGTCCCTTCTTTTCTAATCTACTACGGGAACTCTTTTTTACCGGTCTCGGGGTAGGCGTATTTCTCGCCCTGCTGGTCGGTGGACTTGTCTGGTGCTGGAAGGTCTATCTGCTTGCTGAACCGCTTGGTGGGGATACGATAATTTTTTCTACAGCTGTTGGCGCAGCCACCGCCGCTGTTGTATTCAGCGGTGCTCTGCTTGGCTTTTTGCTCGTCCGATTTGTGCGTTTTTTTAACCTGGACCCCGCTTATGCGAATAATCCGCTCCTGATCTCTATGCAGTATGTTCTGAGTGTTCTCGTTTATATATGGGTTGTTAGTTTGTTTCCGCTGTGAATGGGGGGATATCGTAAAGTTCGTTTTTAGTTTCCAGTTTATAGTTTAAAGTTAAGACAATAAACCGTGTTGCGAGTTAAAACTTATAACTGAAAACTGGTAACTGAAAACTGATAACTGAAAACTGAACCCCCCTTTCTTTCCCCCCCTTGAAGGGGGGAAGACAAAGGGGGGTGTAAAGATGGATTGCGGGTCAAACCCGCAATGACGAAATTGTTAGGAACTACCGGAGATATCAATTGGATGCTTTGACTATGGCGGTCAGGTGCGATAAAATAGTTTCTTCAAATAAATGTTGGTTTAATCTTTTTACGGGGTGATTTTTGATGAGTATGGATAAGTTAACACTTGTTGGGCTGATCTTATCTTTGGCGGTAGCACTTCTTTTACCTGGTGAGGTACTTGAAGCAAGAGATATTGAATTACTTGATATGGCTCAGGACCAGTTTGATGATTTTGCTCGTGACGTTGGGCTGGCGGTAAGTTACGCTCCCGCCGACCCGGCAAGAACGCGCGGTATTATTGGTTTTGACGTTGGTGCCGACGTAACTTTTGCTCAACTGGAGAGCGATGATTACATGGACAAAGGTTTTGACGGCTCGGCGCCCGGAACGCTACCACTGCCGCGTCTGCGAGCCGCCAAAGGGCTACCCTTTGGGATTGACGTCTCTGCCTCTTATTCGGCCGATCCCGGTGGTAATACACAGTTGCTTGGTGCTTCACTTAAATATGGTCTGACCTTTGGCCCCTTTGGGCGGCCAATGATGCCCGACATGGCCGTAAGAGCCAGCGGCACACAACTGCTGGGTGTTAGCGATCTTGACCTGCTCACTTACGGAGTTGACCTTTCAGTCAGCCAGGAAGTCGGTGTGCCGATACCCTTCACACCTTCGATAACCCCTTATGCTGGTGTAGGTATAGTTCAGATCGAGGCCGATCCGGATGATATTTCTCTTGACGGGAACGACGATTTAATTGACGATTATTCCTCGTCGGAAATGAAGTATTTTGTTGGTTCGGAGTTTTCATTGCCCCTGCTGCCCTCAGTGGTTGCCGAGGCGGAGTTCTCCGAAATTGAGCGTTACACTCTGCGCGCCAACATTGGTTTCTAAAAGTTAAGCAGAGGTTTTTTAACAACCCCGGGGACCGATCAGGTTACAGCTTGAGAAGTTGACCTTATCGGGCGGGGTATGTAAGGATGAAGTGAAGAAATAGAAAGAGAAAACGTTGGAAATTAACGAGAAATTATTTTTTTCAGGAGGTAGTTAGTATGTCGGAACAGAGTAAAGAGAATCAACTGGTGTTTTTCTTCGGTGGAGGCGATGCCGAAGGTGGAGCTGACCTGGCACATTTGCTGGGTGGAAAGGGTTCTAACCTGGCGGAAATGAGCAGCATCGGAGTGCCGGTGCCGCCCGGATTCACAATTTCTACAGAAGTCTGTCGTCAATATTATGAAAACGACCGTGAGTATCCGGAAGGTCTTCACGCCACCGTTCAGGAGTATCTTGGACGCGTGGAAGAATTAATGGGCAAAAAATTTGGTGACCCTGAAGATCCACTTCTGTTTAGCATTCGTTCGGGGGCTCCGGTCAGTATGCCGGGAATGATGGACACAGTGCTTAATGTTGGTCTTAACGATGAGACGGTCCAGGGACTGATAAAACAGTCTGATGACCCGCGTTTTTCCTACGATAGTTACCGCCGTTTAGTTCAGATGTATGGTGATGTTGTCAAAGGAATTGACGGCGATAAATACGAAGAACTGATTGATAAAAAGAAAGAAGAGGTAGGTGCTGATCGGGATACAGATCTGACAGCCGACGACTGGAAGGACCTGGTCGGTCAATTTAAAGATCTTTACAAAGAAGAAACTGGAGAGACCTTTCCCGACGATCCAGAGGAGCAGCTCTGGGGCGGAATTACAGCCGTCTTTGGCTCCTGGAACAACGAGCGTGCCGTGAAGTGGCGTGAAATTAATGATCTGCCCCATGATGTGGGCACGGCCGTCAACGTTCAGACCATGGTCTACGGTAACATGGGCGCCGATTGTGCCACCGGAGTAGCTTTTACTCGTGACCCGGCCAACGGCGCGAAAGAGGCAATTGGGGAATATCTACCTAACGCCCAGGGGGAGGACGTCGTTTCCGGTGTTCGGACCCCCCGCCCGTTAAACAGCTACGAGCGTGAAAAGTCAGGTAAGGACCTGCCAACGCTGGAAGAGGAGATGCCAGCGGCATACGAAGAGCTGACAGAAGTTTTTGATCTGCTGGAGGAGCATTACCAGGAGATGCAGGACATTGAATTTACGGTTCAGAACAAGACCCTTTACATTCTGCAGACTCGAACCGGTAAGCGAACCGCTCCGGCGATGGTGAAAATTGCGCATGACCTTGCTGAAGAAGGGATTATTACCCGCAAGAAAGCGCTTGATCGTGTTGAACCGAAGCGGCTCGATCAGATGCTGCACCCGATGATTGACCCGGAAGCAAAAGAAGAGAACGAAGCTATTGCCACCGGACTTGGGGCCAGCCCCGGAGCCGCCGTCGGACAGATAGTTTTTGAATCGGACGAAGCCGAGGAGTGGGTTGAAGAAGGCAAGGACGTCCTGCTTGTCCGTCATGAAACTTCTCCTGATGATATTGGTGGTATGAACGTCGCCGAAGGTATTTTGACTTCGCGTGGTGGTGGGACTTCCCACGCCGCCGTTGTGGCTCGCGGCATGGGCAAACCCTGTGTTGCCGGCTGTGGTGCTCTGAACATTGACTACGATAAAAAGCAAGTTGAAGTACACGGCGAAGTTTACGAAGAAGGCGATTGGTTTACTATTGATGGCGCCTCTGGCGAAGTCTTTGCCGGGCAGCTTGGAATGACCGAGGCAAAACTAACCGGTGAATTTGAAGAGCTGATGAGCTGGGCCGATCAATACCGCGAGCTTGGTGTCCGCACGAACGCTGACACGCCCAAGGACGCGGAGCTGGCGCGTGAATTCGGTGCTGAGGGTATCGGTCTAACCCGGACCGAGCACATGTTCTTTGAAGAGGAACGGATTGACAATGTCCGGCAGATGATTCTTGCCGCGCCTGATGTTCAGGACCTTCGCCTGCAGAAAGAAGCTCTTGAAGATGAGCTTGAAACTGCGCAAGAGAGTCAGATTGAAGAGATTGAGGAGCAGCTTGAAAAGGTTGAAGGGGAGCTCGAAGAGACGCTTCCTCAGTATCAACAGGCCCTCGACGCTCTACTTCCCGAGCAGCGTTCTGACTTTGAAGGTATTTTTGAAGCAATGGATGGACTGCCTGTTACTGTGCGTCTTCTTGATCCGCCGCTGCACGAATTTTTACCGGAGGAAGAGGAAGACCAGAAACGGCTGGCTGATCGATTTGATATTTCACTCGGTGAAGTTCAGCAGCTTCTGAGGAATCTGGAAGAATTCAATCCGATGCTCGGACACCGTGGATGTCGGATGGGAATCTCCTATCCGGAGGTCTACGAGATGCAGACACGCGCTATTATGGAGGCCAGTGTTAATGTCGCCTCAAAAGGTGTAGATGTTCAACCTGAGATCATGATTCCTCTGGTTGGTATCCCCAGGGAACTTGAGATTTTACGTGAACGTGTCGATGCCGTCTGTCAGGAAGTTCTGCGCGAAGCGGACCAGGTGGTTGACTACAAAATTGGGACCATGCTGGAGCTTCCAAGAGCATGTGTAAGGGCGGCAGAGATCGCCGAACATGCCGAGTTCTTCTCCTTTGGGACCAACGACCTGACGCAGACGACTTTTGGTATAAGTCGTGATGACGCCGGTAAGTTCCTCGAACACTATCAACACGAGGGTATTATAGATAAGGACCCCTTCGCCGCTTTAGACCAGAATGGTGTCGGCGAACTTCTGCGTATGGGTGTTGAACGTGGCCGCCAGACCCGTAAGGCACTAAAAGTAGGTATATGTGGTGAACACGGTGGTGAGCCCTCGTCAGTTAAATTCTGTGACGAAGCCGGGCTTGACTACGTGAGCTGCAGTCCTTACAGGGTTCCGATTGCCCGTCTTGCCGCTGCGCAGTCAGCGATTGACGTTCAAGAGGATCTTACTTCCTACTGAGATTCTGACGCTAATAAAATCCTCCTCTTCCCGTCCAGGGGAGAGGGGGATTTTTTTATTTAACTATGCTCTCCCAGGGCTATGGTTCCAGATGTGTCATTTGGGAACTGATTGGCGGTAGAAGACAATTTAACAGGTTTTGAACGGGGGGGAATCAGTCTAAGACGTAACGGCCGTCAGTGCCGTGTTCAGGACAGGAACGTGTGGGGGCGGTGCCTGAACGGAAGGGAAGTCTGATGGTATTAGGACAGTGTGGTGTCGCCCGGTATCCGGTTTCGCGGTCAATGTTCACATAGGTTATACCGCCGGGGACGGGAAAGGAAATAGGATCCATATCGCTGTATATTTTACTTCCAGCCCGTCTCCAGAATTCTCCAGCCACAACCCCACCGGACATATTCTCCCCGAGAGAACGTGCCTGTTGATCATAACCAAACCAGCTACCTAAAACCAATTGAGGAGTATAGCCGATAAACCAGGCGTCCCGGAAGTTATTAGTAGTGCCCGTTTTTCCAGCGACAGGGCGCTCAAAAGTTCTTCCAATTCGGCGACCGGTTCCGTGGTCAACAGCACCTTTTAGCATATCCGTTACCAGGTAAGCTGTTTGCGGAGAAATTGCTTCCCGGCGTCTTGTGAAATTTCTTTCCAAAATATTGTTTTCGCGATCGCGAATTTCACTGACAAAAATAGCGTTAGTTTTGACACCCTGGTTGGCAAATACACTGTATATATTAACCATGTCTAACAGGGAAGTTCCCCGTTCAAGGCCGCCAAGCGCGATTGCCATATGTTGCTGCAGTGGAGACTGCAGCCCCAGTTTTCGTGCATAGTCTACTACCTTTTCCGGCCCCAGGTTGTTCATCAAATCGACGGTCGCCAGGTTAAGACTTTCCGCCAGAGCGTCGCGAAGCAAAACCTCACCATAAAAGCGACCTGAGTAATTTTTTGGTTCCCAGCGGCCCTGTGGCGTCTCAAAACTGAGGGGCATGTCGTATAGCTTGTCGGTTTGAGTGTAACCGTTGTCAAGAGCAGCGGCATAAAGAATAGGTTTGAAGGCGGAGCCGGGCTGCCGGTGGCTCTGCAGGGCTCTATTCAATTGATTCTCCGTGTGCCACCGGTGGCCGCCGACCATGCCTTTAATATGGCCGGTCTGGGGGTTGCGGGCAATAGCAGCCCCTTCAATTATTGGTGTGTCGGGTTCGGTGGGGATTTCAGTCGCGGTATCAGGTAGATTCCCCCGGTCAATATTTAATTCAACCAGGTAATCGTGCATTTCTTCCTGTAGTTTTTGCTGGTAATCACGGTGCAGAGTGGTGTGCACCTCAAGTCCTCCGCGGTAGACAACATCCGGCCCGTAGTTGGCCAGCAGATACCTTCGAACAGATTCAACAAAATAGGGTGCTTCGTAAATTTCTTCTTCTTTTCGATCTTCTTCGCGGAAGTGGCGATATTCAAAATCGTCCCAGAATTCCTCAAATTTTTCCGGCAACTTTTCTGTTTCTATAAGGCCGCGCCGAGCCATAAGGTTGAGGACAATCCAGTGTCGTTCTCGCGCAAGTTCAGGGTTCCTAACGGGAGAATAGCGGGAGGGGGCGCGGGGGAGACCGGCCAGCAAGGCCGCCTCAACCACATCTACTTCACGGGCACTTTTTCCAAAATAGACCTGGGAGGCGGTCTCGACGCCGTAAGCCCCGCCGCCAAAATAAATCTTATTGAAGTAGCGCTCCAGTATTTCTCGTTTGGTGTAGTTTCGCTCAATTTTTAGGGCGAGCAGGGCCTCACGTATTTTACGACGAAAAGTCTGCCGTGGCGTTAGAAACAATACTTTGGAAAGTTGCTGGGTTATCGTACTGCCGCCCTCAACAATCGACCCGGCCCTGAAGTTTTGATAGGCGGCGCGAGCGATACCATGAAAGTCTACGCCGCTGTGGCGGAAGAAACGATTATCTTCTACTGCTATTGCGGCCTGAATTAATTCCTGCGGCAACTCTTCAATTGAGACTATTTCACGCTGTTCCTCGGAGAAAGTAGCCAGCAGCTCACCCTCGGAACAGTAAATTTTAGTCGGCAGGTTCCACTCGGCGGCCGTATAGTCTTCTAGGGGGGCAAGCGATGGGAGATTATTAGAAAACGAATAAATAATCCCAATACCGGTTCCAACAGCGGCACTGAAAAATGTAAAGAAAATCAGCAAACCTATTAGTAAGAGTTTCGCTTTAAGACTCCAGCCTTCGCTTTCATCTCGGCTCAGTGCAACTTTTTTGTCATATTTCATTAATCGACACCTGATTTTGTTAAACAGTTTCTCTAACCCTCTCCCTCCGGGGGAGAGGGAATAGATAAAAGGTTCTTAGTAAAATATTCAAGCGGTAGATAATCAAACAAAATTTTACTATAATTTATTTCTTTCGGCTGTGTTCGGATAGGTCAACGGACATGAGAACATCAACCAGCCGTTCTAATAATAAATGTTGATTACATGGGAGCAAAATCCTGTCAATTTGCTAATATTTATTTTACCATAAAGGCCGGGATAGTAATACAGTGAATTAAAAATGACCCAATCTATTGAGGAGGAAGCCAGAATGAAGAGAGCATTAGTTGTAATTGTGTTGCTAATCGGGCTTGGATTTTTGAGTGGATGTTTGACGGGGTCGCTTCAGGGACAGGTCCTGGATGCGGAAGATCGGCCGGTGGAGGGAGCTATAGTGACGACATCGCCGCCAACACACTCGGTTCGAACTACTGCCGAGGGGTACTCGATTGAAGATATTCCGACCGGTGAATACCGAATACGGGCAAGAAAGCCCGGTTATGAGGAGGGAAGCACGGATGTCACCGTGCAATGGAATACTACTGTGGGAGCTGATATTCAAATTGAACGGGAAGAGTAGGCTATCGATTTTACTCTTATTCTGTTTCCTTGCCGGGCTATTTATATTTTCTTTTAGTCCGGCAGTAGTAGCAGCAGATTATACTCTGGAAGTAGGAGAGGAACTGCAACTTGAACTCGAACTCTCCTCGCGCCATGAAGACTGGGAAGTGGAGGCATATGACGACTCTATTCTGGAGCTGGAAACACAAGAAAAAGCTGTTTCGCCGCGGCGTGTAAAGTTTATGTTTCTGGGGCTGAGCGAGGGGACAACCGAAGTTAGCCTGGTTAAGCGAATGACAACCCGACTTGTGGACAGAGAAATTGATTCGCGGAGTTACACAGTTGAAGTGATAGCGCCTCTCCCGGACGAGCCGGAGCCAGAGCCGGATGAAGATCCAGAACCAGAAGAACCGGAGGAAGTGGCGGAAGAATATCACATCAATTTAGATTTTTCCGACTACAATATTTCCGATCGGGCAATGGCTGTTTCGGACACCGTTCATCGCGATTGGAGCAATGCACGTAATCTGCGCGAACGTGGTCTATATGAAGCAGCTCGTGAGTTAATTGAAGAAAAGATTGAAAATTTTAATCCGAATGACGAAAATGAAGATAGTCTGCTAATTTTTTGGCGTGAGAAACTGGCGCTCAATTATATGGCGGATGATGAATATGAAAGTGCAATTGGGGTCTGGGAAAATTTAATTGAAGATTATCCCCGGCGAGATGTAGCACGCTGGCTCTACATGATAGCACTGGCCCAACGAGCTGAAGGGCTTGATGACGAAGCAGAGATTACTCTTTTGCAAATTCGTCACCGTCATCGCGGAAAAGCCGAGTGGATACCAGCGATGTATGAACTGGGCGATTTAATGGAGGAGGAGGCCGAATACGAGGAAGCTAGATCGATCTGGGAACAGGCCTTACGGGTGGCCTCACCTCGGTATCAGGCGGACCTGTTTCAGCGTTTGGCAGAGCTTTACAGCCGCCAGAGAGAAGTTCGAGATTTTCCGCGAGCTGTGGATTACTACCGGCAGGCAGTCGAGTTGCTGGCTGAAGAGGAGCCGGACAAAGCTGATGAATTAAGAACAAAAGCGCAGTATTTAGTTGAAAATTATATTGATTATGGAGTAGAATAGCGTAGAGTAGAGTAGAGTTACCTTAAACACACATTCACTGGGGTGCGAGACCGATGAAGAAACTTGTTATCATTATTTCTATTATGGTTATACCATTAGTTGCAGGGTGTGCGCTTTTCCGGCCGGATGTTGATGATCCGGAGCTGGTTAGTGCCTATGAAGCGGCGGAAGAGGCAGTTGCCGACGCTGAATACCACGGGGCTGCAGATTATGCAGCTGAGAAGTTTGAACGGGCCAAAAACAAGCTGACGGATGTTCGCGACGATCACATGGACGCGCCGTCAATGCAATTGGTCAAACGTTACAGAGAGGTTCAAATCCTGGCTGCCGATGCTGCTATTGATGCCCTGCTTTATCAACTTGAGGATACTGAAGATAGACTGGCTGAGCTTGAAGAGCGTATTTCTACAAAAGAAGATGAGGTTGCTGAACTTGAATCGGAACGTGAAACAATTACCGCGGATCTTGAACAGAAAAGCGAGGACAAGGCTCGAGTTGAAAGAGAGAAGGAAGAGTTAGAACGTCGGGTGGATGAGCTGGTTAATGAGAAAGAGAGTCTGCGCGCTGAAAAAAATGAACTGGAGCAGCGTCTTGACGACCAACAGCGACTGGTCGATCGGCTTGAGGAAAGTGTTGCCGATATCGAAGAGCGGGCTTCAGATTTACAGGACCGGCTCTCGGAGAAGACGGCCCGTCTGGAGGAATTGGAAGCGGAAAACAAGCGAATTGTTGATGAGCTTGAGGAAAAAGTAGAAGAGGTTGAAATTCGTGAGGAAGAGCATGGGGTTGTTGTTAACGTTGGTGAGAAGATTCTCTTCGAGATAGGTGACTCCAGGTTACTGGAGGAAGGCAAACAGACGCTTGCCACTATTGCTGAGATACTTAACGATTATCCTGATCGTGAGATTCATGTCGGCGGTCATACCTGTGATCTGCCGATTAAAGAGGCTTATCCCTCAAACTGGGAACTTTCAGCACATCGGGCATTAAATGTGTTAAAATATCTTGCTTATGCTCAGGATGTTGAACGAGACCGGATAGCAGCGGTCGCTTACGGTCAATTTAGACCTCTGGTTCCCAACGACAGTGACGAAAACAGGCAGTTGAACCGCCGCGTTGAAATTACCCTGCTCCCGCCGGAGTTACCAGCGGAAACAAAGGAGCTGGATTAACGAGTATAAGCCTGTCCGCTTGGAGTATATTTAACCGGGCAGGGAAGTAATACAGAGAGGCTTTTAAAAGAATTTTTGTAACGGGCTATTTAAACAAAGGGTGCATCGATTATGAGTCAGGGAAAGACTAATGTATTGCCACCCAATATTTCAGGTTCAGAGCCTCCACTTTCTGTTATCTGGGGAACGTTTGAAGGAAAGTCTGAACATATAGCAGGAGCTGTATACCTGGAGATGGAGACTACGCGCGATGACTTTCGTACAGTCAATCTGGCGCTTTACGACTCTCCAAACGGTCTTTCAGGTATTACTACCGGGTCGGACCCTCTTGCCTTTCAGCAGCAGGTAAAGGCGCGCCAGGGTCATCACGGAGACATAACTGCTTCCGGATACAAACTAGCCCAGGATTCTTTTAAAGAGTTTCTTTTTAAGAAAGGAACTCGCAGCGAGATTGAAAAGGCGCTTAAGGAGCAGGATACTAAAGCATTTGATGAGTTGATTGATCAGATGCTCTCAAATATCATTCGCAAGGGTCGAAAGGATTTTACGTTCGCCGGTCAAGCTGTCTCCAAAAAGGCGCTCAGCCGTAGCATGGGAAAAAAACCAAAGGAGGAAGGGGTGGATCTGGCCTCAGACAGTGGTCAGAGAAGCGAGGCTGAAACCGACGTTACCTATCACCGTGTTTCCATAGTCACTATCCCCCTTAAAGGGGTAGATCCTACCGATTTGCTAAACGGTGATGAAATTTACGTTCGCGCCCTGGGCTCGATTGTGAAGAAGTTCCCGGAAGAGCTGCACTCGGAAAAATATGACGAGGCTACAAAACCGATTGAGGCCCGGGTCGAAGGTGTGGAACTTAATCCCAATCTGCCGGCTGATTTTGACGGTCAGGCCGAAGATTACGTGGAAATAAAAGTGGAAGTTCCCGGGGGGATTTATGGCCGAGGTTTTGTCTTTAAAGAGGAGACAGTTCGAGCCAAAAACCGTCAGAATAAAGAAGAATCAGGTATGGATCCATATATGATAGCCGGTCTTTTCTTTGGGATAGGAGCCATTTTAACCATCCTTGCAATTGTTGCCTATTACCTGTTTGGCTGATTGTATTATATTTCAAAGCTCACCTGTGATTTTTCATGAGTCAGGTTGAACCGCAACTGATAACCGCCGGAGGGAGAGAAAACATATTCAATCTCTGTAGCGAATACAAACCGCGGGGCGATCAGCCGGCGGCCATTGAAAAGCTGACCGAGGGGATTGAGCGCGGTTGTGACGATCAGACGCTGCTTGGTGTGACCGGAAGCGGTAAGACCTTTACGATGGCTTCAGTCATCGATGAGATTCAACGGCCGGCTCTCGTGCTTTCCCATAACAAGACTCTTGCTGCTCAGCTTTACAACGAGTTCAGCAACTATTTCCCCGAAAATGCAGTCGAATACTTCGTTAGTTTTTACGACTACTACCAGCCTGAAGCCTACGTGCCCCAGACAGACACCTACATTGAGAAAGACTCTTCGATTAATGATGAAATTGATCGTCTCCGTCTATCGGCCACTACCGCCTTAATGCGTCGCCGCGATGTTATCGTAGTTGCCAGTGTCTCTGCCATTTACGGCCTCGGTTCTCCAGATTCTTATAAACGCCAGATTTTGCCCTTGAGTCTCAACATGCAAATTTCACGGCGCGATCTTTTTCGTCGTCTGCTAACCCTTCAATATGAGCGTAATGACGTTGATTTCACGCAGGGAACGTTTCGTTCCCGCGGTGATATTATCGAAATCTTTCCAGCTTACAGAAATAACGCTCTGCGCGTTGATACTTTCGACGATGAAATAGATCAGCTCCAGGAGTTTGATCCCCTTACCGGCGAAATAATTAACCATCCGGAAGAGGTGGTAATTTACCCGGCCAATCACTTTGTGCTTGACGCTGATGCAAAGGAACAGGCAGTAAGTAGTATACGGGAGGAACTGGAGGAGTGGGAAAAAGATCTACGCCGACGCGGCAAAGAACTGGCCGCTGAGAGAATAAGAAGTCGCACTGAATACGATTTAGAAATGTTGCGGGAAGTAGGCTACGTAAACGGGATTGAGAACTACTCTCGCCACCTTGACGGACGTCAGCCGGGGGACCCCCCATATACTTTACTTGATTATTTCCCTGACGATTACATCACATTTATAGACGAGTCGCATCAGACAATTCCACAGCTCCGCGCTATGATCGCCGGTGATCGGTCGCGCAAAGATAAGCTCGTTGAGCACGGTTTTCGTTTGCCGTCGGCCTACGACAACCGGCCGCTTGAATTTCATGAGTTTCGCGAGAAAAGCGGACAGACCGTATTTGTATCGGCGACGCCGGGTGATTTTGAACGAGAACATAGCTGGCAAATTGTCGAGCAAATTGTTCGACCCACCGGCTTAGTCGACCCGCCGGTAGAAGTCAAACCGACTCGTAACCAGGTCGATGACCTGATGGACGAAATTGAGCGGGAGGTGGAGGCCGGTCGCCGCGCTCTGGTTACCACTCTAACCAAGCGGCTGGCCGAAAATCTTTCTGATTATCTCGTCAAAATGGGCTTTAAGGTCCGCTATCTACATTCAGAAGTTGACACCCTGGAGCGCTCTAAACTACTTCGTGACCTAAGACGCGGTAAGTTTGATGTCCTGGTGGGTATAAACTTACTCCGTGAAGGACTGGATTTGCCGGAAGTCTCCCTGGTTGCAATTATGGACGCTGACCGGACCGGTTTTTTGCGTTCGAGGACCACGCTCATTCAGATGATTGGCCGGACGGCTCGGAATACCGAAGGGCGGGTTATCATGTATGCAGATGAAGTAACGCCGGCTATGCAGGAGGCAATCGAGGAGACCGAGCGACGGCGGGAAAAACAGTTGGAATACAACAGGATTCACGATATTAAACCCAGAACGATTGAAAAAGAGATCAGTGAGAAGCTGCCGATAGCACCGGACGGTGAGGACAAGGTCGTAAAAATAATAGATGAGTTTGACGAGCGGGAGAAGAAAACAAAAGAGCTTACCCGGGCAATGCAGGAGGCGGCTGAAAATCTTGAATTTGAGCTGGCTGCCCATTATCGGGATAAAATCGAGGAATTAGAGGAGGAAACTTAACGTGACTAAAATTTATGATTACCTGACTGAGTCTTTTCTCCGTGAACATGTTAGATTTAGCCTTCAGGAAGATTTGCCTGAAGGTGACATAACTACTGAAAAAACAGTGCCGTCTGATAAATCGGGTAAGGGATTGTTTATTGCTCGTGAACCGGGAATATTTTGTGGTCGTCTGGTTGTTGAGGAGGTTTTTCGCCAGATAACCGATTTTATTACCGGCGGAGAGCCGGTTGATCTGAGCTGGCATGTAGAAGAAGGGGATGAGTTTAAAACAGACGAAGTTATCGGTCAGGCGGTAGGAAGTCTGCGCTATCTTCTTGCCGCCGAAAGAGTGGCACTCAACTATTTACAGGAGCTTTGTGGTGTTGCGGTGGCGACAAGAAAAATTGTGAAAAAAGTCGATGAATTTGGCACAGAAATTTATGATACCCGCAAAACAGTTCCTCATCACCGGCTACTGCAAAAATATGCAGTTGTTATTGGTGGGGGTCACAACCATCGTCTGGATCTTTCGGGAATTATGGTTAAGGATAACCACAAACAGGCCGCCGGGGGAATAGCTGCCGCTCTTGATTCTCTACGCCCTGAACTGGAGAAGGGCGAAGTGGTAGTTGAGATACATTCGCCGGATGAGCTAAAAGCAATAAATAATTTTGACATAGACGTCATTATGTTGGATAATGTCTCCGTGTCCTCTCTCGAGGAGTATTGTTCTCTTTTACCGGAAGGTATTGCAGTTGAGGTCTCCGGCGGCATAGATGAGACTAACGTTGTTGACTACGCCCGGGCTGGAGTGGACCGTATTTCGTGCGGTGCAATAACACATTCGTATGATAACCTTGATGTTAGCTTTAAAACGGTAAGCCCGCAGTAATGTGGTAGGTTTAATTTATTCCGGCTCATCCCCCCTTTGTCTTTCCTCCCTTGAAGGGGGAAAAAGAAAGGGGGTGAAGAAAATGGATTGCGGATCGGAGTCCGCAATGACGACCGAGAGGTCAAAATCTGGGACGATATTCGTCTCCGAAGTAATACTGGTGCTTAGTCACAATTGAATTTTTGGTTTGTCATTTGACGTCATTGTCCAACTTGATTGGACAATCCAGTGGCTTTGGTGTTGACGTTGACCGTAAAACCGTTTAAATTCAACTTCACTGGATTCCCGCTTCCGTGGGAATGACAAGCAAGGGCGGAGAGCCGCTGGATTCCCGCTTCCGCGGGAATGATAACCGAAAAACGGTTAAAAGTGTGGTCACATTTTCGACTGTGACTGAGCAATAGGGGCGCCAAACAAGTAAAAAAACTTTTAGATAGAGCTGATGGATAATGGAAAACTCTAGTGAAGTAGTGGCCGAAATAAGTGTAATTCCAGTAGGTACCGGAAATCCGGACATATCAAGTTTTGTCCGCCGTTGTATTCAGATTGCTCATCTTTCTGAGCTTCGTTTTAATGAAACACCCTTTGGCGCCGTTGTATTTGGTCCGCTGCGCGAAGTAATACTCCTTGCCGAAAAAATGCATAAAGCGCCCTTCGAGCAGGGAGCAAGCCGTGTTCGAACTACAGTTGTTATTGATGAATATAAGGATGGAGAAGAGGAGCTAACTCTAAGGGAAGCGGCGGAGGCCCGGGAGCTGTCGCTTGGCGGGGAGTTTTTTCAACCTTGAATGAAAACTTATCAGAAAACCAGAGTTTACGTTCTCTATCCGCTGAGGATTTAGAACTGTTTTGTCGCTTTTTACTTGATCTTGCCGATGACCGTCGAAATTTTCTGATTGATTTTCTTTCTCGCGAGGCACCACAGTTTATTCGCCGCTTTGATGAAAGTCTTCCTTCCCTGCAGAAAATGACAGAACTGTCCCCCCGTTTTGCGCAAAAACTGCTTCAGGAGACCTCTTTTGATACGCTCGGCTGGGTGCTATATGGAGCCGACCGGGATGTGGTACAGTTTTGCGGTGAAAATTTAAGTAAACGTGGGAGGCAGATTCTTTATGAGGAAGTGGAGAAGGTTCGAGCGTTGCGCCGGCGCTGGCGGGAAAATGAGCGAGGAGAGGAAAAATTTAGGGCTAAAAAAAAGGACAAGACTTTAGATTTCAAATTACAGCTTCAGGTAAGTCTGGCGAATACGGGGGCAAAAAAAGATGAAACCCCCGGAAGCCAGGCGGCTTCCGGGGATAGAAATACTTAGATAATTTTACAGATCCTCAGGTCTTACGGTCTTGCGACCATTGGCCTGAGCCCGTTTGGCAGCCTCGTCCAGCAGAGCGGCCAGCTTGTCGCCGGCAGCGGCCGGAAGATCGCTGTCACAGAGCAACCCCTTATCACTGATTAGCTCCTTCACACGACTTTTGTATACTAAGTCGGCCATAACACACTCCCTCCTTTCCGCGCTTAAGTTCCACTTACATTAAAAGTTCAATAGTTTAGCTTTTTACAAACCACTTTTGAAATCAGGTCATATTGTAAAATCGCTTTTCCTGCCCGTCAAAGGGTTTGTTAGGCAGTTACTGCTAATAACCATATAATTATCTCTCACTCTTGCCAAGGGTTTTATGGGGTAATTGGCTAATTTTATTCAAATCAATCAACTCTGGCACCTTAATTTGGCGGTTTTAACGGAAAAGTTCCGGTATATTTCTTAATTTTCACGTCAAACCGGTCGAAAATAAAAAATGGACCTCAAAACTATCAATCTGGACAATTGTTCCATTCAAGGGGGCTAACAATGGTAGAGTTAAAGCGACAGCTTTCGGTTTATGTACGTAATCAGCCTGGTGAACTTGCTGATATTTGTACGCTGCTCAAACAGGCAGACATCAAAATCATCGGTTTTACGGTGGCGGATACTGTTGATCACGCAGTGGTTCGTTTTCTGGTTGACCGTCCGAGCCGGGCGCAAAAAGTTCTGGAAAACGAAGGAATGCTGGTTGTAGATAACCTTGTTCTAACTGTCCGCCTGGACAAAAATTTAGAAAATATCGGCGAGGTGGCCGAGCGCCTGGCAGAAGCTGGTATAAATATTGGTTACGCCTATTATTCCAGTGCTAACGCCGGCGCAAACAGTGGTTCACTTCTGGTTGCAAAAGTTTCTGAACCCCGTCGCGCTCAGGACGTTCTTCTCACCGGTAAAAAACGTCTCGTCGCTACATAACCCAAAATCTCCCAGAACATCTCATCTACCCTTTATCTACTGTCCGTCATTTCGGCCAACGAGCCGGAAAACACCAGCATAAAGCTCAAAGCCAAAAGCCGAAAGCTAATTCAAATTCATTAAGTGCTCATAATCTTGTTTATGTTCTTGAACTTGACCTTGATTTCCTCGAACTTTCGCCTCTTCGCCGGCTCGCCCCTCCGCCCGGTTGAAGTGGGCGGCACTGCCCTGATTAGAGCTTGTTAATCCCCGAGATAGTCTTTAGCGGCGAGAGAATCCAGGGGCGCAGGTCAGGGTGCTGAATTTTAAGATAGGCACTTAAAAAGCAGAGCCCGGGGAAGAGGAGTAAGGTCCCAATAACTCCAAAAGAAGCCCAGAGTAGTGCCAGTCCAAGGATTAAAACCTCCAGCCCAAAGTCCCACTCCTTGCTTGTGCCCGAGCCAATCCAGTTTAGAAAATAAGGTTTTATCAGGTAGTCGTCGGTTATAAAGTAGAAAAAGAAAATAATTGCGGTAACAGCTCCTCCCACAACACCCTGCCAGATTGTCAGCAATCCGATAGTTAAAATTGTAAGAATTATAGTTCCCACCCCGGGAACGACAAGATTACCGAGAAAAAAGGAGAGAATAAGACCAAGAATGATTTTATTCTCAAAATGAGTAATTCCCGCCTGATTCAACCCGAAGAAAATTCCCGTCATAATTAACCCCAGGATCATGTAATAGATAGAGTTATAGAACAGACACTGCTGAAAGAGACGGCTGTATGAGTTGATGATTTTTGATTGCCTGCTATCGTCTTTTTCCACCCAGGCAATTAACTCTTCCAGTGACTCGTAGATAAGTGCGCCTATACCTGTGAAGATTATAAAAGTTAAAGGAAGGATAAATGTAGAAAAGAAGCGATTCAAACTACCAAAAATTTCCTGTGCATTATCGGCCAGAACCGCATAGGGGTTAGGATTGAAGGCCAGTTCGTTGAGGAAATTGTAAGCTTCTGGAGCCGCGGTCTGGAATAGGCTGCGAATCCAGCCCTGTACGGCCGGGTTCCGGACCGTTTCAAAAAACAGTGGGGCAAGCAGCCAGCCGAAGACAAGCAAACAGAAAAGGGCGAATGATTGAATGACACAGGGAACTACGCCCCAGGAACGGAGAGGCAGTATTGTCTCAAAGGTGCGAAGGAAAAAATTGCGAATACTGTCCGGCAGGATCTTGCGGATAAAGCGTTGAAAAGGTGCTGTCCATCTCTCCCAGAGGTTAACCAGGAAAATGCTATAAAAAAGCCCCAGCAAGCTTACCGCCAGTATTTCTCGGAACTGGCGGCTAAAAAAGAGGGGGATAAAGAGAATAACAAGGGGAATAATGACAGCCACATCCAGGAAACGTCTCCCCTGGCTGGCTGAATTATCTTCCGTGGACATTAGTTACTCCACTCCTCTAACAGTTGTTCGGACTCTTTTCGTGTCTCGGCCAGCAAACCGGCGAGAGGCTCTGCAGTTGTTGTTTCCTCAAGATTTTTGAGAAAATCCTTCCATTGTTCCAGCATATCCTCACCGGTCAGACGTCCGCCCCAGCCGCGCAGCCACTGGCCACTGGTTTGTTCATGAATTTCTGAGGCTTTTTCTATAATAAGTTCGTGTAATTCTGGTAGCTGCGCCAGTTCCCAACGGTAGTCGTAGTCGTCAGGAAGTGGGTCAAATTCCTTCGGTGTGGTAAGCTCTTCAAAGCGTCTGTATTGCTCATCTCCCCGCAGCAGTCCCCCGGCCGTGATTTCGGCTGCTACGAGACGAAGTTCATTAATAGTTTTCCGTAGTTCTAACAAGTTTTTATAACTTTCTCCCTCAAAATGAAGTTCAAGAATATCGGCCGTTGCGAGCTTGTCCAGGGAACTGTTGAGTGATTGAGCTGCTTCAATTAGACGGTTTTCCTCCAGGTCCGTCTCCTCGGGGTGTGAAACAAAGTGTTTGAAAGAGCGTAGGTAAACGGCAAGGATATTTTCAAAATCAGTAGTTAATCGTTGCAGAGCTGCATCGCCTATGCGGCTGTCGGGGAGTTGCTGCTGCCACTCCACAAACAGGCCGACCAGTTCATTCAAACGTTCCGGATTAAAAGTTGTTCGCGTCGCCTGAATATCTTTTACAATTTCCTTGAGTTTTTCCCTGTGATCTTCGATCTGCTGATCTACACTCTCGCCAAATTTTTGATGAATATTACTTTCTTCACTTCGTATTTCTTCGAGATAGATGGCGGCTATCAATAATTCCTCTGGCCGGTCCGCCAGTTGATCAGGCAGATCATCAAGGGCCAGTAGCTCCTCCAGTTTAGCGGTCAGCGGCGCAGTTAACTCGCTGAACTGAGGGCTGTCCATTATTGCCAGAATATCTTCTTCCAGTTGTTGAAGCCGGCGAGTTTCCAGTGCCAGCCGTGTCTCCTGCACCCAGGTTTCTCCAAAGTTATCGAGGGCGAGCTCAGTTGCAGTTTCACTGATAGTTTCAATCAGGGATAGGTAAGGCTCGCGAGGTTCATCCTCAGCCGGCTGCCAGTCAACTGAAGTGATGAGGTCACGGTTGGCTTCAAAAAAACCAGCAACCATTATTCCCCAGCCCTGGTTTTTATCGGCCAATTGATGTTCGTTAAGTTCAATTAATTTTTCCCTCAAACCTTCATAATTTTGCTGACCTATTAAAGCTTCAAGTTGTTCTGCAATATAATTGATTTCGCTTAGCAGCTGTTCTTTAGCTTCAAATTTAGAGTGTCCTCCCGGTAGTCGGACAAGCCCTTCCTGCAGGGCTTCTATGCGCTCGTTCGGTGCCTCAAAATCTGGTTCATATTGATTTCGTAATTTGACTTCATGATAGAGTCTACTCAATTTATCAGACAAAGTCTCCCGCAGCTTCTCGGTCGCTTCAATAACCAGTAACTCCTCAGCTTCACTTTTATCAACAATCATGCGTTCTATGTCGGTCAACGCAAGCAGCTCCTCCTCAAGGGCGCCCGCCAGTGGATCAGCAAAGTCTTTGACTTCCGGCTCAAATTCGTTTAACAGTGAGGCATATAACTCCCTGCTGCCCTCGGCCAGGCGTTCGCGTGCCACCTGATGAACTTCCGGCAAATTTTCAAAGTTTTCCCACGGGGGGGCTGCCAGAGAGCCGGCTGTTACCTCGTTAAGAGTTGCATAGGATCTGATCAGCCGTGGGAGAAGCTGGACATATTCGGGGAAGTTACCGGCGTCACTGGAGGTTGGAGCCGGCAATGTTCTAAAATAGCGCTCCACCCGTGAGGCTGTTAGGGTAACTGATTCTTTAAACGGCTCACTGCAGTCGGTTTGAAATAGGCTCTGACAGTCTAACCTGGGGCTGTAAATTAGTTCGTAATCGTTGATTGCACGTTGCACTATTTCAGTCGCTTCAAGGTAGGAGCTTAAACCCCGTGTCGGATGGTCGGGGAGGTTTAAAACCCGGACGATTCGATCCCAGTCCTTAATCAGCTCCTCTCTCACCTGGTGATGGCGCGGAAATAAGCGCTCGACCAGCGCTGAAGTGAGCAGATTCAGATAAGCTTCGCGTACCTCATCAACCTCAATTTCTTCCAACTCTATCCCAAGATTTCCTACCAGGGATCGGTGCAGATTGAAAATAACGGACTGCAGACGTTCTCGCTCGGTTTCCGATAGCTCCTCCCGCGCCTGTAGCTGTGTGAAAAAACTGCGTAACTCGTTAATCCGACCCGCCCGGGGAGTCTGTTCGTCGAATTGCAGCACAATGTTCTCGGCTTCTGTGATTGGATCTCCAAGAAAGTCTCGGAACTGTTCAGCTATCGGCTCGCGATAGAGGTAGAGTAGGGAGGAGAGCAATACAACAGGCAAAATTATTAATAAAAAATTAACAACTGCCGCCCACAGGCGTCCAAATAATTTCATTTTTTTCCTCCTAATCATATTTTATCAAGTTTTTTGAAATAGCAATACCATCAGCGATCGGATCACAGATTCTTTCACCAAACTCGTCATTCCGGCCTCCGAGCCGGAGAACACCAGCTTAAAGCTCAAAGCCAAAAGCTGAAAGCTAACCCGGCCTATGCATGAACCTTATGCATAGGCCGCCCAAAGGGCCGCCCATTCGTCAAATGGGCGGGGTTAACCCAGCCGTTTACAGAACAACTGGTAAGTTACTGTCTGTGTAAATAACTGCAATAGTAATATTTTGTTTAATGCCCAACAAGAAGCCTATAAACGGCTGTCCTTCGGACGGATAATTCACGATAGTTGTGCTGTCGTGAATTATCAGGGCTAATTCAAATTCATGAAGAACTCATAATCTTGTTCATGTTCTTGAACTTGACCTCGATTTTCGGTCTTGCGCATCTTCGCCTGCTCGCAAGCTCGCCTCTTCGAGCACCCCGGCCTCCGAGGCGAAATTGAAAGGGTTTACAAGATTTGAGGTTTTCTTGATTACTTGTACATAGTCCGGTAAAATTATTTTCACCATTTTAGCCCGGATAATGCACGACAGTTAAGCTGTCGTGAATAGTTCAGGCTAACTATAGACTTTAATCAAGTTGCGGGTTGCGAGTTACGGGTTAAAACCTATAACTGAAAACTAAAAACTGGCAACTGAAAACTAAAAACTGGCAACTGGTAACTAAAAACCGGCTCCCGCAAGGATTTCAATAAAGCCAAAAAGCAGAAAGCGGGAGAGTTTTCTGAACGGATGAACCACTATTTAAAAAAAGAGGAAGCCAATGGCCGACTTACTTTTTGGTGACGATGTTAGCAATTCATCTAAAATAGGTATCGCTGAACGTGACTCTTTACGTCAGTTTAGAGATGACCTTTACAATGAATATGGGATCTACTTTCCCGAAAATAAGTTCTACAAGTTAAAGGCCAAGGTCGGAAAAAGGCTGCGTAGTTTGAATCTGGATACAATTGAAGAATACGACAAATATCTTCAGGAAAATCCCTCTGAAGTTTCCGATCTGCTTGACGTAATTAGCACCAACACGACCCGCTTTTATCGTGAGGAGCGACACTGGGAATTTCTGGAAACCAAATTGATAAGAAAGTGGCAGAACCAGTCCAAGGTGGCCTGCTGGTCGGCGGCCTGTTCTTCCGGGGAAGAGCCTTATACGCTTGCCACTCTGCTGGAAGAGGCGCGTCGCGAGGGGAAGTTTGAGTATAATATTTTGGCGACTGATCTTTCGGAAAATGTGCTCCAGAGCGCGGTGAGGGGAGTATATTCCACCAATGCTCTAAGACCACTGCGTGCAGCACATCCGGAACTGGTTGACCAATGTTTTCAGTCCATGGGCCGTGGCCAAAAGCGGGTGGGGAAACAGCTTCGAGATCGTGTTGTCTTCCGCAAGTTTAATCTTAGTTCCGACAACTATCCATACTGCAATACTTTCGATCTGGTTTTGATTCGTAACGTTTTAATATACTTTGATGATAAAGTGGTGAAACACGTTATTGATAACCTGGCGGCTTCTCTTAAGAAAGGCGGGTATTTATTTACCGGCCACTCGGAGACGTTAAATAAAATTGATCACAGGTTAAAGAAGGTAAGACCGTCAATTTTTCAAAAATAAGGATTAAGTCCTTCCAAAATTTTTCCTTTCATCCTTCATCCTTCATCCCTCAAAAAGATCGGGTTGTTCCGGACCCGGTTCTTCGCCCAGCCAGTCGTGGAAGGTTGTGAAGTAGTCGATTGACCGGCGAGCGCCGTGACCGGCAAGCTTCGACCGGCTGTCAAACTCCTGCAGTTCTTCCTTGACTGTTGCGTAAGGATTTTCACTTGCCCGGATTTTGGTAATTTTATCGTCGCCGGCAGGGCGAATAAAGTAACGACCCTTTCCACCGCGGTTCTGGATGGGAATTTCGTTAACATTAATAGCGGCACAGGTGTTGTCCCCCTGTAAAAGCAAGCAGTCGGACTCTCTGGCTAACAGTCCGCCTGCCAGGGGTTCCCCTTTTTTGGCCGTTACTCCACGAGCGTTGCGGCCCATGATTCGGACATCATCTCGATCAAAGCGGATACCACGGCCATTTTCGGCGACCGCTATTGCCGTTGTTTCCGCTCGCCCGTGAACGACGCTGACCACTTCGTTGTCTTCTTCCTTAAAATTAATGTATTTTATTCCGCTCGGGCGGATATCCTGAAAGTTGTCGTCGTCAGCGACCGCCAGCCGTTTTACGTAGCCGTTGCTCGTGAATACAAAAACTTCCTTACAACTGGCGGGAACGACGCCTGCGACTGACTGTATGTTAGAGTTTATCTGTTGTATAGGAGCACCTCGTTCATCCCGGGCGTCATCGGGTATTTCAGAGGCGCGCAGGCTGTAGACGCTCCCCTGGCGGTCGAAAATTAATAATTCTTCAAGACTTCGCACACGAATGAACATTTCCGGAGGAATTTGAAGTTCCTCGACCTTGCGTTGTCCGTGATCTCGGCGGAAGTAGTTGTTGGGATAAACGGAAATTACAACCGGCTTGTTCTCTCGTAAATCAGATAGGTCGAGTTCAAGTTCTTCGTGCTGGATGGAAGTGCGCCGCTCGTCGCCGTATTTATCTCGTATTTCGCGGTACCATTTTTTCAGGACTTCTCCTCGTTCGGTCTCTGAATTGAGCAGTTTTTCATAGTTTTCTATTGCTTCGAGCAGGTCCTCCTTTTCCTGTTCAATCTCAATCTGTTCAAGCCCGGTAAGGGAACGTATGCGCCGGTTTAGCACGGCTTCCGCCTGGCGTTCACTCATTGAAAATTCGTGTTGAAGGGCTATGGAGGCTTTCGCTTCCGTATCCGATTGTTTTACAATTTCAATCACACGGTCAATGTCGGCCAGTGCTTTTAACAGCCCCCGGACCACGTGCAGTCGGTCTTCGGCCTGTTCCTTGCGTTTTTCAGTGTTGCGCACCAGGACTTTATCCATAAAGTCGTTATAATTAGTAAGAATTTGCCGGAGGTTGAGTATTTCGGGGACACCGTTGTTGAGCACCAGACAGGAGCAGCGTTGTTTCATCTTCAGATTTGTTTTTTCGTAGAGATTATTAAGAATGACCTCCGGATTTTTGCCCAGCTTGCATTCAACTACAACCCGCAGCCCCTGCCGGTCGCTCTCGTCTCTTACGGTTGATATGCCGGGGTCATCGTCAGAACGAGCAAGCTCTACAAATTGATCGACAAGCCGGGCTTTGGTGACATTATAGGGTAGCTCCTCGACTACAATAGCGCCCCGTTCGGGGCTGAGCTGTTCTATGTGGCAGCGCCCAGCAATTACAACGCTGCCTTTTCCATCCTCGTAGATTTTTTTCAACTCTTCTTTCGAAGCGTAGAGGCAGCCGCCGGTCGGATAGTCGGGGCCTTTGACCAGTTCGCGCAGGGTCGAGAAGTGGGCCCGTGGATGATCAATCAGGTGAATAGCAGCTTCAAGAACCTCGGTAAGATTGTGCGGCGGGATATCCGTTGACATGCCGACGGCAATTCCGCTGGCGCCGTTGACCAGTATGTTAGGGAAGGGAACAGGTAAAACTTCAGGTTCTTCCGTGCTGCCGTCAAAATTGTCGCGCCAGGGAACCCCGCTACCTTCCGGTTTCATGCGGCTGAAAAACTCGCCGGCCAGCTCGGTCAATCGAGCCTCGGTGTAACGCATGGCAGCCGGGGGATCGCCGTCGACTGAACCGAAATTACCCTGTCCGTCAATCAAGGGATAGCGCAGAGTAAAGTCCTGTCCCATCCGCACAAGTGCATCGTAAACGGCCCGATCACCGTGAGGATGATATTTTCCGAGGACTTCCCCGACGGTCCGCGCACTTTTTTTGTGTTGATTCTTAGCAGTTAATTTTTGTGTCCACATGCTGTACAGAATACGTCTTTGAACTGGTTTGAGGCCGTCCCGGAGGTCAGGAATTGCCCGGTCGGTTATCACACTTAAAGCATATTCCGAGTAGACGTTGGGCAGATACTCCTCAACCGTCTGTTTTCTAACCTTACTCTGAGTTGCTGTCATTTGTCTGTCACCTAATTATAATAAATTACAATCCTCTCCCACCAGGGGAGAAGGAGTTGTTTTGATTGCGCTATGTTTGCAAATATTGTTGTCTCGCTGCTTGATCCGCAACCCATTTTTTCACCCCCCTTTGTCTCCCCCCTTCAAGGGGGTAAAGGAAAGGGGGGATAGATTCCGGTTCAGGGGCAGGAATGACGTCAATAGGTTTCTAAACTTCTATTTTAGTTCCGAGTTCTTGTGCTTTTTCCCGTATCAACTTTTTCCTTGGAGCAACCTTGCGCCCCATGCAGGTAGAGACGGTCTCGTCGGCTGATTTTGCTTCCTCGACGCTAATTTGAATTAGACGCCTGGTTTCGCGGTCCATGCTTGTCTTCCAGAGTTCGTCCGGGTTCATTTCACCCAGACCTTTAAAACGTCGTATTTCGTCACCGTCCGCTTTCTCGGGCATTTCGTAGAGATATTCTACTTCATCCCCGTTTTTTCGATAATAGAGGGGTGGATCGGCCATATAAAGACGGCCTTCTTCAATAATTGGACGCAGGTAGCGGTAAAAAAGTGTAAGTAGAAGGCTCTGAATATGAAGGCCGTCGACGTCGGGGTCAGACATGCAGATGACCCTGCCGTAACGTAAGTCGCGAATATCAAAGTCTTCGCCGATGCCAGTTCCGACCGCAGTGATAATTGCCCGTATCTCATCGTTTTTGAGAAAAGTATTTGGGCTGGATTTTTCTACATTTTTAATTTTGCCTTTGAGAGGAAGAATTGCCTGGTGTTGCCGGTCGCGCGCCTGTTTTGCGCTGCCGCCGGCGCTATCCCCCTCAACTATGAAGAGCTCCGCCTCTTCAACGTCGTTGGAAATACAGTTGGCCAGCTTGCTGGACAGAGCCATACTAACGTCGCGGCTGGCTTCCCGCGCTACGTCTCGAGCCTGGCGTGCCGCCTTGCGCGCTTTTGCGGCGTCGCGTGCCTTACTTACCAGCTTGTCAGTCTCGTCCGGATGTTCGGAGAGAAAACGATATACTTCGTCGTATGCTAACGAGGAGACAGCATTTCTTACTTCAGGGTTGCCCAGCTTTGCTTTCGTCTGACCTTCGAATTGTGGTTCGGGAATCTTGACGTTAATTACGGCCAGCAACCCCTCGCGCAGGTCTGACCCCTGGAAGTTGTTACGATCAGAAACTTCCTTGACCGCTCTGGTTAGAGCCGTGCGGAAGCCCTGGGCGTGTGTGCCCCCGGATTCAGTTTTAATGTTGTTAGCATAACAGAGCAGCTTCTCCGTATGTCCGTTAGGATCATAGTTGAAGGCCAGCTCAACCTGGACGTTGTCCTGCTCTCGTGTGAAACATAGCGGATCTTCAAATAATTTCTCCCGCTCTTCCAGCAGGTGATCCAGGTAATCGGGCATGCCGGCCTCAGAATGGAATTCCCGTTGAAAACTCTCCTCACCTCTCAAATCCTTACAGAGAAAAGAAACGCCCGGAAGCAGAAATGAAAGCTCCCGTAACCGTTCAATTATCTGTGTCCGATCGAGACGAATATCGGGAAAAATATCGCTGTCTGGCTTAAATTTAATTTCTGTTCCAGTTTTTCGGATCTTTTTGTTTTTCATTTCCACATCGCCGACCGGCACTCCCCGTTCATATTCCTGGCGGGCTATGGTGTTGTCCCTGCGAACCGTAACAATACATCTCTCAGATAGTGCGTTTACCACCGATGCTCCAACCCCGTGTAAACCACCGGAAGTTTTGTAAGCCTTGTCGTCAAATTTTCCTCCAGCGTGCAGTCGCGTCATTACTACCTGCAGAGTGGATACTCCTTCCGATTCATGTTCGTCGATCGGAATTCCTCGCCCGTGATCTTCAACACTAACCCAACCGTCATCCATAATTACCAGTTTGATTCGATCTCCGTATCCTATTCCGGCCTCGTCTACAGCGTTGTCAATCAACTCCCAGACCAGATGATGGATACCATCTGGACCGGTTGTGCCGATGTACATTGCCGGTCGTTTTCGAACGTGCTCGAGATCTTTCAAAACTTCTATGTTATCGCCGGTATATTCATCGCTCATTTTTATCACTCCACATTGTTAGTCGGACCGGTTAGCCCGTATACAGAAGTGTAGTTTCTTGTTATCATCTATGCTCGCAACAGGAGTTAAACGCCTGGACGGTATGAACGGAGGGACGGGTTCTGGTTTCCCCTGCCATTCCCGCGTCCAGAATTATTTTATCCTATGTACGGATATTAATGAAGTTTCATAAGGGAAGTTTGCTGGATTTTAGTGGTATGATATCCTGATTAGTAAGAGGTGATTTATTATGGCTTCAGAGAAACGTCAGACACTTTCCGTTCTCGTGGAAAACAAAGCTGGAGTGCTATCTAAAATAGCCGGTCTTTTTAGCGGCCGGGGGTTTAATATCGCTTCTCTTTCTGTTGGAGAAACGGAAGATCCCAAGGTTTCACGTATGACCATCGAGGTTGAAGCTGATAGGCGCACGCTTGAGCAGGCGGTCAAACAGTTGCGTAAAATTATTGAGACAATCAAGGTTGAAGACTTTGCTGATAGACCTTACGTTAGCTCACAACTGCTGCTGGTTAAAGTAGCCGCCACTTCCGAAGATAGAACTGAGATTATGAACGTGGTCGAGGTTTTTAACGGCAAGGTTGTAGATCTTGATCACCGCTCAATGACGATTCGGTTCGTTGGAGAAACACAGTTTGTCGACGATGTCCTTGACCTGCTTGAGCCTTATGGCATAAAAGAAGTGGCTCGCACAGGCAGTGTTGCTCTCGGCCGTCCGTTTTAATTAATCTGAAAGTATTAAAATTTATCTTACAAGAACAAGTTTAAGGAGGAATAGCAATGGCAGAAGTATTTTACGACAAAGATGTTGATTTTACCCCTCTGAAAGGGAAAAAAATAGCTATTATTGGATATGGTAGCCAGGGTCACGCCCACGCTTCCAACCTGCGTGACAGCGGGCTGGATGTAATCGTAGCTGAGCTGGAAGGAACACCCAATTTTGAACAGGCTGAGAAGGACGGGTTTGATCCGGTTAGTGCCTCTGAGGCCAGTGCCCGGGCGGACGTGATAGCTATGCTGGTCCCGGATGAGGTTCAAAAAACAGTCTACGAATCGGCAGTAGCCGATGAACTGGAACCAGGTAATACACTTGTCTTCGGTCACGGATTTAACATTCGTTTCTATCAAATAGATCCGCCTGAAGACGTTGACGTGGTCCTGGTTGCTCCTAAAGGTCCGGGTCACGTTGTGCGCCAGATGTATGAGGAAGGAATTGGTGCCCCCAATCTTGTTGCCGTTGAGCAGAACCCGAGTGGCAATGCTCTCGAGCGGGCACTTGCTTATTCGAAGGGAATCGGCGGCACTCTGGCCGGAACAATTAAAACAACTTTTGAAGAGGAAACAGAGACGGATCTGTTCGGTGAACAGGTCATACTCTGTGGTGGACTTACGCACTTGATAAAGGCTGCTTTTGAAACACTTGTTGATGCAGGCTATCAGCCAGAAGTTGCCTACTTTGAGTGTCTGCATGAGCTTAAGTTAATTATCGATCTGATCTATGAGTCCGGGATTCAGGGTATGCGTTACTCTATAAGCGACACGGCTGAGTATGGTGATCTAACCCGTGGACCGCGTATTGTTGACGACTCAACGCGTGAGGAGATGGAAGATATCTTGTCCGAAATAAAATCGGGCGAGTTTGCCCGCGAGTGGTTGAACGAGAACCAGACGGGGCGACCTGTTTTTAAATCCCTCCGGGATAAACATTCCAAACACTCAATTGAGGAAGTTGGCCGTGAAATACGTGGTATGATGGATTGGTTAGAGGATCGTTTTGAAAAAGACGAGTAAATTGAACGGCATTAATAGAGGACCCGCAGTCACTTGAGAATAAGGCGAGAAGTGATTCCCTGGGCCACCGCCGGTCTGCTGCCGGCATTCTTCTTTTATTTGGCCTGGCTGCTGAGCGGGAATTTTTTTGCGTTGTTGGGGTTTGTCCTCTTCGCCGTTCTTTCCGTTTTTTTTCTTTACTTTTTTCGTGACCCCGGACGGCAACCGGCAACTTCTGTATCATCTGATTGGCTTTCGCCTGCGGATGGAATTGTGCGTGCTGTTCATAAAGAAGAGGACGGACGACAGCGGCTGGTTATATTTCTGACAATATTTAACGTTCATTTGAACCGTGTTCCGGTTAGTTGTGAAGTTATTTCTACTGAGTATAAGCCGGGGAATTATCTGCCGGCTTTTGCCGAGGATACGCATCTTGAAAATGAGCGCAACGTTTTACACTGTAGGAGTAGAGCTGGCGAGGAGTTTGAAATCTGGCAGATAGCAGGTCTGCTGGCGCGGCGTATTCACTGCTGGGTTGAATCTGGCGATGAATTAAGGCGCGGCGGTCGATTTGGCATGATTGCACTGGGTTCAAGGACCGATCTCATTTTACCAGAGGAAGCGGATGTGAAAGCGACGGCCGGTGACATTGTTAGAGCCGGTCAGACAGTAGTTGCTCGCACGCCCGCTGCCGAGGAGGAAAATAATGTTTGATCGTCGGCTGCAAAAAGGTGTTTACTTTATTCCAACGCTTTTGACCATGGGAAACATACTCTGCGGTTTTTTTGCGATTATTGCTTCTTTTAACGAAGACTGGGTTGCGGCTGGAATCGCAATTGGTATTGCTTTTGTCCTTGACGGATTGGACGGCCGGATTGCTCGTCTGGCTGACGCTGAGTCGGAGTTTGGGCTGCAGCTTGATTCGTTGGCCGATCTGGTCACTTTTGGTGTCGCGCCTGCCGTGCTGGCTTATACGAACTGGCTGCACAACTACGAGCGGCTGGGTATACTCCTGGCTTTCCTTTACGTATGTGGGGCTGCCATGCGTTTAGCCCGTTTTAATGCCCACGACGTAAAGGAGGACTCGATGGATTATTTCAACGGCTTTCCAACGCCGGCCGCCGCGGGTGTGGTAGTCTCAATTTTCTTTATTGAATACAAGCTTTACCTGACCGGAGACATTATGACCGAAGAAGTTTACAGGATATTTGTGCTACTTATTCCGCTGCTGTTATTGACTCTCTCTTATTTAATGCTTAGCAACATACGTTACCCCACTTTCAAACAGGTCACCTGGTTGGAAGAACATCCGTTCGGGGTACTCTTTGTTTTGCTCTGTTTTGTATTTGTGGCGGCCCTGTTTCCATTCGCTGTTTTTATTGTCTTTTTTATGTCTTACTTGTTAACCGGTTGCCTTGACGTCTGCCGAATAGCACAGACGGTGGTCTCAGAAAAAATATTGAGTTGAACCTTACCGGGTCAGTCCTTTGCAAAAACTTTTCCCCCTTGAGGGGGGGAATACAAAGGGGGGTGAATTGGTGATGCAAAACCATTCCCCTCTCCTTAATCCTCTTCCCCGGGGGAGAGGAGACTTTTTGCGGTGGACTTACCGAAAAAAAGGGATCAGTTTTATTCGGACGATGAAAGTAAAAAATATAAGGAGGAATAAAAATGGCTGAAGAAAAAGTCGACCGAGTGAAAATTTTTGACACTACTTTGAGGGACGGGGAACAGTCGCCGGGAGCGAGTCTGAATCCCTCGGAAAAATTAGAGATTGCCCGGCAGTTGAAAAAGTTGAACGTAGACGTTATTGAGGCCGGCTTTCCTATCTCTTCGCAGGGTGACTTTGAGGCGGTGCGGGAGATAGCAAGGCAGGTAAAAGGTCCGACCATAGCCGGTCTGGCTCGTTCGCGCCGCCAGGATATTGAACGTTGTGCTGAGGCTATCGAACCGGCGGACTCCGGCCGGATACATGTCTTTATAGCAACCAGCGACGTGCACGTCGAACAAAAGTTGGAAAAGACAAAGCAGGAAGTACTTGAAATGGCTGTCGAGGCGGTTGAAATCGCCCGGCAGTTCTGTGATGACGTCGAGTTCAGTCCTGAGGATGCCGCTCGAACTCGTCCGGATTTTCTAAAAAAAATCGTTGAAGCGGTAATTGATGCCGGTGCTTCTACAGTTAACATACCCGACACGGTCGGATATGCAGTTCCCGGTGAGTTTGGGAACACTATTCGTTCGCTCCGTGAAGAGGTTCCTAACATTGACCGGGCTGTTATTAGTGTTCACTGTCACAACGATCTTGGCCTGGGAGTTGCTAATTCACTGGCCGCCGTCGAAGCGGGCGCCCGCCAGGTGGAATGTGCCGTTAACGGGATCGGTGAGCGTGCCGGCAATGCAGCTCTGGAAGAGATTGTTATGGCTCTTAAAACCAGACGCGATTATTTCAACCTTGATGTTGATATTGAAACTACTGAAATTGCCCGAACCAGCCGTCTGGTTAGCTCATTGACCGGCATTTCAATCCAGCGCAACAAGGCGATTGTTGGCGACAATGCGTTCGCTCACGAGGCCGGTATTCACCAGCACGGGGTGCTGAAAGAACGGCAGACTTACGAGATTATGAGAGCTGAAGACGTGGGTCTTACTGACAGTCAGCTCGTCCTGGGTAAGCACTCAGGCCGTCATGCTTTTCGCCAGCGTTTGGAAGAGCTGGGCTACGAGCTTGACAAGGAGGGTTTTAAGCGAGCGTTCAAACGTTTTAAAGAGCTCGGTGACAAGAAAAAAGAAATTTATGATGAGGACCTGGAGGTTATTGTGGAGGAAGAGGTGGCCCGGATTCCCACTGTTTATGAGCTGGAATACGTGCATATTCTCAGTGGCAATACGGTCTATCCCTCGGCTACTGTTGAGGTGAGCGTAAAAGGTGAGAAGTTGCGCAACTCCTCCTCCGGTGATGGACCTGTTGACGCGATATATTCGGCGATCGCCAGTTTATTAGACGTCGAGCCTGTGCTGAACGATTACTCTATTCGCTCGGTTACCAGAGGCATGGATGCGCTTGGTGAGGTTACCGTTGATTTATCAATTGATGGTTTGTCAGTTCATGGTCGTGCTACAAGCACTGATGTGTTGGAGGCAAGCGCACGCGCTTACCTGGATGCCCTCAATAGAGCACGCTATCGCCAGCAGTCCGGCGGTGACCGCGAGGTCATGGACACGGTCTGAATTTTTTCGTTGTTCATGGATAGGGGTCCTGTAGGAAACCTCCTCAAATTTTACTTTTACTGTATCGCGCTCCACTACGTCAAACAAATACTGATTATGTTAGGACTGATTTTTAATTTTTAGGAGAGGTGAACTTGATGGAAAAAGTGATAGTTTTACCGGGAGACGGTATTGGTCCTGAAATAATGGACGAGACCTTAAGGATACTTGATTGGATACTTGAGCGAGATTCTGATCTGGAAATAGAGACAGAAGAATACGACGTGGGTGGAGCTTCTATAGACAAGTTCGACACGCCCCTGCGGTCCGAGGTTCTGGAAGCCGCGCTCAAATCGAGCGCCATTTTACTCGGAGCAGTCGGCGGGCCGCGCTGGGATGATTTGCCTGTGAATCATCGGCCGGAACAGGCACTGCTGAAGCTGCGCAAAGAATGTGGTCTTTATGCGAACTTGCGTCCGGCCCGGGTTTATCCCGCTCTGGTTGACAGTTCGCCTTTGAAAAATGAGCGCGCTTCTGGCGCTGATCTTTTGATCGTTCGGGAGTTGACTGGCGGTCTTTACTTTTCACTGCCCCGTGGCATTGAAGGTGCCGGAGAAAACCGCCGCGGCTATAACACCCTTTCCTACAGTCGGGAAGAGGTAAAGCGGATCACGGAGGTTGCGGTAGATGCAGCACGCCAGCGCTCAGGCCGCCTCACTTCTGTTGATAAAGCTAATGTGCTCGAGAGTTCAAAATTATGGCGTGAAGTAGTTGTGGACACGGTTCCTTCCGATATAGAGTTAAATCACATGTACGTAGACAACGCCGCTATGCAGCTCGTTCTGGAGCCACGTCAGTTTGATGTGATTGTTACCGGGAATATGTTTGGTGATATTCTTTCCGATATTGCCTCACAGATTTCCGGCTCTATTGGTCTGCTTGCTTCGGCCAGTCTTGGTGACAGTAAGCTGGGCATGTATGAGCCCGTTCACGGCAGTGCGCCTGATATTGCGGGCAGCGGTAACGCAAATCCGCTCGCCATGATTCTTTCCCTTGCAATGGCTTTTCGTTACAGTTTGGACGCCCCCGATTGGGCAAATAAAATTGAGGCTGCCGTTAACCGTGTGATTGAAACGGGCAAACGAACCGCTGATTTAGCTGGCGAGGGCGAGGATTTTCTATCCACTCGCGAGATAGGTGACGCCGTACTCGATGAACTGGCGGAATAAAATTTAAAATCGATTATTCAAGGAGTGATGTGATATGTTTAATGTAGCAGTAGCCGGGGCAACCGGTGCCGTAGGTCGTGAAATGCTTAAAATCCTGGCTGAAAGAAATTTTCCGCTTGACAATCTGGCCGCGCTGGCCAGCTCTCGCTCAAAAGGGAAAAGACTCCCTTTTGGAGACGACCAGGTTGAAGTTGAGGTTCTCTCTGAATACGACTTTAGTAACATTGATCTTGCGCTCTTTTCGGCCGGGTCCGGGGTTGTAAGTCAGGAAGCTGACAGAATCCTGGAACAGGGAACCGTAATAGTGGACAATAGCAGCGCTTTTCGTTATCGGGACGACGTGCCTCTTGTGGTGCCGGAAGTTAATCCGGAAGCCCTCGAGGAGCATTCCGGTCTCATTTCAAATCCTAACTGTAGCACAATTCAGATGGTTATGGTTCTGGGGCCGGTTTATCAGAAATACGGGATAAAGCGTGTTGTCGTCTCTACTTATCAGGCGACCAGCGGTGCCGGCGGAAGTGCCCGGGCAGAGCTGTTTGAAGCGACCAGGGCCTATGTTAACGAACAAACCGAACCCGAGCCGCGCGATTTTCCCAAACCAATTGCGTTCAACAGCATCCCACTGATTGGTGAGGTGCTGGCCGAGGAAGACGACTACACCAAAGAAGAGATGAAAATGGTCTGGGAAACGCGCAAAATCCTCTCCGATGATTCAATTGAAGTTTCGCCCACAGCCGTACGCATACCGGTTCTTAACTGTCACGGTGAATCGGTCAACGTTGAAACAGAAAGGCCCTGTCCGGTGGATGAGCTCCGTCGCGAACTTGCTCAGGTCTCTAACCTGACTGTTATGGACAACCCGGCAGCCAATGAATTTCCAACTATGCGTGAGGCTGACGGTGTTGACGAAACCTTTGTTGGTAGAATCCGTAACGATTTTAGCGTTGAACACGGCTTTAACTGTTGGATTGTTGCTGATAATCTGCGCAAGGGAGCGGCGTTGAACACCATTCAGATAGCGGAAGAGTTAATTGACAGAAAATTAATCTGACTCCGATAATTTACGATCGTTGTCGTGAAGTATCTACTCACCTTAACTTTCCCCCTTGAAAGGGGGAACTGGTCCTCTCCCCCCAGGGGGAGAGGAGGATAGATGAGTAGTTACGTCGTGAATTACCGGGATTGAGCAAGAGGGTTATCCATGTCCGAGGATGTCTATCGCTTCTGCCCGCTCTGTGGAACTAAACTGGAAAAGCAGGAGCTTGAGCATGAAGATAAGCAGCGCCTTGGTTGCTCGGAATGTGGTTGGATTCACTATATAAATCCGATTCCTGTTGTTGTCTGTGTCGCTTATAATAGCAGTGGTGAAATCCTCCTGGTCAAGAGAAAATTGGAGCCCGCTCGTGGGACCTGGGCGCTCCCCGGTGGTTTTATGGAAGTCGGCGAAACGACGGAAGAGACCGGTGTCCGTGAACTTGAGGAAGAAACCGGTCTGGAAGCCATACCTGAAGATCTGCTCGGTATTTACAACCAGCATACTGATTTTTATGGCGAACTCTTAATAGTTGCTCATGCGGCTAAAATCTCTTCGGGTGAGCCAGTACCTGATGGCGTAGAGATAAGTGACGTCCGTTACGTCGACCCGGCTTCACCGCCGGAAGTTCCTTTCCCCAGCCATCTTGACGCTATCGCTACTTTTAATGAAAATATAACTATTTAGTGCCTCTCCGAAAAGTCCCCTCTCCCCTGGAGGGAGAGGGCTAGGGTGAGGGGGATAAAACGTCACAACTGTTGTTCGGCCTCTACGAGGCCTTTTCACCCCCACCTTAATCCTCCCCCCTCAA